>Ga0335083_10007302_pt1 | contig 13664 bp, 18 predicted proteins | sample Lox_Sample_42_FD_206716 | JGI IMG/M metagenome (GOLD analysis project Ga0335083, IMG submission 206716) | Soil microbial communities from Loxahatchee National Wildlife Refuge, Florida, United States - Lox_Sample_4.2 | ecosystem: Environmental > Terrestrial > Soil > Wetlands | place: USA...
GGGCGCTTACCGTGCGCCTGCTCTTCCCGTTGAGCTATACCAGCGGAGCTGGCGCGGCGATTCGAACGCCGATCACGGACTTACGAGGCCCGCGCTCTTCCTACTGAGCTACACCAGCACAAAAATCTGGAGGTGGCGGGGAGAATTGCACTCCCGATGATCTGCTTTGCAGGCAGATGCCTTGCTGTCTTGGCTACGCCACCTCATAACCTGGAGCGGAAGGCGGGACTCGAACCCGCGGTCTCGACGTTGGCAACGTCGCGTCTTGGCCACTAGACGACTTCCGCCCTGACAAATCGTGGAGCGAGCAGCGAGAGTTGAACTCGCGTCACCGGGTTGGAGGCCCGAGGCACCAGCCGCTATACCATGCTCGCTCTTCACACTGGCAGGGGTGACAGGATTCGAACCTGCTTAAACTCGTTTTGGAGACGAGCGCCCTTCCCATCGGGTCATCACCCCTGTGGCGGTCGCAACGGGAGTTGAACCCGTCCCTCCTGATAGACAGTCAGGCATCCTGCCGCTAGACTCTGCGACCGCATTTTGAAATTGGCTGCGAGGGCACGGCTCGAACGTGCATGAACCGGGTCAGAGCCGGTTATCCTAGCCAATTGGATGACCTCGCACCTTTGAGGAGCGACCTGCGGATACGGTATGTTCTTTCCAAGAGAAGTAACCGTAGCCTTCACCACTCCTCGAATTTGTCTTCAATGTTCTTCAGTGAACTTCCTCCTTTTGCTGCACATTTCAAACTGGCTGCCGGGGAGCGATTCGAACGCCCGTATCCGGATTCAAAATCCAGAGTCCTGCCGCTAGACGACCCGGCATCACGCTTTCAGCGCAATAGCTTTCATGCAGCGCACGCACAACACCGCCGATTCATCGAGGTTGTGGCCAAGCCTCCTGCGATCCACACGCGCACGATCCACTAAGTCGCGGTGGTCTCCTCCGCGTTCGCAACAGATCTCCGATGCAAGCTCGATTTCAAAGCCTTCGAGTTCAATCGTTTGTGTACTCATAACTTGGTTGCAGCGAGGAGAATCGAACTCCCATTCTCAGCCTTGAAAGAGCCGGATCCTGGCCGTTAGACGACGCTGCCTCCTATCCGCGGATTCGCGACAATGCGCCATAAAAACCAAAAGCCCCCGATTTGTATCGGAGGCTCAGAAAGACTATGCGCTGCTGATGTGCCCCCCGTTACATGAACGTACCTTCCCCCGCTCCTTGCCACGTAAACGTGGCCGGTGTCGGGAAGCAATCGGTATGGGGTTTGCGCATCATTGCTGGAACTCAGCTATCACTCTGGCATTATTCGAAGAATTCGTCAATAGCCAAAACTGCCAATCAAAACATTGTGGCGCAGCTATTACTGGTTGGCTTTCGTTTTTCACTTCTTGCACGGGTAACAGTTGACCTAACAACTAGTAGATTGTATGATCCGCACACTTCCCCTTGGGCCCTGATTTTCCACTCTGACTTTGAGCTTTCGGGCCACCTCCGTCCCGAACAGAAGCGCGCGGTCGAAGCTGTACTCGACTCTCGCGATCTGGCGGTCAATGTTCGAGGCGCTGCCGGTACTGGCAAGACGGCGACACTGCGTGAAATTGACCGTGGCCTCAGAGAGGCCGGACACGAAGTTCTCGCGGTGGCTCCCACCCGAAGTGCGGTGGACGAACTGGAAAAAGTTGGCTTCCGCGACGCGATGACTGTCTCCCGACTTCTGGAGGCTCAGGAACCACAGGGTGCGCTGCGCGGGAGGGTCTTGATTGTTGATGAAGCAGGAATGGTTTCGGGCCGGCAAATGCAAAGCTTGCTGCACCTCGCCGAGGATCAGGGAGCCAGAATTGTCTTTTCCGGTGACACGCGGCAGATTCCCAGCGTTGAGGCCTTGGATGCGTTGCGTATTTTGGAACGGGAGTCTGGCCTAAAGAGTGTGTCACTTACCGAAGTACAGCGGCAGACGAATTCCTTTTATCGCGAGGCTGTAAAGACCATGAGACATTCACCGGAACAGGGGTTCGCACAATTGGAAAAGCTCGGAGCCATTCGCGAAGTATCCATCTTCGACCGAGGCCAGATTGTGGCGGAGCTGCATCGTGAATTTCGAGCCGAAGGACGCGATACGCTGGTGGTTGCGGGCACTCATGCTGAGATTTCCCAACTCACCGACGCGATTCGCCAGGATCGGAAAGAACACGGCGAACTGGGAGTTGGCCATTCTTTTGATCGGTTCGTATCGCTCCAGTGGACAAGAGCCCAGAAAGAGGAACTGTCCAACTACCAAGAGGGGCAGATTCTGCAGTTTCACAGAGACACGAAACTTGCAAAACGACATGAGTCGATGGAAGTCGTGCGCATTGGCCCTGAATCTCTGGTTGCGCGAAAAGGAACCGGAGAAGAGGTGAACATCTCCCCGAAACAAACACGAGCATTTTCCGTTTATGAGCGTCAGCCCATTGAAGTTGCCCCTGGCGACAGCCTCATGCTCACAGCAAACCGTCGAGGAGCGGAACTCCGGGCAACCAACGGAGAGCTGGTCAAAGTGAGTTCCGTAGATGGCGGTGCCATTCGCCTTGAAGACGGAAGAACAGTTCCTGCGAACTATCACGAATTCACCCACGGATATGCGGTCACAGCCCATCGAAGCCAAGGCAAAACCGTAGACACCGTGATCATCTCGGCGGACTCTATGAAAAATGAACTGTTCTATGTTGCGGCGAGCCGCGGCCGGAGCGAGATCGCTGTTGTCACTAGCGACCGCGAGCAACTTCGTGAATCCGTCGGCGTATCCACGGTGCGGCAGTCCGCGATCGAACTTACTCGAAAACAGCTATCCGCACACGATCCGGAAAAGGGCCACCATGTTGACCTGATGACTGGGGTGAACCGGCAAGCTGGCCAGCAGATCGGAGAGCAGCATTCTTCCGTACCAACTCACACACCGGAACCGGAAAAGACTCCCCATGTCGGCGCGGAGCATGACCTCGGTGGCCCCAGTCTTGGTCTCGGGCTTTGAGGTCTCGCGGAGAGCCACACCTGCACATTCCCCACATGGCGGAGAAATGGGCCGGGGGTAAGGCTTGTGTCAAGGCCGCGTTTTCTGCGCCGCGAAGCGGTCGTGAGCCTTGACACGAGCCGCGCCCCGGCTATGCTGCTCTGCTGTGGGGAACTGTTGAGATGTTGAGAGTCTAAAGAACGGTTAATGCGTCGGGACCTCTGCTCCAGCAACTTGCCTTAGCACTCTGTCTGCTGCATTGACACCCCGATATTGCGCTTCCTCGAAGATGGAGAATCCGCTGAGGTCCGAATTGGCGAACAGAATTCGTCCGTTTGCTTTGGCAAGATTGCGGCGTTCAGCGGAAAAGATTGCTCCGACCTTGGGGCGGGCCATGGCGTGCCCCAGACGCATGATATCGATGCGCGAAACGCACTTTCGGATGTCATGATGCACGCGTTCGAGGTCGTGAAGAATCGCTTCCTTCCAGTAGTTCCAATCCTTGTTCAACAGCAACTGCCGATTCTCCGATGGCAGTCCATCGGCCAAAGCCCAATAGAAAGTCCAGACTGTGCGTTCCACCTGAGATCGGACACTCTGATGAGTCGCATCCACATAGCCGAGCGTCGGGGATTCCATGAAGACGTTGTCCCATGTAGGGTCAGTACCATAAGAGTCGGGAAAATGTTCGAGCGTGAGATTGGCAGTCAGCCACGATGAGTATTCGAAATCATGCAGTGGAGCCAAACCCTCCGTTAAGTACGGTGCTAGAAATGTAGGCGCGGCGAAGATAACAAATTCTGTCTGGTATTCGGTGTCTCCAGCCAGAACGCTCAACCCCTTTCCTCGTCGGGAGATCTTGTGGACCATTCGGTTGGTGTTTACAAAGCTTCCAACTCGTTCAAGAAGTCGGCGGACGATCCATCCGTTTCCTTCGGGCCAGGTTAGAGGCCCTTTTTCCTCCGGCTCGCGAGATGCGAAATACTGGATGCCTGCCCATGCGGACGTGTTGTTGGTCGTCGCGCCATAATCGTCGCGGCAACAGTAGTTCATGTACCAATTGAGTATGCGAGAGTCCATTCGCTGTGCGCGAAGCCAGTCAGCAAATGAGAGTTGGTCCAGGTCCTCCGTTGTCTCGGACAGCCCGATCTCCATGGGCACGGTGAACTTGCCTGTGGCGCGGAACTCATGGATGCGGTCTTCCAGTCTTCGGAACTGATCGCGGTCCGCTGGTGTTAATCCGACGGCTGGCTCTATCCCTTCTTGCCATCTTCCATACAGAAACAAACGCTCCTGCGGAGTGAAGCAGAGATAGCGTTCCTCCCATTGGCCGTTCTTCAGCACCCCAAGGTCCTCAAACAGTTCGCGGACGTAGATCGCCTTCGGCCCCGGTACCGGAACATAATGCGCAGCCCACGGGTATGCAGTGATTTCGTTTTCACCCCAGCGTGAATTTCCGCCGGGTTGATCGTTCATCTCAAGGAGAACAAAATCAGTGAAACCTTTCTTGTGAAGCCGCCACGCGGCGCTCAGGCCTGCAATTCCACCGCCTATGATCACGACCGCGTGCTTCGCGACCTGCTTGGGTTGAGAAAAGCTTGCCCGATCACGCAGTTGATGGCCCATCTGGAATGAGTCGTTCACGAATGTGCCAATAACAGGTCGGTCTCCTTTGATCGAGAGGCCAATCAGTGCCGCACTTGCCGATTGCAGGAATTGGCGCCGTGAAGTTATCAATGACTGATGTCCTTCCAGTCCTGATCGTAGGCTCGAACCAACACCTGATCATTCAGCCGGTTCGGAGGCATCGGCAACGGTGACATGTCGGGTGGGAATTGAAACAGCGCAGGTAAGCCGTCGACACTCACAAAGCGAAGCCCCTGCGGCAGAGAGGTCGGGATCTGATAATCACGGAAACTTGCAATCACGAATCCCCACTCCCCAAAGGAGGGGACGTACACGTGGTACGGATACGTCTTAAGTCCTGCCTGCTTCAGCGTCTCGGCAATGCACCAATACGAATCACGCGCGAACATCGGGGACGTGCTCTGGACCACCATCAATCCCTGAGCGCTAAGGTGACGGGCCGCGGCTTTGTAAAAAGCGGTTGTGTACAGCTTTCCTAGCGAATAGTTTGTGGGGTCGGGGAAGTCGATCACAATGAAATCGAAGCTGTCGGCGTTCGAATCGACCCAGGGAAATGCGTCGGCGTTGGTGATGTGCACTTTCGGCGATGAGAATGACTTGTGGTTTAGCGCTGTGAGCATCGGATGAGTGGAGAATAACCGAGTCATCTCTGGATCGAGATCGACCAACGTAATGCTTTCGATCTGCGGATACTTGAGAATTTCACGCACAGCCAGACCGTCACCACCGCCCAGCACTAATACCCGGCGCGGAGCAGGGATGGCCGATAGTCCGGGATGGACCAGCGCTTCGTGATACCGGTATTCGTCGCGCGAACTGAACTGCAGATGGCTGCTCAGGAACAGGCGGATGTCATCTTTGAATCGCGTTAAGACGATGTGCTGATATCGCGTGTCGCGAGCAAAGATGATCTCGTCCGCATAGATATTGTCTTCGGCGGCAATCGTGATGCGCTTCGCCTGTGCCAGTCCGATTCCCAAGCCGCACAGCACGACAACGCAGATGATTCGCAGGGCCTGTACCGAAGCGAGCTGTTTTGCAAATAGGAAAGTGCTCCACAGCGCGACCAATACATTGATGATCCCGAACAACATGGCCGAGCGGACCAGCCCGAGGTAAGGAACGAGAAGAATCGGAAACAGGAGCGATGCTCCCAGTGCACCGAGATAGTCGAACGTCAGGACATGGGCAACAACGTCGCGGAAATGATAACGGTCGCGAATAATCCGCATCAGCAGCGGAATTTCCAGGCCGACCAGAACACCTATTACGATGACTAGGGCATACATCAGAAGCTGAAACCCCTGAGTGTAGGCGAAAGCTAGAAACAGCAGCGCCGAAGAGAAACCTCCAATCACGCCCAGCAGCAGCTCGATCCACACAAATCGGTACGCAAGACCACGATCAATGTAGCGCGAAAGAGCGCTACCGATCCCCATGGCGAACAAGTAACAGCCAATGATCGTGGAAAATTGAAGAACGCTATCGCCGAGAAGGTAGCTAGCGAGCGTTCCCGCGATGAGCTCGTAGATGAGCCCGCAGGCGGCGATCAACAACACCGTGATGAAGAGCAGTATGCCCAAAGCTCAGTGGACAGCGGATGCGATGATGATGCAAATGCCGATGGACATCGTTCCGATCAAAATGGCGAGCGCGGTGTTGTGCTCCTGGACAATTTCCTTCCACAGGTTGTAGGGAGTTACCTTGTCGATGATGAGAAACGCCGCGGCAAAGACAACAATGCCGAGCGCCGCGTAAACAACTGCGTTCACCACGTTGCCAATTTGGATGCCCATTTACTTGCCTCCTGTGTAGTGATGGTAGTAGCCGTACACTGAACGATAGGAACCGGGGTTGTCGCGAACGGACCTGGGGACGTTCTTCACCTCGTCGACAGAATCGAGGCTCCATCCTCGGTATTCGGCCATTCCGAGCGTGCTCAGTACAATGACGCCGTATAGAATGTATAGGTTTCTGATCATGAGTCGTCTCTCTTCCCGGATAAATTGCCGAGGCTCATTGGCCGACCGGCATCTTCAGAGTCATCATCGTCCGAGCCGGTTGATCCGTAATCGCTCTCAGCCCATCGCAAGTGTTCGAAATTCATGGAGCGCCATGTGATGAGCCCAGCCGGGATCAGCAAAGCCAGTAGGGCTATCCCAAGGAAGCTCGCCTGGGGAACGTCGCGGCTGGCGGAAATCGAGTACGAGATGGTTCCATGGCCGAAATCCGACTCTGGTTCGACCCTAAGGTAATAATTTCCGGGCGGTACGCTCGGAATTACTACGCTGTCCGCGCGGCTGCCTTCCGACCAAGAACCATCCTCGTCGTAACCGGAATAGTAACTGACCTCGCGCCCAAAGTCGTAAGCCTTGCCCGTGTCCTGGTTGATAAGCGCGTAGTTCAGGTAGATCCAGTTGTTGTTCACATCCGCTGTGGTTTTTAATTCAAGATCGGAAGTGTGCCCCTTGAGTTGAAATACATCCGTCACGAAAGACGCTTCGCGTCGCTCGTTTGTGTTGAATGCGTAGTTTCCTTCGACGACCTGCTCACCACGCGCGAAGGACCAGAACAGAATCATCATCACGACAAGAACCAGCATGAATCCACCAAACGCAACCCATATCGCATTGGTATCCGCGCTAAGGGGAGAAGGTTGGTTTTCGTAAACGCCGATGCGCTCTGGGGGTTCACCTTGGAGACCGAAAGCCTTCCAAATATCGTGGCCCGAAATGTACTCACCCATGGACCAAGTAACCGCTTTGCCGGTCCGTTCGCTCGAAATTACGCGGGGCGGTGAAACGTAATCCGACACATCTGAGGATTCGCCTACTCGGACCTGCCACGGGAACTCCCCAAGCACAAAACTCGTCCCGGCCTTTGCGGTTTGAAAGTGCTTGTAGGTTTCTCCGAGGTAGCTCACGGTCGCGGGGCTGACATCGTTATTCACGGTTGGCAAGGACCGCAAAATACTCGTGTCGTTCCAGTGACCGTTGTATTCGGTTAGGTAGCGAAATCCTTTGTATGGGTTGAAGAGGACGTATTCATGCCAACTGTAGGGAACGCCATCGACGTGGATGGTACGGCGCTGAAAGCCGACTGCCTCGTAGTCCGCTCCTCGAATCTTCCCCCGCGTGCCGAGCGGAATCAGGGGCGGATCTTCGTCTACGGCGGCCTTGAACTTCTGCAGAATCGTCAGCCGTGGGTCCTGCGCATCCAGAATGGAATGACAATGATCGCAAACGACCGTCACAGCTTGACTGAGAGATCGGAGCGTAATCGCAGCGCCGCACCCTGGGCAATTGAGCGACCTCACTTGCGGTTTACCGGGCGGATTGGGGCCGCTTGTGCTCATGACCATCCTTCGAATCTCCGCAAGTTTTTGAAATTCAATTCCTCAAACTCAACTGCCTTCCCCAAATACAAGGCAGGCGCCTCGTCGCCGTAATCAATCGTGGCAAACTTTCCGCTTGTTGCCATTAAGTCAACGAAGACGACATCGTCTTTGTCCCAGTACTGGAACGGTAATTCCCCTTCAACCCCGCGATAGTGCGCTTTTGTGATCGTGGTTACGGTGTAATCGTCACTGTCCCAGGTATAGCGCTGGCCGACCTTGCACTCAGGCGGCAACTTTCGACCTTGCACCGCGAAGGTCACGACATACTCGTCCTGCGCGTCGGAGAGCCAGGCACTGCCGTTGTTCATGACCAGATGCCATTCGTTCCAAGCCCCTTGGTCGTATTCGTAAATGATTCGGCCAACCGCCACGAAGGCCTGACGGTCGTAGACGCCCTCCGTGCCAATCTGGATAGGAGAACTGTTCGGCGGCAGGTCCGCAACTTGGCCAACTTTCTTTAAGTCGATGTCAGTTCGGACCAGGATGGATTTGCAGTATTCGCAAACCGTCTGAACGCTACTAGACCAGCGGAACGTAATCTTGGCGCCACAGTTTGGGCAGTTCGCGGTAGGCTGAGTCATCCGTTCCGACTCTCTCGCGAGATTCTGCCAGCCGCACTGGCGGGCTCAAAAGTGATTCCATCTGCCGGACCGTAGGGCCTAGTCACAGTCCGCACGGTAACGGAGGTGGCACCAAAAACCCGTGTCAACTCACCCTCAAAATCCCACTCTTCACGAGGAACACAGCAAAACAGGTTGAGACAAAGGGAGCCGAATTCAGGGAACGTATGACACGCAAGATGCGATTCTGCCAATAGACAAAGCCCGGTGACTCCGCCAGCGTTGGGGAACTCATGCCACTGCGTTTCTCCCACCGGCCTGAGGCGAAGGCCCGAGATAATCCGCCCAAACAATTCGCGGAGAAGCGCACCGCTTCGAAGCGATTCGGCAGAGCACCCGTGGGCGTCAACGACCCATTCGATTCCATTCATAATGTCGCATGTACCTACTGCTGAGGGTGGCCGCACTCAGCACAGAATTTACTGATTTTTGGAATAGGCTTCCCGCAGTTGAGGCAAAACTTCGTATCTGCCCCGGCTCCGGTCGCGGTAGTTGCACCCGCAACAGGCGCGGTTCCGGATTCTCCACTGGCAGGCCCAGCCTTCTTCAAGGCATCCATCATTGCCTGACCCATCGCCACGCCCGCGCCGAGTCCAGCGCCTACTCCAGCAGCGCCGCCACCTTCGTTCGCCGCCGCAATCGGAATGGCCTGTGCAACTTCGTACTGCGTATACCGCCCCATATCGCCGACCATATTCATGCTGATTCTTTGATCAAGGACCTTCTGAAGCTCGTCCGGGAGCGACAAATTCTCGACCACGAAACTGTCTAGCGACAGCCCGAATTCGGCGAATCCCGGTTTGAGCTGCCCGACAATTTTCTCGGACAGCGCCACTTGATTCGCCGCCATATCCAAGAAGGACACGTTGCTACCTGCAAAGGTGTCCGTAATGCGACCGACAATGGTATTGCTCAACTGTCCTTCGAGGTCGGCGACAAGATAGGTGTCACGCGTGCCGCTCACTTTCGAATAAAACACCTTGGGATCGCTGATGTGGTAGGTATAGATCCCGAATGCGCGCAGCCTAACTGCACCAAACTCCTTATCACGAATCGTGATGGGGTTGGGCGTCCCCCAATGTTGGTTAGTCTGAATTCGAGTCGAGAAGAAGTACACATCGGACTTGAACGGAGACTGGAAGGCTTTGTCCCAGTTCTGGAGGTAGGTTAGGATCGGCAACGTATGAGTATTAAGCGTGTATAGGCCTGGCGAAAACGCATCGGCGACCTTGCCTTCGTTCACAAACAACGCCATCTGCGAGTCTCGAACCGTCAGCTTGCCGCCATTCTGGATCTCCCGATCCTGCATCGGATAGCGGTAAGCAAGAATTCCATCGTCGGGTTCGACCCAATCAATAACGTCAATGAACTGCTTAGACAGAAAATCTCGAAGGCTCATGGGTGCGCTCGTTTCGTAGCCATGCTTTGGGCTTCAGGAATCCGCTGAAAAGGGATGCTACGGGCTACACTGGTCTCTGTCAACAACAGCACATTGCACCTCGGTCGGCCCATATTGCAGATCGCAAATGGCGCGCATTCACCAACTTACCTCAGTACCCTAGAACATTCCCCTAAGTCTTGCGCAAGAACCTATCCGTCTCGGTAGCAGTCCAAAAATATTTTCGACATATTTTTCCTTCCGCAGGTTCCTTTTATAGATAGAGGCCAAAATTTCGCCTGAATCTATGGAACCAACCTGGCTAAAAGAGGCGAGCGGTTGCGTGTTGCCAACGCTCTGTTCCCTTGGATTCCCTAAACGTACCTAAAAGCACTTCTAGGCGCTTTAGGCACTTTAAGCATTTGTTGAGAAGTTTGTTCGAAGTCAAAAAGAAAAAAGATTCTTTGAAGGAAAGCAACAAATGCGTCGTGTACGGTTTCTATACCAATAATGTTCTCGTCCGCCCATGACGCGAAGACTAACGCCAGCCGAGTAGTGAATGGGCTTGAAATCTGTCGGACGAAGTCGAACACCACAGCCGACCTTCAGACGACGCGGTGATTTCAGCCCGGTCTCGACTCTCGCTGCAGGAGGTTTTATGAGCGAGATGCACGAAGTAATACCAGTCAGCCAGCCGTTCCCTCATTTCGAGAGGTTAGTCGATTCGCGCGAGGCAGCAGCCTTGCTGCAGATCCACCCGAAAACACTTCAACGACTCGCCCGCAAGGGCGAGATACGCGCCCTGCGGATCGGAAAATTGTGGCGCTTTCGCACTTCTGATCTCGACGCGTGGGTGCATTTGAGGTTAAAGTTAGCCAGCTATCCGTGCCGTCCCTAACCACGGAGGATCGTGATGAGACGGACGAGATTTCAGCAAGGCAGCCTTCAGATCGTGAAGCGTGCCCGCGGCCGGAACGCACGGGAGTATCGGTGGTACGAACTCCAGGCGGACGGCTCTCGCAAGCGACGCTGTCTGATCGTTGGTTCGGTCGAACAATATCCGAACGAGGCGTCGGCGCAGAAGGCCGTCGCCGCACTTCGGGCAGACATCAACGCTGAGAATCCGCGCACCAGCTTAACACCGATCAGCGTTCAGACACTGATCGAACATTATCGGGAAAAAGAGCTGGGCCCGAATTGCAGCAAAACTCGGAAGACGCAGGTCACCTACGAAGGCTACTTCAACAAGTGGATTCTGCCTCGCTGGGGAAGCTATCGCGTCACCGACGTTAAGGCAGTCGCTGTGGAGCAGTGGCTCCGGTCGCTCAAGTATGCGAATGGAGCAAAGCCAAAGCCCGGAACATTATGAGTGCCGTTTTCAATCACGCTGTCAGGTGGGAATGGCTCGGTGTGGATCCCATACGCATGGTGCGTCAGAGCGCCAAGCGGACCAGGATGCCTATTGTGCTTTCCATCGAGCAGATTGCGGCACTGCTTCGAATCCTCGAAGGAGCCCAGGCGCACGATGGTATTCCTCGCCGTGTTCATGGGCCTTCGGGTTGGGGAGTTGCTAGGCCTCAAGTGGAAGGACATCGATTTTCAGAAGAAGGAGGTCCATGTCATCCGCTCGATCGTCATGCAACACGCGGGCGACTGTAGACCGAAGCCTCTCGCAAACCGGTTCCGCTCGATTTGCGACTGTCAAAGGTCCTGTGGAATTGGCGACTGCAGAGTCCATACCCAATCGACGAGGACTGGGTGTTCGCTAGCCCACACAAAGGCAAATTGCCGTACTGGCCAGGTTCGCTCTGCAAGGCGCATTTGGAACCAGCGGCCAAGGAAATCGGAATCGTGGGCCATTTCGGTTGGCACACGTTCCGGCATACGTACGCGACGCTCCTCAGGAGGAACGGCGAAGATGTGAAGGTTGTGCAAGAGCTAATGCGACACGCAAACATCTCGGTCACTTTGAACATTTACGCGCAAGCCATCAAGCAAACCAAGCGGGATGCGCCGAGCCGAGTTGTGAGCGTACCGCTCGACAAAAACGAAGAAAAATCGGGCACTGAGGGTTATTGGACCGTAACAGAGCTACAAACTTCTGGAGGGATTTGCAAGTGGTTGATAGAGTTGGCGTCCCCGACGGGATTTGAACCCGTGTTACCGCCGTGAAAGCCTGCTCACAAATCGTAACTGCTTGACATCACTAGCGCAGGAACCCTTCGGAAAAGCTTCCAGGCGCGGGCGCGAACACGTAAACGGGTACCCAAAGGGTACCCGGCAAGGAAAGCATTCGATCGCCACTAGGATGCGGGTCAGCGGCATAATCTCACAACGCTCGACATCTACCAGCGTTTGTACCGGAAAGTCAGCGGCGGGTGGTCGCAAAACTGAGCCATTTAGTGAATTGAATTGTGACCCAATTGTGACCAAACGTGACCAAGTCAGGGTCCCTGGGCTTGCGGCGACAGAAATGGCGGGGTTTCCCGTTGTCATAGTGGACCAAGTGTTCCGTCTTGCCGAAGGTGTACGCCCCGCCGTAAATGGGGCTGGTCAGCATGCGATGCATCGCACGATAAACAGGTCGCTTCCAGAAAAAACCAGACTCTGAGAAACGAACTCCGACGACAGAATGTCACTCTGACCACATACGACGGACCCGCTCTCCTCGGTGCTTACGATAACGGCAGGTTGCACTACGTCGGCGAAGTTGGAACGAAGGATCCCGCCAGAGCCGGCTATTGAACACATCAGCCTTCTTCGAAGAAACCTGGCCTGACTTAGGCTCTTTGATGTACACGATGTTTTTCGTCACAATGGCGAAATGCAGTCTGCACTTGCTCGGCTAGGAACGCCTCCCTCTCTTTGAATCGGGATCCCCAACATTTCACAGAGTTTCCGCAGGTTGCAGGATGCGTCCTTTGGCATACAGTCTGCTTTCATCATCGTCGACGGACTTTCGCGATGAACCTTATGGCCCGAGAGTGCGCATTCGTAATGAGAGCGTCTCGAGTTGCTTTGTATGCGCTGGCAGTGCTCGCGGGCAGTGGCGCATTCGCCCAGAAGGTGCAAGTCCAGTTCGAAAAAGGCGTTGATTTCTCGAAATTCAAGACCTACGCGTGGCTTGAGAGCAAGCATCCGGCCGATGGTCTCTGGGCCCAACGGGTGGTGGCGATCACTGACGGGCAACTAACCAGAAAAGGGCTCAAGAGGGTGAGTCCACTTATGAGTCCGGATCTGGAGGTTCGGTACAACTCCGGCCTCAAGACACGAACCGCGGCTGAAGGTTGCGACTACGGATGCATGTATGCCGAATACCTATACAGCCAGATATATGGCCCACTCTGGTTTTGGGGTCTGGCTCTTGGGTGAGCGAGGTTAAAAAGGATAAAAGCCTGGTCGTCGATTTGGTTGATGCGTCAAACAACGAGATTGTCTGGCGCGGCGTCGCCACCGCCGTGCTCTCTGATAAACCGAAGAACAATGAGCGCAAGCTGAATAAGGCGATCCGGAAGATGTTCAAAAAGTATCCGCAGACGAAGTTTCGAAAATGCAAGGGAGCAGTGTGATGAAAGTCTTACTAGCGATCGATTCTTCAGGTGCATCCCAGTATGTAATCGCGGAAGCAGT
>Ga0335083_10007304_pt1 | contig 13661 bp, 16 predicted proteins | sample Lox_Sample_42_FD_206716 | JGI IMG/M metagenome (GOLD analysis project Ga0335083, IMG submission 206716) | Soil microbial communities from Loxahatchee National Wildlife Refuge, Florida, United States - Lox_Sample_4.2 | ecosystem: Environmental > Terrestrial > Soil > Wetlands | place: USA...
CGCGCACCTTCGCCACGATTTCCTGCGTGGTCCTGTGGCCCGCCTTGTCGGCGAAGGTGAGCGACAGCGGCACGCTGTCGCCTTCCTTGAGCGGACGCGTAAGGTCGAGCAGCATCAGGTGGTAGCCGCCGGGCGAAAGCTCCACGGCCTTGCCCGCGGGCAGCGGAAGCGAGTCGACCGCGCGCATCCTCATGACGCCGCCTTCCATCGCCATCTCGTGAATCTGGGCGATTTTCGCGGCCGGCGTGGCGACGGCGACGAGCGCCGCATCGCCGCCGCTTTGGAGCAGCATGAAGGCGCCGGTCGCCTGCTGGCCCGGCACCGTGCCGCGTATCCAGGCGTCTTTGACCACGACGTCGGCGGCCGCGTGCGCGGCGAATGCGAGCGCGAGGACCGCGGCGAAATGCTCGTAACGCACGCGTGGACTCATGGTCGGCATTCTACTTCGCGCCGCGGGCCGCGCCGGAGCGCATGGGATAATCGCGCATGGGCAGTCCCTCGACGGCCGTCTCTTCCGCCTCGCTCGCCGCCGCGCGCGCGACGGCGCCGCCCGCGCATCGAGCGATGGCGGTGTGGCTCCTCGTCTGCTGCGCGCTCGTGCTCCTCATGGTGGTCGTGGGCGGCGTCACGCGGCTCACGCACTCGGGCCTGTCCATCACGGAATGGCAGCCGATCGTCGGCGCGCTTCCGCCGCTGTCCGAGCAGGACTGGCAGGCCGCGTTCGCGAAGTACCAGGCCACCCCCGAATACCAGCTCGTCAACCGCGGCATGTCGCTCGGGGAGTTCGAGCGCATCTTCTGGTGGGAGTACGCGCACCGGCTGCTCGGCCGTCTGATAGGCGTCGCGTTCCTCCTGCCTTTGCTCTGGTTCGCGCTTCGGCGCGCGATCCCCAAAGGCTACGGCGGCATGCTCGGCGCGATCTTCGTGCTGGGCGCGTTGCAGGGCGCGCTCGGCTGGTACATGGTGCAAAGCGGTCTCGTCGACGAACCAAGCGTGTCGCAGTTCCGCCTGACCGCGCATCTCGCGCTGGCGTTCGCCCTCTTCGGCGCGATGCTCTGGATCGCGATGTCGCTGCTCGAGTCGTCGCGCGCGCGGCCGGTCGCGGCGCCGACGGCATTGCGGCGCACGGGCGCCGGGCTCGCCGCGCTCGTCTTCGTCATGGTGATGAGCGGGGGCTTGGTCGCCGGCATACGCGCCGGCTTCGCGTACAACACGTTCCCGCTCATGAACGGGCACGTCGTTCCACCCGAGACGCTCATGCTCGCGCCCTGGTGGAAGAACTTTTTCTACAACATGGCCACCGTGCAGCTCGATCACCGCTTGCTCGCGCTGGCCGTGACGGCGTTGGCGCTCGTCGCGTGGCGGCGCGTGCACCGCGCTCCGGAAGCCTCGCGGCGCGCGCGCATAGCCGCGAATCTCGTTCTGGCGATGCTCGCGGTGCAGGTGGGCCTCGGCATCGCGACCGTGCTTCTCGTGGTGCCGCTGCCGCTCGCCGCGGCGCACCAGGCCGGCGCCGTGCTCCTGTTCGCGCTGGCGCTCAACCTCGCCCATGCGCTGCGAGGGAGAGGCGGCGAAAGCGAAGGTAGTTGAGCCACGCCATGCCGGTGTAGGTGACCGGCACGTATTTCCAGTCGCGCGCAAGGAAGAAGAGCGCGATGCGCACGGCCGTTCGCGCGGAGATGGGGCCGGGACCCATCCCGGAGCGGAACGCCGCGGGCACGATGTGGCGGTACGTGACGCCGTCGTCGCCGTAGAGGCGCGCGGCATAGCGTGCATAAGCGCGCTTCGATTCCAGGTAGCCACGCGCCGTCGCGCCGAACGCCGGGTGCAGCTCGATCTCCGAGCCCAATCCCCAGATCTCGGCAGGCTGCGACGTCTCTCCCCGCGCGTGCCGGTAGCGCTCCGCGATCTCGACGAACGAGGTGCAGTTGGCCGCCATCGCCTGGGCGCCCTTGGCGCCGTGCGACAGGACGAGCACGTCGATGGGCGCCAGCCGCGCCCGCGAGAAGAACCCGTAGTCGCCGTACGTCCAGTCCTCGCCGAAGCGCGCGGTCGCGACGCTCGCACCGGCCGCCTGGAGCGCATTCGTGAGCTCGCGCCCGAACGCACCGCGCGCGCCGGTGACCAGGAAGCGCCGCGCGAGGTTCACGGCGCGCCCGCCCCGAGCCGGTCGGCGGCGTGTTCGCAGGCGCGCAGGCACAGCGCCATCTCGGTGAGTGTCGGATTCTGCCAGCCCGAGGTGACGAAGGTCGCGCCGTCGCCGAGGACCAGGTTCGGGCAATCCCAGACCCTCCCGAATGGATCGGCAACCGACGTCGCGGGGTCGTCCCCCATGCGTGCGCCGCCCACCTCGTGCACGAACAGGCCGGGCGTATCCATCTCCGCGTGACCTCGGTTGCGCAGGAACGGGAGCCGCAGCACGTCGGCGACGCCGACCACCCGTCCGCCGCACGCTTCGATCATCGAGGTTGCGTCCTCGCGCATGCGCTGCGCGAGGCGCACGTCGTCGTCGGTCCACGCGTAGCGGATCGCGGCGCAGGGCACGCCCCACTTGTCGGTGCGCGCCGCATCGAGCGCGATCCGGTTGCCGTCGTCGCGCGCGGCCTCGCCCATTCCATACAGCACGCCGAGTGCGGCCCCGCGATCCCGTCGCAGCCATCGGGGAAGGGGGAAGCGGCTGACGCCGCCCCAGTAGCCGTAGCCGCGGGCGTTGCCGCCGGCCGTGTCGTAGCGCGGGATGACCACGCCGTCGCTGCCGAGGAGCTGCAACCCTGCAGCCTCGGGTACGTGCGGCAGCTGAAAGAGCAGCGGGATCGCGACGTGGTCCATGATGCCGCGCCCGAGCAGGCCGCGCGCCGCGCCGATGCCGCCGGGATGCCGCGCCGAGCGCGAGTTGAGCATCACGCGCACGCTCTCGAGCGCGGAGGCGCAGAGCACGACGAGCGGCGCGCGCAGTGAATGTGGGGCGAGCGTGCGCGCATCGATGCATTCGACGCCTGTCGCGCGCCCGCTCGCGCTGTCGACTGCGACGCGCGTGACCACCGTGTCGCTGCGCAAGGTCATGCGACCCGTCGCGCGCGCGGCGGCGAGCGACGTCGCGTTCGACGACAACAGGCCCGCGGTTCCATTGACCCCGGCGCGCGGCGCGCGGATGCCGCGCGCCGCGATCACGTGGCGTCCGAAACGCCGCGCGAGCGACGCCTTGAGGTGGAGCTCGCCGGGCGACATCGGGCTCGCGTCGCCGAACTCGCCGTCGGGCAGTTGCGCGAGGCCGTCGCGCGTGCCGTGCACGTGGAGCAGGCGCTCGATCCGGCCATAGTATGGGTCGAGATCGCGGTGGCGAAACGGCCATTGTGCATTCGGGCCTGCGAACTCGCGGTCGGAGAAGCGCAGGCAAAGCCCGCCCCATAAGTGCGTTCGCCCGCCCACCTGGCGTCCGCGTATCCAGGCGAACGGCGCGTCCGCAGGCGTCACGTACGGATTGTCGCGGTCGCTCACGAACAGGCGGGAGTCCGTCATCCAGTACACGACGTGGCGCCTCTGGACCGGCTGGTCGCGCGCGATGCACGCGCGCGCGAGGCGCGCGATCCGCCCGGGCGTCGACCCGTAGACGCGTGTCCGGTCGGGACCGGCCTCGAGCACCGCGACGGACAGGCCTTTCGCGGTGAGCGCCCAGGCGGCGATCCCGCCGGTCGCACCCGAGCCGACGACAATCGCGTCGAAGTCGCGTTGCTGCGTCATGCAGATGAGGAGATTGGAAGCAGGAATCGTCCGCCGGATCGCTTCATTCGCAATTTGCGAGGCCCGCACCGCGCGGGGATCATATAATGGCGGGGCACGCTGCCGGACCGACGATGTGATGACCGATACCCGCGCCCTGGACGAGCCGCTATCCGACTCCGAGCTCGACGAGCTCGAGGGCTTCCTCGCGTCGGACGCGGTGCCCGAAGACTGCATGGACCTCGAGATGCTGGACGGCTTCCTCGCCGCGATCGTGAGCGGCCCGGAATCGATCCAGCCGTCGGAGTGGCTGCCGCAGGTGTGGAGCGACGGCGGTCGCAGCGCTACCCCTGCGTACGGCAACAGCGCGGAGGCGCAGCGCATCATGGCGCTCATCCTGCGCCACATGGTGGGCATCCAGCGCACGCTCGCCGAGTCGCCGACGCGCTTCAAGCCGCTCCTGTACCTGCCCGAGGAAAAGAAGTCGGACGACCGCCAGCCGCCCGAAGGCACCGCGTGGTGCGAGGGCTACATGGCGGGCGTCAAGCTGCGCGACGAAGCCTGGCAGCCGCTGTACGACGCGGAGGACGCGCGCGACTGGATCTTCCCGATCGAGGCGCTCGCATTCGGCGACCAGGACCCCGAGTTCGCGGAGTGGATCGACGACAAGGAGAAGCGCGCGAGCCTGGTGGAGGAGCTCGCGGTGGCCTCGGTGCTCATCTACCGTTTCTGGCAGGCGCGACGCGCACCGCAAACGCGCGGCAGCGGCGCGCGCCGCACGCTCTCGGACGCGACGCGCAAGTCGCGCGAACGGCTGCACTAGCTTTCGAAGGGTCGCTTCAGCGCGAAGCGGGAGGGCTCGTCCCTCCGGCGGGCTCGCAGGCGCACTGCTGCGCCGTTGCGGCCGAGCATGCGCCGCCCGCCTGCTGCTGCGGGGTGCCAGCGTGCAGCAGCGAGGGCAGCGGGGCGAGCCGCTCCGCGGACGTCTCTTCGGCCGGGAAAGCGTCGATCATTGCGTGCGGCATGCTGGATCTCCGTCGGTCCGAACGTTCCGATTTCGTGGTTCTTGGAATATTCATTCTATTTGCGCGCGATGTCAAGACCGTTTTCGCGGGATCTTTCCGCTTGCCGCCTTGCGCCCGTTGCGCTCCGCGATGGCGTAGCCCACCGCCATCACGAGCGCCTGCGCGGCGCACAGCGGCGCGACGAGGGAGCGGAACTGCACGGTCGGATCGTCGCCGACGAGCAGCGTGGTCCGCGCGAAGCGGGCGAGCGGGGAGACGGGGGCGTCGGTGATGGCGACGATCGCGGCGCCATGCCCGTGCGCGAGCTCGGCCGCGTCGACCACGTCCTGCGTGTAGTTGCGGAAGCTCGCGGCGATGAGCACGCTGCCGCGGTACGCCATACCCGCCTGCTGGCGCAGCATCCCTCCGACCGAGTCGAGCAGGAGGGCGCGGAACTCGAGCTGGGCGAGGCCGTAGGCCAGGTACGCGGCGACCGGGAAGGCGCGCTTCTGCGCGAGCAGGAACACACAGTCGGCGGCGAGCACGAGGTCGGCGGCCGCGCGCAGGCGCTTGGGGTCGAGGTGCTCGCGCAGCCGCTCGAGCTCGCGTATCGAGCTGTCGACCAATTGCGGCAGCACGTGGCCCTGGTCGCCGCCGGTGCGGCGCATCTGCTCGATGCGCTCGCGGTAGGTCGCCGAGCGCGCGACGAGCCGCTCGCGGTATACGCGCGAGAGCTCCGTGAAGCCGGAGTAGCCAATCGCGTTGGCGAAGCGGATCACCGCCGACGGCGGGACACCCGCCTCGCGCGCTATCTCCGCCACCGTGGACAGCGCCATCGCGTCGGGGTTGCCGAGGGCGAAGCGGGCGATCCCCTGCAGGCGCGCGGGCAGCTGCGGATACGTTTCCGTGATGTGGCGCGCGAGCTCTTCGTAGGTCGTAGCGTTGGCCATGGCGCCCCTCCGGCGTGGAATATTTATTCTAAATTGGAACACCCGAAAAAGGGGTCAGACCCCATTACAAGACCTGGCACCAATTCTCAGGGCCAAGAAAGGGGACAGGCCTTGTAATGGGGTCTGACCCCTTTTTCAGATTCGCGAGCCGGGGGCGAGCAGGGCGTGGCTATCCGGGTGCCGGCCCATGTAGCCGCGTACGTAAGAGCACAGCGGCAGGACCTTGAGGCCATTCGCCGCGGCGTAGTCGAGCGCCGCCTGCACGAGCTCGCCCGCGATACCCCGGCCCTCGACCGCGCGAGGGACTTCGGTGTGGATCATGTGCAGCGTGTTGGCCACGCGGCGATAGTCGGCGCGGGCGAGGCCCTCGGGCAGCATCGCTTCGAAGCGGCTGTGCGCGAGGTTGTGCACGATCGGCAGCGCGGGGGTAGCGGGCATGGGAGGCACCTTGCCTGACGCCCTACGGTAACATGCGCGCCGGACCTCTAGCCCCGCTGCCATGCCCTTCGAATTCGCCGCCTTGCGCCACATCGACCTGGGCTTGCTCTACGTGGCGAGCGAGTGGGCCGTGCGCATCGGCGCGCTCGTCTACGTCCCGCAGCGGCGTCCGCCGAGCGCGGCGCGCGCGTGGCTGCTGCTCATCTTCTTCCTGCCGTGGCTCGGGGTGCTGCTCTACCTCCTGATCGGCCGCGCCTACATGCCGCGACGCCGCTTCCGCATCCAGAAGCAGATCTTCGAGCTGGTGCGGCGGCTGGCCCCGCGGCACGCTTCCTTCGAGACGACGATCGCGCACGCGGTGTCGCCCGAGCTCGTGCCGGCGCTGCGCCTCGCCGACCGGCTCTCGGAGTTTCCGGTCACCGGCGGCAACCGCTTCGTGCTCCTGCCTCACTACGACCCGGCGATCGCGGACGTCATCGCGCACGTCGACGCCGCGCGCAAGTACGTGCACATGCTGTTCTACATCTTCGAGGACGACGACGTCGGACGCGCCGTCTGCGACGCCCTCGTGCGCGCCGCGCAGCGCGGCCTCGCGGTGCGCGTGCTGATGGACGCCGTCGGCTCGCGCGACGGCTTGTCGGGTCTCGGGCCTCGCCTGCGCGCCGCGGGCGCGGAGGTGACCGCCGTCATGCCGCTGCGGCTATGGGGGCCGAACGCCGCCCGCTTCGACCTGCGCAACCACCGCAAGATCGTCATCGTCGACGGCGAATGCGCGTTCTTCGGCTCGCAGAACATCGTGAGCGCGCATGCCAACCGCGGTCTCGTCAACGAGGAGATGCTCGTGCGTGCGCGCGGGCCGATCGTGCGCCAGCTGCACGCGGTGCTCCTCGGCGACCGCTACCTCGAGACCGGGACGCTGCCGCCGGAATCCGACGACCTTACCCCCGCCCCGCCGAACGAGTCGGGCTACGGCCTAGCCCAGGTCGTGCCGAGCGGCCCCGGCTACAACGAGGGGACGGCGGAGGCGCTTATGGTCGCCCTCATGTACGGCGCGCGCTCGAAGGTGGTCCTGACATCGCCCTACGTGATCCCGAGCGAGGCCTTCCTGTCCGCGATGTGCAATACCGCACGGCGCGGTGTTGCGGTCGAGCTCATCGTCGACGCCGAATCCAACAAGCCGCTCGTGCAGCTCGCGCAGCAGTCCTTCTACGATGCGATGCTGCGCGCGGGTATATCCATCCGCCGCCATCACGGCAGCTTCCTGCATGCGAAACACCTGAGCGTGGACGACGACGTCGCGCTCATCGGCTCGTCGAATTTCGACATCAGGTCCTTTGCACTCAACGCCGAGGTCAGCGTGCTCATCTGCGACCGCGCGGTCGTGGCCGACCTGCGCCGCGTCCAGGAGGAGTACCTGCGCAACTGCGACCAGGTTACGCGCGAGGAGCGGGCGAGGCTGCCGCTGCCCAGGCGGGCGCTCGAGAATCTCGCGCGCCTGACCGATTCGCTGCTGTAACCCGTTGCCGAAGGGCGCGGGCCAGTTGCTTGGCGCGCCGCTTCAACGCGACATGGCCGGCAGGGTCGAGGACGCGCAACGCGCACACTTCCAGCGCGCAGCCCAGCGCCGCCAGTGCGAAAGCGACTAGACCAAGCACGCGCATCGCGATCACCGGACCGAGCGCGGCAAAGCCGAGTCCCGCCGCCGCGGTGATCGCGAAGAACGCGAGCGCGACGCGAATGAACCGCCCGGGCATGTCGCCGGCGGCGCTCATGGGTTCATCCACCAGCGAAGGTCCGGCGCCTCGGGCTTCGCATCCGACGCATGGCGACGCTCCATAAGGCGCAGCACAACGCCGACGGCCAGAAGCACGAGCGAACCGGCAAGCAGCCAGTCGCGTGGGGTCAGCCCGGCATCGGGGCCCAGGGGAAGTCTCGCGGCAATGGCGGGCGTCGGCGCCAGCACGCCGGCCGCGACGCCAACAAGCCAGCCATCCAATCGAAGGATCGTCTGCGTCAGGGACATCGTGAACCTCCGGCGACACGAATCGATGTCATTCATGTTGACCGGTTAGCCCCGGTGCGATGATCGGCCGTGCTTCGATTCCGGTGTCGGACCCTTCCGACGTCGGGCCGCTACGACGCCGTGTTGCCTACGCGCTGTCGGCGAGCATCCTACGCATTCGCGCAAGGTCGTAGCCGTCCTTGCGCGCCTCGTACTCCTCGATCAGCATCGTCAGCTCGTCGAAGCGGCGGCCGGCCGGTGTCCCCGGCTCGGCGAGCATGAGCTCCTCGAGCTCGTCGAGCGCAGCGGTGTAGGCGGCGTCGTCGGCGAGCCGAGGCGGGTCGAGCAGGTGCGTCACGGGCGGCTCCTTCGCGTTCGCATTCAGGCACCCATGATCGGGCGGCGGACCAGCGCCGCGCCATCGGTCAAACGGATGAATGCGCCTGGCGGGCGCCGTCAGGTCGACGTGGCGGACGTCTCGGTCGGAGGCGGCGCGGCTTCAGGTTGCGCGGCCGGCGCCGCCTGCGCGTGCGCCGCGCCGCTATGCGCGAGCGCCGTGAGCGCGGCGGTCACGAGCACGACGAGCATCACCGCCCCGAAGGGAAAGTTGTCGAGCTTGCCGGAGTCGCGCGCGCTCAGGAACAGAAGCACGGTGATGAGTCCGCGCGGCGCGATCCATATGAGCTGCCGCAGGCCGCGCTGACGCAGCACGACCAGGATCACCCAGCGTGACGCGAGGATGAAGGCGATGCCCGCGATCGCCACGAGCCATGCCTTGACCGACAGCATCGTGCGCACGTCGGTCCAGTAGCCCAGGAGCAGGAAGAAGAAGCTCTTCATCGCGAAGGTGAGCTCGGCCACCAGGCCCTTGAATTCGTGCAGCGTCTGCTCGTAGGTATCGTTCTTGATGCCGCGCAGCTTTTCGTGCCAGGTAACGAGGTGAGGGTTGTTGATGATGAGGCCGCACACCAGCACCACGATGAGCGGCGACATGTGCAGCGCCTTGCCGATCGCGTACAGGAAGACGAGGCCGGCCAGCAGCGGCAGGAAGCGGACGTGCCCGACGATCTGGTTGATGAAGTAGAACAGCGCGAGCCCCGCGGCCAGCGCCGCGATCAGCGAAAAGGCGCCGCCTCCCAGGAGGTCGCTCGTGAACTCCCCGAACGAACCTTCGCCCGACACCCAGGCGTAGAACACGAGCACGCCGAGGATGTCGGACAGCGAAGACTCGTAGACGATGAACTCGCGCGGCTTGTCGGCAAGGCCCGCCGCGGCCGGGATCGCGACCGCGCTGCTGATCACCGCGAACGGGATGGCGGCGAGGATCGCGACGTCGAGATCGAAGTACAGCAGGAAGCGGAAGATCGCGGTGAACGCGCCGAGGGTGGCGAGGAAGCCAGCGAGCGACGCCGCCGCGGCGGTGACGATCAGGCCGCCGCGCTCGCGGGTCACGGTGAGGTCGAGCGCCCCTTCGAGCACGATCAGGATCAGGCCCAGCGTACCGATCACCGGCACGATGGGATCGACCCAGTGATAATGCAGTCCGAGCGCGTCGAGGACTTGGCGCGCGACGAGGCCGACGACGATCATCAGCACCACGCTCGGCAGCCGGAAGCGGCGGCCGAGATGCTCCAGAGCGTAGGCGAGCAGGAGCAGGCCGGAAGCGGCCAGGATCGCAGTGTTGGTCATCCGCGCATTGTGCCGTCAAACGACCGCGGAAGGATCGTCCGCGCGCGGGCCGGAGGCGTCTTACGGGATCTGGATCTTGCCGCCGCCCGGCATGCCGCCCACGCCGCCGGTCAGCGCGCTGGCCGCGCCCGCGGGCGGGACGATGAGTCCGGAAGACGCCTGGCGGCGCAGCTCCTGCAGCTCGCGCATGGTGCGCTCGATGCCGGCGCGCGCGGCGTCACCGTACTTCTCCACCGCCTCGGCGAGATTTTCGGCGTCGATGTCGAAGCTCACCGGCAGTGCGCCCATGTTGGTCATGACCTGCGCTTCGCCCGTGTAGAGCGTCTTGCGCGCGCGGTCGGCGCTGCCGTCGCTTTGCACCGGGACGAGCATGCGGATCGTGCCGATCTTGCGATCGGTGACGATCTCTTCGCGGTAGAGCGACGCGGCGTCCATCGCGGCGTCGGCGGAGGTGCGGGTATCGGCAGCCATCTTTGAGGTTGTGCGCTCGTGGAAAAAGCGTAGTTTAGTCGACGGGCTCCGCTTAGTTGATGGCGGGCTTGCCGATGTCAACCCGGCTTTCGTTCGGCCGTTGTAAGTAGTGACGGACAGGCCCGAAGCCGGTTTCGCGCCCGGTCGTAACAATTGGTAACCCGAGGAACCGGCGCCGCAACGAGCCGGTCGTAGCGCAGGAGGGAAATCCCATGAGAACCATCGCCATTCTTTCGCTCGCCCTTGCCGTGTGCGTCGGCAGCGGCGCCGCCTTGGCGCAGCGCGGGGGCGGCGGCGGCGGTGGCGGTGGCCACGGCGGCGGCTACGGCGGGGGTTACTCGGGCGGCGGCTACCACGGCGGCGGAAGCTGGTCCGGCGGCGGCGGGTACCGCGGCGGAGGCTGGAGCAACGGCGGCAATCGCGGCGGGTCGGGCTGGAACAACGGCTGGCATGGCGGCACCTGGCGCGGCGGAGGCTGGTACGGCTCCAACTGGAACCGCGGTTGGAACGGCTGGGGCTGGAGAGGCGGATGGGGTTGGCACTCGGGCTGGGGTTGGGGTTGGCGGCCCGGCTGGGGCGGCTGGTGGGGTCCTGGCTGGTGGGGTACGGCTTGGGGCGGCTGGTGGGGTTGGGGCCCGGCGTGGCCGGGCTGGTGGGTCCCCGGGGCTTGGGCCGGAGCGCCGCTTGTCTGGGACACGACGCCCAACACCTTCGACCAGACGGTGGCCTTCGACGCGCAGTCGGCGCCGCCGCCGCCGACCACGCTTTGGTACTACTGCACCGACCCCGCGGGCTACTTCCCGTACGTTCAGAGCTGCAACCGCGCCTGGATCCCGGTCACGCCGCAGCAAGTCCCTGCCCAATGATAAAAGTGAGCGCTCGCCTCGCATTGATCCCCGTGGGTGCCGCGCTGGTCCTCGCGGGGTGCGCGACGGTGCCGAGCGGCCCCACCGTCATGACGCTGCCGGGCCCGGGCAAGACCTTCGAGCAGTTCCAGGCCGACCAGGCATCGTGTCAGCAGTACGCGTATGCCGCGATCGGCGGCACGACGGCGGCCGACAACGCCGCTAACGCCGCCGCGGGAAGCGCGGTCGTGGGTTCGGCGCTCGGCGCCGCGGCCGGCGCGATCATCGGCGCGGCCACCGGCCAGGCGGGCGCCGGCGCGGCGATCGGCGCCGGCACGGGCCTCTTGTTCGGCAGCGCGGCCGGCGCTAACGCCTATGGCTACTCGTACTACGAGTCGCAGCGCCGCTACGACATGGCGTTCGCCCAATGCATGTACGCCCGCGGCAACCAATTGCCGGGACGCGTCGCGTATCGGGCGGTGCCCGTTGCCCCGGCTTATCCGCCGCCCAATACGCCACCGCCGAGCCTGTCCGACTCCCCCGGCGTGCCACGCGCCGCGGCGCCGAGGATGGTGCCGCCGGCTGCGCCGGCCTCACCGGGCTATGGGATGCCCCCGGGCCCGATCGCGCCGGGGCCGTCGGTCCCGCTGGCCCCGCCCGAGAACTACCCGCCGTCGGCCTATCCTCCGTCGTCGTACCCGCCGCCGAATACCCCTCCGCCGCCGGGCGTTACTTAAAGAAAGTTCTACGGGGTCGTCGGTCCGGTATTCGCAGTTCATGTAGGTCCCGCGCGGCCCGTAGGCGTCGGCGAGGCCGCGTGATCAATCAACGCCGCGGCCTGCATGGGCGAGCCTGCGTCAGGTGTGTGTCATGCGCTGTCCATGCTCGCGCGTGGCATGGAACCCGACCTGCGGCCAGCGCTCCATCGCGACCTGCAAGTTGAACCTGTTGGGGGCGAGGTAGACCGGATTGCCGTCGACGTCGGTGGCCAGCGTGGCCGCGCGGTCGCGCTCGAAATCGCGCCTCACCTTGTCGTCGGGATAGGTGAGCCAGCGCGCCGTGGCGATCCCCGCCTCATCGTAGATCGCGTCGACCTTGTATTCGCTTGCCAGGCGCGCCGCCACCACTTCGAACTGGAGCTGCCCGACTGCGCCCAGCAGCAGGTTGTTGCCGACCACGGTCTCGAACACCTGGATCGCGCCTTCCTCGCCCAGTTCCTGCAAGCCTTTCGAAAGCTGCTTCGCCTTGAACGGATCGCGCGGCCGGGCCACGCGAAACAGCTCCGGCGCGAAATACGGGATGCCCTTGTACGCGAGCGCCTCGCCCTCGGTGAGCGTGTCGCCGATCTGCAGCTGGCCGTGATTGTGGATGCCGATGATGTCGCCCGCCACGGCATCCTCGCTTTGCACACGCTCGTTGGCCATGAACGTCATGACGTTGGCGAGCTTCATCTCGCGGCCCATGCGCTGGTGCTGCACCTTCATGGCCGGCACGTAGCGTCCGGAGCACACGCGGAAGAAGGCGATGCGGTCGCGGTGGCGCGGGTCCATGTTGGCCTGGATCTTGAACACGAAGCCGGTGAAGGGCGGCTCCGCCGGCTCGACCATGCGCGCGCCGCCATCGCGCGGCTGCGGCGGGGGGGCCCATTCGGTGAGTGCCGCGAGGATCTCCTGCACGCCGAAGTTGTTGATGCCCGAGCCGAAGAACACGGGCGACTGCCGTCCGGCGAGGAACTCGGTAAGGTCGAACGGCGCGCTCGCGCTGCGCAGGAGCTCGACGTCGTGGCGCAGCGCGGCGACCTCGTCCGGGAAAAGCTCATCGAGCCGCGGGTTGTTCAATCCTTCGATGAGCTCCGTGTCGTCGCTGCGCCGCTCTTCCCCGGGCGTGAAGCGCAGCAGGCGGTCGTGGCGAAGGTCGAACACGCCGCGGAACGCCTTGCCCATGCCGACCGGCCACGTGACGGGCGCGCAGTCGATCGCGAGGACCGACTCGATCTCCTCCAGAAGCGACAGCGGCTCGCGCACCTCGCGGTCCATCTTGTTGATGAAGGTGATGATGGGTGTTGCACGCAGGCGGCAGACCTCCAGCAGCTTGATGGTCTGTTCCTCGACACCCTTCGCGGCGTCGATCACCATCACGGCGGCGTCGACTGCGGTCAGCACGCGGTAGGTGTCCTCCGAGAAGTCCTGGTGGCCGGGCGTGTCGAGCAGGTTGATCGTGTGGCCGGCGTACTCGAACTGCATCACCGAGCTCGTCACCGAGATGCCGCGCTGCTTTTCGACCTCCATCCAGTCGGACGTGGCATGGCGCGCGCTCTTGCGCGACTTGACGGTGCCCGCCATCTGGATCGCCCCGCCGTAGAGCAGGAGCTTCTCGGTGAGCGTCGTCTTCCCCGCGTCGGGGTGCGAGATGATCGCGAAGGTGCGCCGGCGCGCGACGTCGCGCACGAGGTCGGCGGGATGGTCCGTGGCGTCCATCGGCGGAAAACAAAACCGCCCAGCCGGAGGGCGGGCGGCAAAGGAGTCAACGCTTTATTATACCA
>Ga0335083_10007306_pt1 | contig 13656 bp, 11 predicted proteins | sample Lox_Sample_42_FD_206716 | JGI IMG/M metagenome (GOLD analysis project Ga0335083, IMG submission 206716) | Soil microbial communities from Loxahatchee National Wildlife Refuge, Florida, United States - Lox_Sample_4.2 | ecosystem: Environmental > Terrestrial > Soil > Wetlands | place: USA...
CTTCTTTTCCATAGGCTGTAGTGGGCGAACCCCAGTGTTCTGTCTCGATGATAGGGAAGGGAGAGCGGAGGAGCAAGGCGCGAGTTGTCAATACAAACGACCGGTCGGTCTGCGTGGTATCTGTTGCGGTTCCTCTGAGCGTGCCCTCTAAGCATCTCATTTGAGCATTGTCATCCCGAACCCGGCGCTAAGCCGGGTGAAGGACCTTACGACGATTTCCGCCAGGATGAGGTTGCGAAGGTTGCTGTGCGCGGCACGCCGGGTGGCAGTTCCTACTTACTCCATCGCAGGCGGCTAACTGACGTACGGTCCCTCGTGCCGGCTTTGCCGGCTCTCAGGATGACATCGTGTTCTTGGTGCGCGAGAGTTCCCACGCCTTGGCATATTTCCACGAAACATAGACGGCGTGATAGAGGTGCAGCAGTAGGCCTTCGCGGCCGTCGAGGAATCCGAGGCGGGAAAAATAGTTGTAGAGGAAAGTGAACAGCGGACGGAGCACGATGTTGCTCACGCTGAATCGCACTTTGCCATTGCTCTTGGCCAGGACCATCTCCGCGCCTAGCGACGAATAGCGGTTCATGTGCTCGATGTAGTCGGAGAGCGTGGGGTAGGAGTGATGGATGAGCGGGTGGTATAGGGCTCCCAGTCGTCCGGTCACCTGAAACGTTTCGTGTACGGATCGGTTTTCTACTCGACCCATGCCGCGACGAAACATTCGCAGCTTAGGATCTGGCCAGAAGCCACCATGTCGCAAGGAGCGGCCAAGAAATTTATTCTCGCGCTTTATCCAGTAGCCATCTTCTGACCCGAATCCGTCTTCGGCGGGTCCGCGGCAAATTTCTTGGATCTCTTTGCTTAAACCGTCAGGCACCTCCTCATCCGCGTCCAGACTCAGAGTCCAATTGCCGATGGCTTTATCGATCGCGGAGTTCTTCTGTACGGCGAAGCCTTTCCATTCTTCGATGAACACTTTTGCGCCGAAGGATTTTGCGATATCTACCGTGCGGTCGGTCGATCCCGAGTCGACAACGATGACTTCTCCTTTACCGTCGGCAACGAGGGGCTGCACGCTGGCGAGCGTGCGGGCGATGTTTGCCTCTTCGTTGAAGGTGATGATGACGACGGAGAGATTCATAGGCGGATCGCGGGCCTCACCGTTTCCGGGACTCGAAATTGTCTCACAGCCCAATGCAGACGTAAGAAGTCAGAGTGCAGAAGTAAAATCTCTCAGCATCTCAAGCGTGAATGGTTACTTCTGCATTTTTGACTTCTGACTTTTGACTTCCAGATCGCGCCTCGAATAGCAGGAACACGATCAGTATCAGCAGCTCCGGTTCGATGGGATGGCGGTAACGGGCGTGCGGGAAGACGAAGTAGTAGACCGTCGGATAGGTGAGCACAAGTCCCGCGAAAAGCCACGCCCCGGGCCGCTTTTGGCGTACCGCGCGGCCAAGCCCCCAGAGCGCAAGCACAGACGTCGCGAGGAAGGCCGACGTTCGGAAGTCGATCGGCGTCACGCTGTTTGTTGCTCTCGGAACGCCGTTCCAGTAATAGAAGAAGCGTTTCAGACTGATGACGGCAAAGCGTCCCGGATGCGAGCGGATCCAGTCAAACGCCATGCGCTTGCAGGAATCTGCATAGGCGAGTTCGCCGATGCGCTGAAACTTCTCCAGCTCCAACTGATTGAGATTAGGCTGCAGGTATGCCATCAGCATTCCGTCGGCATACGGACCGTTGCCTAAACGAACCTGTAATCCGAAATCATCGCGGAGAAACACGAAACGCCCGAACACTTCGTAATTGCGCACGATCCATGGCGTGAGCACAAGAAAGAACACGACGGACGAAAGCGCGATGCCGCCGAGAGAAGAGAGCCCGCGCTTATAGCGCTGACGCCAGATCCATAGTCCACAGAAGGGAAGGAAAGCCAGCATCGTAGGATTCGCGAGCGCACCAACTCCGTACAGCGCGCCGAACACAACCCAGCCTCGCAGGCCCGACCATCCCTGCAATTCGTTATCCTGCAATTCAAGCGCTAGCAGAAATAGACAAGCGAGTACGAGCGGCGTGAACGTCGTATCCCAGATCCAGTGAACCGACCAGTACCAGACATAAGGACACAGCCCCCATGCCCCCGCAGACCAAACTGCGATGCGCTCGCCGAAGGCTCTATGTGCGATCCAGAAAATTGGGATGCAAGTCAAAGTGGCGAACAGGCTGTTGATGCTCAGCAACACCCATGCGGACGCTTGAGTGTAAACACCGAAAAGTTTGAACACCCCGCCCATCAAATAGGGATAGAGCGGCGGCTCCCACGCAGTCGGGCCCGTGTTGTCGTCGTAGGGACTGCTGAAGCCTTGACCCAGGGCGATCGAGCGGGCGACGCGTCCCATTTCCCATCCAAATTCAAAGTGGCCGTCCCCGGGCCGGGTGCGGTACTGATGGAACGCTCCGATCGTCGCGACCTGAAGCGCGAAGGACAGAGGCAACAGCCACAGAAAGAATCTGGGGAGTGCAGGCCGGGACGGGGGCGCCATCGGGCGTAGTGTATCAGGCGAGGGACAGCAGGTCTCTCGACTGCGCATTGCGATTGGTAAGTCCAATCGCAATGCTTCGCTCGAGATGACAGGGTTGCACCTTACATTTGCCCTCCGGACGGTGCAGGCGGAGCCGGCGTTGACAGCGGTTGGCCGGTGGGAGTGGCATCCTTCCGCGGCGCGACATACGGGACGCTCGGCAAGTGCGTGACTTGACCTCGGCTGGCGTCGCTGACGTCGATTCCGGCGTGGTCGAGCAGTAATCCGGTGGCGCGGTCGAGTTCGATTCGGGATTTCTCGTAGGCTGCCTTGGCTGAAACCAGGTTCGACTCGCCCGTCGTGAGAGTCGCGGCGTCCTGCAGGATTGCGGTTTGTGTGGTGAGTCCCACCTTGAGTTTCTGCTGATCGGCGTCGAGCGTCTGTCGCGCCAAATCGACGGCAGATTGCGCGGCCTGCACCGCGACGCGGTTCTGCTTCACATCGAATTGCGCGTTCCGCACCTCGATCCTGATTTGATTTTCAAGCTGGTGCAGGCGCACCTGCGCCTGCCGAAGCTCGAGTTGAGCGCGGACTTCGTTGGCCTGTGCTTCGCGATTGCGCAAGGGAATCGTCAGCGAAAGGCCGATCCCCTTATCAGGCGCCGTGCCATTGACCAGTTGGGTTAACGTGCTGGGATAGCTGACGGAGTTTGTGTTCTTAAACGGCGGTGGAACCGTGGTGTAACAAGTGCCGAGTGCGCCGCCGGTACAGGCGGGAATCGCCAGATCTCCGCCCACTCCCGATCCGCCATAGTAGGCATAGGCGTCGAGCGTGGGTAGCAAGGCGTTGCGGACCGCCTTATTGCTCAAGTCGCGGGAGCTGAGGTCGATGCGCGACTCCGCCAGTTCGGCACGATGCTGCAGCGCGTCGTTGATCAGATCCTGAATGGGGACGGCCGGCTCCTGATCGGGAATCTGCATGGCTGAGGTGGGGATGACGTCGGCTTCCGCCAGCACGGGATCCTCGTTGCTGCGGCTGAGGGCATTCTTCATCAGCAACTGCTGCAACTGCAGGTTGTTCTGCGCGACGATCAGGTTCTGCTGATCGGTCGCGACTAGACTTTGCGAACTCACAACTTGAATGGGAGGTGCAGTGCCGACTTGAGCCTGACGTTTGGAATCTTCCAGAGCTTTTTGCGCGTAGGTGAGGGATTCCTCCTGCACGCGAACGTTTTCATAGGCGAAGACGAGGTCCCAGTACATGTTCTCAATCTGGTCGACGGTGGTGAGGACCTGCAGCCGGAAGGCGACGTCGGAAATCTCGCGGTTGTTCTTGGCGATGCGGATGAATCGCGTGTTGGGAAGCGAACCGAAGCCCTGCAGCAGGTTCTGGGTCACGCGGAACTGGAAATTAGAACCCAGCGACGGGCTCAGCAAACTGGTGGGATTGTTGGTCGTGAGATGGGTGTTGTTAAAGCCTGCGGTGAGAGCGGTGCCCCATGCGAATCCCTGAGTGTAGCCGAAGTTGGCCGTGTAGGTGTTCTGCGCGAGGACCGGGACTGGGCTCAGCGCGCTGGTGGATTCCGAATTGTTCTTGTCGAGTTGCAGTATGCCGGTGAGAGACGGATCGAAGGCGGTGATGGTGGATCCGATGCCCAGGGTGGAACCAACCAAACCGTTGGTGCCGGTGCCGGCGCCGCCGGCCGCGACGGTCGTACCTCCCGTGCCGGAGCCGACGGTGCCGCCGAGTCCGCCCACGCCGCCCCCCGGTGTGTTCTGTACGACGCCGGTGTTGACGCCGAGAATATTGGCGCCAGACTTCGCGCGCAGAAGGTCGGCTGCCGCGATGTTCAGGTTATAGCGGGCAATGTCGATATCGAGATTGTTCTCGAGCGCGAGGGCGACGGCGTCATCGATGGAAAGATAGATTTTGCCATCGCGCATCAGTGAGTCGATGCGCGGCGAGTTGGCGAGGTTCGGTTGCGCGAGTTCCTGCGCCATATAAGGCTGCAGTATGTGAGGAAAGGCCGAGCGCGGAATCGAATAGTCCTTCAGGTGGACCGCCTGCGGCTGTGCCGGCTGCGGCGACAGCTGAGGGGTCGGCATCGCCGGCGGCTCTTGCGCTCGCAGGTCCGACGGGACCGGTCCCAGAACCATGATGGCAACGAAGTACAGAGCGAGGCGCAGCGGACCTTTAGCCCCGGGACAGCCGAATGCGGCTGTCTCCAGATGGCCTTTTGTTTTCGAACTCAAACGCGGTAAACGCATGGGTCTTCTCTCCTTACACAAGAAAAGGCGCGCCTGGTCGGCGCGGGGGTTTCAAATAATGCCAAAGTTGGATGCAACACGCAAAAATACGTCTCTTCATCTTAGCGGGAGAACTTTGGCGGGAAGGGCGGGGGATTGTAAAGAATTGTGAGGGTAGAAAATTGGCGCCGCTGTCGAGAATGTCAGCGACGCCACGAGAGTTGCGAATGAACCTATGGTTGAGGGGGCTGAGTTGCCTGCGGAGGCGCCGGCGTGATCGATGGAAGATCTTTGCGCGGCGCGACGTAGGGGACACTTGGTACAGCGTTGACGTGACCGCGGGCGGCGTCATCAATGCTGATGCCGGCATGGTCAAGCGTGGTACCGACCGCACGGTCCAACTCGATACGCGATTTTTCGTAAGCGGCCATGGCAGACATCAGGGTGGACTCTGCGGTGGCCAGGGCGCTCTGAGTTTGCAGAACGGCCGTTGTGGTGGAGGTGCCGAACTGATATTTCTTCTGTTCCGCGTCGAGCGACTGCTTCGCATAGTCCACGGCGGCCTGGGCGGAGACGACACTGGCTCGGTTCTGTTCGACTCCGAACTGGGCGTTGCGGACCTCGATGTTGATCCGGTTCTCTGCCTGTTGCAGGGCCATCTGCGCCTGCTGGTACTCCAGTTCCGAGCGGATCTGGGCGGATTGGGCAGTCCGGTTCCGCAGCGGGATATTGAGTTGCAAGCCGATGCCTTTGTCGGGAGCGGTGGAGTTGACCATCTGTTGCAGCGTGGCGCCGTAGCCCACGGAAGGCACCGGAGTCGTAGCGCAGCCGAAGCCCTGCAATTCCGGGTCAAGATTCGAGCAAAGGTTCGCCGGATTTTGTGAGCCGCCTACGCCTGCGCCGCCGTAGTAGCCGTACAGGTCGAGAGTGGGCAGAAGGGCGTTGCGTACCGCTTTGTTGCTCAGTTGGGTGGTGTTGAGCTGGATACGGGATTCCACGAGTTCGGCGCGATGCTGCAAGGCGCTGGCCACCAGATCCTGAGTGGGTTGGACTGGCTCACTCGGGGGGATTTCCATGGTGGAAGTTGGAATCACCTCGGCGCCGGCCAGGGTCTGATCGCGCAGGGTGCGGCTGAGTGCGTTCTTCATGAGCAACTGCTGCAACTGCAGGTTGGTCAAGGCGACGGTTAGAACTTGCTGGTCCTGAGCGACGGTACTTTGAGCCCGGACCACCTCGATGGGCGCCAGGCTTCCGATCTCGACTTGCTTCTTGGTGTCGGAAAGAGTCTTCTCGGCGAACGCCAGGGACTCCTTCTGCACGCGAGCGTTTTCGTAAGCGTAGACGAGATCCCAGTACATCGACTGAATCTGATCGACGGTCGTGATGATCTGCAGGCGGAAGGCGACGTCGGACAATTCGCGATTGTTTTTGGCGATGCGAATGAAACGGGTGTTGCCGGCAAATCCGAAACCTTGGAGAAGATGTTGCGTGACGGTGGCTCGGAAACTCGAGTTCAGCGCGGGACTCAGGCTCGAGAAAAAGCTATTGGTGGTATTGCGTCCGTTGTTGAATCCCACCGTCAGATTCGTTCCCCACTGGAAAGCTTGCTGGTAGGCGAAGTTCACGGTGCCGGTGTTTTGAGCCAGGCTTGAGCCCGGCAGCACGCCCTGAAAGATGCTCGTGGCTTGTTGGCTGAAGTGGTCCTCTTGCAGGGTACCGGTGAGGATGGGGTCGAAGCTGTTGATCGGGACGCCAAGGCCCAACGTAGATCCATTCAGGCCTCCGACGCCGGCTCCGGCGCCGCCCGCTCCTAGGCTCGTGCCACCTGTGCCCGAGCCGACCTGTCCGCCAAGTCCGCCGACGCCGCCGCCCGGAGTATTCTGCACGATGCCGATCGGTACACCGAGAACGGCTGCACCCGCCTTCGAGCGCAGGATATCGGTATCGGCGATGTTCAGGTTGTAGCGAGCGATGGCGATGTCGAGGTTGTTCTCGAGCGCCAGCGCGATGGCATCATTCAAAGAAAGGTAGAGCTTGCCATCGTGCATAAGTTGGTCAATCCGGTTCGTATTCGATAGATTCGGCGCGGAGAGATACCGCGGCTTGTAGGGCGCGATGGGATTGGGGAAATGCGCCGCTGGCTTAGTGAAATTTAAGGCAGGCAGCGGCTGAGTGGCGGGCATCTGTGGCATCGGGGCCGCGACGGACTCCTGGCCCCAGCACGCGACGGTCAGCGTGGCGAATAGGGTGGCAGCGGCGGCAAGCCGGACGGTCGACTCAAAACGTAGCAATGGCATCTACTCTTCTCCGTTCGTAACACCAGTTCGTTTAAGAACCAATCGAATTAAGACCTGGCTGCGAATACACTTGAGTTGGCCTGAGACAGCGAAACGACCCAAGATAAAATCCTGCTCAGGCATTGGTACGCAAAGGACCGGCGGAAGGTTCCGGAAAGCTGGGAGAAAAATGACCTTCCCGGCGGTTGCGCCTTATGCTTCGTCCTTGGTTTCCTGCGCTCTGTGTTGCTTGAGACGTGGTAGCAGAGGGGCCTCGATACTGAAAGACCGGAGTTCCGCGGAAACCATTCAGTATATCTGACTGGAACTGCCCTTGACTCGCAACGCATAGCATGTGGAACTGGTAAATTGCTGGCAATACCTGAATAACCTTGGATGAAGCAACCACGCTGCGGGACTCGAAAGATCGCAGGATGCGCAACCTCAAAGTAACTCTCTCCTATGACGGCGCGGAATTCAGCGGCTGGCAGGTGCAGCCCGACGCGACTACGGTGCAGGGCACACTGGCCTCAGCCATTGGACGGATTACCGGGGAAAAGGTATTGCCGCAGGGCTCGGGGCGAACCGACGCGGGAGTGCACGCTCTGGCACAGGTCATGACATTTGTCACGGAGTCTACGGTCCCTACGGGAAACTTTCTGAAGGCGCTGAACGATATTTTGCCCGCATCGGTGCGTGTGCTCCAAGTGGAGGAAGCGCGGGCGGAGTTTCACGCGCGGCATTCGGCGAGCGCCAAAACGTATCGCTATCGAATTTATCGGGAGTCGATCTGCCCGCCGTTTCTCGCTCGATATGTGTGGCACTTTCCCTATCGGCTGGCGGAAGAGGAGATGGTGCGGGCCGCGAAATTGGTAGTGGGGGAACACGATTTTACTTCGTTCGCGGCGGTGGATCCGGAGCGCGGACGCGATGAGGTACCTGTGTCCAATGTGCGGAAGATATCTTTCTCGTCATGGGAGCGGCTGGGGGATGAGTTGGTTTACACCGTTCGCGGCTCGGGATTTCTGCACCACATGGTTAGGAATCTGGTGGGCACCTTCATTCTTGTGGGCAAGGGAACGCTGCGGGTCGAGGACGTGACGCGAATCCTCGAGGCGCGGAACCGGTCGGCGGCTGGGGCGACGGCGCCGGCGAGCGGGCTGTATCTGGTGAATGTCGAGTATTAGCGGCGCTTGCGCGTCTCTGCGGACTAAGATTTCTCTATGGCTACTGACCTTCAAATCGGAACGCGGAAGATTGTGTCGGTGAATCCGGCGACGGGCGAAGTTCTGCGGGAGCTCGATTGCGCGGATGCCGGTGCGGTCGAAGCTGCGGTGGCGCGCGCGCGTTTGGCGCAGGTCGGGTGGGCCGAACTGGGACTGCGGCGTCGCATCGATGTGCTGCGCGAGTTTCAGAGAATGCTGCACGAGAAGAAGTCCGAGATCGCGGCGGCCATCACACGCGAAGCAGGGAAGCCCCTGGCCGAGGCGCTGGTCACCGAAGTGTTGGTCGTGCTGGATGCGGCACGATTTCTGATCGACAACGCTTGGGCTCTGCTGCGGGACGAGCCGGTGCCTCACGGCAATCTCGCTACCCAGCTGAAGAGCGGATGGCTGGTGCGCGAACCGCATGGCGTTGTCGGAATTATTTCTCCGTGGAATTATCCGTTTTCGATTCCAGCGACGGAGGCGTTGGCCGGATTGGTCGCAGGAAACGCCGTGGTGGTGAAGCCTTCCGAGTTGACGCCGTTGGTTGCGTTGGAACTGGCGTTGTTGTTGCACGCAGCGGGCGTGCCCAAGGATGTGTTTCAAGTGGTAGTCGGTGAGGGGCCGGCGGGGTCGGCGCTACTCCATTCGCCGATCGACAAACTCGTTTTCACCGGCAGTGTTGCGACCGGGAGGCGGATCGCGGCGGCCGCCGCCGAGCGACTGCTTCCGGTCGTGCTCGAATTGGGTGGGAAAGATCCCATGCTGGTGCTCGACGACGCCAACGTCGACGTGGCTTCCAGCGCGGCTGTATGGGGAGCATTCGTCAATGCCGGGCAAGCCTGCTTGTCGGTCGAACGCTGCTACGTCCACCGCAGTGTGTATGAGGCATTCGCCACGGCGTGCGCGGCGAAGGCGGGGCGATTGCGGGTGGGGAACGGCATGGATGGGAACACGGATGTCGGTCCGATGATTTGCGAGCGCCAGCTGCGGATTGTGGAAGCGCACGTGGCCGACGCGCGGGCGCGAGGAGTACGAGTTCTCGCTGGAGGTACACGGTTGCTGGAACTCGGGGTGAACTACTTCGCTCCGACCGTTCTTGCCGGCGTGACGCAAGACATGCGCATCATGCGCGAAGAAACCTTCGGCCCGGTGCTGCCTTTGATGGCGTTCGATCACGACGATGAAGCCGTGCGGCTGGCTAATGATTCCGAATACGGATTGGCGGCCAGCGTTTGGACCCGAGACCGGAAGCGCGGCGAGCGGCTGGCGCGGCGTATCCATGCGGGCACCGTCATGGTGAATGATGTGATCTCATGCTTCGGGATCAGCGAAGCTCCGCATGGGGGAGTAAAGGCAAGCGGCATTGGCCGCACTCACGGGCGCTTTGGGTTAGACGAGATGGTGCGGATGAAATATCTCGACATCGATCTCATGTCCGGGTTGAAGAAAGTCTGGTGGCACGGCTACGGCGAGAACTTTCGGCGTCAGATGGAAGGCTTTCTCGACATGCAGTTTGCTCGCGGGTTCGGAACTCGCTTGCGCGGTGCGATGCGGTCAGCCGGTGTGCTAAAGCGCAAGCAATTGTGAAGGTTCGGCTGGTTATGTCGTTCCTTCGCTCAGAGCACGCCCTGGGGGAGGCCGAAGGCGACCGTCCTTACATGAGTTGCGTTGTCACTCGTTGAATCGATCGCCGTGGCTGCGGGGGTGTGAGATCACGAGCAACCGTACAGGGCCGGAGGATGGGTTGCGGATCTGGTGACGCTTGCCCGGCATCACGCGGATGCCTGATCCAGGCTGCAGCAGCGTGGTCTGGCCTTCTACTTCCATGATGACCTCGCCCGACAGAATGTAGAAAAACTGTTGCGCCTTCTCGTGGTGATGGCGAATCTCGGCCGCGCCCGGCGGCATGAACTCCTCGATCACGCTAAGTTGTTCGTCGTTGACCAGGTACCATGCATCGCAATCCACGCCCCAGCGATAGTGCTCGGCGTTCTCCCGGCTCACCGGTGTAGGCCCTGCGGAGCTGGCCTTGGCCGAGGCGCGTCGCGTAGACCGTGGTTCGACTTTCTTCGGCATGCTTTTCGTCTCCTGTAGACCAGTGTAATCTGGTCGCCATGAGCGATCCTAGTCAGACTGTTTCATCTTCTGATCCCAAGCGCGAACTGCTTCGTCATACCGTGGCGACAGTGGCCTATCGAGGTGGCAAAGCCGTGCGCAATGCGCCGGCCGGCTTTGCCGATTTTCAAGCGGGAGAGGGAACTCGGACGCCCGGACAGATTCTGGCGCACATCGGAGATCTGTTCGACTGGGCCCTGTCGATCGTCATGGGCCGGCAGACCTGGCACAACTCGACTCCCTTGCCGTGGGATCAGGAAGTCGAGAGGTTCTTCGCAACGCTGAAAAGGTTCGATGATTACCTCGCGTCGGCGGATCCGGTGCAGGCTCCGATTGAAAAAGTCTTTCAGGGACCGGTCGCCGATGCGCTGACACACGTCGGACAGATTGGCATCCTGCGGCGTCTGGCACAGGCGCCGGTAAAGGGCGAGAGCTATTACGTGGCTGAGATTGAAGCGGGCAGGGTGGGAGCGAAACAGTCCGATCCCAAGCGAGAATTCTGAGTGCGTCAAAAGGCGGCAATTTACTTCGCGCGATTCCGGTAAAGCGATGCGTCCACTTGTTTCGTCATGGCTCCCACGTCTAACGGGATCTCCAGGAATTGCGCCAGTTGTGCGGCGATGTCGTTCGGCTTGCTGAGCACGTCGTGGTACTGAACGCGGAGTGCTCTGACGTACGGTTTTCCATCCAGCCACGCATAGACTTCCCGAAGATGCTTTTCGAATGCAGCGGAGATGGCGGCGGGGTTGACTCCTTCTTTATAGGTTCCCCGGCGGCGCAACATCTGATCCTGAGAAGCGAGAACTTCCGGGAGCGGGCGCTGCATAAAAAGGATGCGATATTCGTGGCCCGGCGGGAGATAAAGCAGCAGCCTCGAGATCACCTTGACGACTTTGCCTTCAGCTTCTGCGATGCACTGCGGATCGTTGGGCAGTTGCTTGATGCGCTCCCACTCAAGGTAGCCGCGCGGATTGTCGGCGTCGGCCTGGCGCTCGCCGTCGGAGAGCGGAGTCATTCCGCCGGCGACCAACATCTGCATCATGAGCGACGTGCCCGATCGAGGCAGTCCCGAAACGATCGTGATCATAGTTCCTGGCGAAAGAAACAGACTAGCAGAGGCGTTGCGCCGCAGGCACGGCCGCTCACGTTTCAGCGTCCATGTTTGGGCCCGATGGTTTCAGTTACAATGACGGCGTAAGGCCGAATCCGGCGGCGTTTGGGCCGCTCGAACGAGGGGTACGTCCTTGGCAACTGGCGAAGCAACCACTCCCAACACCCAGAATATTCCGCAGCTTCCCAACCACAAAGTGAGGGTCAAGAAGGCTGGGCAGCGCGCCTGCAACGAGAAAAACGATAAAGGGAAATTCTGTGGCGGGCATTTGAAGCTGTGGTTCTACATGACCGACGCAGTCGAGCGCGAGTGCGGAGACGTCGAGAAAGCATGGGGACAGAAGGCGGAAGTGTATCGCTGCGAAAATTGCAAGGCGCTCTATCTGCCAACGCCGGGCGAAACCAAGACCAACGTCGCGGGGCAGGGGATGATTTCGGTATTTGGGTTGACCCTGCCGCCGAAAGAGAAATAGCTGCGAGCTTGGAGCCTCGAGCTTCGAGCGACAAATCGGGGTCCCCTTTTAGCTCTGGGGAACACGAAAAGAGGGAAGCTGCGGTTTTTGCTCCTAGCTCGTAGCTCAAAGCTCGTCCATGAATACTCCCGACCTCATTTACGACTGGAACAAGAATCATCCGCCGGGGCTGAAGCCACCGGGGCCGGTGCTGATCAACGACGAGACTTTGCGCGATGGGCTGCAGTCGCCGTCGGTGCGCGATCCTTCGATCGCGGAAAAAATCCAAATCCTTCATCTGATGGAGGCGCTGGGAATCCACTCGCTGGCTTTAGGGCTTCCGGGGGCGGGACCGCGCGCGGTCGAAGCGGTGACAGCATTGGCGCGCGAGATCGCCACCAACAAGATGAAGATTCGGGCGAACTGCGCGGCCCGGACGCACGAGAATGACATTCGCCCGGTGGCCGAGATCGTGCAGAAGACGGGCCTGGCCATCGAAGCCGCGACCTTCATAGGATCGAGTCCGATCCGCAGGTTCACCGAAGGATGGACCGACGACTTTCTGCTGCAGACGACCGAGAAGGCCGTGAAGTATGCCGTTTCGCTCGGCCTTGACGTCATGTACGTCACCGAAGACACGAGTCGCTGCGATCCCGAGACCGTGAAGCGGCTCTATTCGACGGCGATCAACTGTGGCGCGCGGGCGATCTGCATCTGCGACACGGCCGGACACGCGACACCTATGGGCGCGCTTGCGCTGGTGCGGTTCGTAATTGCGGAGTGCGTGAAGCCTTCGGGTGAGAAGATTCGAGTGGACTGGCACGGACACAGCGATCGTGGCCTGGCTATCGCGAATTCGATGGCAGCGATCATCGCCGGGGCAAATTGCGTGCACGGCTGCGCCATCGGCCTTGGTGAACGCGTCGGCAATACCCAGATCGACCAGATGCTCGTGAACCTGAAGTTGATGGGCATCGCGCCGTGGGACGAGCAGGACCTGACGAAGCTGAAGCAGTACTGCCAGGCAGTATCGCGGGCAACGGGCGTGCCGATTCCGGCGAACTATCCGGTGGTCGGCGACGATGCGTTCCGCACTGCGACTGGTGTGCATGCTGCGGCCATCATCAAGGCGTATCACAAAGACGATGTCGTCCTCGCGAATACAGTGTATTCGGGCGTGCCGTCGCATGTGTTCGGCTTGGAACAGATCATTGATATCGGCCCCATGAGTGGAAAGTCCAACGTGCACTGGTGGCTGGAGCGCCACGGAATTCCTCTGAGCGACGCGGTCGTCGATCGCATCTACCAGCGCGCCAAGCAGAGCGACCACACGCTCAGCGAAGCCGAGATTCTGGAGTGCGTGCCCACCGCGGCACAGAAGAAGTGACCGGCGCGTGGCTCCCATGAGACATGCAATTCTCGGCGTCGGCGGAGTCGGAGGGCTGATCGGCGCCTGCCTGGCGCGGTCGGGCGAGTCGGTCACTGTGGTCGTCAGGCCGGAATCACTCGCGAATTATCCTAAAGAACTTCAACTCGAAAGCGCGTTCGGAAATTTCAGCGTGCGGGTGGAGCGTGCCGCGGAAGTTCCGGCTGCCGACGTTCTCTGGATCGCAGTCAAAGCCACGCAACTGGATGCGGCACTCGCGTCTCTCACGAAGCCTGAGTCGGTCCGGGCGATCGTTCCGCTGTTGAATGGCATTGATCATCTGGCGATGCTGCGGAGCCGATACGGC
>Ga0335083_10007307_pt1 | contig 13655 bp, 5 predicted proteins | sample Lox_Sample_42_FD_206716 | JGI IMG/M metagenome (GOLD analysis project Ga0335083, IMG submission 206716) | Soil microbial communities from Loxahatchee National Wildlife Refuge, Florida, United States - Lox_Sample_4.2 | ecosystem: Environmental > Terrestrial > Soil > Wetlands | place: USA: Florida...
TTTCAAGATAAGCGTAATTCGATCTGACGTGGCGGCCTTCCCGGATGAGGGGCCACAGGCTCACGCCCTGCACCTCGGCCCCGGGCGACAAATGTAAAAACTCAATGACCGTCGGCATCACGTCAATTGATCGCACCTGATCGCTGATCACCTTACCGGCAGGCACATCGGGCCCGGCCATGATGAGCGGCACATGCGTGGTGGAGCCATAGAGGAACACTCCGTGGGTCATCTCGCCGTGTTCGCCCAGGCTCTCCCCGTGGTCGCCGATCGCGACGATGAGGGTGCGGGGGCTCAACCCAGCCTGGTCAATCCAATCGAGCAGCCGGCCTACCTGTTCGTCCATGTAGGCGATCTCGCCCGAGTAGAGGTCTCTGGCATAGGTCTGCCTGTAGGGTTGGGGCGGGTCGTAGGGAGCGTGCGGGTCGTAATAATGGGCCCAGAGAAAAAACCTCCTCTGGCCGTTTTGTTTCAACCATTCGATGGCGTGGTCGGTCACCACCGAAGCGCGGCGCTCCGGGTAATTTCCCGGCAAATCTTCCTCGGCCTGGCCACTCATGTCGTCATCGTAGGTCGCGAAGCCGTTTGATATCCCGAAATGCTTGCTCAAGATTCGCGACCCGACAAAGCCCGCAGTTTCAAAACCAGCGGCTTGCGCAATGGAGGCGATGGTGGGGTGACTTTTCGCGAGGGTAAAGCCACCCATGTCCCGCAGACCATGCACCGGCGGATAAGCACCCGTCATAATGCAGGCGTGGGAAGGCAGGGTGAGAGGTACCTGCGCGGTGGCATGAGCGAAACGCACACCTCGCGCGGCCAACGCGTCAAGGTGAGGGGTCTTGGCGCCGCGCGGACTGTAGCAACTCAGGTGATCCGCACGCGTCGTGTCCAGGGTGATGAGGAGGACGTTAGCGACTCGCGGGGTTTGCGCAGCGGGACTCCGAATCTCGTTTCGCCGGCAGGAAGTGCCCAGCATCGCAACAAGGGACAGAACGCAGGCAATCGTAGAATGCAATGCGCGGGAGGGGAAAACTCGAGAGTCTGAAAAATCTAACGTCACCGGGTTTAGCTTACACCAGTTGCCCGATTCAAACCCTGGTGTTCGATCGCCGAAAAACGTGCGGTCCGCCGGAGCGCGCCGCAGCCTGAGGGATTAGGGGTCACGGGTCACGTCGTGCCCTTCGGTTAGAAGTTAACTCGCAATGCGAACTGGATCACCCGAGGGCCGTTCATGGGCGAAGTGACCAGTCCAAAGGTGCCGCCTTGAGATGGTAGCCCGTCACCCAAGGCGGTGTCGGGGTCGCCGAGTCCCGTACGGTTGAAAACGTTGAACATGTCGCACCGAATCTGGGCGGTGAACCTTTCGTTGATTCGTGTGTTCTTGATGATTCCAAAGTCCTCGTTTAGTTGGAACGGTCCGCGGGTCTGCGGCAGGAACCGCGGCCCGGTTCCTATTCGCAATGGGTAATTGCCGTTCGGAGAGGCAGGCGGATCACCAAAGGCCGCGGGGTTTAGCCATGCGCTCCCGTTCGTTATCGCGCCGGTATTCGGATCGGTAACCAGGACGGCATTTAATCCTTGCGGCTTCATCTCTTGGGGCGCGCCCGAAAGGACGTCGGCATGGATGCCAGGGACGACAGCCACCCCACTCGCCAGGAAGTTGTTTAGCGAAGAGGACACATACAACGGATCGCCCGAGAGGTACTGTTGGATGGCCGAAATCTGCCACCCGGAAAACAACCGATCCAATGCTCCGCCGGAATTCAGCCATTTCTGGCCGCGCCCAATGGGGAGCGCGTATATCCATGTGAGCTTCAAACTTTGAGGGTGATCAAAAGAAGCAATGGACTTTTCCAGCTTGCGGTTGTAGAAGTCCTGCACCGCGTAGCTGGGATAATAGAGGGCGGTGTCCGTGTCGTCAATCGTCTTCGAAAACGTATAGGCCCCGATGAACGTCAACCCGTGAGCGGAGTTCTTGCGCGCCGTGACTTGCAAGGCGTGATAGCTGGAACTGCCCATGGTTGGGTAGTTGTTGGTCAGGCTGAAGAACTGAGGATAAGGCATGGTACCGGTGGAAACGCTGGTGTCCCAGTTGTTGTTTTCAAAATCTGGATAGGGCAACTTGGTGATCCCGTAACTTGCCAGGATGGGTCCATTGACAGGATCGGCCAAATCGGTCGCCAAGTCATCGTCCAACATGTCGCCCAAACCCAGGAATTTCGAATTGATTGGGTTAAAATCCTGCGCGAAGTTGCTGTCCAGCAGACGTGTTCCCTTCGATCCCACATAGTTCGCTTCAATCATCACGTCGTGCGGAAGCAGATACTGGAATCCCGCGCTCCAGTTTTGCACGTAGGGCTGGGCCAGAGAGTTTCGAGTGTAGAAGTCGAGAGTGTTGCCATTGGCCGATGACGGATCGCGATCGGGAAGCGTGCCCGTGAAGGCCGGCAGACCAATCTGGGCGTTCGCCGGCAGTGGCGCACTCTTCAACGCCGACAGATAGGCGACCGGATCAATGCTGGAAGTGCCGGTCTTGCGGTGAACCACCACGGAGCTGTTGAAACCGAAAATGTTCTGGCTGCCGAAGTTATTCAAGATGGGAGGGCCGTAAGAGATTCCGTATCCGCCCCGCAAGATCAGGTTATTCCGGAGCGCGTAGGCTAAGCCGAAACGCGGCCCGAACTCCTTGTAGTACCAATCCTGGAAGGAAGTCCGGTTGATGCATCCCGTGCAGTTGCCCAAAAAGACCAGCGCGCCCGGAATGTTATCTGCGCCAGGATTCGGCACCGTGGAATCGAATCCGGATTGGCGATTGAACGCTTCCGTCTTGGGGAGAGGCAGCTCCCAGCGCAGGCCAATATTGAGCGTCAGCTTGGGTGTGGTTTTCCAGTCATCCTGGACAAAAAGAGCGAGCACGCCGGAGCGGTAGCCGGGGCCCGTTGCGTAGACGCTCCTGTTCGCCCCATCTGCGGCGCCCATCATCCAGCTCGCGAAGGGATGGCCTGTAGAAGTTGGAAAGCCGGGGAGCGAGGTTTCCTTACTGTTGAACGAGAAGGAGCCCGACTCGGGGCCTGGTTCATCGGTATTGTAACGATAGCGGGTGAAGTCACCACCGAATTTCAAGCTGTGCTTGCCGCGAGTTGTGGTGAAAGTGTCTTGCCCGATGTAGCTCTCCGAAGGATCGATGTTGGCGCACCCCACGCCTAACGCCGACATAAACTGGATATGCTTGTTGCTGCCGACGCTGAAGCTGGTGCGCGGAAAACAGTTGTTGGGAATGCCCGGAATACCCAATTGAGGGGTATATTTGGCGTTGTTAGTGAGATTGTTCGCGTTATTGGTGCGGTTGTAGGCCAGCGTGGCCACGTTTACCGAATGGTCGTTAACGGTCCAACTCCACGTCAGGCGCGCCTGCGGTCCGATTACATCTTGGTTCTTGTAAGTGGTGATGGGCTGCCCCGGGAAGGGCGGATAGGCGGAATCCGATGTATTCCGTTTCCACAGGACGCGGCTGTAATAGCCGAACATCTCAGTGAGTCTGTGATTGGAGCTGAGCACCTCGTCCATTTTCACGTTATAGGCGTTCCGGTCTAAGACAGGCGTCGAGGGCGCGATCCGCGGAGTGTTTCTTAAGTCGCCGCTGAATAGAGGATCTGGAAATAGCGGAAGAAGAACGGAGTTGGCTTGGCTGAATCCCGTTGACGGAATGATGTTGCCCGGGAAGGGGTCGCGGATGCTGGTGCTCTCCGTAGCCGTTAGGCCGGTTACAGGGTCGACTTGTCCAGCCGTCACGTTTCGAGTGGTTGTGGGATCGTAAATCTCGTTCGTGTAGACGGGACGCCCCAGAGCATCCGTTCCAACCTGCGCTCCCAGAAAAGAACTGAAGTCCCCTCCCCGCATGGCAGGCGTCGGGATGGTGGTAAGGCTGCCATAGGAGAAGTTGGTGAACCGGTCTCCCTCGTAACTGAAAAAGAAGAATACTTTGTCTTTGCGGATGGGGCCGCCGATGGTGCCGCCGAAGTTGTTTTCCTTCTCATTGTTCTTCGTCGAGCCCGGAAACGCGTTCACCAGCAATCCCGCGGCATTAAAAACAGGGTTCTTGTTGTACTCAAAGGCGGTGCCGTGAAATTGATTGGTGCCCGACTTCATTTGGAAGTTAACGATGGCGCCGCCCGTGTCTCCATACTCAGCAGAATAGTTGCTCATCTGCACTTTAAACTCGCCAATGGCGTCCGTGCCGGGGTGGTACTCATCCATGGATCCGCCGCTCATGTCGTAGCGGCCGATCGTAACTCCGTCAATGAGGATATTGTGGCTGAATTGCTGTCCTCCGTTGATGGAGCCTTGATAGGGGTCCCCCACTGCACCGGGAAGGCTTCTGAAGATGAAGCTCTGTGCCTGCCGGCCGCCGTCATCGAGAGGAATGGGCAGCGTTTGGAATTCTTGCGGAGTGATGCTGGACGATACCTCCGCCGTGGAAGGCGTCAGCAACGTAGCCGCAGCCGTCACCTCAACCCTCTGCGTCTGGCTGCCGACTTGCAGCGTTATGTCGACCGTCACCGGTTGGGCCACCGGTACCACGATGTGATCGGCCACTTCGCTTTTGAAGCCCTCTTTCAGAGCTTGCAGGCGATACGTCCCCGGGGGCACGGGCACACGATAGTAGCCGGCGCTACTTGACTTGGCGGTCCAGACCACGCCGGTGTCGACGTTTGTGATGGTTAGAGCGGCGTCGGGAATCACCCCGCCGCCGGTGTCCTGAATGGTGCCGGTGATGGCGCCCAGATTACCCTGCCCCAAAGCGTAGCCGGACCACAGAAGGACAGCGCAGCCGAGTAGGAGGATTCCAACCTGCTTCCGCATAGAGCCCCCTCGATGACTCTAGCAACATGCGAACAGAAACAAACTTCAGCCTTGCGCGCGGCGGTTACAAGCCAAGCCGACTACCGTACCCAAATACCACCCGCGACCCTTTCTGTCAAGAAAATTCGTCGTGTGGAGCACCCGAAGGACAAGGGCCCGGCGCGCTGTCCATCCGCGCCGGGTCTTTCACCTGCTGGTGGAGAATCTGCTTGACAGTGCGTGCCGAATGAAACTAAAAGCAAGTCTGCGGAAGCGAAACAATGTGCAGGAGTAGGGCACTGCGCACTCTTAACGCGTTTCAAGGGCGAGCTCAGTTGGTAGTGCTGGCCTCCGTCGTTCTGGCGCTTACAGCGGCAGCGCAGAATGGGAGCCACGGTGAGACGGTGGTGGTGCGGCCGGCCGAGATTCACGACGTATTGGTGAATCCCGGCATGGGCATCACCACCTTCCAGCGATTTAACGGCGATCCGCTGAACCCTGGCCTCGGGTGGTCTGAGGAGGGACCGATCGCGCCCAGCACTGCGGCGCAAGCGCCGCCTGATTTCCCCGACACTTCCATTGCTTACTGCCGCTGGTTCTGGGATGTGATTGAGCCTGAGCCCGGCAGATTCCGCTGGGACATCATCGACAATGCCGTTTCCCAGGCGCGCGCGCACCACCAGAAGTTGGCCATGCGCCTGATGCCCTATGATCCCAAGCATCCGCTGCCCGCTTGGTACCGAAATTCGGGCGCGCGCCGTGCCAACCAACCGACGGACAAAGACGGCAACATCTGGCAGCCTGATTTTACCGACCCGCTGTATCTGAAATATTGGGGGGAATTGGTGGCTGCAGCGGGGGAGCGCTACGACGGACTTCCGGGCATCGATACGGTCGATATCTCTTCGGTCGGCTACTGGGGCGAGGGATGGAGTCCGTACATGCCGCCCTTCCCTTACCAGAAGGCCTTGATCGACATCTGGCTTGACGCCTTCAAACGTACGCCGCTGCTGATGAATTTCGATGAACAGCAAGCCCTCAGCTACGGTACCGAGAACGGAGCAGGCTGGCGACTCGACTGCCTGGGAGATATGCGGCTGACGTCCGACAACAAGGATTTCCGGGCAGAGATGCTCACGGTGTATCCTCAGCAGGTTGTGCGCGCGGGGATTCAGGATGTCTGGCAGCATCGTCCGGTGTCGCTCGAATCCTGCTGGGTGCCGGGCTACTGGCTGAAGCAAGGCTGGGACGTCAACTATATCCTCGATCAGGCTCTGCGCTGGCACGTTTCCTCCGTCAACATCAAGTCTTCTGCCATACCGTCCCAGTGGAAGCCGGAATTCGACGAGTTTGAGAAAAAGATGGGCTATCGATTTATTCTGAGGCGCGTGGAGTATCCGAAGTCGGCTGGCACCGGCGCCATGATGCCGATTCACATGTGGTGGCTGAACGCAGGCGTCGCTCCGGTCTATGAGGAATACTGGCTCGCCCTGCGGCTGAAGGCCGAAGACGGTTCGGGCGCCGCGGTCATCCGGGTTCCTGTTGACGTCAGGAAGTGGCTGCCTGGCGACGCGGTTTTTGACGGCACCATCTATATTCCCGAAAGCCTCAAACCGGGACCCTACACCCTCGAAGCCGGAATGCTGGACCCTTTGACCTGGCCGGCCGGTCCGCCAGCCATCCGCTTTGCCATCGAGGGCAGACAGTCCGACGGCTGGTACCGCCTGGGCACAATTACGATCCGCTAGTCTAGCGCCCTGCCACGCGTCATCGATCACCACCGCGCCGAAGCAAGGTTTTATCCCTGCAGCAGATCCGGGAAAAATGTTACAAAACGCACGCTTTTGGGGCCAACTAACTGAAGATTAAAAACTTACAGAATTGGGTTCGCCCCCCTCGAAAAATGCCAAAACAGCCTCTTTTTTCGCCTGTAACCTACTCTATCTAAAGGGCCAGCCCACCATTGGGTTCGATGCGACTCCGAAGTGGCTCCTGACAGGATTCGAGTACGTGACTGGTTCGGGACCCGCAAGGCCGCCAACCTCCGGCACCGCCCCCGAGGCCGCTGCCGGACCAGACTCCCGACATAAGCTCTCAAGCCCTCTGGTATCAGCAAGATTCCGGCTTGGCTCGCCGGGCATCCGTTCCTCAGGTGCACGCGTGTTTACGTAAACACGCCGCCCGTTTACGTAAACACGCTCCATCGGCCGACCCAAAGCTCGCCGCAGCAGAAGAACCGACCGTGACTGGCCCCGATCTCGAGTCAAATTCTTAACTCCTTACGGCTGAAACAGATTCCGGCTTCGTTCACCGCCATCTGAGGCCCCGCAAAGACGTGGGGCTCACCATCGACCGGCCGCCCGTACCCGCCGCGCCCGCGTGACGTTTCTGTAATGCCAGGCGTCCGGCAGAGTTCGCTGATTCGCGGGTTCGAATTCGGGCGACAAAGACGCATCGTGGCAGCTCACCCTTGTATAGCACGAGAGTGGAGATGTGTCAAGTCATTTGTGCAGCGGATGTTATTTGTCACTATAGCGTGCAACAGTAGGCTACATTTCCGGCACAGCCGCGCCAGGCGAAGGGCCTTGCAGCGCACCCTTTTCTCAGGGCCCCGCTGGGAAAATGGCGACTCGCGCCGCCACCCCGGGTCGAGGCCAGTCATACCGCGCGAGCATCAGATTTTGTGGGCCAGGCTGCTGTCCATCCTAGACCCGATCCGGTTTCATCCATCTGTGGGATCGTCGAAAACGAACTTCACACACACGTTGGCCTGTGCCAACATTGTTGATACGTCGTTGTTGATACGTCGCGATAGGCCGACGCCACCATGGATGCGCTACAATGTTTACGATTGTCTGAATGGTGGTACAGCGTTAGTAGCATTGCGATCCCGCAGCCAGGTGCTGGCCTTGTGAGCTGTCGACCCTTAGGTTTCCGTTGGCAGTTCACCGACGGTCCTCGCACCGTGCTGTGCATCTGCTTTACCCTTTTTCCCGTCCCGCGTCTTTGGCCTGCTCAACGTCCGGAAGCGGCCGCGCCGCGCGTCGATGCGCCCTTCACCACCCAGGTTGAGAGCCCTCATGTCCCCTGGGGCAAGCCTTACCCGGGACCGCCCATCCACGCCTTCGTAGTGCCGAGCGTCAGCGAAGGCCGCACCCTAGTCGAGCTTGCCGAACGCATGAACCTGACTTTCGACACGGTGACGATCGATGACGCCTGGGATGTGAACACCTGGACGGTTGGCACCGATGAGAACTACGAGGCGCGCAACTACAAGCTGCTGTACCGGTATCTCGCCGAGGATCTCACCAGTTCCAAGGCGTACGATGTGATCGTCCTGCCCAGCATACATGGCTGGAACCGTCTGCCCGCTGAGGCCAAGGCGGCCATACGGCAGCGCGTGCAGCAGGGGGCGGGACTGGTGCTGATTCATCCCACCACCGGTCTTCTTGCGCCCGACGATCCGAAAGTCCAGGGCCCGCTGAACGATTTCATCGATTCCTACGATGTTCCCACCGGCGACGAGCTTTGGGAAATCTCACCGCTGGTGGGCGCTTTGTCCGACCGTTTGGACGCGCGTGGATTTCGCGAGATTCGATCGGACGCTGTCGCGGGTGGACCCTGGAAGGCGGCCGTCGGCCACTACATCACTGACAACGTGCCCTTCGAGGCTTTTCCAGCGGACTACGTTAAGCACTACAAATACCGGCTCGGGAAGGACTCGACGGCGCTTGCGCGGGGCGCGGATGGCGAGCCGATTGTCGCGGTCAAGACGTACGGACGGGGAAGGGTGGTGGCGCTGGGATATTTGAATGCCGGTCTCTCACCCGACATCGACTGGAAAATCCTGGGCCAACAGGATGACCACTGGTGGGAATACTTCTATTCGATGTTGTGTCGATCCATCATCTGGGCTGCACGTCGCGAGCCGCCGCTGACGCTGGGGTCAATGGCCGCCGAGGCGCCGGACGCGACGCCCGGACGCGAGGCCGGGAGGCTGTCGGTTCAAGTCAGCAATTCCTCCGGCCTTCCGAGCGCAGAGATTGCGGTCACCGTGGTCAACGAATGGGGCCAGACGGCGAATCGATTCACCCTGCCCGTCACCCTTAGGCGGGGCGCCAACACGTTCTCCTTGCCGCTGCCTTGGGATTCGTACGACGGCCGGCACTTTGTCGATGTCATCCTAAGCGCCGCTGGAAGCCACTACGACTGGGGCTCCGCTTCATACAGTATTTCCGGCTCCGGGAAGATCGTGTCAGTGTCGCCGGACCGACAGTGGTACGCGCAGGGTGACACGGCGCAGGTGAGCGTCGCGACCACGGCCGGAGAGCACGACAAGCTACTTGTGGAATTGCTCGACAATCGTGGCCGGCTCATGGGCTCCTCGACAGCAGGGGCTGGCGGCGGTGAGACTGTGTCGGTGGACGTGGGCCGCTACACTACCAATATCGGTTGGGTACGTGCGTCGTTGATTGATCTATCCGGCCGAACCCTCGATCGCAAGCAGGTGCGCGTGAACTTCGCGAGCGTGGACCGGCACTTCGGCGCGTACGAAGTGATCCTCCCATGGTACGGTCCGCCCACTTATCAACCCTGGACGCCAACTTTGGACGAACAATTCCGTAAGGCCGGCGTGACCGTGGTCTCAACGCCAGAGCGCAATTTCAGACTCATTCAGGAAGTTCACGCGCCCGGATTCGGGGTCTACTGGCACTATCGGGAACCCTACCTGCAGCAAAAAGACAAGTTTCTGGAGACGCGAGACAAGAAGTACCTGGTGCGGGAGCCCGACCTTTCGAGCGATACGTGGCTTGGACAATTACCTGAGGTCATTCGCGACCACATGAAGGCCGAAGAGCAGTTTCGCCCGCTGGCCACCTACCTGGCCGATGAGTCTTCCCTGACGGCCTACGGCGACCCGCTCGACTTCTCCTGGTCGCCCGCGACTCTGATGAAGTTCCGCGAGTGGCTCAAAAGCGAGTATGCAAGCCTCGATGCTTTGAACCGGGAGTGGGGCAGCCAGTTTCAGTATTGGGAGAACGTCACTCCGCTGACCACTTCGGAGGCGCAGGCAAAGGGCGACTATGCCGGCTGGATGGACCACCGCACCTTCATGGAGCAGGTATTTGCGAACGCCCTTCGAGTGGCGGCAAGCGCGGTGAAACAGGAGGACCGCGGATCGCGACCCAGCATTTCCGGAACGCAAGCGCCCGGTGCTTCCAACGCCGTCAACTGGTATCTGCTGGATTCGATCGTGGACTATCTTCAGCCTTACTCCGAAGACGACCAGGATGAACTGCATCGCTCGATGCGGCCCGGACTCATCCTTACCGGTTTCACGGGATATGGGAGCCACGGCGCAGAGTTGCGCTACGAGCTCTGGCATCGGATGCTTCACGGGCAAACCGGGGCGTCCGTGTTCTGGCAATACACCATGCTCAATGCGGACCTTACCTTGACCGAGCAAGGCCGCGACCTGCAGGCCGTGACCCATGAACTTCGCGATGATGGTTTGGCCTTGCTTCTTCGCGGCGCCCGGCGCGAGAACTGCGGCATTGCCGTCCACTATTCTTTGCCGAGCGTTCGTGGGCAGTGGATCACTGACGGTCATATTCAAGCTCATGAAGTTTCTAACGGCGACCGGACCTCGCAGCACCTCAAGCGTTTTCATGAAAACCGTCACGCCTGGCTGCAGGCGCTCGAAGACGCTCAATACCAATACGACTTCCTCACCACGGAACAGATCGAAGCCGGGCAACTTCCGAAGTATCGGGTGTTGATCCTTCCCGACTCAATCGCCCTCTCGGATGCGGAAGTAGGAGAGATCCGCGCATTCGTTCGGAAAGGTGGCCTGTTGATCGCGGACGCGGAAACCGGGTTGATGGACGGGCACGCGCGCTGGCAAGAAAGAGGACGCATCGATGACGTATTGGGCGTCGAGCACAGAGATATGCGCTCCGCGAAAACCGGACTCGCCCCTATCCAGATCAAAAAAGGGATCGAAGGCAATCCCACAGAGATTGAGGTGGTTCCGGCTGACCCCACGCTGCGGCCGCTCAATGCCAGCCAGACAAGCGTCAGCAAGGGTGCAGGGAAACTGATGATTGAGAATCGATACGGAGCTGGACGCGCAGTGACACTGAATTTCTGGATGACCGATTATGAGAAACTGCGCCAGGCCGACGCTACGGCAGGGCGGTTAGCCCTCATTCAGAAGTACCTCGTTTCAAGGGATGCTCGCCCGCTGGCGGATATTCTCACGCCTTCGGGCCGCCGGCTGGAATGCTCCGAGGTCGTTGCCTACGATACCGGCGGTGGCGAGTACCTGGCGATTCTTCCCGAGCCGAAGTGTCGCGACGCGGGCGCCATCACGCTTCGGTTGCCGGCGCCCAGGTTTGTTTACAACCTTCGCGCGCATCGCTTTCTCGGCCGCACCTCGCACCTCAGCGGGAATCTCGTGCCCGGTGAGCCTTTGGTCTACGCGCTCAGGGATGCTCCTGCCGCGCGCCCCGCCATCCTCCCAGCCCTGGGTGGGAAGGGGATTCGGAAGGTAGCCCAGGGAAACACAGTGAAGTTCGCCATCCGGCTTAAGCCTCCGGGCGGCGAGCGCACGCCTTCGAGCGCCGTGCATGTTGAGGTTCGCGACCCACGGGGAAAGATTGTGGACTATTACGGCACCGACTTGCCGCTGGGAAACGACACGATCGAATTCTCCATTCCGCTCGCCCTCAACGACCCGTCCGGGACTTGGCATGTGACCGCCAGAGAACCCTTTGCCCACGAGGCTTCGACCGCCGAATTTGTGGTTACCCCTTCTCCCGAACGAAGGCAGCCCTAACACTTTAGAGGGTGTGAAAAAATCCCTGGGAGCGCGGGGTCTCGCCCGCCACCCGGCCGTGAAAACGGCTTGAAAGAGCGGGCGAGACGCCCGCGCTCCCAGGAATTGTTTCACACCTTCTTTGTCTGGGAACTATCAGGACGAAGCGGGGAACCACTTCGATCCCCGCATCCACGGGACGCGGATCAAACACACCATGAGCCCGGTCAGCTTGAAGATGTACGACAGGTTCGGCCTCATCCTGAGGATCGAGACCGTCAATGACGTCTTCTTTTTCCCGCACTACCGCTATGGCGCGGCGGTCGCTTGAATCCGCCGATTTGTTGCGGCGTCTATCCGATCGATGTGTGCCACAGTCGGGACACGCTCGAAAAGCAGCCGTTCAGTGGCGAGGACCAGCGGCTCTTCGTGGAAAAGGCGTTGAAATAGCCCTTTGGATAGAACGTTGGCGAGTGAGAGTAGGCTCATTCCCTGGTGGTGCGCCATCCAGCAACGAATGAGTTCAACCGGCGCGCGCTTGGCTTTCTGGCCGAAGTCAGCCGATTCATAGAAGCCGTACTCACCGACCCATCCCATGGCATTCATCTTTCGAAGATTGTTGATGGCGCCGTCCCGGTCGACGCAAAGTGCGAGAAAGGTCGCGTAGGGAGCAATCACAAGGCGATCCTGCACATCCGGATTAAGCGCGAGGCCAGGAACTCCAAAGGCCCTGTAGCCGTATTGGGCCCCGGCGCTTCGTTCGCTAAACGACGCCTCCGAAATTCCCCAAGGCGTGGCATGGCGGTGCACGGCCGACTGTTGGCAGGCCACCGCTGCACGCGCAGTCTCATCAAGAGTGGTTCCGGGCGCGGTCTTCATCCAGAGCATGGGTAGGAGATACTCGAACATGGTGCCGGTCCAGGAAACTAAAGCGCGCCTTCCCCCGCAACGGGTGTAGGACCTGCCTAGTCGAAACCAACTGTCCTGAGGAATGTCACCCTTGGCGATGGCGACAAAAGTGGCGCTGCGTGCCTCCGAAGCAAGCAGATCGTAGCACCAGTCCTCCAAACGCTGACGATCAACGTCGTACCCGATCGAAAGCGCCTTTCGTCGCGGGTGCATCAGGAATCGGAAATCCATCTCGTCAACGAGTGAGTCCCCTTCGCTGGCCAGGGTGGTGAGGCGATCCCGGAGACGCTCTGCCTGAGTGATACAAGCCGGCAGAAGCGAGCCGAGGGCCATTGCCGCAGACTGGACCTCTGGGTCGGAGGCTTCGTCCCTCACCAACTCTTCGAGTTTCGTCTGGAAGCTAGCAATCGCCTCCGGAAGCGCCTTCAGACTCACAGGCTTGATAGACCGCGGATCAAGCCCAGGTTCAAGCCAACCGAGCAGCGAGGCATATTCGGGCAGGTACCAGGGAGCCATCGTCTCAACCATCTCCCGAAGATCCCCGAGTCTCGACCGGCATTCAGAGAGCCACCATCGCGCGACTTGAAGTCCCTCTGCAGGCCCCGCGCTCAGCGCGTCCTCAAGTTCCGGCGTCAAGCGCTCCAGCCGGGGCAGCGCCTTCACCCAGGCGAGAGTGTCTTCGCCGAGAAAGGCCACGCGTGAGCGAAGACTCTCGAATTGGCTTTTCCGCTCGGCATCCAAGCCGGCTGAGGATGCGATTTCGGCAGCCACCTCGTAATGATCCCGGATGCCACGAAGGGCGGCTTTGCTGACCTGGGGCTGGTCGAGCGCAGCGAGGCACCCTTGTTTCAAAGCCCAGAGGCAGCAAGCCAGATTTCCGCTATCAACACTCGACACGAAGCGCGGTTCAAGTGCCGCAAGGCTCCGGGTGTCATACCAGTTCAGGAAGTGGCCCCGATACCGTGGCAGGCGCTTGGCTGCGGCAACGGTGCTCTCCGCCATGTCAAGAAACTGGGGCAGCGTGACAAAGCCGAGATCATAGGCCGCATACTGGGCGTTCAGCAGCAGACCCAGGTTTGAGGGGGAA
>Ga0335083_10007308_pt1 | contig 13655 bp, 13 predicted proteins | sample Lox_Sample_42_FD_206716 | JGI IMG/M metagenome (GOLD analysis project Ga0335083, IMG submission 206716) | Soil microbial communities from Loxahatchee National Wildlife Refuge, Florida, United States - Lox_Sample_4.2 | ecosystem: Environmental > Terrestrial > Soil > Wetlands | place: USA...
ATCTGATCGGGCCCGGGGCCGTTCGGCCGCGCGAGACAATCAAGAAACAGAAGAGTGCAATGAAGATCCTGACGCGTTTGTTGAGCCGCGTGATTCGTCGCGGAACCCTGAATATTCATTATGCCGACGGCACCGTGGAGACGCTCGGCAGTCCCACGGCGGGATTTCCGGACGTCGCCATTCGGCTCGCCGATGCCGGCGTGGCCCGTGCGATCGTCACCAACCCCGAACTCGGCGCCGGCGAAGGCTATATGAACGGCCGCATCCTGATGGAGCAAGGCACCATCTGGGACCTCATCATGCTGGTCACCGGCAATTCGCCGCTCGAAAGCGATACCGCCCTGGTGCAGCCGGGTCCGCTCCAGACGCTGGTCGAGCGCCTCAAGCATATCCGCGACAGCCACAACAAGCGTGACCGCTCCAAAGCCAATGTCGCGCATCATTACGACCTCTCGGACAAGCTCTACGATCTCTTTCTCGACAAGGACCGGCAATATAGCTGCGCCTATTTCACCGATCCGGAGACCGTCGGCCTGGAGCAGGCGCAGCTCGACAAGAAAGCGCATATCGCCGCGAAACTGGCCCTGAAACCTGGCCAGCGCGTGCTCGATATCGGTTGCGGCTGGGGCGGTATGGCGCTCTATCTCAATCGTGTCGCGGACGTCGATGTGCTGGGCGTCACCCTCTCCGAAGAGCAGCTCAAGGTCGCCCGGCGCCGCGCGCAGGAGGCCGGCGTGGCCGACCGCGTCAAGTTCGAGCTGATCGACTATCGTGACGTGCGCGGCACGTTCGATCGCATCGTCTCGGTCGGCATGTTCGAGCATGTCGGCCTGCCGCAGTACCGCACCTTTTTCCGTACCTGCCATAATCTGCTGGCAAAGGATGGCGTGATGCTTCTCCATACCATCGGGCGGCTCGACGGCCCATCATGGACCGATGCCTTCACGCGCAAATATATCTTTCCCGGCGGCTATGCGCCCGCGCTTTCGGAAATCCAGCAGGGCAGCGAGCCCAACAAGCTATTGCTGACCGATGTCGAGATACTGCGCGTCCATTATTACCACACGCTGCGCCACTGGTACGACCGCACCGTCGCGGCCAGGGACGCGATCGTGGCGCTCTATGACGAGCGCTTCTTCCGCATGTGGTCCTACTATCTCGCCGCGGCCGCGTCGGGTTTCCGCTATGGCAGCCAGACCATCTACCAGCTGCAATATGCCCGCGACCGCATGACGCTGCCGCTGACGCGCGACTATATGGCGGAAGCGGAAGCACGTTACCGGGCGATGGGCTAGGCATCGCCCGGGCGACGCCGGTTGCGATTCCCGCCCGCCCCTGTTAGGCGCGCGCCGTTCCCTCATTTCGAGCCACAGGATTGCCCATGTCCGAGTCCATCAAGCGCGTCGTTCTCGCCTATTCGGGCGGCCTCGACACAAGCGTGATCCTGAAATGGCTGCAGACCGAGTATGGCTGCGAGGTCGTTACCTTCACCGCGGATCTCGGCCAGGGCGAGGAACTGGAGCCGGCGCGGCAGAAGGCGAAGCTCGCCGGCGTCCGCGACGAGCACATCTTCATCGACGATCTGCGCGAGACGTTCGTCAAGGACTATGTCTTCCCGATGATGCGCGCCAATGCGCTCTACGAAGGCCTCTATCTGCTCGGAACCTCGATCGCGCGTCCCCTGATCGCCAAGCGCCAGATCGAGATCGCCAAAATGGTTGGCGCGGACGCAGTGGCGCATGGCGCGACCGGCAAGGGCAATGACCAGGTCCGCTTCGAGCTCAGCTATTATGCGCTCCAGCCTGACATCAAGGTCATCGCACCCTGGCGCGAGTGGAACCTGACCAGCCGCACGAAGCTGATCGAATTCGCCGAGGCGAACCAGATTCCCGTGGCCAAGGACAAGCGCGGCGAAGCGCCGTTCAGCACGGACGCGAACATGCTGCACACCTCGTCCGAGGGCAAAGTGCTCGAGGACCCATGGGAAGAGGTGCCGGACTATGTCTATTCGCGCACCGCCAATCCGGAGGATGCGCCGGACCAGCCCGAATATATCACCATCGACTTCGAGAGGGGCGACGGCGTCGCGCTGAACGGCGGGGCGATGTCGCCGGCGACGCTGCTGACCGCGCTCAACGAGCTTGGCCGCAAGCATGGCATCGGCCGGCTTGACCTGGTCGAGAACCGCTTCGTCGGCATGAAGTCGCGCGGCATGTATGAGACGCCGGGCGGGGCGATCTACCATCTCGCCCATCGCGGCATCGAGCAGCTGACGCTCGACAGGGGCGCGGCCCATCTCAAGGACGAGCTGATGCCGCGCTACGCCGAGCTTATCTACAATGGCTTCTGGTTCGCGCCCGAGCGCGAGATGCTGCAGGCGGCGATCGACCATAGCCAGGAGAAGGTCGCCGGCACCGTCCGCCTCAAGCTCTACAAGGGCAATGTCATCGTCGTCGGCCGCAAGTCGCCCTACTCGCTCTACAGCGAGAAGGTCGTGACCTTCGAAGACGACGCCGGCGCCTATGACCAGCGCGACGCGGCCGGGTTCATCAAGCTGAATGCTCTACGGCTGCGGCTGCTGGGACGGCGCGATCGCTGATCCCCGGCGCCGGCGGCTCAGCCCGCCGGCGGATGCGGCACCAGACCCAGTACCCAGATCGCCGTCAGCGCCGCGATAGCCAGGAACAGCGAGATGCCCAGCACATAGCGCACGATATGCGGGGTGCTCCCCGCCCGCGCGTCATCGGTGTTCTTGTGAACTTCCTGGTCCATGTCGACCTCCAATCCTGCTCAAAACGTTGGAGTTCCGATCCCGGTTCCGCGGGGACATTGTCGGTGGACGGCAATATCGTCATAATGCGATGGGGGCAGACCGGGAGGAAGCCGTGCAGGCAGAACGCATTCGCTGGTTGCGGATCTTGCTGATCGGCATTGCCGCCGAGGTCGCGCTCTCGATCGTCGTCATTCCGTTTGCATTGCTCGGCGGCCAGAAGCTCCTGGACATCGTGATCGAACCGGCGACTTTGATCGTCTATGTGCCGTTCGGCCTCTGGGTTGCGCGGCCGCTCCACGGGCGGTGCGTCCTGCATGGCATCCTCATGGGCGCTGTGGCCGTGCTGTTCTACAATGCGCTCAACTTCGGCGCCTCGTCATTGCCAGGCGCTCCCGCGCTCGATCTCACAAAGATCTTTTCGCCGCTCTATCTGCTCAGCCATGCGCTGAAGCTGGTCGGCGGCGGCATCGGCGGCTGGCTGGCGTCGCGCGGGAAACGAGCTGCCTGATCATTTGAAGGCGCCCTCCCGCAGGTTCACGCCATATTCGAGCCAGGCCTTCATCGCACAGATCATCTGCGTCCAGCCGAAGCAATTGCCATAGGAGCCGTTGAGGCCGGCCGGCGTCTCGTGCCAACTGCCTTCGCTGACGGACACGAGCGTACGGGTGTTGCCGTCGAGCGGTTCGAAAGTGAAGACCACCTCATTCATGTACGGCTCCGCCGCGCGGCCGGCACCCTGGCCTTCATGAGCAGTCCAGCGCAGCACGATCCGTGAGTCCGGCACAACCTCCACCACATCGACCGGAAACGCGCCGGGGAAATCATGGAAGTCCCACATGACGGTGGCGCCGGTCTCGAGCCGCCCTTTGGCGCCGCCCGTGGTGAAATAGGCCGAGAGACTGGCCGGGTCGGCGACGGCCTCGAACACCTCATGCACCGGCCTCGCGATGCGGATCGATACCGTGAACTTGAGATCCATGGTGCTCTCCTCTTGAGTCGGCTCTCATTATGTTATATAAATATAACATGTCAATCAGCGAGACGCATGATCGCGTGTTCAAGGCATTGTCGTCGTCGGTTCGGCGCCAGATGCTCGACGATCTGCGCGACCAGCCGCTCACGACCGGTACGCTTTGCGCGCATTTTCCGGAATTCGACCGCTGCACGATCATGCAGCATCTCAGGGTGCTGGAGGAGGCCGATCTGGTGATCGCGGTGCGGCGTGGCCGCGAGCGCTGGAATCACCTCAATCCGCTGCCCATCCACGCCATTCACGAACGCTGGATCGGGCCGCATGCCGAGCGCGCGGTGCATATGCTGGCACGGCTCAAGGCCGATCTGGAGAAGGGCTGACGCGGGTCAGTCGCCCCGACCGCCTCCGGGTGGGGTGCCCAGCCGCGGTCCGTCGCCCGGACCTTCGCGCATGCCGGGACCGCCAAATCCGCGTCCGCCGCGGGGTTCGAGCCTGCTCAACTCCTCCAGCGACAGCCAGCCGTCATGATCGGTGTCGGCATCGTCGAAGCGCTTGTGCTCATAGGCAAGCAACTCGGCGAGCGAGACGCCCTGATCGAAATTGGTGTTGGCATTGGCGAGGACCGTGGCGCTGAGCGGCTCGATCACGAGCCGCAGCGCATTGTCCTCGGCGCTCTTGCCGAGCGGCGGCGAGATCGTATCGGGCACGATGCTGAGATCGACGTCGCCCGCGGTCTCATCCGACAGCGCGAGCGAGCCGAGCGATTCCTGCCAGGCGATGAACTCGCGCTCGTCGATGACCTTGTCGCCATTCTTGTCGATCGTCTTGAAGCGCTCGCGGATGACTGCGGCGCGGCGGTTGGCGAGAGCGGCGCGGAGTTCATCGATGGTGACGATACCGTCGCCATTGGTGTCGGCGTCGCGGAACATGGCCTCGACCGGCTTGTCCATCTTGTCCTTGGGAATGGCCTTCAGCTCGGCTTTCGGCCTTTCCGGCCTGTCGACGCGTTGAATTCTCGATTCTTCGCCGCCGCCCCCGGCGCCGCGACCACCCCGGCCGCCGCCACCGCCACCGCCTGGCATGCCGCCGCCTGGCATGCCCTGAGCGATCACGGCCGCCGAACATGAGAGCAGCGCAAGGCCGATGAGCAAGTGTCGCATGAACTGGTTCCTCCCGAATGCGCCGGACAATTTCGGCATGGCGATGAACCGGGACTGAATCGCGATACTTCGCCGCACCCCCGGGACAATGCTATGACGCCCGGGCGAGCGAATCCGGGGAGCCCGCTCATGCCGACAATTGCGCCGTCCGTCATCTGGTGCATCGATTTCGAGGAGGGGCGGCCGCATTTCTGCGCCGAGGGCACGATCGGCTGCGTGCCCGAGCAGGGGGATTTTCGCTGGCTCCATCTGAGTCTCGCCGACAAGCTGACGCGGCGATGGATCGAAGAGGCATCCGATCTCCCGGAGGACATGCGCAGGCTTCTGCTGGGCCCCGAACAACATCAGCGCGCGCAGATCAGCGATGGCTGGCTCGGTTACGTGCTTCATGATGTCGAGCGCGATTTCGAGCGCTTTGATACCGAACGGACCGGCATATTGCGGCTTGTGCTTGGGGATCGAATCATCATCACCGCCCGGCATCGTCCCGTCCGATCCGCGGATCTGACCCGGCATCATATCGAGCGCGATGGCGCACTGGTGCGCAATGGCGCCGAAGCGCTCGACATGGCGATCAGCTCGATCATCGAGAATATCGGGGCTGTTGCCCGTGCGCAGGGAGAAATTGTCGAGCAGGTCGAGGATGATTTGCTGGACGAGAAACGCAGCTTTGATCACCGCCGCCTGATTCATATTCGGCGGCGCATGGTGCAATTCCATCGGCTGCTGAGCGGCATGCAGGCGGCCTTCAGACACATGGAGGCGGACGCGGATGTGCCCGCGGCGCTTGTGCCGACCATCGAAAAGCTGTCCCAGCGGCTGGGTGCGATCGATGGCGAGATGCTGAGTTTCCAGAGCCAGTTGCGCCTGCTGCGCGAAGAAGCCGACCTTCAGGCCAATCAGCGCACCAATCGCAATCTCTACATATTGTCGGTGCTGTCAGCGCTGTTCCTGCCGCCCACCCTGGTCACGGGCTTTTTCGGCATGAACACGGGCGGCCTGCCGTTCGTGCAGTCGCCCGAGGGCACGATCGTCGCCAGCGGCCTCGCCATCGCCGCGGCGGGCCTGGTTTATTGGCTGCTTCGGAAGATGGGGTTGGACCGAAGTTAACTCTGCCAGCGCGAGGGTGTCGCGCCCGGCGTCTCGCGATAGCCGCCCTGCAGCGCCAGCATCCAGCCGGGATATTCCGGCGCCAGCTTGCTCGCATCGTCGAGCGCGTCCAGTTCCGCTTCGGTCAGGTCGATCGCGCAGGCCGCGAGATTGTCCGCAAGCTGGTCCATCCGCCGCACGCCGATGATGACGCTGGAAACCACGCGCTGGTGAAGCAGCCAGGCAATGGCGATCTGCGCGACCGAGACCTTCCGGGCGTCTGCCATCGGCCGCATCACGTCGATGACGTCGAAGGCGCGATCCTTGTTGACCGGCGGGAAGTCGAAAGTGGTCCGGCGGCCTTCTCCTTCAAGGCTACCTTCACTGGCCCGGCTATATTTGCCTGAAAGAAGCCCGCCGGCGAGGGGACTCCAGACCATGAGGCCGACCTCTTCCGAGCGCAGCATCGGCACCAGCTCGCGCTCCAGGTCGCGGCCGGCGATCGTGTAATAGGCCTGCAGGCTCTCGAACCGCGCAAGGCCGTTCGCGGCCGAAATGCCGTGCGCCTTCATGATCTGCCAGGCCGCCCAATTGGAGACGCCGACATAGCGCACATGGCCCTCGCGCACGAGATCGTCGAGTGCGCGGACGGTCTCCTCGACCGGCGTGGTCGGATCGAAACCGTGGACCTGGTAGAGGTCGATATAGTCGGTCTGCAGCCTTTTGAGGCTCGCCTTGATCTGGTCCATGATGTGCTTGCGCGAGAGGCCGCGCCCGTTGATGTCGGTGGTCATCGGCCCCAGCACCTTGGTCGCGATCACCAGATGGTCGCGCCCGAGGCCAAGGTTGCGCACCGCCTGGCCAAGCCGCACTTCGGACGAGCCCTCCGAATAGACATTGGCCGTGTCGAAGAAATTGATGCCGCCCTCATGGGCCGCCTTCACGACCGCGTCCGCCGCGTCCTGATCGAGCTGGCCCATGATCTTCCAGCGCCCTTCGGTCTCGCCGAAGGTCATCGTGCCGAGGCACAGTTCCGAAACGAACAGGCCGGTGCGGCCGAGCTTGTTGTAGCGCATGGGGCAGACTCCGCTGGATCGCCGAGGGACGTTGTCCACTATGACGCATGGGCCGGGCGCTTCAAGCCGCTCGCGCATGTCATTTCGCTGAAAGTCATTTGCAGTGGGCCCAGCCTCTTGCTTCCCGACACGATTTGAGGTCATCACAGCGCCGCGATGACGGAGCGCAGCACGACCTTCTGGCACTTGCCCTGGCGCTACGCCGTCTTTCTCTTGGCCTGCCTCAGCATCATCCCGTTCACGCATGTCCTGGGCGTGCGGGGCGGCATCATGGCCGGCTTCGATTGCGCGGTGTTGGCCTTTTGCGTCACGCTCTGGCCGTTCTTCGCGCACGACACAGCGGCGATGCGGCGCCACGCGCGCGAGAATGACGCTGACCGGACGCTGATGCTCGGGCTGACCGGCATCGTCATGACGGTCATGCTGGTCGTGGTGGCGAGCGAATTACGCCAGAAATCCGTCCACTCGATCCCGCTGCTGCTGCTCATCATCGGCACGCTGCTGCTGGGCTGGCTGTTCTCCAACCTCATCTACACCTTCCACTACGCCTTTCTCTATTATCGCGGCGAGGTGGGCGGCGCGGACCATGGCGGCCTCGAATTTCCCAGGCGCGATGAGCCGGATTACTGGGATTTCGCTTATTTCGCCTTCACGCTCGGCATGACCTTCCAGACCAGCGACGTTGAGATCACCAGCCGGGTCATCCGGCGCGTGGCACTGTTTCACTGCTTCGCCGCGTTCATCTTCAATCTCGGCATCATCGCATTCAGCATCAACATCATCGGCGGCGGCTGAGCGCGCCCCATCCCGCAGGCAACATGCTTTCCCACTCCTGACCGGATGTGGTTAGCCGCTTCTTAAAGTTTTTGCGCTTGAATGGGCCCCATCGTGTCGCATCATGAGGGGACCAGTCTCATGGCCAGCCTGGGCAAATTGAAATTCGTCGGTCTCGACTTCGCGCCACCCGGCGGGGGCAAGTCGTTCAACGCGCAGGTCGCCGAAGGCCACCGGCAGGACAATCCGGTCGAGCGGCTGCGCCATCTCATCGAGCTCAACTTCGCGCATAATTATTTCGGACTCGTGCGCTTCCGTTGCATGGGCGTCGAGGATATCGACAAGCATGCGCGCCGCGAGCGCCGCGTCGTCCAGCCGCTCAGCGGCAAGCGCAAGCTGACCGAGCGCGCCGAATATTTCCTGACCGAGGACTTCCACATCGAGGAAGGAATCGTGCCGGTCGAGCATATCCGCGCGATGCGCGACGATCTCTATGCCGAGCAGCGCTATTGGGACCCCTACAAGAATCTCGAAATGGTCGGTCCGCCCGAGACGCTGCACGAGCCCATGCTCTATATGTATTTCGAGCGGCTGTTCGCGAACCCGAATTTCCTGAAGATCATTGCCAACCAGGCGATGATCGATTTCTGTCGCGAGGCGCTTGGCCCCGGTGCGGCGCTGAGCTGGGCGTGGAGCTGGATCAGTAATCCCGGCTTCCATGCCTATCAGAACCAGAACTGGCACCGCGACAGCGCCGAGCCGCTGAATTTCCTCAAGGTGTTCATTCCGCTCGGCCCTGTGCAGGACGAGATGGACGGCCCGACCGTTCTCATCCCCCGCACGTCCAAATTCCCCAACTTCGTCGAGAAGCGGCGTTACACGGACATGGAGATGTCGATCCTGCAGGCGACCAACGGCGTCGGCATGATCCCGGCCGAGGAAGGCGACATCTATTTCATCAACACCTATGCGCTGCACAAGGGCATGGCGCCGATGCGCCGCCGCGCCATCGTGACGCTGCTCGTGTCCTTGTCGCCCTCGCACCGTACGCCCTCCATGCCGCGCCAAAAACTCAAGGACGTGCCCGAGGAAGCGCGCGACGTGATCGCGAAGAACAAGCGCTTCTTCCGCTACCTGGTCGACTGAGCGGCACGACATGAAGATCAAGCTCATCGTCTGGGACCTGGACGACACGCTGTGGCGCGGCACGCTGGCGGACGGCGACGATGTCGCGCTTTTCGAGGCTCGCGCCGAGATGGTGCGCGCGTTCAACGCCCGCGGCGTCGTCTCATCCATCTGCTCCAAGAATGACCGCGCGACTGCTCAGGCCAAGCTCGAAGCGCTGGGCCTCTGGGACCAGTTCGTCTTCGCCTGCATGGAATATCTGCCCAAGGCAGGCGGCGTGCAGCGGATCATCGAAAGCATGCAGCTAAAAGCTGCCGAGGCGATCTTCGTCGACGACGATCCCTATAATCTGAACAGCGTGCGCGCCCTGCTTCCCGAAATTCACGTACTCGACGCATCGGCGGAAGACACTGACGCAATTCTCGAAGCCTTGCTCGCCGTACAGCCTGAGGACGGCCGGCGCCGGTTCGAAGCCTTTCGGACGATGGAGACGGAAGCGCGCGATCGCGCGGCCATTCGCGAGGCAGACCGGGTGGCCAGAAAGGCGTTCCTGCGCGGTTCCGACATCCGGGCCGTGGCGCCGGTCAATCTCGACAATCTCGATTTCGTCGCAGCGGCGGCCGCGGTCATCAACGGGGCCGATGCGCTGAATTATACGGGTTCGCACGTCACGGTTGAAAGCCTGACAGCGGAAATCTGCGAGATGGCGAACCATGACAGCTTTTCGATCTTCGCCTGGGACCGCAACGGCGATTATGGCTTGGTCGGCTTCGCGATGGTCCACCGCAAGGAGAAGCGCCTCGTCCACTTCGCCTTCTCGTCCCTTGTGAAAGACATGGGGATCGAGAATTATGCGCTGACCAAGGTGCTCTGGAAGGAGCCGACCTGCGATCTCGATTTGCTGCGGGGACGGCTCGATCTGGCCCAGGTCGACTGGGTCAGGAACGAGAATTTCAATGATCCGGAGATTCGCGACCGGCTTATCGCCCAATATCGCCCCGATGCCGTCGGTGCGCATGACGTGCGCTACATGTGGGATTGCCAGTCGGGCGGACTGGCCCATTTCAGCCGCCTGCGGTCACGCATCGAGTTCGATCATGCGCCGCGCCATTTCGGGCTCGTGCACATGGTCACAAAGCCTGACGAGTTGCCGGCTTTTCATCCGATCTCGGTCTATGGCGCGGGCGTCGAATATGGTGATCCACGCTGGCCCGATCTGATCGATCTCCTCGAGGAAGGTGGCCTGTTCGAGGGCTGCGTGCACCTGTTCTGCGAGAAGGCCGTCAATGACGGCGCGCGGATGCTGGTCGTGCTGCCGCCGGAAGATGCGCCCGAAAGATGCTATCGGCCTTATATGAATCACACCCGTGCGCGGACGATCAAATTCAACGCGATCTGGCGCACGGCGGCCGCCTTCTATCCCGGCATCGAGATTTTCGAGCTGACCGGCTATGCATGCGGCGAGGACATGGCCGATGTCAGCCACCATTATGCGGGCTTCCTGCAGAAATTGGCGGGCGTGCTCGACGACTGGGTCGAAGGCAAGGCACTCCCGGTCGTCGCGGTCGCCGCCTAAAAGCTCTCCTCGGCATAGACGCGGCTGACGTCGCCCGCCCAGTCGCCATTGTAGCGCTCCAGCATGCGCTCGGCATGGGTCTGGCCGCGCGCGACGATCTCGTCGAGCGGTGCGAGATAGCCGCTTTCATTGTCGCCAGCGCCGTTGAGCCGCTTGCGCCCGGCAAGGCCCGCCCGCGAGATATCAAGTACTTGCGCAGCAATATCCTGCAGCGTCTGGCCGCCGGGGAGCGGCGCCTTAAGTCCGAGGCGCGGCACGTCGTTGCGCAGCTGCTCGCGCGCCTCCATCGACCAGTCCTTGACGACATCCCAGGCCGCATCGAGCGCGTCGTCATCATAGAGCAGCCCGACCCACAAGGCCGGCAGCGCGCAAATCCGGTTCCATGGACCGCCATCGGCACCGCGCATCTCGAGGAAGCTCTTCATCCGCACTTCCGGGAAGGCGGTGGAGAGATGGTCGTTCCAGTCGCCGATCGTGGGCAGTTCGCCGGGCAGGGCGGGGAGCCTCCCCTTCAGGAAGTCGCGGAAGCTCTGACCGGCAGCGTCGATATATTGGCCGTCGCGAAAGACGAAATACATCGGTACATCAAGTGCATAGTCGGCATAGCGCTCATAGCCGAAGCCGTCTTCGAACACGAAGGGCAGCATGCCGGTACGATGCGGATCGGTGTCCGACCAGATGTGACTGCGATAGCTGAGATAGCCGTTGGGCTTGCCTTCGGTGAAGGGCGAGTTGGCGAAGAGGGCGGTGGCGAGCGGCTGCAAGGCGAGGCTGACGCGGAACATCTTCGCCATGCGCGCTTCGGATGAATAGTCGAGATTGACCTGGATGGTGCAGGTCCGCAGCATCATGTCGAGGCCCATCGTGCCGACGCGCGGCATGTGGCGCAGCATGATCCCGTAGCGGCCTTTGGGCATGATCGGCAGCTCCGCGCGGGTCTTGTCCGGCCACATGCCGAGGCCCAGGAAACCAAGGCCGAGCCGCTCGCCGATCGCCTTCACCTGGGAAAGATGCCGTCCTGTCTCTGCGCAAGTTTCATGAAGATTGTCGAGCGCCGCGCCCGACAGCTCAAGCTGCCCCGCAGGCTCCAGGCTGATCGTGCCGTCGTCGCCCGACAGCGCGATGACATTGCCGCCCTCGAACACCGGCTCCCAGCCGAATTCGCCCAGGCCCGCGAGCAGGTCGCGGATGCCGCCGGGCTCGTCATAGCTCGGTGCACGATGATCGGCGGTGCGGTAGACGAACTTCTCGTGCTCAGTGCCGATCTTCCAGCGATTGGCCGGCTTCTCGCCTTTTTCGAACACGGAGATGAGCTGATCGCGGCTCTCGATGACCGGATCTTCGCCTGCCGATTGCGTGCGCGTGCTCATGCCCTGCTGGTCCTCTCGCCTTCAGCGGCGCCCATAAGGGCTTTGTGTGACAGGCGCAAATTCATTTCGTTTCGCAACTTTTCCGCTCAGATCCAGTCGCCGTTGAGCGCCATCCAGCAGGCGGTGGCGGCAATGGCGGCGGTCTCGGCGCGTAGGATTCGGGGGCCGAGTGAGATTGCCCGGGCGGCGGGCAGGGAGCGGATGAGTTGGCGTTCCTGTATAGTGAAGCCGCCTTCCGGTCCCACCAGCAATGCTGCCGGACCGGGACTGGCGGCGAACGCCTCGCGCATCGGCTCGCCGCCCCGTTCGTCCGCAAAGAACAGGGCGCGGTCGACCGGCCAGTCTTCGAGCAGCTTCGGCAGGGCGACGAGCTCCGCCAGTTCGGGGAGCGCGGTCCGGCCGCACTGCTCCGCAGCCTCGATGAGATGGGCCTGAAGCCGGTCAAGATTGACCTTGTCGACGACGCTGCGCTCGGTTCGCACTGGCACCAGCCGCGCGACGCCCAGTTCGCAGGCCTTTTCCACGACCAGGTCGATACGGCCCTTCTTGATCGGCGCGGCGCAGAGCCAGAAATCCGGAACGGTTTCCAGCTGTTTGGTCTGCTGGATGCAGCGCAGCACGAGGCCGCGCCGGCTGATCTGCTCCGCGCTCGCCGCCCATTCGCCATTGATCCCGTCGAACAGAAGGACCGTGTCGCCGTCCTTCACGCGCATCACACCGATCAGATAATGCGCCGCATTGCCCTCCACCGGCACAGTTACGTCCATGCCGAGCGCCGCCTCGACATAGAGACGCGGGGCGCTGCGTGGCGGCCAGGCGGGGGTGGCGGGCATGCATTCCTTTCGCTAGTGGCAAGAGCGCATCGTCCATGCCGGGCGAGTAGCGGGGAGTCGAGACGCTTCATGCAGGCTGGCGCGATCGAACAGATGCCGGACACCGAGGTGCGGGGCCTGTTGCGCCTGCTCCCGCGCGCGGTGCGGCCTTATGCCTTGCTCGCTCGGTTCGACCGGCCGATCGGCTGGTGGTTGCTGTTCTGGCCTTGCGCCTATGCAGTCGGGCTGTCCGGCAGGGCATGGGACCGCTGGCCGTTCATCCTCTGGTTCCTGCTCGGCGCCATTGCGATGCGCGGCGCGGGTTGCGTCTATAATGACATTGTCGATCACGATCTCGACGCGCAGGTCGCGCGCACCGCCAGCCGCCCGATCGCGAGCGGCGCCGTGTCGCTGAAAGCGGCTTGGGTCTGGCTGATCTCGCTCAGCCTCGTCGGCCTCATCGTGCTGTTTCAGCTCCACTGGCGCGCGCAGCTCGTCGCGCTGGGCAGTCTCGCCCTTGTTGCGGCTTATCCGTTCATGAAGCGCATCACCTGGTGGCCGCAGGCATGGCTCGGCCTCGTGTTCAGCTGGGGAATCCCGGTCGGCTGGATGGAATTGACCGGTGGCATGAGCGCGGTCGGTCTCCTCCTCTATGCGGGCAGCATCTTCTGGGTGATCGGCTACGACACCATCTATGCGCTGCAGGACAAGGAGGATGACGCGCTGGTCGGCATCCGCTCCAGCGCGCTCGCCATGGGCGCGCATGTCCGGGCGGGTGTTGGCCTCTGCTATGGCCTGGCGCTGCTGTTCTGGGGCGCGGCCTTCTGGCTGAAGGCACAGGTGCCGATCGCGTTGCTGGCACTTCTGCCGCTGGCCGCCCATTTTCTCTGGCAGGTCGCGACGCTGAAACAGGACGGCGCCGACCCA
>Ga0335083_10007309_pt1 | contig 13654 bp, 13 predicted proteins | sample Lox_Sample_42_FD_206716 | JGI IMG/M metagenome (GOLD analysis project Ga0335083, IMG submission 206716) | Soil microbial communities from Loxahatchee National Wildlife Refuge, Florida, United States - Lox_Sample_4.2 | ecosystem: Environmental > Terrestrial > Soil > Wetlands | place: USA...
GGCGGCGTGATGGGATCGTTTGCCGTGGAGCGCTTTGGCACAGATCGGCTGCAGGCATTGACGCGCGAGGAAATCGACAATCGATTTGTACTCTTCCGCGAGTTGTCGCATCTTGACTAAGTCCAAAACCCTATCGGAAGCAGATCGCCTTTCCCTTCGTCAGGAGACGGGGCTTGTTGCCTCCGTCTCCATCGCACTGTCGCTCACCTCGCTGGCGTATTGCCTTTCGCGCGGAATGCTGTTGCTCTATGGCGACGCCGTTGCTCATCTATACATTGCGCGGCGCATCTTCGATTCCTTGAATCCAGGCTTCCGGCAGCTTGGCTCCGTCTGGCTCCCGCTGCCGCACCTGCTGTTATTACCCTTCGTACAGAAGATGGAGTGGTGGCAGACAGGGCTCGCCGGCGCTTGGCCCTCAATGGCCTGCTATGTGCTTGGCTGCGTCGGCATCTATCGGCTGGCGCGGATCTGGCTGCATCCCTCCTTCGCGATCGTAGCTGCAATGGCGTATGCGCTGAATCCCGGTCTGCTCTACATGCAGACCACCGCCATGACAGAGCCGCTGTTTCTCGCCGAGATGATCTGGAGCGCGTTGCTTATCGCCGAGTATGGACGCGCGCTGAAGGCTGGCGAACAGAGGCGATCTTCTCGGCTTTTGATCGCAGCGGGCTTGGTGTTGGTGGGCGCCGTCTTCACCCGTTATGACGGATGGATCTACGCTGCAATTGCCTGGCTCGTAGTCGCCTGGAGCATGCGTCGGCATCTGCGTGAGCGCATGGGCGGAGCTTTCGTTCTGTTTACGGCACTCCTGATCGCCGCCCCGGCTTTGTGGCTTGCTTACAACGCCAAACAGTTTGGCGACCCGCTCGATTTCCTGCGCGGTCCCTATTCGGCAAAAGCCATAGACGCGCGCACAACCGCGCCGGGATCGCCGCATTATCCCGGCTGGCACAGCATGCGCGTGGCGTCTCTCTATTTCTTGAAAACAGCCGAGCTCGGAGCCGTGCCATTGCGCTGGAGCAACCTCCTGCTATGGCTTTCCGCAGCCGGAACCGCCATCGCGATATCGAAATGGCGTGCTCAGGGAATTGCTGCGGCGCTGTTGTTGTGGATTCCGCTGCCCTTCTACGCGTATTCGATTGCCTATGGCGCCGTGCCGATTTTCATTCCGCTGTGGTGGCCGCACTCCTTGTACAACGTGCGCTACGGCATGGAGATGCTCCCGGTCTTCGCGCTCTTCGTGGCTATTTTTGTATATCAATGTGCTGAGCTGGCTGCGAAGCGCTGGCCGCAGTCCAAAGGTTGGATTGTTCTGGCCGTCATGGTTCTGATTGTGGCGAGCAGTGTTGTGCTGATGCGTGCGCGTCCGCTGGTATTACAGGAGGCGGTGACTAACTCTCGGACGCGTATTCCATATGAGCAGTCTCTGGCAAACGCGCTCGCGGCATTGCCGCAGGACGGGATAATCCTGATGTACACCTCAGAGCACCCGGGGGCATTGCAGCGCGCAGGGATTCAGTTGAAGCGCACAATCAACGAGGGCGATTACTATCAATGGCAGCCCGCGCTCGAGCATCCGGCTAAGTCGGCGGCCATCGTAGTAACCACGGATGGCGATCCCGTGGCACGCGCCGTGGCAGCGCACCCCGAAGGACTGACGCTGGTTGACGTAGTGTGTTCCACCGGTCAGCCATGCGCGCGCATTTATATTGCGAGGTGATAGCATCACGCTCAAAGTATCGATGGCATACGTGTACCTGGCATCCCGCGACCCGGAGGAAGATTGATTCGGTTTGTAAAGGCCCACGCCTGCGGCAATGATTTTCTGATTGTTGATGCGGCAGAAGTAAATGCAGATGAACAGCGCGAAGTCGCCGTGAACTTGTGTGCGCGCAATACGGGAGTTGGCGCGGATGGCGTTGAATATCTGACCTGGACAGGCGGCCTTTCCGGCACGATTCGTCTCTTCAACGCAGACGGTTCGCTCGCCGAAATCTCAGGCAACGGAACTCGCTGTGTAGCCGCGTGGATCGCGCACGAAAAAAAGATTGGCCCCGGCGACAGCATCACGTTGAAAACAGATGCGGGTTCCCGAGAATGCACCATCACCGAGGCAGAAGGCGACCGGTTCCAGATCGCCTCGCTCATGGGCGTTCCGGAAGTCGCGCCGCGCACGGTGGAGCTGGCCGATGGACCGGCGGAAGGCCTCGCCGTATCCGTCGGCAATCCTCACTTCGTCATCTTCGTCCAAGACCCGGCTTTCAGCTTTCACAGGCGAAGGTGGCAGGAGGTTGGACGCGAAATCTGTTTCCATCCCGATTTCCCCGAGCAGACAAATGTAGAGTTTGTGCGCGTCATCAGCACAAGTGAGATTGAAATTCGCATCTTCGAGAGAGGCGTCGGTCCAACGACCTCTTCCGGAACGGGAACATGCGCGAGCGCTGTTGCTACGATGGTCCATCGCGGCGGCGCACACCATATCCTTGTACGTGCGCCAGGCGGCGAGCAGCAGGTGGAATGGCTGGGGAGCGAAAGCGAGATTCGGCTTACTGGCCCGGCTGAACTAATTGCGCGAGGCGAGGCATTTGAATGATGAAGCCGTCTGCGGTTGCTCCGGATGCACGCGTGGCCGTGATTTCTCCGGCGAGTTCGTCAAAGCCTGAGCGCCTCGCTCGCGGCATCGAAGCGCTGCGCGCGCGTGGTTACGATGCCGAGTTCGGCAAATATGCGCAGGGGCGGCAGGCGCCTTATTTTTCGGGGACGTCGGAGCAGCGGCTCGCCGATCTGCACGCGGCTTTTGCCGATCCTGAAGTGCAGGCCATATTTTGCACGCGCGGCGGTTACGGATCGAACTATCTGCTGGAAGACATCGATCTCGACTTGATTCGCGATAATCCCAAGCCGCTGTTCGGATACAGCGACATGACCGCGGTGCAGACGTGGATACTTGATGAGCTCGGCCTTGTGGCTTTTCACGGCCCGATGGTCGCAGCCGATTTCGCCGTCGATGATGGCGTGCATGATGCGAGCTTCGATGCGGCACTCGATGGCGATAGCGTTGTTGCCGGCACGGCGGAAGGACTGCGGATTTTAAGATCGGGACGAGCCCAGGGAGTGATGTACGGCGGCTGCCTGAGCATCCTGACCGCATCGATGGGGACTCGTTTCGCGCCACAAACCGAAGGCAAGCTGTTATTTCTGGAAGACGTCGGCGCAAAACCGTATCAGATCGATAGAATGCTGCGCCAGATGGTGCTCGGCGGAAAGTTTGACGGCGTGACCGGCTTTGTCTTCGGTGAAATGCTGGAGTGCGCCTCGCCGGGAACTGGGCCCGAATTGCTTGAGCAAGTGATCCTGCGTGTGCTGGACTGGTTTGACGGGCCAATTGCGATCGGACTGCGCTCCGGACACGTTTCGCGCAGCAATGTGACTCTGCCGTTTGGGATCGAAGCGGAGTTAGTTCTAGAAGATGAGCCGGTGCTGCAGTATTTGGAGCCGGCCGTGCAGGTTGATTAAAGAATGCAAAAGAAACACATCCACTTGATTGGAATTTGCGGGACGGCGATGGCCTCTCTCGCCGGCCTTTTGCAGTTGAAGGGGCATCACGTGACCGGCTCGGACCAGGCCGCGTATCCGCCGATGTCCGACCTGCTGCGCAGCTTGAACATTCACATTGCCGAGCCTTTTTCGGAGGAGAATCTGAAGCCTCATCCCGATCTTGTGATCGTTGGCAATGCAATGTCGCGTGGCAATGTGGAGCTGGAATATGTGCTTGATCAGCGCATTCCGTTTACCTCCTTGGCCGAGTTGATCCACGCAGAGTTTCTTACCGGGCGCGAATCACTTGTGGTGGCCGGCACGCACGGAAAGACGACCACGACAAGCATGCTGGCGTGGATTTATGAAATCGCATCACGCACGCGGCCGGAGCTGGCGCCTTCGTTCCTGATTGGCGGAGTGGCGGAGAATTTCAAGACCAGCTTTCAGTTGCGCGAAACCAGGCCTTTCATTCTGGAAGGCGATGAGTATGACACGGCTTTCTTCGATAAGGGCCCGAAGTTCATGCACTACTTCCCCGACGCGCTGATCCTGACGCACGTCGAGTTCGACCATGCGGATATTTATCGCGATCTCGACCAGGTGAAAACGGCGTTTAAGCGCCTTGTCAACCTTGTCCCGCAGCGCGGACGCGTAGTTGCCTATGATGGCGCGCCAAACGTATCGGAGTGCGTCAGCAAAGCATTTTGTAACGTTGAACGCTACGGAATTGCGGAGAACTCCGACTGGCGTATCACGGATATGCAGTTCCACAGCGGTCGCACTTCATGGAAGGTCTTCCGCAAAGGAGATTTCTGGGCTGAGCTCATGCTTCCGATGGCTGGCGAGCACAATGCCCTGAACGCGACTGCCGCTGCGGCCTTGGCGGCCGGACAGGGCGTGAAGACGGAAGCAATTCAGGAGGCGGTGGCTTCTTTCCAGAGCGTAAAACGCAGGCTTGAAATTCGCGCCGTCATAGATGGCGTGACCATCATCGATGACTTCGCCCACCACCCCACGGCAATTCGCGAGACGCTGAAGGCGTTGCGCGGGGCATATCCCGATGCACGCCTGTGGGCGGTTCTCGAGCCCCGCTCGAACACTCTGCGGCGAAACGTCTTTGAGCGGGAACTGGTGGAGAGTCTGGCGTTGGCAGATCGCGTCGTACTCGCCGGTGTGTTCAAGCAGGAGAGTATTCCTGAGAACGAGCGCCTGCATCCGGATTCGGTCGTGAAAAGCCTGCGTCAGGCCGGCAAACATGCCACGCTCTACCCCAACGCGGATGTGATCGTCGAAACAATCACGCCGGACTTGACCGCAGGAGATGTAGTCGCAATTCTCTCCAACGGCGGTTTCGACGGCATCTACGAGAAGTTGCCGAAGCGCCTTCAGCAGAGAACGTTGGTACGCTCGTAAGTCATGCTGTCGACCATTGCGATTGTCCTCTTCTACCTCATCATGGGTTTCCCCGCGGCGCTCATCGGTCTGCCCTGGACACTGCTCCGCCGCGACATCTCCTTTCTCTATCGCTGGGCGATGTGGATTTCTAACATCGGACTGAAAGTCGGCGGAATTCGTATTGACGTCAAAGGCCTGGAGCAGCTCGATCCCGCGCAGCGCTACATCTTCATGTCGAACCACGTCTCGAACCTCGACCCTCCGGTTCTGCTGCCCCTGCTGCCTGGACGCACGTCTGTTTTTCTGAAGCGTTCACTCATGAAGATTCCGGTGCTGGGCTACGCAATGCAGCTTGGAGATTTCGTGCCTGTCGACCGCGATGGACGCGTCGAAAGCGCAAAGCAGAGCGTGGAGCAGGCGCGGCGGGTCATGGATTCCGGCCTGCACATCACCTCGTTTGTGGAAGGCACGCGCTCGCGCGATGGGCGCTTGCTACCCTTCAAGAAAGGCCCGTTCTATCTGGCGATGGAGACCGGCAGGCCGGTGGCGCCAATCTCGATATGGGGCACTGAAAACATGATGAAGAAGGGCAGCATCCGCATTACGCCTGGAACGGCGCATGTTGTTTTTCACGCTCCGCTGTGGCCTCGCGATTATGCCACACGCGAAGACTTGTTGGCAGCCGTGCGGCAGTCGATCGCGTCGAGTCTACCGGCGTGGATGCGGGGCGAGGATACTGTTCTGAACGACTGACTTTAAGGCTTCAGGATTGCGTTGTAGCCATCAGCAAGCAGCTTGGTGCGCATCGCCTTCGCTTCGTCGCGCGTAGCAAATGGTCCCAGCTGAACGTGAAGCAAACTATCCTGTGATTCATTCCGCACTACGACGCTGTACCCGCGTTGGCGCAAAGCGGTGGCCAGAGCATTGGCATCTTCGGGACGAGTTACAGCGGCAATCTGCACCATGATCGAGCCGGTGGGCGCGCTTAAAGATACCGGCTTAACCGCTGGTAGGTTAACAATCGAGGCAGGCTCTTTCGCTGCAGTAGCCTGCGCCGCCGCTGTTTGCTTCACTTGTGGAGCGGAGGGTTTGCTGGGCGGATTATCGGGCGCAGTGTCCTCGTCGAGCGACTCTGTAACGGCGTTGGGATCCTGCGCGCCGCTGTTCGCTGCCTGCAGGCTTTCCATGGCGGAGGGCTTCGGCGTGTGTGATGCCGCCGGCGGCGCTGGGCTTTGCTCGGGTAGATTCGCAACGGGAGTTTCGTTACCGTGGCGCCCGGTGGAGTAGCCGAAGCCGAAAAAGACGCCGCAGATCAGGACCAGTCCAAAGAAGATCCCGAGCAGCGTCGTGGCGCTGAGGGTAATCTCTGAATCAACTTCTGCGCGGTCGTGTTCGATGGCCGTTTTCATTGCGGTTCCTCAGGCTTTGGCGCCGGGGCTGCTGTGGCTCCCAGCTTCTGCAGGAGCGAAAGTAATTCCATGGGCAAAGGGAAGATGACCGTCGTGTTCTTCTCTGTGCCGATGTCTGTGAGTGTCTGCAGATATTTTAACTGAAGGGTGATAGGCTGTTGCGCAAGCAGATTGGCGGCATCTACCAACCGTTGCGCAGCGCTGAACTCGCCTTCGGCGTTAATGATCTTGGAGCGCTTTTCGCGTTCGGCCTCGGCCTGCTTGGCCATCGCGCGAAGCATCTGCTCGGGCAGATCAACCTGCTTCACTTCGACGCTGACAACTTTTACGCCCCAAGGTTCCGTGCGCTGGTCGATGATGGTCTGAATTCGCTGGTTAAGGGCATCGCGGTGCGAGAGCAGACCGTCGAGTTCGACTTCTCCAAGCACTGAGCGTAGCGTCGTCTGTGCAAATTGTGAGGTCTGGTAAACGTAGTTCGCGACTTCGATGACGGCCCTTAGTGGGTCGAGCACGCGGAGCGTGATGACTGCGTTGACCTTGATAGTGACGTTGTCGCGGGTAATGACGTCCTGCGGCGGCACCTCGAGGACTTCCTGCCGCAGAGAGATACGAACAATCTGGTCAAGCGGTCTGAAGACCAGGATGATGCCAGGTCCTTTGGGCCGAGGGAGCACCTTGCCGAGGCGGAAGATAACGCCGCGCTCGTATTCGCGCAAAATCTTAATGGAATTCAGCAGATAAAGAACAATTACTGCAATAACGATCAGGCCCGGGATTCCCATAAAATACGCCTCACTGAGGTGCGATTGTACCGCAACGGACTTGGGGAAAGATGCTCAAATCGCCGGCGACCCACCGTCAGGAATACGCTCAACTAACAGCGTCAGATCGCGAACGGCGCGCACCCGGACTTGTTCCCCAGGAGCCACAACGGCCGGCGATTCGGCAAACCAGAGCTCGCCATGCACCATTACCTGGCCGCGTGGGTCGAGCGGCTGCTGGGCAATCGCGATCGCCCCAACCAGCGCTTGAGGCCCGGTAAGGACTTTATTTCGTCGGGCACGGACGGCAATACGGACAAGAAACGTTGTGATTAAGCCAAAGGCGAGCCCCGTCCCAACAGCCGTTGCTATGCTCACGCGCAATTCCGGAATCGGCCCGGCGACCAGCGTCAGCGTTCCGAAGACGAGGCAGATGATGCCAGCACCGGCAAGCACACCGTGGCTCGCGAACTTCGCCTCCAGAATCATCAGCACAAAAGCCGCCACCAGCAGCATCAGCGAAGTGTAGCGAACCGGAAGCAGATTCAGCGCAAACAGCGCCAGCACGACCAGCAGCGTTCCAAGCGCACCGGGGATGATGGTGCCGGGTGTATTGAATTCGAGATAGATGAGCAGGCCGCCGACGACCAGAATAAGCACGGCAAGATTTGGGTCCATAAGACGGTCGAGAATGTTTTCGCGCAGCGTTGTCTCTACAGGAACGATATGCGCATTGCGAGTGTGCATCGTCACCGTCGAACCGTCGAAGCGCGTGACCGCGCGCCCGTCGACGGCATCGAGCAGCGCCGTGTTGCTGGGTGCGATGACGTCGATAAGCTTGAGTTGCTCGGCTTCACGCTCGGTATAGGACTTTGAGTTGAGCACCGCGTCCTGTGCGGCATCTGTATTCCGATTGCGGCGCGAAACATAGGATCGGAGAAACGCAGTCGTGTCGTTCTCCAGCTTCTGTTTCATGATCGGATCAACGGTTGTGCCCATCACAACCGGATGTGCCGCCCCCGCGTTCGTGCCAGGCGCCATGGCTGCGATATCGGCTGCTTCCAGAATGAAGAAGCCCGCCGATCCGGCTCGGCTTCCCGACGGCGCAACGTACACGATCACAGGAGACGGCGAAGCAAGAATGTCGTGCACAATCTCGCGGGTCGAGTCGAGCAGGCCTCCCGGCGTGTCAAGCTCGATAAGTAGGGCATCCGCATGGATGTCAGCCGCGCGCGCAATGCCGCGGCTGATGTACTGCTCGCTGATGGGTTGAATCGTATCGTGCACATTCAGAAGGACCACCTGCGACTGCTGTGTGGCCGCTTTTGACACTCGATTTGACAGCAACACTGCGGCACAGATGAGTAGAAGAATCGAACTGCGCCGCAGCCTTTTCACCGAACCTGTTGCCCTCTTTGTTCAACTGCCAGCTTCATGACATGCGCGCTGGCGTTGGATGGCTCAATCTGAAGCGCCTGGCTCACCTCGCCGGCCGCTGCACCCAACTGATTTGTCTGCAGATCGATGCGCGCCAGCACCAGATGCGCCGTCACATTCTGCTTCAGCTGAAGAGATTTTTGGGCTTCCTGCCGCGCCGCGTCCAGATCATTGCTGCGTTCTCGCACCTGCGCCAGTCCTGCGTGGGCAGCAGCCGACGAGGGATCGGCCACCAGAGCCGTCTGGTATTCGCGCTCCGCTTCGAGGATCAGCCCGCGATTGAAGAACTGATTGCCTTCTTTCGTGAGCGCCTCCGCGCGCTCAGCCGGGCTAAGCGCGCTCAGCCGCATCGTCTGCACCTGCTCCACCTCAAAGGCGGCCTGACGGAAGCTGGCCTCGTTATAGGTCCGCTTGATGCGTTCCAGCGGGCCACTGCTGTTACTTCCCTGCGCATTGGTTTGAGTGCTCAGCGATGCATTCACCTTTGTCGCCGGTGCAGGATCCTGCTGCGCTTTGTGCAAGGACGCGGCAAAGCTCACAGCTTCAGTATCCTGCGGACGCAGCTTCACCGCCTGATCAATTTCGCGCAGAGCCCCTGCGATATCGCCACGACGATGGAGTGAGACGGCGAGATTGAAATGGTAGTCTTCATCATTCGGGTCAGCTGTGATCGCCTGCTGGAAGAGGGCTGCTGCGTCTTTGCCGCGGCGTGCAGCAGCCACTCCCTGATTATTCACGACCTCGGGCAGGGGCAGCCGCGTCGTATCGAATGCAAACGCGTCCTCGGCTTCCAGATATTTGCCTGTATAGAAAAAAGACAGTCCGCGATAGAAGTCTGCTTCAAGCGCATTCGGATCGTCCTTTTTCAGATGGCCCAGAGTCGAAGCTGCCTGATCGAAGTCCTGGTTCGCGAAGTACGCTTTGCCCAATGCCAGCCATGCCGGATAGAAATTCGGGCTGAGCCGGACGGCTTCGCGAAGGTGGCGGATGCGTTCGTCGCTTGAATCTTCCGTCAGTCCGCGCACGTAATTTTCAAACGCATCTAGCCGCAGATCGGAATCGGCAGCAATAAATGTCTGCTCGGCAACGGCATAGGTGGGATCAAGCTGGCGCGTTACCTGCCAGGCGAGCGTGTTCAGGGTCTCGATCAGATGTGTTGATTCGCCTTGGTTGTTCAGGGGAGCCTCAAGCTTGAGACCGGTGACGTCCAGAACCTGAGCAGTGACGTTGAGTGAAGTTCCTGTAGTGGTGTAAAACCCGGTCACAACGTAATCCGCATCCAGTACTTGCGCCAGCCGGATGGCGCTGGCCCGCGAAGGCTGAAAGTGCTCGGGCAGTCCCAGGTGGTCGAGCGCATACAAACGGTCTGTGCGGCTGATCGGCAAAAATCCTGCCGAAGCAAGTCGCCGATTGAAGATCTCCGGGAATGCTTCGCCAATCCAGTCGAGACTCGCCTGACCCGTGTGGTTTTCAAATGGGAGCACTAACAACAGGCGTCCGTGCTCAAGCGCCTGCGCCGATGCAGGGGGCGTTTCGGCACTCGGCGCTGTGCCCACCGGTTGTTGCGCGAATGCAAGCTGCGCGGCTGCCAGCAGCAGCCCGCAAAGGATGGGACGTAATGGACTTGAAAACTGCACTTTAACGCTGATTATAGTGAAGCGGAAGCCGGTCGTGCTGTGTTTCGAGAGCCACCTGCGGGCGGTCGAAGTGAAGCACGGCAGCCCATTGCCCCTGGCGCTCCGCGCGCCACACGACTTTGCCGCCCAGCAGGCGCGCGATCACCTCCGGTGGAAGATCTCGATGGAAGTCGAAAAAGCGCGCATCCAGCGCTTCGTTGCGGCGTCCAAGGCTGAAGGACAGGTGGGGCGGTTCGTATTTCGTTGAAAAGATCAGCCCTACCGTATAGGGTTCACTCAACTGCGCAGCCCTCTCGATTTGCGGCAGGGAGAAGTTGTCGATCGCAGCAACCGGCAATGGCTCAGCGACATAGCCGAGTTCCGGCTTGCTCAGTTCGTCAGTTGCGGGCCATGCGCTCAGTATGGTCGCGCCCGGATAATGCGCCTCAATCTGCTCGATCGCCGCCTGATGGAGCAGGATCACATCGCGATAGGCCAGGTTGTCTTCCGGAGCAAAGCGGTATGGCGGATTGACAAAAAGCCCGGCAACAAAGGCGACCGCACTCAGCGCCACCAGATAGAGCCAATGCCGCAGCCTCCGGTAAAACGTGTTGACGCAAACCAGCAGTACAAGCGGATACAGCGGCAGGAGGTAACGCGTCAACAGCGCCCCGCCCAGCACTGAGAAGAAAACCAGGCTGGCGAGAATGATGGCGTAAAACTGCAACTGATCGCGAATGGAAATGCGCTGCCGCCCGTCAACCGGAGGCAGCATCATGCAAGCCAGCATCGAGAGCACCGGCACGAAAAGGTTCATGTGTGCGGTAATGTGCAGCGCCCGATGCCCGAAGGCAAGCACAAAGCGCAGCGGCGTCAGCGTGGCCGTCGCGTTATAACGCAGGTACTCGGGATTCCCGAAGACGAAGCCCGTGCGGTACCGGTGGAAGGCGTACCAGCACGCCAGCGGCAATATAGGCAACATCAGCTTTGCAGCCGTGTTGAGGTTGGAACCCTGCGAAGTCTCGTTGCTGGGAGATTTACTTGGTCCGAGGCTCAGACACAGCTGCCATGCTGCCAGCACCAGTGGTGTCACGATAGCAGTCTCTTTCGCAAGCACGGCCACTGAAAAGCACACAACCGCGGCCCACAAGCGCTTTTCGAAATAGAAAGCCAAGCCCCACAGCGTTGCCGCCGCAGCAACCATGTCCGCATGAGCAAGCGAGCTTTGCGCGAACCACACCGGATAAAGTGCCGTGAGACCAACTGTGGCGATAGCCACCTGGGATTTCCCCGTTGTAATCAGAGCGAGCTTATATACAGCCAGCAACGCAACGGAAGAAATCGCGCACATGGCGAGTCGGGTGACCGACGGTGCGAATATGAAAAGCTTCCACCAAAGTGCGAGATAAAGCGACGGCAACGGCGGGTGCGCGTTCGAAAGAGTCGAAAAAGGGATCAGCGAGCCTGAGCGAAAAAAGTCATAAGCCGCCGGGATGTAGTATCCCGCCTCATCCCAGTAATAGGGCAAGTGCAGCAGCGGAAGATGCGCCACCAGAACTGCCGCGAAAATCGCAGGAAAAACCACCCACAGTGCAAGCGGATGGAGCCATTGTTTCGAGGGAAACACGCGGCGGTCTGACAAGCCTTAGTGCACCGGTCCTTGCGGAATTGGCAGGGGATGGTGCGGTTCGAGCGCAATCGGACCAAACGCCTGCTCATATTGCGAGATGTTCTGTCCAAGGATGTTCCACAGAGCCTTGGCTTGTTGCGGGCTGAGATAGATGCCCTGCGAGTTCTCGATGGTGACCGAGTCGGGCGCATCCTGGTGCACAAGTCCAAAGGCAAGAAAGAAATCCCACACGCTGACGCGCACCTGCACGCTGTTCGAGTAATTTTCGCGATAGTCGGAAGACTTGGTAAGGGTGATTTTGGGTTGAGTCTGCTGCGTGGGATTCATGATGCTTTCAGAGTATCGCGTTCCGAGGGAGGATGGAGATGAGAGATGGTGAAAGGAAGGGCCAAGTTCCAGATCGTAACCGCGGCGACCGCCAACTCAATTATCGATACGGTTGGCGAGGATTGAGATCAAGCAGCTCTTAAAGCGGCTTGGGGACCCTCGTTCTTCGAGCTACCAGGAGATGTGCATGCCGAATCGCAGCAGTATGCGGTCATAGTTTGTCAGTAATGCGTCGAACTGTGCGGCATCGAATCCTTCGTCGCATTGTCCCGCCTGGCTGCCCACGAGGTGACTGGAGGAGCATCCATTTGGTAGGTGCACAGCTACGAGAGGTTCCGCGGCCGATGTGTACTCAGCCAGGAGTTTCGCGCTTCTGTTCTCGTCCTTGCTGTAGGAATGCTCGAATTGCATGACCTCACCTCCGTTTGTTTCGGGACATCAGTGCCCGATTCCTCAGGCCGCATCGCATCACTTTAGAAACCATGCAACCTGGAGGAATCAGGCAACAGTTCGCTCTTACTATGGGGCGCCAACCAGCGCAAACGCATCCCGAAATAGAGTGCTTTTTTGCCATCACTCCTGGGCATCTTGTTCATACCCCGAATGAGGTCGTTATGCTGTGGCGGCTGTCAAGGCAGGGGGTAGAATCGGAGGCGCTATGGAAGGCATGGAAAAATGAAGCAAATAAGAGAGACCATATCCATGCAGCTGAGTCTATCGATTGAGAGCATAGTGCACGGCCCCGCTCTTGCGGAGATAGCCATTTCCCGTCTCGACCGTTTGGCAGCTAAAGATGGAGCTTTACCCTGTGATCCGGAACAACTGACAATCCGATTGGATGAGACGGTTTCCTATCCAAATTACAGCGGAACGATGGGGTTCGTTGTATCTCGCGATTACTGGAGGCAAGTCAAGTAAAAGTAATACCTTCGAGAGCGCTGCAGAATGTTGGTGCGAAAGGGGGGACTTGAACCCCCACGGGGATTACCCGCCAGATCCTAAGTCTGGTGCGTCTGCCAATTCCGCCACTTTCGCACGGTTTGTTTTCAACAACTTGTAACGCTATCGCGTTCTGCCAGTCTTGCCAGTCACCGATTTCGTCACCAGTTGCTCAGACGAAATGAGCCTGTCTACCTCAGCCTGAGCGTGCTCCGGAGCTAGATGGGCGTATCTCATCGTCATCTGTATTGTACTGTGACCCATGAGCTGCGCGACAGTGCGAAGATCAACTCCGGCCATGATCAGGCGCGACGTGTTGAGGAATACGGGGCCATGAGAGTGCTTATCGGTAGGCAGTTCCCTAGGCGGCCTCCAATACTTTGCACCACCATTTGTCCGACCAGATTGCGATTATTGCCTGGCTTGGCGAACCATCTCAACCAGCACCGTCCTGGTCTCCATCGGGGTAGCTACCTCGTGCGGGAAGTTGATGCGAACGCCTTTCATTCCCTCACTCGTTTTCAATCGAAGAGTAAAGCCCAGTCGATCGAGTGAAGTCATGGTCGCTTCCGTTGCTTCTACTCCAGCATGGGAACGTGC
>Ga0335083_10007310_pt1 | contig 13653 bp, 11 predicted proteins | sample Lox_Sample_42_FD_206716 | JGI IMG/M metagenome (GOLD analysis project Ga0335083, IMG submission 206716) | Soil microbial communities from Loxahatchee National Wildlife Refuge, Florida, United States - Lox_Sample_4.2 | ecosystem: Environmental > Terrestrial > Soil > Wetlands | place: USA...
CCGCCCAGTCCCGGCGGGCGAACCCGACGAAGGAGAAACCCGGCGGCAGCAGGCCGCGGTTGGCCAGGTCGTAGACGGCCGGCATCAGCTTCTTGCGCGCCAGGTCGCCGGTGACCCCGAACATGACCAGGACGCACGGCCCGGCTACCCGGGGTATGCGGCGGTCCCGTGGATCGCGCAGCGGATTGCGTGGTCCGGACATCTCATGCATCTCCGCGATGACTCCTGGGTTGCCCGGGGCCAGGCCCTGGTCGGCCGTCACTCAGAGCCCCAGATTGGTCTTGATCGTCTCGAGCAGCTCGTTCCACGACACTTCGAACTTGGCCACGCCCTCGTCCTCGAGCACCTGCACCACGTCGTCGTAGCCGATGCCGAGCGCCTCGAGGTCGGCGAAGACCTTCCGCGCCTCGTCATAGGTGCCATGCACGGTGTCACCACGCAGCTCGCCGTGGTCCGCGGTGGCCTTGATGGTGGCCTCGGGCATGGTGTTCACCGTGTCCGCCACGACCAGGTCGACCACGTACATCGTGTCAGGGAACGACGGGTCCTTGGTCGAGGTGGAGGCCCACAGCGGCCGCTGGACGTTGGCCCCGGCCGCGGCCAGCGCCTGCCAGCGCTCGGTCGCGCACTTGGTCTCGAACAGCTCGTAGGCGAGCCGGGCGTTCGCGATGGCCGCCTTGCCGCGCAGTGCGGCGGCTTCCGGCGTGCCCAGCTTGTCCAGCCGGCCGTCGACCTCGGTGTCCACCCGGCTGACGAAGAACGAGGCCACCGAGAAGATCTTCGAGATGTCGTGCCCGTTCGCCGTGGCCTTCTCCAGGCCGGCCATGTAGGCGTCGATGACCTCGCCGTGCCGCTCCAGGGAGAAGATCAGCGTGACGTTGACGCTGATGCCCTGAGCGATCGTCTCGGTGATCGCCTCGAGGCCCTCGTGGGTGGCCGGGATCTTGATGTACGCGTTAGGGCGGTCGACCATCCACCACAGGTTCCTGGCCTCGGCGATGGTCTTCTCGGTGTCCTTGGCGACCCGCGGGTCGACCTCGATCGACACCCGGCCGTCGCGGCCGCCGGTCGCGTCGTAGACCGGCCGCATCACGTCGCATCCCCAGCGGATGTCGTAGGTGGTCAGGGCGCGAGACGCCTCTTCCACGCTCACGCCGCGGATCTTGAGGTCCTTGACCTGCTCGTCGTAGGCGTCGCCCTGGGATAGCGCCTTCGCGAAGATCGTCGGGTTCGAGGTGACACCGACGACGTGATAGTTGTCCATGAGCGACTGCAGGCTGCCGGTACGCAGCCGCTCGCGGCTGATGTCGTCCAGCCACACCGATACGCCAGCCTCGGAGAGCTGCCCGAGAACGTCACTTGCCACCGTGATCTTCCTTCCTACGTGCCGGGGTCCGGGTTCAGGCCCTGACCCGGGCCAGACTGTCGCGTGCCGCCGCGGCTACCCGCTCCGCCGTAATGCCAAACTCCTCGTAGATCTTCTGGTAAGCGGCCGAGGCACCGTAGTGGTCTACTCCGATTGAAGCGCCCGCATCTCCGACAAACAACTTCCAGGGCGGCGTAATCCCGGCTTCGACCGAGACCCGCGCTCTGATCGTGGGCGGCAGCACTTCCCGCTGGTAGGACTCGTCCTGCTCGGTGAACCACTCAACGCACGGCATCGACACGACCCGGGCCGAGATCCCTTCGGCGGTCAGCAGCTCGCGCGCGTCCAGGGCGATCGGGACCTCGCTGCCAGTGCCGATCAGGACCACGTCGGTGCCCGGGGCGAGCACGTAGGCGCCCCTGGCCGCCTTCCCGGCACCCTCGAGCTCACCTGAGCGGTCCAGAATCGGCAGGTTCTGCCTGGTCAGGCACAGAGCCGCCGGGCGTGCGCGCTCGAGGATGGTCCGCCAGGCGATCACGGTCTCGTTGGCGTCGCCGGGGCGCACCACTTCCAGGTGCGGGATGTTGCGCAGCGACCACAGGTGCTCGATCGGCTGATGGGTCGGGCCGTCCTCGCCCAGGCCGATGGAGTCGTGCGTCCACACGAACGTGACCGGCAGCTCCATCAGCGACGTCAGCCGGACAGCGCCCCGCATGTAGTCACTGAACTGGAGGAACGTGCCGCCATAGGGGCGCGTCCCGCCGCTGAGCGCGATCCCGTTGAGGATCGCGCCCATGCCGTGCTCGCGGATGCCGAAGTGCATGGTCCGCCCGTACGGGTTACCGGGCCACATCGCCGTCTGGTGGTTGGCCGGGATGAAGGAAGGCTCGCCCTCCATCGTGGTCAGGTTGCTCTCGGCCAGGTCGGCCGAGCCGCCCCACAATTCGGGCAGCACCGGTGCCAGGGCGCTGAGGATCGTGCCGGAGGCCTTGCGGGTGGCGATGCCCTTGGCGTCGGGCGGGAACTCGGGCAGGGCCGCGGTCCAGCCATCGGGCAGGCGGCGGACCGCCATCCGGTCGAACAGCGCCTTGCGCTCCGGGTTGGCCTTGGCCCACTCGGAGAACGGCCCCTCCCACTCCGCGTGCACCTGCTTGCCGCGCTCGGCGACCTGGCGGGCGTGGTTGAGCGCGTCTTCCTCGACCGGGAAGTCCACGTCCGGGTCGAAGTGCAGGATCTCCTTGGTCGCTTTCACCTCGGGCACGCCCAGCGCGGAGCCGTGCGCGGCGCCGGTGTCCTGCTTGTTCGGGGCGGGCCAGCCGATGATCGTCTTCAGCGCGATGAAGGAGGGCGCTTCGGTGTGCTCCTTGGCGTTCAGGAGCGCCTGGTACAGGGCTTCCACGTCCTCGTGATAGCCATCGGCGGTACGCCAGTCCACCTTCTGGACGTGCCAGCCGTAGGCCTCGTAACGCGCGGCCACGTCCTCGGACTTGGCGATGTTGGTGTTGTCCTCGATCGAGATGTAGTTGTCGTCATAGAGGACGATGAGGTTGCCGAGCTCCTGATGGCCGGCCAGCGAGCAGACCTCGTGACTGACGCCCTCCTCGATGTCCCCGTCGGAGACGAAGCAGTACACGTAGTGGTCGAACGGGCTCGTACCGGCCGCGGCGTCCGGGTCGAACAGGCCGCGCTCGCGGCGGGCGCCCATGGCCATGCCGACCGCGTTGCCGATGCCCTGGCCGAGCGGCCCGGTGGTGGTCTCCACGCCGGCGGTGAGCCCGTGCTCCGGGTGCCCGGGGGTGATGCTGCCCCAGGTCCGCAGCGCCTTGAGGTCGTCCATGGTCAGGCCGTAGCCGGACAGGTACAGCTGGATGTACAAGGTCAGGCTGGAGTGGCCGCAGCTCAGCACGAAGCGGTCCCGGCCCGGCCAGTGCGGGTCGGCCGGGTCGTGCCGCATCACCCGCTGGAAGAGCAGGTAGGCCGCGGGCGCCAGGCTCATCGCCGTACCCGGGTGGCCGTTGCCCACTTTCTGGACCGCGTCCATGGCAAGGACCCGGATGAGATCGACGGCGCGCTTGTCGGTCGCCGTCCAGTCAAGTTTGGCCTGAGTGCTCACGGCACGAGCCTATCGGTCCAGCGGCTCCGGCTGCCTGCTGGGTACGGTCACCGCGGGCCCTGTTCGCGCAGCGTTTACCGGGGTCGGCGCGCGTACCGCGAGGAACAGCCGCAGCACCGCGATCCAGACTAGGACAGACCCGGTCACATGCACCCAGACCAGCCCGGCCGGGAGGTGGGTGAAGTACTGGACGTAGCCGATCACGCCCTGCGAGCCGAGCGCCGCCAGCATGACCAGGCCCGCCCGGGCCGCCCGCGGCGGCGCGCCGGACAGCCGCAGCCCGAGCACCAGCGCGACGGACAGCCCGGCCAGCAGCCAGCCGATGTCCGCGTGCAGCTGGGTAACCCCCTCGAGCGGCAGCTGGTAGCGGGCCACGCCCGCGTCGCCGGCCAGCGGCCCGGTCCCGGTGACCACCGTGCCGGCCGCCAGCATCGCGCCGGTGACCGCGACCAGGGCACCGGCGATAAGCCGGAGATCACGCCGAACGGGGGGCCCGTCAGCCCCGCTGTCCGTGCACCGGACGTGGAGCACGACAGAGGCCGCCACCACCGACGCGGACACCAGGAAGTGGATCGAGACCGTGATGGGGTCGAGCTTGGTCAGGACGACGATCCCGCCGATCACCGCCTGCGCCACCACGCCGAGCGGCTGGGCGGCGGCCAGCCAGACCAGGGACCGGTCCCGGCCGGTGCCTGGGCCGGCGGGCCGGTAACGCCAGGCCGCGACGAAAATCAGGGCGGCGATGATCACCAGCGGGAAGTTCAGCAGCCGGTTGCCGAACTCGATCCAGGTGTTGAGCAGCGTCTGGCCGGCGTTCTTGCTGGCCACGACGTCCGCCGCGCTGCACCGCGGCCAGTCGGGACAGCCGAGCCCGGACGCGCTGAGCCGGACCGCGGCACCGGTCGACATGATCACCGTGTTGGCGATGACCCCGGCCAGCGCCAGGCGGCGCATCGACGTCGCCGTCGGCGACAGCACGGGCCTGGCCCAGGCCGCCGCGCGCGATGTCAGGTCCACGGGCACGCCCCAATGGTAGTGCCCGGCCTTCTAATGCTGGGCGGCCCCCGCGCACGCCACCATCACGCAGCCGATGGCCAGCCATTCCGCCAGGCTCAGGTGCTGGCCGAGCAGGAAAAGACCGATCAGCGCGGCCACCGCCGGCTCCATGCTCATCCACACGCCGAACAGCCGCATCGGCATCCGGCGCAGCGCCTCGAGCTCGAGCCGGTAGGGGATGACCGAGGACAGGATCCCGATCGCGGCGCCGACCGCGAGCACGGCCGGGCGGAACATCGCGCCGCCGCCCGCCACCAGGGCCGGCGGCGTGACGATGACGGCCGAGACGACCATCGCGATGGCCAGCCCGGCCGAGCCGGGGAACCGGCGCCCGGTCGCCGAGCTGAGCACGATGTAGGCGGCCCAGCAGGCCCCGGCCAGCCCGGCGAACAGCACCCCGGCCAGGTTGAGCTGGCCATGGCCGCCCTGCGTCAGCAGCACCACCCCGGTTCCCGCCAGCACCACCCAGCCGACGTCGCGCAGGTGCCGTGACCCGGCCACCGCCACCGCCAGCGGGCCGAGGAACTCGATCGTGACCGCGACGCCCAGCGGGATGCGGGCGAAGGACTGGTAGATCGAGAAGTTCATCACCCCCAGAGATATGCCGAACGAGGTGGCGATGACCGCGTCGCCGAAGGCTCGACGTTCCCTGAGGCCGCGCACGGAGCGCGCGAAGCCGCTCCCGGACAGGGCCACCATGGCGACGGCGGACGTCCACAGCCGCAGCCCGGTCACCGCCGCGGGCGGGATCTGCCCGAACAGCTTGTCCGCGAGCCCCGCCCCGAACTGCACGGACACGATCCCGGCCAGGATCATGGCGGCGGGCAGGGCCATCCGGCCGCGGGCCACGGCTGCCTGGTCCTGCTCCTGCCGCGGCTCGTTCCTGAGGGTGTCCCTTACTCCCACCTGAACATCCGCGCCGCCAGCGTGATTGCCGCGGCGGCCCAGACCGCCAGCGTGATCGCGTTCGCCACCGGGAAGACGACGCCCTGCTGGAGCACGGCGCGCAGGCCGGCCGACAGCGCGCCGGTCGGCAGCAGTTCAAGGACCGGCCGCGCGCCCGCCGGGAACTTCGTCAGCGGGAAGACGACGCCGCCCACCCCGAGCAGCACGATGTACACCAGGTTCGCGGCGGCCAGCGTGGCCTCGGCGCGGAGCGTCCCCGCCATCAGCAGGGCCAGCCCGCTGAACGCCGCGGTGCCGAGCAGGATCAGCAGGGGGGCCACCACGATCGCGGCCGGGCTGGCGTCAGGGCGCCAGCCGATGGCCAGCGCGACGAGGAGGATCAGCGCGCCCTGCAGCAGTTCCACCGCGATCACAGTGGCGGTCTTGGCCGTGATCAGCCCGCCGCGGGACAGGGGAGTGGCCCCGAGCCGCTTGAGCACCCCGTACCGCCGCTCGAACCCGGTGGCGATGGCCTGGCTGGTGAACGCGGTCGACATGACGGCCAGCGCGATGATCCCCGGGGTCAGGAAGTCGATCCTGGACATGCCGGTGTTCAGGTTCAGCAGCGGCTCCAGGCCGAACGCGACCAGCAGCAGCAGCGGGATGATCAGGGTGAGCAGCAGCTGCTCGCCGTTGCGCAGCAGCGTCCTGGTCTCCAGCCGGGCCTGCGCCGCGATCATCCGCGGCAGCGGCGCCGCCCCCGGAGCGGGCGCAAACGCGGACGCCTCGGCTACGCCCTGCGTCATGACCCCGCCTTCCTCATCAGCGGAGTTCCTTCCCGGTGAGCTCGAGGAACACGTCCTCCAGGGTGCGGCTCTCGATCCGCAGGCTGTTGGCCAGCACGCCGCGCTCCGCGCACCACGCGGTCACGGAGGCCAGCAGCAGTGGGTCCACCGCGCCGTGCACCTGGATCACGTAGTGCCCGGCGGGCGACTCCTTGGCCAGGCTGGCCGGGGGCAGGGCCGCCAGCAGGCTGTCCATGTCCAGGCCCGCCTCGGCGCGGAACCTGAGCTGGCCGACCGTGCCGGTGAGCTGGTCCGGCGTCCCCTCGGCCACCAGCTGCCCGTGGTCGATGATGGCCACGTGATCGCAGAGGCGTTCGGCCTCTTCCATGAAGTGGGTAGTGAGGATGATGCTCACGCCGGCCGCGCGCAGCTCCCGGATCAGGTCCCAGGTCGCGTGCCTGGCCTGGGGGTCCATGCCGGCCGTGGGCTCGTCGAGGAACACGAGCTCGGGCCGGCCGATGACGGCGGCGGCAAGCGAGAGCCGCTGCTGCTGCCCGCCGGACAGGCGCTTGTACGGGGTCCGCGCGACCGAGGCCAGGCCGACCAGGTCGAGCAGCGCTGGGACCGCGACCGGGTGGGCGTGGAACTGGCTCAGCAGGTTCAGGTAGTCCGCCGCGGGTACCGACGGGGGGATGCCGCCCGACTGGAGCATCACGCCCACCCGCGGCCGCAGCGCCCGGGCGTCGCGCGCCGGGTCCAGGCCGAGCACGCGCACCGTGCCCTGGTCTGCCCGCCGGTATCCCTCGCAGATCTCCACCGTGGTGGTCTTGCCTGCCCCGTTCGGCCCGAGGATGCCGGTGACCTGGCCGCGGGTCGCGCTCAGCGTCAGCCCGTCCACCGCCGTGGTCTGGCCGTACCGCTTGACCAGCCCGCCGATTTCGACGGCGGGTATCTGCGGGACCGTGCTCACGGACGCGAGTCTACGGTCCCAGCCGAGCGCGGAGCGTGCCGGTATCGATGACCTGCGCCCGCCGCGGGAAGACCTTGCCGAGCAGGAAGTCCCGGGTCTCGGCGTCGGGATCGTCCGTGCCGTCGGACAGGACGTAGAGCCGGTAGTCGCGGTCGGTCGCCTCGATGACCGTGGACAGCACCACGCCGCTGGTACTGAGCCCGGCCAGGACCAGCGTGTCGATGCCGCGGTCGCGTAGCTGGCGGTCCAGGTCGGTGGTGAACATGGCGCCCACCCGGATCTTGATCCGGGATGGCCGCCCAGTCCTGCTCGGTGAACGCCACCCGCACGTAGCCGATCGTGCCGCCGTGCTCGCGGACGTCCGCGATGGCCGTCCGCACCCGCTCGAGCAGCGCGTCCGCGTCGGGCATCCGCTGCACGATGCCCCGCTGGAAGTCCATGACCAGCAGGGCGGTGTGCTTCGGGTCGAGAGCGGGCGTGGGGGTGCTCATGTGTTCTCCCTGGTCCTGGGGGTGCCTGCTAGTCCTTGCCGTGCCTGCCGTGCCGGGCGTACGTGGTCAGGTCGGCCGCCGCGAGCCGCTCGAGCAGGTCGATCGCCCGGTCGAGATCGTCCCGTTCGGCCGGGCCGACCAGGGCGTCGATCGCCCGGGCCAGGTACGACTCCTTCGAGGCGCGCACCGAGGTGACCAGCTGCCGGCTGGACTCGCTCGCCGTGATCAGCGTCTTGCGGCCGTCGCCGGGGTCGCGCTCGGTGTGGATCAGCCCGGCCGCCTTCAGCACCGCGAGGTTCTGCGCGATCGACTGCGGGCTCACGTGCTGCGCCGCGGCCAGTTCGGCCGCGGTGACCGGTCCTTCCTGCAGGATGTGCCACAGCACGGACATCTGCGAGACGGACAGCCCGGTCCCGTCCACCCCGGCCTCCTCGCGCAGCCGGGCCCGCAGCCTGGTGATCGCCACGCTCAGCCGCTGCGCCGCCACCGCAGTCCCCCGAGCCGGCCCCAGCTGCCGGGCCGCGCCCTGGCTGCTTCCTCCTCCGTCCACAGCCCGACCCTAGCTGATAGACAAGCTACTTGGCCAAGTTTCTTAAACAAATATCTTGGCCAATCTACTTGTTGACCTTGTCCCGGCCGGCCTGTCTGCGGTGGGGTGGCTATGCTGCCATGACGGACGGCCCGATCGGGCCGTCACGCGAACGATCACCAGGACGCCCGCGCGTCGCATACGGATCAGGAAGGAAGGCCCGATGGACTCCGAGCGCGCACGCAGCCTGCTCACCGCCGAGCGTGACGAGGTGCAGGGCCTGCTGAAGGACGCCGAGGCGGCCGGCCAGGCCGACCGGGTCTCCGAGGTGGACAGCGAGGCGGGCGACACCGCCGACGCCGCGACGCCGCTGACCGCCGAGGGCATGGACGACGCCATCGCGGAGAGCCTGCGCAACCGGCTGGACGCCATCGAGCGCGCCCTGCACCGGCTGGACGACGGCACCTACGGGAAGTCCGTCCGCAGCGGCGACCCGATCCCCGACGAGCGCCTGGAGGCCGACCCCGCCGCCGAGCTCACCATCGAGGAAGCCCGGGCAGCCGAGCGCAGCTAACCGTACTGGCATGCGAATTTCATGATCGTGAAGGGTTTTTAGTCCCGCCAGGCTACGAAGTCTTCGTGATCATGGAAATGACTTCCCCTGGCTGGGGGTATCGGGGTCAGCGGGGCGCCTGGAGCGCGAGGCCGGCTGGGTGGCCGGTGCCTGCGGATCGGCGGCCGCGGGCTTCTTCTTGGAAGCCTTCTTGTCCGGCACCGGCCAGTCGGGCCCGGCGGGCCAGGAGGCGACGCAGACCGGGGTGTCCGAGTGCGGATTGCGGCCCCGGGCGACGAACCTCTCCATCTTGGTCGCGCCCGGCAGCTCGACCCGCGCGGACACCAGCTGCGTCTGCTCCCCGTCGATCTCGACCCAGCAGACCTGCTGGTTCCGCACGTAGGCCGGGGGCAGGCCGAACCGGCCGCCGATTCCCTCCACGACCGACGTGCAGGACCCGGAGTTGGCGTAGAAGCCGGACGCGATCGCGCCCAGCTCCGGATGGTGCGTGTGGCCCGAGATGAAGCCGTGGTAGCCGTCCGCGACCAGGTCGGCGGCGCGCTGGCGGGCGGCGTGGTTCTGGTCGTAGCCCCGCCGCTCCAGGGCCAGCGCGCTGACCGACACCCAGGCCCGCCGGGCCAGGATCCCGACCACGACGGCCAGCATGATCAGGTCGGCGAGGGCGCCCCAGCCAAGGATCTCACCCCGGTGCACCCACACCTGCGTATCGGGGAACCGCGAGCGGAACGAGGTGACCACCGGTATCCGGGCCACGATGAGGATGGCCAGCGGGATGACGATCAGCCACCACAGCCGCCGTCCGAACTTGCGGTACACCAGCCGGGACCCGATGAACGAGGGGAAGTCGGTCGGGTCGGCCATCTCGTGCGCGCCGTCCACCCAGCCCCGGCCGAGGAACTCGATCCGGGGGATGACCTCGCGGACGATGTGGTGGCCGAGCGGCGTGTCCAGCGAGTTACGCGGGTCGCAGAAGCAGTTGTACGGGTCGAGCTGGTGCCCGTGCTCGACCCGGATCTTCCGGCCGCCGGGCAGGATCAGGTCCGCCTCCAGGCACAGCCGCGCCCCGGTCATGTCCCTGACCGCGTCCGCCGCCTTGACGTCCCAGGCCAGGTCGCCGTCGTGGTTGCCGATCGCGTAGATGACCTGGCCGCCGCGCTCGATCACCCCGGTCAGGGCCGCGCACAGGTCCTCGTGCGCGCGCAGGATGTCCGTGGCCGTGGCCTCGGGGAACGCGAGCAGCTCCACCACGTCCCCGGCCAGCACCACGGTCAGCGGCCCGGTCTCGCGGTCCAGCCGGCGCGCCAGGGTCTCGCAGCACCGCCCCGACACATCGGTGCGTTCCGGCGGCAGGTGCAGGTCGCTAGCGGTGATCACCTTGCCGCCGGGCGGGACGTCCACCTCGAGCAGGTCGGCGATCTCGGGTCGCGGCGCGGGCATGGCGGTATGGCTTCCTTACGGCCGGTTCCTAGCCGTGGTTGTTCCCCCCGGCACTAGCAATGATGCCGCAGCCACGACGGCTCGCGCGCAAGCCCGTTCGTTGAAAAGAATTTAAGCAGGTGGGACGGGAGCGGATACCTTCCCTTCGTATGGAACTCGGCGAGTATGACCACGGGGCGGTCGAGACCGCATCCCGGGAGCTGTGGGAAGCGCACGACGTCTACCGGTACAACCGGGACGGCCTCCAGGGGAAGGGGGCCGTATTCAGCGTAGACACCCCGCCGCCCTACGTATCGGCCGCGCACCTGCACGTCGGTCACGCGATGAGCTACTCGCAGCCGGATTTCATCGTCCGCTACCGGCGGATGCGCGGCGACCGGGTGTTCTACCCGATCGGGTTCGACGACAACGGCCTGCCCACCGAGCGGTACGTCGAGCAGGCCTACAAGGTCCGGGCGGTGGACATGCCGCGGGCCGAGTTCACCGCGCTGTGCCTGGCCGAGACGCGGCGGGTGGCCGAACGGTACGAGGACCTGTGGCGGCGGCTCGGCTTGTCGGTCGACTGGTCGCTGCGCTACTCCACCATCGACGCCCGCTGCCAGCGGACCGCCCAGACCAGCTTCATCCGGCTGTACGAGGCGGGTTACCTGCGGCGCGCCCAGGACCCGATCCTGTGGTGCCCCGAGGACCGCACCTCGCTGGCGCAGGCCGACGTGGAGGACCTGGAGCGGACCAGCAGGCTGCACACGATCAGGTTCGGCAGCCCCGAAGGCCGGGACCTGCTGATCGCCACGACCCGGCCCGAGCTGCTGCCGGCCTGCGTGGCGCTGTACCACCACCCCGGCGACGACCGTTACATCGGGCTCGAGCGGGCGGTCGTGCCCCTGTTCGGCTACGAGGTGCCGGTGCGCACCGACGAGTCCGTGGACCCGGAGTACGGGACCGGGCTGATGATGGTGTGCACGTTCGGCGACAGCGAGGACGTGCTGAAGTGGCGGCGCGACCGGCTGCCGCTGCGCCTGGTGGTGGAGCCGGACGGGCGTCTGGGCGAGCTGGCCGGGGAGTTCGCCGGGCTGCCGCTGACCCAGGCCCGCTCGGCCATCGTGAAGGCGCTGGACGAGGCCGGGCTGCTGGTCAGCAGCGAGCCGGTGCGGCAGGTGGTCGGGGTGCACGAGCGGTGCCAGACGCCGGTGGAGTTCCAGATCAGGCCGCAGTGGTTCATTGCCGTGCGGGAGCACGCGGACCGGTTCCGGGCCCGCGCGGCCGAGCTCGAGTGGATCCCGGCGTTCATGCAGCGCCGGCTCGAGGACTGGATCGACGGGCTCAAGTGGGACTGGAACATCACCAGGCAGCGGCGCTACGGCGTGCCGTTCCCGGTCTGGTTCTGCGCCGCCTGCGCGGCGCCGGTGCTGGCCCGGGTCGAGGACCTGCCGGTCGACCCGCTGGCGGACCAGCCGCCGGCCGCCTCGTGCCCGGCGTGCGGCGGCACCGAGCTTGAGCCCGACCCCGACGTGATGGACACCTGGATGACATCCTCGCTGACGCCGCAGGTCAACGACGGCTGGGCGATCGACGGGACCGATCCCGCGCTGGCGCCGATGTCCATGCGAGTGCAGGCGTTCGAGATCATCAGGACCTGGCTGTTCTACTCGGTGGTGCAGTCCGAGCTGCTGTTCGGCCGGGTGCCGTGGCGCACCGCGCTCATCTCCGGCTGGGGGCTGAGCGAGCAGGGCAAGAAGCTGTCCAAGCGCGATCTCGATAAGTCGACAGGGCCGGACGGCTACAACCGCTACGTGCCCGACGACGTGATGGGCAAGTACGGCGCGGACGCGGTGCGGCTGTGGGCCACCAAGGGCCGCATCGGCACCGACCTGCGCTACAACGAGAAGGACATCAGGACCGGCCGCAAGTTCGCGGTCAAGCTCTGGAACGTCGGGCGGTTCCTGTCCCTGAACCTCGGCGACCTCGACGTCTCCGCGCCGCCCCCGCCGCCGGGGGAGCGGGACATCGTGGACCGGTGGCTGCTCGCACACCTGGCCGACACGGTGGCCGAGGCCACGGCCGCGTTCGAGGGGCACGACTACATGCAGGCCCACCTGGCCGCCTCGCGGATGTTCTGGTCCGTCTACTGCGACCGCTACCTGGAGATGATCAAGGACCGGCTGGCGCAGGACGGGAACAGCGCGCACGACGGGGACAGCGCGCGGGACGGGGACAGCGCGCGGGACAGCGCCCGCTGGACCCTGCGGGAGTCGTTCCGGGTGCTGCTCGGCCTGTTCGCCCCGTTCGCCCCGTTCGTCACCGAGGCCATGTACCAGCAGTTCTACCGCGCGCACGAGGACGCGGTCTCGCTGCACCTGACCCGCTGGCCGGCCGCGGACGAGCGGTGGCGCGGCGACCGCCAGGCGGTCGAGGCGGTGGACCAGCTCGCGGTGATCCTGGACGCCACCCGGGTCCTGCGCAGCGGGCAGCGGCTCGGCAACTCGGCCCGGCTCAGCCAGCTGATCGTGCAGGCGCACGACGCGCAGGCCGGGTCGCTGCTCGACCAGATCGCCGAGCCGCTCCGGGTCGCCGCCCGCGCCGACGCCGTGGTCCGCGGCACCGCCGGCCATCCCAGCGGCGTCGACGGGATCACCGTCGGCATCACCGTCTAGGCGCGGTGCAGGCGGGCCAGCACGTCGCGGGCCATCGCGATGTCGGCGGCCAGCTTGCCGGCCTGGCTCAGCACGGGGGCGTCGACCTCGTCGGCATAGCTCACATCGATGACAAGGTTGCCCGACTGGACGAACAGCTCCACCTTGGGCAGGCCGACGTCGATCTCGAAGACCGCGGTCGCCTGGTCACCGAGCCCGTGCACCGGCCGCGTCCCCGTGACCTTATCCACCAGGTGGTGCGTGAACGAGACGCCGAACTGGAACCGGGCGCGCGCGTACTCGACGTCGGTGAAGGTGGTGACCTCCAGGTTGAGGAATCCGCTCGGGGCGGGCCAGAAGCAGATGCTCGTGCCGGCCTGGCCGGCCGTGCCCTGCCCGGCGCCGCCGCTAGGCTGGCCGGCGCCGGCCCCTGGTGCGTACCTGGCCAGCGTCGACGTCCTGACGAGATGACAGGCGTCGGACGGGCTGGCATAGCTCGGTCCCGGGGGAGCGGTCGAGGTGGCCGGACTGCCCAGGGCGGCCAGCGCGTCCCTGGCCATCGCGGTGGCTCCCGCGAGCATCTTCGCCGTCTGGGATGCGGATGTGGCGCCGGCCGCGGTGTCCTCATAGGAGACGTCGAATTCGGCATTGCCCGACCACACGACCACGTCCACCACAGCCTCGGTGTTCTCTTGCCGGAACGAGGCCAGCGCGGACGTGCCGAGGTCGTTGAGCCAGCGCATCCCGGTCACCGTGATGCCGCCCGTGCTGACGCCGAGGCTCTGGCCGACCCCCTGGAATTCCTGCCCGGCGG
>Ga0335083_10007312_pt1 | contig 13653 bp, 14 predicted proteins | sample Lox_Sample_42_FD_206716 | JGI IMG/M metagenome (GOLD analysis project Ga0335083, IMG submission 206716) | Soil microbial communities from Loxahatchee National Wildlife Refuge, Florida, United States - Lox_Sample_4.2 | ecosystem: Environmental > Terrestrial > Soil > Wetlands | place: USA...
GACGACGGCGGACGTTTACTCGTGCTTGAGGGCCCGGACGGCCTTCGCGAACTCCGGCACGATCTGGAACAGGTCGCCGACGACGCCGTACGTCGCGACCTTGAAGATCGGCGCCTCGGCGTCCTTGTTGATCGCCACGATGACCTTGGACGTCCCCATCCCGGCCAGGTGCTGGATCGCGCCCGAGATGCCGCACGCGACGTAGAGCGTCGGCGAGACGACCTTGCCGGTCTGCCCGACCTGGTGCTGGTGGTCGATCCAGCCGGCGTCCACCACCGCGCGCGAGGCGCCGAGCGCGGCGCCGAGCGCCTGCTGCAGGTCGCGAATGATCGGCCAGTTCTCGGGGCCCTTGATGCCGCGGCCGCCCGACACGATCATGTCGGCTTCGGAAACGTCGAGCTCCTTCGACTCGGAGGTCTCGACCTTCAGGACCCTGGCCCGGGGCGCGACGTCGCCGAGGTCGAGCGCTTCGACGGCCGGCTCCGCCGCCGCCTGATCGGGCTCGGCCGCGAAGACGTTCGGCCGCGTCGTGGCGATCTGGAGCGCCGCGGAGCCGCAGTCGACCTCGGCGCGCGCCTTGCCCGAGTACACGGGCCGCCACGCGACGAGCCGGCCCTGATCCACCCGCAGCTCCATCACGTCGGCCAGCGCGGAGACGTCGTGGCGCGCGGCGAAACGCGGCGCCACGTCCTTGCCCATCGCGGTCGCGGCGATCAGTACCGCGTCGGGCGAGCACTTCTTCGCGGCCGCGTCGAGCGCGCCGACGTAGCCCTTGTTCGAGTAGAGCGCGAGGTCGTCGCGGTCCGCGACGTAGACCGTGCCGGCGCCGAATTTGCCGAGCTCCTTCGCGAGCGCCGCGACGCCCTTGCCCGGCAGCACTGCCGCCGCGGGACCGCCGCCGAGCCTGCGCGCGAGCGACAGCGCCTCGAGCGACGCCTTCCGGATCTTGCCGTCGCGCTGCTCGATGAAGACGAGGAACTTCATGTCAGATCACCTTCGCTTCTTCGCGAAGCAGGCGCGCGAGCTCCTTGCCCGCGGCGGCCGGGTCGTCCGGCGGCACGAGCTTGACGGCCTGCCGCGCGGGAGGGAGCTCGAGCCGGCGCCAGCGCGTCCTGGCCTGCGCGGGATCGGCCTCGGGCACGCCGAGCTCCGAAAGCTTCTTTTCGGCGATCGGCTTCTTCTTGGCCGCCATGATCCCCTTCAAGGACGCGTAGCGCGGCTCGTTGAGCCCCTTCTGGGCCGTGAGCACGGCCGGCAGCGTGCACTCGACGACTTCGTGCGCGCCCTCGATCTCGCGGTGCGCGGTGAACTTCCCGTCCCCCAGGTCGAGTTTGACGACGCTGCCGACGTGCGGCACGCCGACGAGCTCGGCGAACATCGGGCCGACGAGCGACTCGTCGAAGCCGACGCCCTTCTGTCCGAACCAGAAGAAGTCGTAAGCGCCGCCCTTCGCGGCCGCCGCGAGCGCCTTCGCCGTCCCCAGGGCGTCGAGCGCGGAGACCGCGCCCGAGTCCACCCAGATCGCCTCGTCGGCGCCCCGCGCCAGGCACTCGCGCAGGCCGGTCTTGACCCGCTCGGGCCCGACGCCGAGGACGGTCACGGTGCCCGCGCCCTTCGCCTCCCGGATCTTGAGTGCCTCCTCGAGCCCGAACTCGTCGTAGGGAGAGACGATCCACTTCACGTCCGTCTCGTCGATCGACTTGCCGTCGGCGGCGATCTTGATGCGGGTCTCGGTGTCCGGCACGTAGGCGATGCAGACCAGAGAGTTCATTCGGGTCAGTCCATCCTCTTCAAGATCAGGCAGCCGTTGGTGCCGCCGAAGCCGAAGGAGTTCGAGAGAACGTACTGGACGTTCTTCTCCCGTGCCACGTTCGGCACGTAGTCGAGATCGCACTCCGGATCGGGGTTGTCGTAGTTGATGGTCGGCGGCAGAACGCCGTGGTACACGGCGAGCGCGCAGATCCCGGTTTCGAGGCCGCCCGCGGCGCCGAGCAGGTGTCCCGTCATCGACTTGGTGGACGACACCGCGAGTTTCTTCGCGTGGTCGCCGAAGACCCTCTTGATCGCGAGCGTCTCGGCCCGGTCGCCGAGCGGCGTCGAAGTCCCGTGGGCGTTGATGTAGTCGATCTGGTCCGGCCGGAGGCCGGCGTCCTCGAGGCAGTTGCGCATGACGCGGGACGGCCCGTCGCCGTCTTCCGACGGCGCGGCGATGTGGTACGCGTCGCCCGACATGCCGTAGCCCGAGAGCTCGGCGTAGATCCGCGCGCCGCGCTTCTTGGCGGACTCCATCTCCTCGAGGATCACGATCCCCGCGCCCTCGGCGATGACGAAGCCGTCGCGGTCGCGATCCCACGGGCGCGAGGCGTGAAGGGGGTCGTCGTTGCGCGTCGACAGCGCCTTCATGACCCCGAAGCCGCCCACGGCGAGCGGCGAGATGACCGACTCGGTGCCGCCGGCGATCGCGAGGTCGGCCTCGCCGAGCTGGATCATCCGGTACGCCTCGCCGATCGAGTGCGCGCCCGTGGTGCAGGCGGTGACCATGGCGAGGTTGGGGCCCTTCATCCCGTACTTGATCGAGATGTTGCCGCCCGCCTCGTTGACGATCAGGCCCGTGATGAAGAAGGGCGAGATCGCCCGCGGGTTGTCGCCCGACTCGACGTATTTCCGGTGGGTCTCCTCGATCAGAGGCAGCCCTCCGATGCCCGAGCCGACCACGACGGCGAACCGCTCGCGGTTCTCGTCCGTCACGGACACGCCCGAGTCCTCCATCGCGAGATGGGCCGCGCCCATCGCGTAATGGATGAACCTGTCCATCTTCTTGATCTCTTTCTTGTCGATGTACAGACCGGGATCGAAGCCCTTCACCTCGCCCGCGATGCGGGAGTTGAAGCGCGACGCGTCGAACCGGGTGATGGGCCCCAGGCCGCAGCGCCCCGCGAGCAGGGCGTCCCAGTTCTCACGGTTCCCGATGCCGAGCGGCGAAACGAGGCCCAGCCCCGTCACGGCCACACGGCGCGGAGAGGAAAAACGGGGCATGAGTTGTCAGTTTTTCGAGGAGTTTTTCTCGATGTAGTCGACCGCGTCCTTGACCTTCTGGATCTTCTCGGCCGCTTCGTCCGGGATCTCGATGTTGAAGGCCTCCTCGAACGCCATCACGAGCTCCACGGTGTCCAGCGAGTCGGCGCCGAGATCATCGACGAAGGACGCCTCCGGTGTGACCTCGTTCGCGTCCACGCCGAGCTGCTCGACGATGATGCTCTTGACCTTCTCTTCGACAGCCATTCCTCTCCCCCTTCTTCGCTGGTCCGTAAAAAGACGCCGTATTGTTTCCCAAGTGCCCCCCCGGGGCAAGCCCGCCGAAACCGCGGCGGGAGAACGCCGCGTCGGACTCCGGGCCGGCCCTGCCGGGCCGGAGTCCGTAATAACGCGTTACATGTACAGGCCCCCGGACACGTTCACGACGGTGCCCGTGACGTAGGCCGCTTCGTCGGAAGCGAGGTACGCCACGGCGGCCGCCACGTCGTCCGGCGTGCCGAGCCGCTCGAGAGGGATCTGGGTGGCGAGGGCCTCTTTCGCGGCGTCGGTCATCTTGTCGGTCATGGCCGTCGCGATGAAGCCGGGCGCGACCGCGTTGCAGGTGATGTTGCGCGAGGCGAGCTCGCGGGCGACCGACTTCGTCAGGCCGATCAGCCCGGCCTTGGACGCGGCGTAGTTGGCCTGGCCCGCGTTGCCCATCAGGCCGACGACCGACGTCACATTGACGATCCGGCCGTAGCGCTTGCGCACCATCCCCTTGATCACGGCCTGGGTCAGCAGGAAGACGCCGGTCAGGTTCGTGCCGAGGACGCGGTCCCACGCCTCCCGGCCCATGCGCAGGATGAGGTTGTCGTCGGTGACGCCCGCGTTGTTGACGAGCACGTGGACCTCGCCGTGCGCCGCGAGCGCGCCCTTGACCGCGGCGTCGATCGAGGCGGGGTCGGCGAGGTCGAGCGCGAGCGCCGCCGCCTTGCCCCCGGCGGCGCCGATCTCCGCGACCACGCGGGAAAGCGCGTCGGCCGACCTCGCCGCGGCGAGCACGGTCGCCCCTTCGGCGGCCAGGCGCTTCGCGATCGACTCGCCGATGCCGCGCGAGGCGCCGGTGACGAGGGCGACCTTTCCGTCAAAGCGATTCATGGTGGCGGGAGTGTATCGCTGGCGCGGCGCCGCCCTACTCCGGCTTCTCGACCACGTCCGGCAGCTCCGCGCTCCAGGCGTCCACGATCGTCTTGGAGACGTCGGCGATCGCCAGGACGGAGGGATGGTCGGCGCCGAAGCCGTCGGCCTTGCTGTTGTCGGTGAAGACGACCAGCACGAACCGCCCTTTCTTCGTCCGGAGGATCCCGGAGTCGTTGCGCACGCCCGACATGGAGCCCGTCTTGCCGGCCCAGAGGTCGCTCGACGGAAACCGGCGCGCGATGCGCAGGCGGCTCGGATCCTTGTCGAGGTACTCGAAGATCCTCTTCGACGCGTCGGCGTCGAGGAGCTCGCCCGTCGCGACGCGCGTCATCCAGTCGGCCAGCTCGTGCGGCGTCAGGACGCCCAGCTTGAATCCCCTCCAGGGCGAGGGGTCCTCGTCCTTCTGCGACAGCCACGGGATCGTGCCGAACAGGCGAATGTGCTGGAACCCGAGGGCGGCCATGCGCGCGTTGATCGCGTCGACGCCCAGACGGCCGATCCAGGCGTTGGTCGCCGTGTTGTCGGACGGCCCGATCATCAGGGTCGTCAGGTCGTTCCACGTCGGGTTCAACCCCGGGTCGAGCAGGAGCAGGGTGCCCGAGCCGTCGGCCTTGTTCTCCGAGGTCAGATCCCAGCGCTGCGCGAGGTCGATCCGGCCGTCGCGCACGCCGGCCATCGCCTCGGTCAGGACGGCGATCTTGATGACGGACGCCGACTCGAACTCCGCGTTGCCGTTGTGCTCGTACGTGCGTCCGGACTCGACGTGGCGCGCCGACACGCCCATGCGGCACTTGCAGCGCGCCTCGGCGGACGCAACCGCGGCGTCGAGGCTCGCGGGCGAGGACGGGGACGTCGACGCGCAACGTGCGAGCGCCAGCGCCGCCGCGACAGCGAGAACGCCGACGGGGCGTCTCACCCCGCGTAGCCCTCCACCTGGATTCCCTTCTCGATCCGCCGGACGAGCCCCGCGAGCACGTTGCCCGGCCCGATCTCGAGACCTCGGTCGACGCCTTCGCGCGCGAGGCGCTGAACCGACTCGACCCAGCGCACCGGCGAGTCGACCTGTCGCACGAGCGCCGCGCGGAGGTCCGCGGCTGCCCGGACGGGCGCGGCGTCGACGTTCGTGACGACGGGCAGCCGCCCATCGGAAAGCGCCGCCGCCTCGAGGAGCGGCCGCATCTTCTCGCGCGCCGGCGACATGAGCGCGCAGTGGAAGGGCGCGGACACGGGCAGCGGAATCGCGCGCCTGGCGCCGCGCGCCAGGCAGGCCTGCCCCGCGCGCTCGACCGCCGCCGCGTGGCCGGCGATCACGATCTGCTCGGGCGAGTTGTAGTTGGCGGGTGACACCGTCTGTCCCTGCGCGGCCTCGACGCACGCCGCCTCGACCTCCGGCGCCGCGAGGCCCACGATCGCGGCCATCGCCCCGACGCCCGGCGGCACGGCTTCCTGCATGAAGCGGCCGCGCTCGCGGACGAGGCGCACGGCGTCGCCGAAGGAGAGCGCCCCCGCGGCCACGTTGGCCGAGTACTCCCCGAGCGAGTGGCCCGCGGCAAACGCCGCGCCCTCCAGGCGCTCCGGGAAGCGCGCCCGGAGGTCCTCGAGCGCGGCGATCGAGTGCGTCAGGATCGCCGGTTGCGTGTTGGCCGTGAGCCTGAGCTCTTCCTCCGGCCCCTCGAAGCACAGCCGCGAAAGCGCGAACCCGAGGGCCGCGTCGGCCGCGTCGAAGACCGCGCGCGCGGCCGGCGACGCCTCGAAGAGCGCCTTGCCCATCCCGACCGACTGCGAGCCCTGCCCGGGAAAGAGGAGCGCGAGGGCCATCACCAGCGCAGCAGCACCGAGCCCCACACGAGCCCCGCGCCGAAGGCGGTCATGAGCACCATGTCGCCGTCCTTCACGCGGCCTTCGCGCACGCACTCGTCGAGCGCGATCGGGATCGAGGCCGCCGACGTGTTGCCGTAGCGCTCGATGTTCTTGTAGACCTTGCGCGGGTCGATCTTCAGCTTCTCGCTGACCGCGTCGATGATCCGGACGTTGGCCTGGTGCGGAATGAAGAGGTCCACCTGCTCGTGCGTGAACCCCTGCTCCGTGAGAAGCTCGACCGTCACGTCGGCCATCGCCTTGACGGCGACCTTGAACGTCTCGTTGCCCTTCATCTTGATGTACGGCAGCCGCTCGTCGATCGACTTCGGGTCGTTGGCCGGCCGGTCGGAGCCGCCGCCCGGCATGCAGATGAAGTCGTGGTAGTTGCCGTTGGCCTTCATGATGCTGCCGAGGATTCCGTGATCCCCGCGCGTCGCCTGGAGCAGCACCGCTCCGGCGCCGTCGCCGAACAGCACGCAGGTGTTGCGGTCGGTCCAGTCGACGTAGCGCGAGAGGATCTCGCCGCCGATGACGAGAACGTTCTGAGCCTTCCCGGCGGAGATGAGTCCATCGGCCAGGTGCAGCGCGTACAGGAAGCCGACGCAGGCGGCGGAAACGTCGGAGGCCGCCGCGCGCGTGGCGCCGAGGTTGCGCTGGACGAGACACGAGGTCGCCGGAAACGGCATGTCGCCCGAGATCGTGCCGACGAGGATCATGTCGAGATCCTCGGGGCGGACGTGGGCGCGTTTCAGGGCCTGCTCGCCCGCGCGGGTGCAGAGGTCGGAGAAATGCTCCCCTTCGACGACGATGTGGCGCTCGCGGATGCCGGTGCGCGACGTGATCCAGTCGTCCGACGTCTCGACGAGCTTCTCGAGGTCCGCGTTCGACAGGATTTTCTTCGGGACCGCGGCGCCCGTGCCGAGGATCTTCGAGCGAATCATGTCCGAGAGCTTATGCCTTGGCCAGGCGCTCTTCGCGCGTGTGGAGCTCGGCGATCTGGGCCTGGATCTTCTCGGCGAGATTCTGGCGCGAGAACTCCGCGGCGAAACGGATCGCGTTCTTGACGGCCTTCGCCGAGGAGCGCCCGTGGCAGATGATCACACAGCCCTTGACGCCGAGCAGCGGCGCCCCGCCGTACTCCGAGTAGTCGAGGCGCTGCTTGAAGCGCCGGAACGCCGACTTCGACAGGAGGAAGCCGACCGAGGCCTGGAGCGTGCGCTTGATCTCTTCGCGGAGCAGGTTCTCGACCATCTCCGCGAGCGCCTCCGAAACCTTCAGGATCACGTTGCCGGTGAAACCGTCGGTCACGATGACGTCGACCGTCCCGTTGAAGACGTCGCGGCCTTCGACGTTGCCGATGAAGTTCAGGCCGGTTTCCTTCAGCGCCTTGAAGGCCTCCTTGGTCTTGTCCGTGCCCTTGGAGTCTTCCTCGCCGATGGACATCAGGCCGATCGACGGCGTCTTCTTGCCGAAGACGAGCTCGGCGTAGATCGAGCCCATGACCGCGAACTCCCGGAAGTGCGGCGTCTTGGTGTCGGGGTTCGCGCCGACGTCGAGGAGGAGGCAGTGGCCGGTGAGGTTGGGCAGAACGGTGGCGAGCGCCGGCCGGTCGACGCCCTCGATCATGCCGACGACCATCTTGGCCGACACCATGGCGGCGCCGGTGTGCCCGGCCGAGACGAGGCCCTGCGCGCGCCCGTCGCGGACGCAGTTGGCGGCGACGCGGATCGAAGAGTTGCGCTTCCTGCGGATGGCGGCCGTCGCCGGCTCGTCCATCGTCACGACCTCGGGCGCCTCGACGATCTCGATGTCGGGGCCGCGGAAGCCGGCGTCGCGCAGGAGCGGCTCGAGCTCGGCCGTGCGGCCCACCAGCAGCGACGCGATCCCGTACTCGCGAGCGGCCGCCACGGCGCCGTCTACGTTCACGAGAGGCGCGTGATCGCCCCCCATCGCGTCGACCGCGATGCGCACGTCAGCCCTTCAGCCTTCGGTGAAGCACGAGTCTCGGGATTATAGCGGGGCTCAGACTCCGAGCGGCCCGCCCCGCGGGCCGTCGAACGGGAGCGGGAAGCTTCCCGGCAAACCCTCTCCCTCGGCCCGCCGCCGAGGCGACGTCATCCCGCCTCTACGTGTTGATCGCCTGGCGGCCCTTGTAGTACCCGCAGCGCTTGCAGACGCGGTGCGGCTGCTTCGGCTCGTGACAGTTCGGGCACTCCGACATCGCGGGCGGGGTGAGCGCGTCGTGCGCGCGGCGCTTGTCGCGGCGGGCTTTGCTGTGGCGCCGTTTGGGATTCGGCATCGTCGTTCTCCTATGCTTTCTCTTTGAGGCCCCTGGGAGCCTCGTCCTTGAGGGCCCGGAGGGCCTCCCAGCGTGGGTCGGAGGCCTCGTGCGCACACCCGCACGAGCCCTGGTTCAAATCTTTGCCGCACGCGGCGCACAGTCCCTTGCAGTCGGGGCGGCACAGCGGCTTCATCGGGAGCGCCATCTGAACGCGCTCCTCCGCGATCGGCGCGAGCGCGACGACGGGTTCGTCGTAGAACACCGCGTCCAGGTCGTCCCTGGCGAGCTCGACCTCCTCGCCGGCGGCGGGACGACGCGGATAGAGCACCAGCGTGAACGACTCGTCCTCGCGGAACGGGTACGACGCCAGGCACCGGCTGCACTCGAGCTGCCCGCCGTAAGCCAGGCGCCCCGACAGGGCGTAGCCGCCGTCGATCCGCAGCACCTCGCCGGAGAGGTCGAGGGGCGAGATCTCGAGCAGCGGCTCCCGGTCGAACGCGGACGCCGGGACGGGCAGGGACTCGGCGAACCGCAGGGGCTCGTCGAGGACCGCGTCGAGGTTCAGGCTGGCCGGCTTCATGATCGAACCGCGCATTCTACCGCCGCCGGCGCGCCAGTCAAACGCCGGCTTGGGACGTTAGACTCCGGTCGTGAAGATCGCGGTCGATGGCCGGGCGCTGCTCGCCGAGCGGACCGGCATCGGAACCTACACCGACGCGATCGCCCGTGTCCTGGCGGCGCACGGCCGCCACTCGGTCGGCCTGTTCGCGCCGCGTCCGTTTCCGGACTCGGTTTCCCGGAACGGACCGTACTCGCTCCACGAGGACCGCGGCGGCCGCGGCTCGGTCTGGCTCCACGCCACGCTCCCCGGGCGGCTCGAGCGCTGGGGCGCGGACGTCCTGCTCGCGGCGCTGACGATCGGTCCCGCGCGCGGGGTGACGCCGACGGTCTCCGTCGTCCACGACCTGACGCCGCTGACGCACCCCGAGTGGCACGCGCGGCGAACGATCCTCGGCTTCGTGCCGCTGTGGGACCGCACCGCCGACCGCGCCGCGGGGTTCGTCTGTGTCTCGGAAGCGACCGCCCGCGACCTCGTCCTTCGGTACCCCGAGATCGCGCCCCGCGTCCGCGTCGCGCAAAACGGCGTCGACCGGGAGTTCTTCTCGCCCGCCGGGGACGGGGACGAATCGGAGCGGGCCCGCCGGCGGTGGGCCGGCGGCCGCCCGTACATCCTGTATCTGGGGACGCTCGAGCCGCGCAAGAACGTCGAAACGCTCGTCGGCGCCTGCGAACGCCTGTGGCGCCGCCGGCCGGACGCGCCCGACCTGGTGCTCGCGGGAGGCGCCGGCTGGAAGAACGACGGGCTCCATCGGCGCCTCGAGGAGTCGCCGTTTCGCGACCGGATCCGCCGGGCCGGCTACGCGCCGCGCGATGCCGCGCGCGCCCTCTACCGCGGCGCCGAGGTTTTCGTCTACCCGTCGCTCGAGGAAGGGTTCGGTCTCCCGCTCGCGGAGGCGATGGCGTGCGGAACGCCGTGCGTCTCCTCCGACGCCGAGGCCCTCGTCGAGGTCGGCGGCGACGCCGCGCTCCGGGCGCCCGCGCGCGACGCGGAGGCGCTCTCGCGGCAGATCGCTCGCGTGCTGGACGACGAGCCGCTCCGCCGCCGGCTGCGCGAGGCCGGCCCGCCGCGCGCCGCCACGTTCTCCTGGGAAACGGCCGGGAAGCGCACGGCCGACGCCCTCGAAGCGGCCGCCGGGGGCCACCGGTGAGCGTTTCCGCGACGCCCCGCGTGGGCATCGACGCGCGCAAGCTCACCGACTTCGGCATCGGGTCCTACGTCCGCAATCTCCTCGAAGCGATCGCGCGGCACCCGGACTCCGAGCGCTACCGCTTCCGCGTCTACGTCCGCACCGCCGACCTCGCCGCGGTCCCCCCGCTGCCGGAGAGATTCGAGATCGTCGAGGAGGACTCCCCCGGCTACTCCCTCTCGGAGCTGACGCGCTTTGCGTGGCGGCTCCGGCGCGACCGCCTCGACCTGTTCCACGCCACGCACTACGTCATCCCGCCGCTCGCTCGCGCGCGCGCCGTCGTGACGATCCACGACATCATCCACGTCCTCTACCCGCAGTTCCTGCCGAACCGCGCGGCGCTGCTCTATGCCCGCGCGATGATCCGCAGGGCGCTGCGGCGCGCCGACCGGATCATCACCGTCTCCAACAACAGCAAGCGCGACCTCGTCGACTACTTCGGGATCGCCCCCGCCCGCATCGAGGTCGTCTACAACGGCGTCGCGGAGCGCTTCCGCGGCGACGTTCCCGCGGCCGAGCGGGCCCGCGTCTCCGCGAAGTACGGCCTGCCGCACCCGTACCTGCTCTTCCTCGGCGGCGAGAAGCCGCACAAGAACGTCCGCAACGTGCTGCGGGCCTTCGCCGAAGCGCGCCGGGAGCGCGCGCTTCCGCACGCCCTCGTCCTCGCCGGCCCGATGCCGAAGAACCGCAGCCGCGTCGAGGCGCTCATCGCGGCGCTCGACCTCTCGGCGAGCGTCGTCCGGCCCGGCGTCGTCGTCGAGGAGGACCTGCCGGGTCTCTTCGCCGGCGCCGACGCATTCCTCTACCCGACGCTGTACGAAGGCTTCGGCCTGCCGGTCGCCGAGGCGATGGCGTGCGGCGTCCCGGTGCTGACGTCCTCGACGTCGGCGCTCCAGGAGATCGCCGGCGGCTACGCGTACCTCGTGGATCCGATGGACGTGGACGCCATCGCTCGCGGCATCGGGGACCTCGCGACCGACGCCACGCGGCGCGCCGAGTTCGCGGAGCTCGGCCGGCGACGCGCCGCGGACTTCTCGTGGGAGCGCGCCGCGGAGCAGACGCTGCGCGTCTACGCCGGAGCGCTGTCCGGGAGGAAGGCGGAGTGAGGACCGCGGTCGTTCACGACTGGTTGAACGGCATGCGGGGCGGCGAGAAGGTCCTCGAAGCGATCCTGCCGCTCGTGCCCGACCCGACGATCTTCACGCTCTTCCACGTGCCGGGCTCGGTCTCGCCGGCGATCGAACGCCATCCGATCCGGGCGTCCTTCCTGAACCGGCTGCCGCTCTCGCGGTCGCACTACCGGAACTACCTGCCGCTCTTCCCGACCGCGATCGAAGCCTTCGACCTGTCGGGCTTCGACCTCGTCGTCTCGTCGTCGCACTGTGTCGCCAAGGGGGCCCGTGCGCCGGCGGGCGTGCCCCACCTCTGCTACTGCCACACGCCCGTGCGCTACGCCTACGAGCAGTTCGACCTCTACTTCCCCAAGGGGCCGACCCGCCTGCGGGGGCTCAAGGCCGCCGCGATCGCGCGCCTGCGGCGCTGGGACCAGGCGACCGCCTCGCGGCCGACCCGCTATCTCGCCAACTCGTCGGCCGTGGCCGAGAGGATCGCCCGCCACTACGGGAAGACGGCGACGGTCTGCCACCCCCCGGTCGACGTCGAATTCTTCCGGCCGGCCGACCCTCCCGAGCCCCGCGGCGACTTTCTGCTCGCCGTCGGCGCGCTCGTGCCGTACAAGCGGTGGGACGTCGCGATCGAGACCGCGAAGCGTCTCGGGCGCCCGCTCGTGCTCGTCGGCCGCGGCCCCGAGCGCCGCCGCCTCGAGGTTCTCGCGGCGGGCGCCGCCGTCGAGCTGCCCGGGGCTCTGGCCCCCGAGGAGCTCCGGCGTCTGTACCGGACCTGCGCGGCCCTGCTCCAGCCCGGCGAGGAAGACTTCGGCATCGCCGCCGTCGAGGCGCTGGCCTGCGGCGCTCCGGTCGCGGCGCTCGGCCGCGGCGGCGTCCGCGACATCGTCCGCGACGGCGTCAACGGTGCCCTGGCCGGAGCCGACGGCGCGGAGGCACTGGCCGAGGCGGCCGGACGAGCGGTGCGCGCCGGCTTCGACTACACTCGGTTGCGGGCGTCGGCGCTGCCCTTCGCGGCCGAGCGCTTCGCCGAGGAGTTTCGCGGCGTGTTGAGAGAGTCGACGCGGTGATCCGCAAATCCACCCGGCGCATCGCGATCCTGCTGCTCGTCTCCGACGTGGCGGCGACCCTGTTCGCGCTCGCGGCGGCCTACTTCCTGCGCTTCCGGGTCGAGATCATCCCGGTCGTCCACGGCGTCCCGGACGCCGCTCTCTACTACCGGCTCTTCCCGCTGATCGCCGCGCTCTGGCCGGCCGTCTACTACTTCTACGGGCTCTACCAGGTCCGCCGCAATCGCTCGCGCGTCGAGGAAGGACTCTCGGTCCTCGTCGCGACGGGACTGGCGACGCTGCTGCTCGCCGGGCTGGCGACCTTCTACCGCGGGTTCTCGTACTCGCGCGCGGTGCTCGTCCTCTTCTTCCTCCTCGACGTCCTCTGCGTCTTCGCCGGCCGCACCGCGATCCGCCGCTACCTCGAGGAGGCGTGGCGCCACGGCGTCGGCGTGCGCCACGTGCTCGTCGTCGGGGCGGGGCGCCTCGGCCGCGCCGTCGCCGAAAAGCTCCACGAGCATCCCGAGGCGGGCCTGCGCGCGATCGGGTTCGTGGACGACGACGCGGAGAAGCGGGGCACGGAGTTCCTGGGCGTTCCGGTCCTCGGCTCGACCGGGGACGCGGCGCGCGTCGTCGAGGAGCGCGGCGCCGACACCGTGTTCCTGGCGCTGCCCCTCGAGGCCCATCGGACGATGCTCGCCGTCCTCCAGGAGGTCGGCCGCACGGTCGCCGACGTGCGCGTCGTGCCGGATCTCCTGCAGCACATCACTTTCCGCGTCGGCGTCGAGGACCTCGACGGCCTGCCCGTCGTCCACCTGTCGCAGGTCCCGCTGACCGGCTGGATGAGCCTCGTCAAGCGCACGATCGACGTCGCCATCTCGGGCTCCGCGCTCGTCGTCCTCTCCCCGGTCTACGCGGCGATCGCCCTGGCGATCCGCGTCGTCGACGGCCCGCCGATCCTCTACCGGCAGCGCCGCATGGGCCTGGACGGCCGGCCCTTCGACATCCTGAAGTTCCGGTCGATGGTCGTCGACGCCGAGCAGCGGTCGGGCCCGATCTGGACGAGCCCCGACGACGAACGGCGCACCCGCCTCGGCGCGTTCCTGCGGCGCTGGAGCCTGGACGAGCTGCCCCAGCTCGTCAACGTGCTGCGCGGCGAGATGTCCCTCGTCGGCCCGCGGCCCGAGCGTCCCGAGTTCGTCCGGGAGTTCAAGGAGAAGTTCCCGCAGTACATGCTCCGCCACCGCGTTCGGGCCGGGATCACCGGCTGGGCGCAGGTCCACGGCTGGCGCGGCAACACGAGCCTGTCCAAGCGC
>Ga0335083_10007313_pt1 | contig 13652 bp, 8 predicted proteins | sample Lox_Sample_42_FD_206716 | JGI IMG/M metagenome (GOLD analysis project Ga0335083, IMG submission 206716) | Soil microbial communities from Loxahatchee National Wildlife Refuge, Florida, United States - Lox_Sample_4.2 | ecosystem: Environmental > Terrestrial > Soil > Wetlands | place: USA: Florida...
TGCTGCAGCAGTTCGAGGCCCGAAACCGCGCCGAGATCGTGCTGTGCGGTCACGAAATCGAGCGCCTTTTGCTGAAGCGCCGCCGAGCGGTTGACCACGTCGATCTCGTTGTCGAGCTCGCGCAACGCGAAATAGTCCGTCGCGAGTTCGGCGGTGAGCACGAGGCGCGCGTTGGCGAGGTCGTCGCCCGCCTGCTGCGTCGACGCCTGCGCCGACTCGACCAGGCGCCGGATGCGCCCGAACAGGTCCAGCTCGTAGCTGACGGTCGCGCCGATGTTCACGTCGTTCTGCACCGTCGACGTGTTGGGCACGGCATAGTTCGTGACCGGACGGTTCGCGGAAATGCGCTCGCGCGCGAGGCCCGTATCGAGCGACACCTGCGGGCTCTGCTGAGAGGACACCGAAGCGAGCGTCGCACGCGCCTGAGCGTAGTTCGCGGCGGCCACGCGCAGCGTCTGGTTCTCCGCGAGCGCGGCCACTTCCAGATCGTCGAGCTCCGCGTTGTCGAACGCCTTCCACCACTGCGGATCGAGCGGCGCGTGCGACGGCTGCGCCGCATGCCAGAACGAATCGGCGGAATCGACGCGCCAGGCCGCGGGGCTTTGCGTTTGCGGCGCACGGTAGTCGGGGCCGACCGTGCAGGCCGCAAGGCCAATCGCGCCTAGCGCCGTGACGTACGCAAGCGGTCGAACGCGCGGGCGCCCCAGCGTGTTTCGTCGGTTGCTCACGTCGCGCTCCGCCTCGCGGCATCGCGGGCCGCCTGGGTCTTGTTCGGCGCGACCACCACGACGCTGTCGCCATCGGCGATCGAATCGCTCGGGTTCAGCACGACGCGATCGGTCGGCTCGATGCCACGGCCGATTTCGAGCGTCTGCCCGAGGTCCTGCGCGATCTCCACCGGCTTGAGCTTGATTTTGCCTTGCGCGTCCACCACCGCGACACGCGGGCCTTCGGCGCGAAACAGCAAGGTGTTGCCCGGCACCGTCAACAAGCCCTTCGAATCGTTCTGCAACGCGGCCTGCACATAGGCGCCGGGCAGCAGCTTGCCATCGTGATTGGGCAGCGAGATTTCGACCTGCAGCGTGCGCGTGGCCACGTCGATGGCCTGTGCCGTGCGCGTGACGGTGCCGTCGAACGTGACGCCCGGCAGTTCCTGCTCGGTCACGCTCACGTGCTGGCCGACCGCCACATCCTGTGCGTAGGTCTGCGGCACGTCGATGTAAAGCCGCAGCGGATCCGATTGCGCAATGGAAAAGAGCGCACGACCCGCGCCGCCGTTACCGGCGTTCACGAGGTCGCCGATGTCGACGTTGCGCTGCGTGATGATGCCCGTGATAGGCGCGACGATGCGCTGGAACGACTTCATCTCCGTCAAGCGGCGTACGTTCGCGTCGGCGGCAGCGAGATTCGCCTGATCCTGGTTGTATGCGCCCTGGCGGTCGTCGAGTTCCTGTTGCGACACCGCATCGCGCTGGCGTAATTGCTGGGCTCGATCGAACGAAGTCTTCGCGAGCGCGAGCGTCGAGGCAGCCTGTTCGCGCTGCGCCTGTGCCTGCGAGAGCTCCTGGTCGATCTCGGGCGTATCGATTTCGGCGAGCAGTTGGCCCTGCTCCACGTGCGCGCCAATATCGGCGTACCAGCGACGCAAGTAGCCGTTCGCACGCGAATAGATGGGCGCTTCGACATAGCCGCGCAATGTGCCCGGCAGCACGATGCGCCCGTCCGCGGCAGCCGCGACGGGCTGCACGACGCTCACGTACTGCTGCGCGTTCTGCTTCGTGACATCGGCGAGATGGTGGGCGTTCATGAGGTTCGAGACGACTGTGCGCGTGGCGCCCGCCGCAAGCAGCAGCGCGACCACGATGACGGCGACGCGTGCACGCTTGCCCGCCTCGCCGCGCGCCGGCAGGTCCAGGCCCTGCTCGCTGCCCACGGCGATGTCGAGAGATGAATGGTGGTGAGGTTCGTTCATGTCTTCGGCCAGTTTCGACTTAACGGGGATTGCGCGGCGAGCCGCCTCGGGCACCGCGCCGCTGTGCCTCGCGCTCGCGCTTCGCTGCGGCGCGGTGGGCAAGCCGTGTATGCACGGTCGCGAACATAAGGGGTACGAATAAAAGCGTGGAGACCGTCGCGAACAGCAGCCCGCCGATCACCGCGCGTCCAAGCGGTGCGTTTTGCTCGGCGCCTTCGCCGAGCCCGAGCGCCATCGGCACCATGCCGATCATCATCGCGAAAGCGGTCATCAGCACGGGGCGGATGCGCGTTGCGCCCGCTTCGAGCGCGGCGGCTAGCGGCGTCGCACCGTCGGCGAGACGCTGGCGCGCGAACGCGACCACGAGAATACTGTTGGCCGTCGCCACGCCCACGGTCATGATCGCGCCCGTGAGCGCGGGCACGCTCAGGTGCGTGCCGGTGATGAACAGCATCCAGGCGATGCCCGCGAGCGCGGCCGGCAGCGCGCTGATGATGATGAGCGGATCGGCCCACGACTGGAAGTTCACGACGATGAGCAGATAGACGAGCACGATCGCCATCGCAATCCCCACGCCCAGGCCCACGTAGGATGAGCGCATCGTGCCGATCTGTCCGCGCATCGTGATGATCGTGCCGCGCGGCGCGTGCGCCTGCACTTGCCTGATGATGTCGTTGATATTCGCGCCGACCGAGCCGAGATCGCTGCCTTCCACGCTCACGAGCAGATCGATCACGGGACGGATGTTGTAGTGCGTGACGATGGCCGGCCCTTCGTGCGGCTTCAGCTGCACGAGGTTGCTCACCAGTTGCAGCGGGCCGTTGGCGGTCGTCGCGTGCGCAGTCACGGGCGTATCCATCAGCTCGTTCATCGAGGTTTCGCGATACTGCGGCGTCTGCACGGCGAGCGGGTACTCCACGCCGTTCTGCGGGCTCAGCCAGAACGCGGGCGAGGTCTGCGTGCTGCCCGAGAGCGCGATCAGCACGTCCTGCGCAACGTTCTGCGGGCTCAGGTTCAACTGTTGCATGCGCGTGCGGTCCATTGCGAGCATCAGGGCCGGTTCGTCGTTGCGCTGTTCGATGTGCGCATCGACGGCGCCGGGCAGTTGCCGCACCTGCTTGAGCAACGTGCTCGCGATCGCCATGTTCTGGCCGAGGTTCGCGCCCACCACCTGCACGTCGATGGCCGCGGGTTGCCCGAAGTTCAGGATCTGCGTGATGATGTCCGCGGGCTGGAAGAAGAACTCCACGCCGGGGAAGCGCTGCGGCAGCAACGCACGCAGCTTGTCGACATAGATGTGCGAGGGATCGTGATCGGGCTTCAGCGCGATCTGGATCTCGCCGTCGAGCGTGCCCATCGTCCCCGAATTGCTGTACGAGAGATTGATGCCGCTATAGGGCAGCCCGAGGTTGTCGACGATCGTTTCGAGCTGGTCGGGCGGCACGACCTCGCGGATCACTTCCTCGACCTGGTCGGCGAGGCGCGCGGTTTCCTCGATGCGAAAGCCCGTCGGCGCGCGCATGTGCAAGCGGATATTGCCCGCATCGACCGAAGGAAAGAAGTCGCGGCCAAGGAAAAACACGAGGCCGATCGAGAGCAGGCAAAAAGCAAGGAACGAACCGCCGAAGAATCTGCGGCGCGCGAGCAGCAGGCTCAGCAGTGCGATGTAATTGGCGCGCACGCGCTCGAACGCGTGATTGAAGCGCCAGTGCACGCGCGCGAAGAGCGAGCCGTTGGCGCGCTGCGCATGCGCGGCAGGGTCGTGGCCCTCGAAGAGCAGCATGGCGAGCGTCGGCACGAGCGTGCGCGAGAGGATGTACGACGCGATCATCGCGAACACCACGGCTTGCGCGAGCGGCACGAACAGAAAACGCGCGACGCCGGTGAGGAAGAACATCGGCACGAACACGATGCAGATGCACAGCGTCGAAACGAGCGCGGGCACCGCGATCTCGCCCGCGCCTTCGAGTATGCCGTCGTGCAGGCCGGCGCCCAGATGCAGGTGGCGCTCGATGTTCTCGATCGTCACCGTGGCGTCGTCCACGAGAATGCCCACCGCGAGCGCGAGACCGCCGAGCGTCATGATGTTGATGGTCTGGCCGAGCGCGTAGAGCACGATGATCGACGAGAGAATCGACAACGGAATCGACACTGCGATGATGAGCGTGCTGCGCCAGTTGCCGAGAAAGAGCAGGATCATCGCTGCGGTGAGCGCGGCCGCGATGAGCGCTTCGCGTACCACGCCCTGCACGGCGGCCGAAACGAACACCGACTGGTCGAAGAGCGGCTTGATGACGAGATCGGCGGGCAGTGTCTCGCGCACCTGCGGCAGCAGTTTCTTCAGCGCGCCCACCACCTGCAGCGTCGAAGCGTCGCCGCTCTTGAGGATCGACATCAGCACGCCGCGCTGGCCGTCCTGGCGAACGACGTTGGTTTGCGGCGAGAAGCCGTCGCGCACGTGCGCCACGTCGCCGAGATAGGTGGTCGCGCCGTTCACCGTCTGCACGGGAATGCGGTTCAGGCCCGCGATCGTATCGGGCGAAGCGTTCGTGTCCACGCGATATTCGGTCTGCCCGAGCTTGGCCGTGCCCGTGGGCAGGATGAGGTTCTGCGCGTTCACGGCACTCACGATGTCGGCGGGCGTGAGCCCCTTCGAAATGAGCGCGCGCGTGTCGAGATCCACCGAGATCACGCGCGTCTTGCCGCCATAGGGGTAAGGCACCTGCGCGCCGGGAATCGTGATGAGCTGCGGGCGCAGGAAGTTCATCGCGATGTCGGCGAGCGCCTGCTCGCTCATCGACTTGCTGGAGAGGCCGAGCTGGACCACCGGAATGCTCGAAGCCGAATAGCTGATGACGAGCGGCGGCGTCGCGCCGGGGGGCATCTGCTTGAGCTGCGCCTGCTCCGATGCAACGGCCTGCGCGATCGCCGTTTGCAGGCTCGCACCCGGCTGCAGGAACAGCTTGATGATGGCGATGCCGGGAAGCGACTGCGACTCGATGTGCTCGATATTGCTGACCGTGGTCGTGAGGCTGCGCTCGTTGACCGAGGTGATGCGGTCGGCCATGTCCTTCGCCGAAAAGCCCGTGTACGACCAGATGATGCTGATGACCGGAATGTTGATGTTCGGCAGCACGTCGGTTGCCATCGACATGAGCACGAACGGCGTGGCCAGCAGGATCATGATGGCCATCACGATGAACGTGTAGGGCCGCTTCAGCGCGAGATTGACAATCCACATGTGAGTGCTTCGGACAACTCAGGCGAGGGTTGAGACGGGGATGCATTCATCCAGCGGGTGCCGCATCATAGGCAATGGCCGTGGCAGGCCGCTGGCGCCAATATGGCGAAATTGACAGGCAACGCGCGAGGCGCGCGAAGGCGCAGCGCAATCGCTGCTGCTGCGTCGCGGGAGCGCGCCCGCGGTTCGCGCAATTGCGGATCAGCGCGTCGCGAGCACCTCTGTAACTGCTTCAATTCACGAGCCGCAGATGCTCCTGCTCGCGCAGGTCGCGCCCGTTGCGTCCGTCACGCGCAAGAGGACCGTGCGCGCTGACGTGAGCATCGGCATGGCGGCGCAGCGGCGCGTCGCACGCGGTGAGCGCGGCTTCCTGCTCTTCGAGCACGAGCGGCACCTTTTCGCGCAGGAACTCCACAAAGGTGCGGATCTTCGCGTCCAGATAGCGGCGCGAAGCGTACAGCGCGTAGATATTGAGCTTCTGCAGCCGGTGCGTGGGCAGCACGCGCACCAGTGTGCCGTCCGCGAGGCCGGGCAGCGCCACCGGCACCGGCAGCGGGCCGATGCCCATGCCTTCGCGTATGGCGAGCGCGAGCGCTTCGGGGTTGTTCACCTGGAACGGCGTCACCCCCGTGTGCCGGAAGGTCTCGCCGAGCGGCCCTTCGGAAACCCATTGACCAGCAGGCAGGCTCGCGTCGGTCAGGTGCAGGCAGGTATGCGCCGCGAGGTCGTCGAACGATTGCGGCACGCCCCGCGCGCGCAAATACTCGGGCGACGCACAGAGAATGGCGACCGTGCTGCCAAGATGCTGCGAGATCAGCGCGGAGTCCTCGAGTTCGGCGGCCACTACGACCGCCACGTCGAAGCCCTCCTCGATGATGTCGGGCATCTGCTGCGCGATGGTGAGGTCGACCGAGACCTCCGGCAAATGCTGCTGATAGCGCGCGATCAGCGGCATCACATAGTGCTGCCCGAAGCTCGTGCCGCCGTACACGCGCAGCTTGCCAGCCGGATTCGCGTGTGCGGCGGCGGCTTCGGCCTCCGCCTGCTCGATGTCGGCCAGAATGCGCTTGCAGCTCTGGAAGTAACGCTCACCCGCCTCCGTCAGCGACATGCGCCGCGTGGTCCGGTTCAGCAGCCGCGTGCGCAGCCGTGACTCCAGGTCGGTGACCGCGCGCGAAACCTGCGCCGTCGTCATCGTTTCGCTCGCCGCAGCGCGCGTGAAACTGCCGGACTCGACCACCCGCACGAAGACCCGCATGTTGCGCAGCGTATCCATCAGACACTCCTGTTCATTGGCCCTGCCTTTCCCATCTCCATACGAATAAATCTAGTGTCGCCCACGGGCCGTGGCCTCATGCTGACTCCAACATGGCAGCGCGGACAGCTTGGCGAGCCGCGCCGTCCCGCGTATGATCCACGGCGCCCCGGTGCGCCGCGCGCTTGCAACCGACCCGGCGTCGGGCCCGCCCACACGGCCGGCCGGCGCCTTCATGACAAAACGATGACTCTCGAATTCGCCCTGCGCCTTCTCGCGGCGTTCGCCTGCGGCGTCGCCATCGGAATCGAACGCCAGATGCGCCAGCGCACGGCGGGTCTGCGCACGATCACGCTCGTTGCGAGCGGCGCTTGCCTGTTCGTCACGCTCGGCGTGCTGACCGGCAACGGCACGAGCGGCGTGACGCAAATTGCGGCCTATGTGGTCTCGGGCGTGGGTTTTCTGGGCGGCGGCGTCATCATGCGCGAGAAGGGCTCGATTCAGGGCATCAACACGGCTGCGACGCTGTGGTGCTCGGCAGCCGTGGGCGTGCTGTGCGGCGCGGGCCACTACGGCCCCGCACTGGCCGGCACCATCGTCGTACTGCTGACGAACACGGTGCTGCGCGAGGTGAGCCGCATCATCAACGCCACCCCCGTTTCGAACGCCGATCTCGTACGCGCCTACATACTCACCGTGGTGTGCCGCGAAGAGGACGAGGTGCACATCCGCACGGTGCTCTCCAATTCGATGTACTCGACGCCGCTTTCATTTCAAAGCCTCACGAGCGAAGACATGCCCGGCGATCCGCAGCGCCTGCGCGTGACGGCGACGATGCGGCTCCATCCGAAATACCAGTCGAAGCTCGAACTGATGGCGAGCCGCCTCAGCATGGAGAAAGGCGTCTCCAGCGTGAGCTGGACCGCTGCGGAAACCGAGGAAGCCCCTGAGTGACGCTTCGGCATTGCGTGCACACGCATTCCTTACGAATCCATTTCCGATTCGTTGCGCTTTTTAAAATGATTCGCGCCAGTTTTGAGGAACTGTCAATTCTGGCCGCGTTTCGTGGACGCCTTTTCGCCCTTGGACTAAGCTGCATTCACCGTGATTCGTTCACGCAAACAAGGGAGGCTATCCATATGGAACACGGCATCATTGCCTGGCTCATCATCGGCGCAATCGCAGGCTGGCTCGCTGGCGTGCTCGTCAAGGGCGGCGGCTTCGGATTGATCGTCGATATCATCGTCGGCATTGTCGGCGCGTTCATCGGCGGCTGGCTTGCCGGTTTGCTCGGCATTCATATCGGTGGCGGCATGATCAGTTCGATCATCACCGCAATCATTGGCGCGGTCATTCTGCTCTTCATCATCCGGCTGTTCAAAAGAGCTTAGCGAATTCACGCTGTCAATGAAAAACGGGAGCACCGTGACTGGTGCTCCCGTTTTACTTTGAGTGCTTCCGATTAGCGTTTTACTGATTAACGCAGCGATTACGCGTTGGCGACGAGTTTGCCCTCGCCCGTCGCATCGGGCAGCATGGAACCCGTTTCGTTGAAACGCAGATGCATCTCGTACGCGCGCGCGAGATTGTGCGGCGTCTGGCCGCCGATCTTCATCGCGTCGCGATAGTAGTCGCGCAGCAGATCGCGATAGAGCGGATGCGCGCAGCGCTCGATGACCAGCGTCGCGCGTTCGCGCGGCGCGAGACCGCGCAGGTCGGCCAGGCCCTGCTCGGTCACGATCACGTCCACGTCGTGCTCGTTGTGATCGACGTGCGGCACCATCGGCACGATGCTCGAGATGCGGCCGTCCTTGGCAATGGCCTTCGTTGCGAAGATCGCGCACGATGCATTGCGCGCGAAGTCGCCCGAGCCGCCAATGCCGTTCATCATGTGCGTGCCGCCCACGTGCGTGGAATTCACGTTGCCGTAGATGTCGCATTCGAGCGCGGTGTTCAGCGCGATGAGGCCAAGGCGGCGAATCACTTCCGGATGATTGCTCACTTCCTGCGGACGCAGCACGAGCTTGTCGCGATAGCGGTCGAGGTCGGCGAGCACCTGGGCCTGGCGCGGCGCGGAGAGCGTCATCGAAGCGCCCGAGGCGAACACCATCTTGCCGGAGTCGATCAGGTCGAAGGTCGAGTCCTGCAATACTTCGGAGTACATCGTGAGTGCCTCGAACGGCGAATTCACGAAGCCCGAGAGCACCGCGTTCGCGATCGTGCCGATGCCAGCCTGCAGCGGCGGCAGTTGCGCGCTCATGCGCCCGTGCCTCAATTCGTGCTGCAGGAATTCGATGAGGTGGCCGGCAATGCGCGCGGTTTCTTCATCGGCGGGCAGCACGGTCGATGGGCTGTCCGCTTCGTTCGTGATGACGATGGCGGCGATCTTCTCGGGCGGAATCTCGATGGCGGTCGTGCCCACGCGATCCTGCGGCCGCACGATCGGCAGCGGGTCGCGATGCGGGCGACGGCCCGGAATCCACACGTCGTGCAGACCTTCGAGCGCGAGCGGCTGCGCAAGGTTGATCTCGACGATCACCTTCTCCGCGAGAATCGCGAAGCTCGCCGAATTGCCCACCGAAGTCGTGGGCACGATCGCGCCCGTTTCGGTGATGGCCGCTGCCTCGATGATCGCGAGATCGAGCTTGCCGAGCAGGTTCGCGCGCAACATCTCCACCGTTTCGGAGAGGTGCTGGTCGACGAACATCACTTCGCCGCGGTTGATCGCCCTGCGCAATGTCGAGTCGACCTGAAACGGCAGGCGGCGTTCGAGCACGCCCGCTTCGGTCAGCATGCGGTCGACATCGTGACCGAGCGAGGCGCCCGTCATCAGCGTGATGCGCAGCGGCTCCTTCTCTTCGCGCGCGCGTCGCGCCAGTTCGATCGGCACGGCCTTCGTGTCGCCCGCGCGCGTAAAGCCGCTCGCGCCGACACGCATGCCGTTGCGCACGAGTTGAGCTGCCTCGGCAGCCGAAGTGATTTTCCCGCGCAAGGCGGCACAGCGAATACGGTCTTCGTACATCAAAGTCTCCACATTGAACCTGGTGCCCAGTTTCAGGTTTTGCATCAGCGAATGTGAACTGCGGTTTTCACAGAACACTCTTGCAGTGTCTTTTTGACGGCCACAATGCACAAAGCCGCGACGCCCTATGTGAAGGTGTCGCGGCACAAGATTTCAGCGTGCACCTGCACATGGCGGGCGTGCTCTCGATCTCAGCTACCGAAGTAGAGCGTGCAGAAGCTGGCCGGCCCGACGCATTCATCTTTCTTTGCTGGCTTCACGGTTTCGCGATGAGCGGTTGCTTGCGCTGCCTGCGGAGCAGCGGACTGCGCGACCTGCTGAGGGGCACTCGCTGCCGGTGCGTCGTTCTGTGCATGAGCAGCGGCGGCGGCAAACAGCGAACAGGCAACAACAGCGATTTTCAGGGACTTCATTTTACTCTCCAGTGCTAACGGGTACTGCGAAGCAGTGATATGACTATATGACCCAGAGTAAATTTGATTAAGAAGGCGGGTTGGAACGCATATTTCCAGACTGCAGCAAGATCGCGCAGCGCTGCGTTTTCATTGTGTCTTCAACGATCTCAAAGCCGTGCCGGGCCTGCGGCGCATGCGCCAGGCAAGCGGTCCGAGCGGCGCGTCGCGATCGAGCAGTGCACTGCGGATAAAGTGCAGATGACTCAGGAGCCGTTGCACGTCGTGGCGCCGCTCGCGCTCGTGATGCACGGTTGCGAGCGCCTCCTGCGCGATCCAGGTCGCCGCGCGAACCGATATCAGCGCGCGTTCCAGCAACACCCCGTCTGGGCGCTCGAAGAGGCCCGCAATGTCCTCTTGCACGTGCTCGAGGGCCGGCGGCCAGCGCGCATCGAGCGCACCGAGCCAGGCCGCCGCCTGCGCCTCGTTGCGCAGATCGACGACGGCATGACCCACTTCGAGCGTCACCAGCATCCACCGCAGCGCGCGGCGGTGCGCCTGGCGACGTCCGTTCAGCAACATCCTCAGCTGGTGCATCAGGTCGTGCGTTCCGGACTGGAAGCGCTGTCCGAGCCCCTCCAGCTCGCCGAGGCAGGCAAGCACGACCTGACCACGCAAGGACACGCACATGCGCTCGACGAGCCAGTTCATGTGCGGCGGAAACACCACCGCGAAACCAAGCGAGGCGACCAGCATCGCAGCAACGACCGCGATGCCGTTGTTGATCAGCAGGTCGGGTGTATAGACGATAACGTTGTCGGGGCCGGCCAGCAGGCAGAAGAACACGGAGAATCCGACCCCGTAGCCGGCTACGCGTGGCCGTGTGGCGAGAAAGGCGCCCATTGCGAGCACCGGGACAAGCGACGCGCAGAGCAGCGGGAAGCCGTCGATATTGGGGTACACGTAGCAGGTGAAGAGATAGCCGGTCACAGCGGCCAGGGCCGCGCCAACGGCCATCTGCACGGCCATGCGCGAAGCGCGCGGCGCCGACGAGGTGAGCGCACAGGTGAGCGCGGCGGCGATCATCGCGAGGCCGCCGCTCGGCCAGTCGGTTTCGACCCAGAACCAGCCGATCGCCGACACCACCACGGCCGTGCGCACGAAAGTGAACGCCACGACGTACCAGCTCGTGCGTGGCACGTAGCGCGCGACGCGCGGCTCCTGTGCGAGCCGGGCTTGCGTCAGCGACGCCCATGTGCGGCTATAGCGCACGATTTCGGTCGTGAAGCGGTAGATGAGTTCAGCAGACGTATCGAAGTCCGGCAGCGCTTCGGGTAGCGTGCTTTCGAGCGGCCTGCGCGTTTCGCGCACGTGGCGCGGCAGGGTGCGCTGGAAGGCTTCCAGGTCGTTTGCGAGCCGCAAGGCATAGGCTCGATCGCTTTCGTTCTGGCGAGGCCGCTGCGCGAGCAGCACGGCAAGCTCGCCGAAAAACGGTGCGAGCGGTGCAATCGCCGCGTCGCTCCAATGCAGCCTCTTGAGCAGCTGACGCAGCGCATGCAGCCGCGCACATACGTCCATGAACTCAGAATTCAGGCGCGCGAGCAGGCCGCTGCGCGAGCGCATCATTGGATCTTCGAAAAGCGAGAAAGCGCGCGTGGTCTCGAAGCCGACGACATCGTCGACGAGACCCGCAAACTTCCCTTCGAATGCGCCCCTTTCGAGCTTGCCGGCCAACACCGCCGAGGCGAACGCAGTAAAATTTTGATACCGTGTACGCAAGGTGCGATCGAGCACCGAACCCGACTGCCGGGGCACGATCACGGCGCTGACCATGCCCGAGCAGAGGATCCCCACGGCCACTTCGGCTCCCCGCCCGAGCGCGGCGAGAAAGAGACCGTTGGGTTGCATCACGAGCGGAATGCCGATCAGCGCTGCCGTGTAGCCGGCCAGCACGAAACCGTACCAGCGAAAATGCCGATTCCTCATGGCAGCGGCCGTACACGCGGCCACCCACCCCGTCATCCCGAGTATGTAGAGCTCGGGTTGCTGCACGAACACGGCACCCAACACCACCGCCGCGATCATGCCAACCGAGGTGCCAACGATGCGGTAGAAGCTCTTCGCGAACACCATGCCGGAGAGCGGCTGCATCAGCACGAACACCGTCGTCATCGCAATGCGCGGCTGCGGCAGGTCCAGCAGCATCGCGATGCCCATGGCAAGCAATCCGGCCGTGACCGTTTTCAGCAGATGGAGCCAGATCGCGCCATCGGTGGCCTGCCAGTCGCGCAGTGCACGCCTCGCGGCGCGCCAGATGATTTCCGCGCGCCGACGCGAGTCGAACGCTCGATGTATCGCAGGCTGGCGGTTCATGGAAAACGGACTACGCTCGGGCTGTTACGAAGAATGTCGTCTGCTTTGGCAGGGACAGAGCAACTATGTTGCGTGGGACCAGAGAACGCTAAAGTGTCAACTCTGGTCGACAGGAGCCGATTGTAGGAGCGTCACTGGCGCGCATTAACGGGACGGACGGGGAACGTCCGTTCCAGATCACTCAACAATGACGAGGCCCGAGAGGCGGACAATATCGTTTCCGTGCCGAACAAGAAGGTCTGATGGATACGTTACAAAATATGCGGGTGTTCGTTCGCGTCGTGGAAGCGGGCAGCTTCACGGCCGCGGCCCAGTCGCTGGATTCGACTACGGGCGCGATGTCGCGCGCGGTGTCGGAACTCGAAGCGCATTTGCGCACCCGCCTGCTCAACCGCTCGACGCGCCGGCTTGCGCTCACGCCCGCCGGCGAGCGGTATCTCAAACGCTGCTCGCAGATTCTCGCGGACGTCGATAGCGCGGAAGAAGAGGCGAGCTGCGCGCACGAGCGCCCTGCTGGCGCGCTGCGCATGCACAGCTTCGCGAGCATTGGCCAGCAGTACGTGCTGCCGGCGATCTCGCGCTATCGTGCGCTGCATCCCGAGGTCACCGTCGAGCTGACGCTCTCGCAACGCATGCCGGATCTCTTCGAGGGCAGCAGCGACGTTTCGGTGGTCACGGCGTCTTCACTGCCGAATTCCGATCTCGTTTCGCATCAGCTCGGTTCGACGTATAGCATTCTGTGCGCGTCGCCAGCATATGTGCATACGCACGGTGCGCCTCGTACGCCCGCCGATCTCTCGCATCACGACTGTCTGATTCTCAAGACACCGGCATTTCCGGCGCATGAGTGGACGTTAGAAGGGCCCGAAGGCAGCGTGGAGATGCATGTGGACGGGCCGGTGCAGGTGAATATCGCGGAATCACTCGCGGTGGCAATTCGCGAGGGAATGGGGATTGGCGTGCTCCCGGTCTACGCGGCAATTGAAGGACTGCGTAACGGATCGCTCGTGCGCGTGTTGCCTCAGCACAAGCTCCAGAAGACGAACGTGTATGCACTTTATCCGTCGCGCAAATTCGTCGACGCGAAGACGAAGACATGGGTTGAATTCATGCGGGCGCATCTTCCAGAGGTGATCGCGCGCGACCAGGCGCTGCTTGAGGAACTCACGCAAGAGCAACTCTCGGATGAGGCGGAGAAAGTCGCGATCGCGGAGGACGCTTCGATCGGTGCAGCAGCGCAGAAGGCTGCGCATTGAGTTGCGATTGCCGAAGCTGTTAACGCAAAAAGCCGTCCACTGGACGGCTTTTCTGTTTCCTGCGCTTCGTCCTGCTTCGTTTCGTACTGCGTACGATGTAGGGACAGCGCCCAAACGCCAGAACCCCGGCTCTCTTTCGGA
>Ga0335083_10007314_pt1 | contig 13651 bp, 15 predicted proteins | sample Lox_Sample_42_FD_206716 | JGI IMG/M metagenome (GOLD analysis project Ga0335083, IMG submission 206716) | Soil microbial communities from Loxahatchee National Wildlife Refuge, Florida, United States - Lox_Sample_4.2 | ecosystem: Environmental > Terrestrial > Soil > Wetlands | place: USA...
GCTCCAGTAGCCACTGCACTACCTGTGATAGGTCCTGAAATATTATCTGTAGCCAGCTTCTTCGAGTAAGCCCTGACTCCTTCAACACGTCTAGTCCAACCTAATCCGAAGTGTGGAAACGTTTTTAAGGTGTGCAGGAAGGCCATACGTTCGTTATTTATAGCATCGATAAGCTGGACACCGGCTAGGGATTTAAACCGCTGTAGAGCCTTCCTAGGGCGTCCCAGACCGGAGTTAACACCGTAGTCAAAGCATGTATAATCAACACCGGAAGAAAGGTTATCGCAACTAAGAGCATCCCAATATTTCGACTTATAAATCGTTTTCGCCTGATCCACCGACATATTTTTGACGTCTTTGGCAGTTCCAGCGCTGTTGATATATTTACGGTAATCAAAAATAGTAATGCCGAAATTAGTAGGACCGCCGGGATCTCTTGGATCATTGGTATATCCACCTTCGTCCTTAAGGACACGTTGGAGACAAGCGTTGTAATTAGACTTCATCAGGCTATCCTTATTGCAGTAATACGAGAATCGTTCTGATTTCCTGATACGTTGTATTTTATAGCCCCTGAGGTAGAGGTTACGTCTTGGCAAGAAATCTTAATAGCTCCTGCAGGATTAGTGATAATACCTGAGAAAGGTATACAATCGTAGGCATTAGCTGAGGGACAATAGTGACTAAATGAAGCAATTACTGTAGTACCATCCCATAGTTTACCGTTGATACCTGCAGCACCAGCAGTATCAATAAGTTCTACCTGACCCACTACCAACCACGTTCCTGAATTACCAACATTAACAGAAGGACCATCAAAGTACGTACCTGTGTTATTAAGAGCTACATCTGCGTTTAATTTAGAACTAAAGACAGTCAATGATGGAACCGACCAAGTACTATCTCCTCGCCAATACGTTGTAGTACTGGCATTAGTTCCAGAGTTAAGATTTGTATAAGGAAGATTACCAGTCACTCCTGTAGTCAGAGGAAGACCTGTAGCGTTAGTTAATATTAACGAAGTAGGAGTATCTAGACTAGGTGTAGTAAGGGTAGGTGAATTTGATAAAACTACTGAACCTGATCCTGTAGTAGCTTGCCACTGAGTGTTATAATTAGTACTATTTATTTTAGACAAGACTTGTCCAGCAGTACCTCCTGTAGGAACTCCAGTAACAATTGTACCGCCACCGTTTAAAGTACTAGCGTCTTGAAGACGTAGTGGAGAATTAGCGCTAGATGGTGCAGGAAGGTTGAGTATCTGATTACTATTCATATCTAAGTTACTTGCCATAGAATTAGGCGAAGTACCGTCGCGAGATAAGGTATTATCCATCGCTGTTTGAATAGTAGAGAAGTTATTGTTAATAGCCGTCTGTGCAGTAATAGGATTCTGCGTAAGACTTGATACGTTAGTTAATGTTATCTTGCTCATGCGTATTGTCCACCTGTGGATGTAGTTCCACCAGAATTACCGGGAAAGAAAGTTGACCCTCCACTGTTTGTATTAATAACACTGTTAAGTGTAGAGTTATATCGCACTCCTGTAGCTGACCCTGAGAAGGTTACAGTACCTGCGGGAGCACTAATAATTCCGAGTGAATTTGCAAAAGCAAATGTTGTAAAAGCGGGAGTTCCTGTTAATGTACAAGTCAACGCTCCTGCGCCTCCGAATAGAACTTGACCATGACTTTGCGCTTGAATATGGCAAGCAGAATTTCCAGTGATTGTATAGTTTCCGGAAAGTTCTACTATACCTCCTGATGCCAACATGTGAGCATTTGTACAAGCTCCAAACACTACGTTAGAAAGACTTATCCAGCCACCTACGTCAGCATAAACACCTATTCCCGGGGAGACCAAAGTCATCCCTGAAAGATCCCATTCATATAACCCAGTTTCAGTACTTAGAAAACACCAGTTTGCAGGAGCTGATACAACTACATTGCCGGGACTTCCAACATTTCCTTGAATAAGAATAGGACCTGAGTGACCTAGTTGTCCTCTACCGACATAAGATGTTAATGAAACTGATTCAGGGTAAGTGCCGTCTGCGAGTTGAATCGTACAATTAAACCCAGCTAGATCGTATGTGTTTGAAATTGTGGTGACAGCGTGTTGAATTGTCTTCCAAGGAGTTCCTGAAGTCAACCCGTTATTTGAATCACTACCGGTATTAACATTTACATAAAACGTTGTAGCACCGGTAAGAGTAGCACGTACACCGGTTAGTGTGCCTGTTAAGGTAGGATTGGTTAAGGTAGCTCCGGAGATAGAAGGGGATGTTCCTAGGACATAACTTCCACTACCGGTGATAGCACCCCAACCAGCGTCGTAATTACTTCCAGAGTTCTTCTTGAGAACTTGTCCAGTAGTACCACCAGTGGGTAAATTATTAAATGTTATAGAACCTCCTGCAGTCAATGTCTGAATATCGGTCAATCTGACTGGTTCTAGACTAGAAGTAGGAGCAGGTAGGTTTAAGAGATGATTACTGTTCATATCTAGATTACCCTGCATCTGATCTCCGCCAGTGTAGACGGCCTCGCTGAATGCAGTCGATATGGCAGTATTGTTAGCGTTGATCGTATTAACTGCAGTAGTTTGATTCTGCAAGTTTGCAAGGTTAGATAGTGTTATAGGAACAGTCATTTAAATCCTTGTGGGAAAGGGGGCCGAAGCCCCCAATCGTTAGATGTACAAAGTCACAGCTTCTGAACCCGGTGTGGCATTCGTTACACGCAAGATCATAGTCTTAGCGGTATTGATTGCAACAGTCTTGTTAGTAGTTGCGACGTTAGTATCAAAGGTACAACCGGTACCTCCTGCGACGGTAATTGCACCAGAAGAGCTGCCGCCGTTAATGACCTCAAAATAAAGAGTATCACCAACACGTGCACCAGAGCCGGGGTAATTAGCGTTAAGAGCAGCTACGATGTTTGCAGCAGTATCAGTCGTCGCAGTAACTGCCGAAGCAGCACTGTTGACAATATACCCTGTAAGCAAAATCGCAGCGGTTAGGGTTGTCGTTGTGGTTGTAACAGACGAAGGAGCGGCGTTATTCGCAGTCAACGTTTTAGCGGTAACTGCGGTACCGTCAACAGACGTAATGCTGTTGACGATAACGTCGTCTTTCGACATATCAACTAGTCTACTAAGATCACTACTCATGGATTATCTCCTTATTGAGTGATCACACCGAGACCATGATAATATACGCGGACACAGACAATACCTGCTGTGAATGCCGTGCTTGTACCAGTAGCGGTGAGATAGTAGGGACCAGTTGCAGCTGCTGGATACGAACCAATAAGGTTACCACCGCGTGTGCTACCTGCCGGGATCGACGTGGTAGAACCGTTGGGGTTAAAGTATTCGAGCGTACCTGTAGCCGCCATTGCTGTCAGAACTTCTGCGTTAATAAGCGCAGTGTTGTAGTTCGTCGGAATGGTTGAACGATCCATCTGTATCAAACCGATCGACAACGTTGGAGAACCACCTGAAGTGCAGGGGGTTTCGATAACGAGTTCGACCTTCTCGATAATCATCTGACCACTCGGAGGAGCGGGGAAGATGAGGTTATCAGATACGATGGTTGGGGTGGCGTTAATGGACGCGCCTTGGTTCGCTGTCAGCAAGTTAATGCGAGCCTCGATGATCCGGTTAGGACCGTCGAAAGCAAACTCACTTGCAGTTTCAGGAATCAATTTATCTGTACCAAACTTAAGGTACAGACCGTCGGCATTAAGCCAGTTTTGTTTGCCTAAACTATTAGATGCCATTGTTATCCTCCATTAGCTCGGCACGACGCCGGTTGCGGTCAGGACGATGACCATGTTCTCAGGGCGATACAATTTGAAACCATATTCCGTAATAGTCAGGTATTCAGTCTGTTGCAGGTCCATGTTGAACTTGCTTTGCACGGTTGGCATCTGCCTGAAGGCACCAATCCATGGGCAAGTGTCACCCGGAGTTGCAGAGAAGAACAGGTTAGCGACACCGTTTGTAACCGACACGCTGTTCACAGTTTCGGAAGCGATCTGTGGCAGGTAGTTGGAAACATAGAAGTCGAAACCAAAGATGTTGTAGCGGAATTTAAATCCACTAACCATACCATCTTTCACAATGTCACCCCACATCGGCATAGGCGACAAGAGGTTGACCATGTTGGTCTGAGTTTCAATAGTGTATGCAACGCTAGGATCCACGATTGCAACAAGGTTCGTCTGAGGGACGTTTGCCTTGAACAGGGCGTACTTGACGCGCGCTAGATCAGCAAAGGTAAGAGCATTGTTCGAACCTGTACCGACGAAGCGGTGGTCTGCGTTGTTGATGAGGTTAACGTTACCAGAAGTCTGGCCCGCGTTTGCCTGAGCGAAGATACGTGCTTCAACACCTTCCATAAGCACACGATGCTGGCGGGGCACGAAGGCACCGATAACATCCTGAGCGTAGAACGAGTCTCGCTTGAACTTCTCGCTGATGGCTGCAGCGCTGTATTTGTACTGGTCGAACGAGAAGGTAAAGTTACCTGTATCGAATGCTTCGTACTTAACAGCCTGACCTTCAACAAAGTCCGCTTGAGTGGCAGCGCCAATCGAGGGAATGTTGATGGTATAGCCATCTGGGAAATCAGACAGAATACGGACGAACTTCATGGCATTCAAATCATCCAAGAGCAATTGTTTGAGCTGACGGCTCCAAACGTTTGTCCTGATAAGATTTTGGTTGTTTGAGTCGGTAAAACCGGCCATGAAACCAATCCTTTATTGACCCTATGCCGGAATGACCGGACTCATAAGGGTGCAGTTGTTGTTAGATATATACCGGTTGTCCGTCGTCAAAGAACGCAACACCTAGGTTTTCACCGTCTTTGTGCATCTGTACTTGTGTCTTAGGATCCCAGTATTGTTTGGGGTTTTTTGTCCTCATCTCTTCGTAAAACGAATAAGTCCGTTTCTGTGTCTTAGGAGCGAAATTGTCATTTCGGACATCTGAACGCGGGGGTGCCATAAAAGGTTCTCTCTCTTGATTAAGTCCTAGCATCCTAAAGAATGCTTCAGGTGATTTCTTAGCCAAGGAATTGACATCATCTTTGGTCAACCCGAGGGCTTCTCTTTGCTCTGTCAGAATCTCTGCGGCTTTGTTGCCATAGCGATCTCGTAGCTTGTTCTGAACTTCGTTGAAATTCCTTGTCTCGATCTCGGCTTGCTTCTTAGCTTCATACCGGGCATCGAAGACTTTAGCGATTTCATCTTCGTTCATAGAAGGTTTGATCGGATCTACCTTATTGGGTGGGGGTAGTGGATCTTCTCTCTTAAGGTTTAATCGGTCGATTACCTCTTCAAGAGCTTTACTCTTCTGGATTTCTTCTTGAGCTTTCATATAGTCGGTCCGAAGCTCGTCTTTCTGATGCTCAAGAGTTTTAATGTATAGATCAGAATCTACCTTGGACTTAATTAAATCATCGGGAGCTTCTGGGAATTGGGTTTTCCACTTCGCAGTTAATGCATCACGTAGTGAAATGTCGTCAACCGGGTCTGGTTGGTTAAATAAATCATTCATCCTATTGGTCAATAGTTATAATCTTACGAACGGTTTTCAGTGCTCTGCGGAAACCATTCATGTCCGCTTGACGATAATCCCAATTAGGTTTATCGTAAATATCTGTACTAAGCTCTGTTTTATCTAGATCGTCTTCTACTTCGTTTAGTAATTCTTGGAGACGTCTTAAGACTGTTTTAGAGCCTAGTATCGAGTTCTTGAACCTTTCTTTTTCCTCATCGGTCTTGAGGTTTTTGGTCCATGCTGTAATCATTTCCTACCTAGTTCACGGCCTAGACGAATACGATTACGAAAGTCACCGATCTTCCTGTTAGAGAAATCTTGGATCATATCCCTAGCATTAGTTGAAGGTTCACTTGTTTGATGGGAGTGATCAGGACCGTGAACATGCTGAAGGTTTTCATGTTCTGTTTGAAGCTCATGGTCGATATAGTCAGAAGCTTCATGCTCCTCACCGTTTATATCATAAACCATGGGGTAGCCTTGGCTCATAGTTCCTTGTGCCATTATTGTGTTCCTAGTGTTCCTGTAGGTGTAGCTGTTGAAGGAGGATTACGTTGTAACCCAAGAGGTGTTTTAGATGGTTGGAATTGTGGAGGGTTCTGCTCTAGATCGTAATCTCCGTTAACTCCTGTGGCAGTCATTGTCTTAGCGTGGAGTTGTTCCTCCAAAGCTTGGACTTGAGACTGTGCATCAGCCTGTTCAGCGAGAGCAATGAACGGTTGGACTATATGGTAGTCAGAGAGATCGAAAACGTTCTCCAGCATCTTAGCCAGAGCTACTCCCGAGAAATGAGGTTGTACAGCAGGCCAGAGGCCAGAGCCGGTAAGCGCAGTGAGATTTTGAATAAGTTCAGCTTGTTCAGCAAAATGGCGAGCAGCAATGGGCTTAATGCGACCAATACCTGTAATATCTTCAACGGTGAGAGTTTGGAATGAAGCTGCTTTGAATTCATCATCAAATACCTTAATTGTTATAGCCCCGGACAGATTGCGTTGGGCCAGCTCAAGCATTGCGTTAAGCAATGGTTCAACCATTTGTTGTTCGAACTGATTGATCTTGTTCTGGAATACACGGGCGGAAGCATTCTCTAGACGCTGTACTTCGTACTTCGTTTTCTCGCCCGGAGATCTAAAGCCCATAGCTTCCTTCGGAGCACCGGCCATCTCTTCCATAAGATTAGCCAGATTCTGAATCTCCATATTAGCATTGAGCGCTTGAACCTCAGGAGTAACAAGTTCTACGTCTCCTTCTTCACTGGTGAATATCTTTTCACCCGGTTGCCATACGAAGTCTTCAACGAATCCTTTAACCTTTTGTACAGGATATGCAGTCAGATCGAAGATATCTGCCTTCATATTCTCTACGTGGTCCATCCTATACTGCATACCAACGAGGTTGTCCAATGGCCCCATGCCCCACAGATTATCTTGCCTTTTGCGCCATGGAACATGGTATATAGGAGGTTGTCCGAAGAAGCTGGGGTTAGGCAGATTAGTAATGAGCTTGTGACGATCAACAACGGTAATAACACGGTTTTGTTGAAACTCATCCGAGAAGTGATCATACCAATCGCCATAGAATGTCAGAACCTCGCAATAGCCAGAAAGAAGATAGGCACGAAAATTGGCAAACCCATCCATAGCGTAAAGACGATCGCGTTGCTGCCAGTCGCCTTGAAATTCTCTGGCGTGAAACCTAATCGTTTTAAGGTACGTATATAACTCCTCAATAGTCTCTCTATTCTGATCATTGGTCATTCTCTCCAACATCTTCCTAAGCTCACCCAGAGAGATTAAGGAGCGAACAAACTTCGGCGAAGACCCAAAGTCCTCAGCCGCTGGATTCATTACCATATCAAGAGGATTAATCCTGCGCACAGCGGGACCAATATAGCCAGAGGTTGTATAACCCGGCTGTTGTATTCGTTGATCGACCCATTCCACAGTAGCAAAGCAATTGCCAAAGTCGATATAATCGAGAATGATCTTATCCAACTCATGTTTGAAGCCCGGCTGTTCAATTGCCCAAGACATGTAATTAACGATGCTGTCGCGTTTGACAACCGAGTTACTGTCTTCTTCATTGGCTTCCCAAACTAACCACTTCCGCTTAGGAAAGAGAGTAGCAGTATAATTAGAATAGAGATTATCTCGTATTTGGCACAGCTTAGGAACCGTAGTACGGTTCTTCCATGGGTTAGTGGCATTAGTAGTTTGAGAAGTATCAGTGGCATAAACATAGCGTCGGATCTCTTCCTTATCTACTTTCCATACCTGCCTAAGGGCATCCCATTCCATATACTTTTCAGTAAGACGGGTAGCCAGACGATCTGGAGTCAATATGTTTTCGAGTTCTAAGACTTGACCGGTCACAGTGAACCACCGAACCTAGAATGCCATTGCATGTTATTGTTACTTATTGTTTTACGATAATAATTCAAAGGAGCTTTGTCTTCGAGGAAATCAATGGCAGATGCCAGAGCATCCTTTACGTCATCGTGAGGTGGGTTCTGAAAGAGTAGTTCTTCTTCAAGAACTTGGGTATATCCCGCAGGATAGTGCCATATCTGGTGATTGGCGTACTTAGGCTGGAGTGTTGCCATAATTCTTTCTTCTTTGGCTCCAATCCATCTACTAGGTCTGTATTCTTCAACGGCCAAACCAAGTCCATGTTTCCTTATATAGTTCTCTTTAAGATCTTTGACGATAACCGCTTGCGCAACAGAAACTTCACAACGGATGTTTCTAAATCCCCACTTCTGATAGAGATGGAGGATGTGGGTAAAGTATTCAGAGATCTTGTCAGTCTTGAATCTATCAATCTCAAGGATGTAAAAGTTCTTTTCATTGTCTACACCGACCACCACAATAGACGTACTATCAGCGGCTTTCTTAGTACTGAAAGCGAAGTCAACGGCGGCAACAACGTTAAGACGATTGCCTTTATAAAACCAGTGCTCTTTATGTGCCAAGTAGTTCTGATCATAGTATTGGAATAGATTCCTTTGGATAGGCGAACTGTCTATGTCTTGTGGATCGTTATAGTACTGTGCTCTGAAGTGTATTCTGTTGGTGTACTTGGATCGTTTATCTGCTAGAACTTCAGCATTGAAACCAAACCATTTACCGTCAGAACGCTGAGCACGAGGCCATAGAAACTCACCAGTGCCATCACCAACAGTTTCAACGGGACGCTCAAATACATCGAATAATTCACGCTTCTCTAAAGGATTTCCACGTTCATCGAAAGTTTCAACGATCATATCCATCAGTGTGGAGTAAAGATCTAAGGGGTGATACCGAGTACCAACAACCCATTCTCTTGCTTTAACACCTTCAACCGAGGAGAGATAACCGTATTGTTCTTTTACTTTCTCTCGGCCTTCCTCTGTATACGCATTGCCGACCACAACGACATCATCAAGGATAGCAATATCGCAATGCAGACCCACAATATTAGTAGTGAGACCTGCAGTGAAAATACTAGGCTCACGAATGCTTTCTTCTTTGCGTTTAGGATGGTCAACAGAGATTTCACGTTCTGTCCACTTCTCCCTCTTGACTTCTTCTTTATTAACCATCTCTGGCCAATAAAGCCTATAGGTGTCTGATGTCAGAATATCCTTGATAAACTTAAGCTGTTTAGTGGCTAGGTTACTCGTAGAGGAGATATACATAATCCTAAGCGTAGGATCTTTAGTAATCTCCCATGCAGCACGATAGGCAATCAACGCTGACTTCATATGGTCGCGAGGAAGTAACAACAGTTGATGGTCGTGAGCATTGCTCGCTGTCCACCAACGGATTACTTCTCTGTGTACGTTGCCTAGAAATCTCTTAGGATGAACAAGGGCTATAAACGCTTCTAGGTCAGATTCTGCTAGTTTACGCCGTTCATCTCGGAGTTGGTCAATCTCCGATTTCTTTTTACGTGCCATTAAATAAGCTGCTGTATAACGGGCCAACCAAGTCTGATGTTAAAATTATAAACACTAGTTGCTGTTTGGTTGAATTGTAAAACAATATTTTGCCAAGCATCTGTTGAAACACTGCTGGTATAATTCTGTGAAATTAAACGACTACCCAAAGATCCTGATGTAGCTACTGCTTTAGTTGTAGCGTAGTTATTATTAAATGTACTACCGTTTGATTGAAATGAAAAAACACCTAATGAAAAACTATTTGGTAATGCAGTAGTTACTGAATAATACATAAATACAGAAGATGTGTATGTATTCCCAAATGAAATAGGTACTGAGGTTGTTGTGTTTGTTTGTAGTTGATAACTTGTCGTAGCGGAAGCAGTTCCCGATATTGATAAGTCTATGTAATTAATACCACTTTCAGTTCCAACAGCACTTACATTAGTGGTCATTCCATTGGGCTGACGTACTGACCATCCTGTTGGTAAAGTACCCGGAGTGCCTACTACAGCTCCTGACATAAATGGATTAGGAATAAAATTCCTACTTGCTGTACCCGGACCTTGTACATATCCTGAAGGACTAGATCCCGGTATTACATTTAGATTACCATTAGTATTGAGGAAAGATGTTGAACTTAAAGCAGGAACAGCATTGAAAGCGCCACATGGATGATATAATCCAGTGTTACCTGAATTCAAAACGATATTTATACTACCGTCTGCAGCGAATAATCCTGTTGTAGAACTACCAGATACTGACGTTGTGTTTATCTGTCCGTTGGAATTGTAAAGAGCCATTATCTTTCTTTGGTCTGCCGCCTAGCTTTCCCAGGACACTGGCGTGTTTTGATATGCTTGCTGGTTTTTGAGGTTTAGAAGCAGAATGCTTGCTGGTTTTAGGTCGAGGCGTCATTTATGCTTGCTGGTTATCGTTTCCACCGTGTATTAGCGGCTAGTGTGGCTATAGCTGACCGTTGTTTCGGAGAGAGCGCCTTAGCGCGAGCAAGGCCACCAGCCCTAGACAATACAGCAGCGGCTTCTTTAACATCTGCCTTCTCAACACGTTGTTGTTGAACAAGACGCTCATAGTCTTTGATCCATTGACTGTGATATTTACCACCGCCTTGAGGTTGTAACGGCGGAGGAGGTGGAGGAGTTAGCAGAGGTACTTGGTTAATCCAAGTCCCGTCAATCCTGTACGGTAGTGGTGGAGTTAGGTCCGTAACCTGCTTAATAAGCGGTAGCGGAACTAGAATGAATCCTTGTGTATTTGGATTAAAGAATACATAGAATTCATCTGGTCTTGGATTACTTCCCGGCAGAGGCCAATCGTATTGATTGTGCGGGAACTGTAGAGGCGGAATAAACGGTGTAACGTTTATCCAAGTTCCATCAGGAACAGGGTATCTTCCGGGAAGAGGCCAATCTAGCTGATTAAACGGCTTAGCATGTGATGGAAGGAACCAGTAAGTCCATGTTTCATCAGGTCTGGGTGGACTTCCGGGTAACGGCCAGTCGTATTGATTCTTTGGAAGAGGAGACGGAAGAAGAGCAGCTCCTGTATTAATCCATGTCCCGTCTGGTCTGTAATACGGTACAGGCAGTGGCCAATAGTATTGGTTCTTACCCATAACCGGCGGAGGTATACTGCCGGGAGTAGGAGGACCGTCTATAGCTGTATACAACCAAGCCGGATAAGGCTGAGGAGTAGGATTAGGCCAATCGTACTGATTTTTAGGGAAGTTTAGATTTGGTATTGGTGGGAAGTTATTTCCCTCGTCTATCCAATTCCAAATATCAAGCTTCGAAGGAGGAGTAGGTAAAGGCCAGTCATACTGGTTTCTACCCATAACGGGAGGAGGAATACTCCCCGGAGTCGGAGGACCATCAGTGTAAGTATACAACCATGCAGGGTATGGTTGTGGAGTAGGTAGTGGCCAGTCGTATTGGTTCTTAGGTAGGTTTACAGTCGGTAGAGGAGGTAGAGCATTACCGAATTCAACCCAAGTAAAATCAGGTCTAACCGGTTGTACCGGAAGCGGCCAATCCTGCTGTCTAAGCGGTATGACATTAGGTGGTACTTTGAATTGAATATACGTCGCATCAGGACGATAATTAGAAGTAGGTACCGGCCAATCTAACTGCCGTAGTATCCTAGTGGTAGTAAAAGGTAGTGTACAGTTACCGACTTCGATCCAAGTAGCATCTATTCGGGAAGGAACTGCAAGAACAGGCCAATCACGGTTAATGAAAGGCGGTGAAACCGGAGGAGGTATTGTGGGAGGATGTGAGGATTTGGTAAAATCCCTTACTTCCCTAATATCTCTTGGATTGGTATATAACGGACCGCGTAATGTCATAGCAGTATTTGAGCCATCAAGACATCAGCTATAGCTGCTTTACTTAATGTAAAAAGAGCTAAATCTGGATGAGGGTACCAAAAACTCCATGGATCTTCTGACCATTTCACTAATTCTGGAAGAGAGAGTGCAACTTTGTCAGTAAACATATTTGTGGCCATGTTGCCAAAACAGTCACCGATGTAAACACTTCCTGCAAAAACAACTCCGCCATCAGAAGCAGCTAGTGTTGTACTTCCAGATACTGAGTATGTATACAACTTACCCGTATTTAATTCTTTAATTACCCAATTTGTTGTGTAGGTACTTCCACTTGTATTAATTATACTTAAAGCTATGAAATAAGGAGTTCCGACAATTGGAATAAAATTAGGGGCTATGTTGCTAGAAAGAGCACCTGCAACAAACAAACCTAATGAAATACTTCCTGTTCCTGTGGTTCCCATCCACCAACCTTGGGTGGCTGAGGTAGCTGTTGCAATGTACATCCTAGTGCCTGTAGCACCATTATCAGCTGGCCTGATTATACAAGCCATCGTACAATTGTTTTGAGTTACAGCTGGAATGGCACTTGTGAATTGAATGCCATTTGAAAATACCCCTGTAAATTTATCGGCCATTCCGAAATGGCTATCTATTACAGCAGTAGGAGCAGACGATATTACAGAACCGATTTTAGCATTGCATATATTTATTGCGGTTCCTCCAACCGCGATAGCTGACCAGACACATCCTTTTGAAGCTGGATGTGAAGGGTCAAACCCCGGACTTGTGCCGGGGTAGACTAATTTATTCTTAAACGGGAGAATTACCCGTGACATTAGTTATTCAGGTTAATGTTATAGGTTCTATACTTCACAGTCTGAGTACCAGATGTGAGAGCAAATCCGCTGTTATTTTGAATAGCAACTCTAAAAGATCCCGGAGGAATTATAATCTGTTGAGTAAATCCTGACATATTAGTCGTAGATGCAACAGCGGGAATAAAACCTGTAGCACACGGAGGAAAGCTTGGAGTTAAACTGGCTGCAGTACCGTTAGTAAATTGGCCATCACCGTAAGTAGAGCCGTCTTGATCTAATGCGTAGATCCAGAATGCAAAATTAGCTCCTGCAGCAATTGTGCTAGAAGCAATAACCAACTTCCAAGAGATGTCCATGAACATATCAAGATTAGTACCGTTGGCAATATCGGAGACACTTGATACGACAGTTGCACCATTAGCCATACTTGCCATATCAGCAGAGTTAATTAATGTAGACCATGTAAGACCTACACCATTACCTGCTGTCCATGCTGTCCTAGAAGCCATTAGCTAAGTCCTGCTCCGTTGATATCGGCCATAGTAATTGTAACACCGTAACCATTTACAGGACCCCAAGGAGCTTGGTAATTATCAAAAGGAGATACTAAAGCACCTAACTGAGTTAACGTGGTAGTCTTTCCTGCAAAGATAGTCTGAATAGCTATTCGGATTGTCGTACCTACTGAAGCATCTACAGTATTGCCCTGAAGCATCAAAGTAAGAAAAGCAACTTGAGTACTTGTCAGAGCGGCTAGATCACCGGGAACTATAGCATTCAGAATTGCTGAAGGCTGTAGAATGGCTTTTTGCGGAACAGCGACTGTCCAAGTATTAATTGCAGCTAATTTCTGTGCAGTGGTCATTCCACCAGTAATTGCTGTACCTGTAACACCTGCAGGAGGCTGCGTTGCTGAATTCCAAGCAGCGATTAAAGCGTCGTAATAAGCCATTAGTTTTTCTTCTTCAAGTAAATTAAATGGGCGTTACCGGCTTG
>Ga0335083_10007315_pt1 | contig 13651 bp, 5 predicted proteins | sample Lox_Sample_42_FD_206716 | JGI IMG/M metagenome (GOLD analysis project Ga0335083, IMG submission 206716) | Soil microbial communities from Loxahatchee National Wildlife Refuge, Florida, United States - Lox_Sample_4.2 | ecosystem: Environmental > Terrestrial > Soil > Wetlands | place: USA: Florida...
TGGAAGCCGGGAGGCGGCAGGGCGCTCGAATCGGCGGACTGCGCGACGCTCGAAGCTGCGAAGACCGTTCCGAGCGTTATGGTCAGAACTAGCGTTTTGGTCGGCATAATAGGTACCCGGTTCAGGAACTTTTGGCGTGCTCTCGCTTCAAAACTCCAGTGATGCACGAGGAATTCGATTATATCATCCCAATACCTCAAGATATTTTCCGAACCATCGTAGTTTCCTCAGCGGCCAGCCCGCTGCGTTTGACAGCTTTGCGCGGCCGGTAGTACGATCAACCTAATGAGACAGGTCTGCGCTGTCTTGCTGCTGGGTGTGTTTGGGACCTCTACGGTTACGTCCGCCTTGTTGGCTGACGACGCCTCGAACCTACCCGCCTGTTGCCGCCGCGATGGCAAACACCATTGTGCGATGCCGCCGGTGGATCAGCAAGAAACGCCATCTGGGCCTGCTCTCGAGCGGGCTCGCATGCAATGCCCTGCGTTCCCGAGAATCGGACCGGTTTCGTCACATTCCGAGGCGATGGGTTTGAGTGCCGCGCAAGCGATTTTTGCGTCGTTGCTTCAACATCCAGCCGCCCGGCCTCAGATGGCGGCGCGATATCGCGTGTCCTTCAGCCGCGCCAGCCAAAAGCGCGGCCCTCCAAGTCTCCTTTCCTAGCTGATCTCGTCTCCTCCGGGGCAGTCTCGGAACTGCGCGCCTAGCGCGAAGTTTAGTGGTACAGCCTCGGGTTGTTTCGTTGAACTGACTGAAAGAAAGGACTGGAGTGAAGGGGCTTATCCGGGAGCATTTGTTCTTCCGCTGGAGAAACATTCGAGCGCCGCGCTCGCTCGCCGGCCTGATCCTTGTCGCCGCTCTTTCGCTCCAACTCGCGGCTCCATGGATCGCGTTGGCGTTGTTTTTCTCCAGCCCTGAGCCATGCCCGTGTTGCACAAAAACGTCCTGCCCAACGCATAAGAGGCCGGCCGCCCCGGTTTGGGGACTGAGTGCTTCGCATGCCTGTTGTGCAAATTGTCCCATCTTTCGCACTACCCAGTCCGACCGTACCGTCTGGGTTTCTCCGCTGGCGCAAATGGCTGTCGAGCTGCTGCCCGCCTATCGTCTCAATCTGCCTGGCGAGCGCCACGGTTCCCGAGTCTTTAACCCTACTCTTTACCAACGCCCTCCGCCTTCTCGCCGCTTTTTCGCAGCTTGAAGTTGCAGTCAGTGGTTTGCTTCCAGGAGGGAAAAATGAGGTTATTGTCAGCTTACAACGTTGCTTTCTTCGCATTCTGCGCCGCGACTGGGGTCGCTCCCATCTCCGCGCAGGAAACCATTAACTATGCCAGTATGAGCGGCCGCGTGACGGATGCCACCGGTGCTGTGATTAGAGGCGCTCAGGTCAGCGCGCGTCAAACGGAAACGAATCAGACCAGCACGGCGGCCACGGACCGCGAGGGACGATTCCGCTTTCCTTTTCTCAAACTGGGCCCCTATGAGATCACGTTTCACCAGCCAGGCTTCACGGATGTGACCCGGCCGGTCACGTTGACGGTGGGTTCGGCTTTTGAACTGCCTGTTACGCTCGCCGTCAGCTCTATAGGAACGGCCATCACCGTCACGGGCGATGCCACGGTGCTGGAAGGTGCGCGATCGCAGATCGCGGGTACGGTACCCAACAACGAAATTCAGGAACTACCGCTGAACGGCCGCAACTTCCTGGATGCCGCTCTTCTGATTCCCGGCGTATCTCCCACGAACACGGCGTCCAACCAATTATTCGCCGAAACTGCGGCGGTGCCAGGCCAGGGTATCTCGATCGGCAGCCAGCGAAACTTCTCGAACGGCTTCATCGTCGACGGTCTTTCCGACAACGACGATGCCGCGGGGCTGACCGGTGCGTTCTATGGCCTCGATGTCGTCGGCGAGCTTCAAGTCGTCACCTCGGGAGGGCAAGCCGAGTTTGGGCGAGCGCTGGGCGGGTATGTCAACGTCGTCACCAAAAGCGGCACTAACGAGCTGCATGGTGATCTATACGGGTTTTTTCGCAACAGCCGCTTCAACGCAGCCAATGCGCTATCCAACACTGTTCTGCCGATGACTCAGGCGCAGTATGGGGCCAGCCTGGGTGGGCCGATCATTCGGGACCGCACGTTCTACTTTGCCAATTTCGAGCAGCGTGAGCTGAATCAGTCCGGACTGGTGACAATCTCTCCCACTAACGTGGCGACTATCAACGCCAGGCTCCTCGCCATCGGATATCCCGGCGCGCAGATTTACACGGGCATCTATCCGAACCCGGTTCACAGCACGAACTTTTTAGGCAAAGTCGATCATCAGTTCAGCTCAAAAGACCAGTTCAGCGCCCGCTACAGTCTCTACCACGTCACCAGCATCAACTCGCGCGGCGCAGGCGGGCTTAGCGCTCCCAGCGCCTCCGCCAATCTGTACGACACCGACCAGGTCATCGCGGTGAGTAACATCGTGGCGCTGTCCCCGCGGGCGGTGAACGAGACGCGCGGGCAATTCTGGAACAGCAATCTTCAGGCGCCACCCTCGGACGAGATCGGGCCCGCAGTGAGTATCTCGGGCGTTGCTTCTTTCGGGACGCTGTCAGGATCGCCGACCGGGCGTCTCAACAAACTCGGCGAAGCAGTGGACAGTTTCTCGTATGAGACCGGAGCCCACGCCATTCGCGTCGGAACCGAATTTTTGTACAACGATGACACCATCACGTTTCCGCGGTCCAATCGCGGCAGTTATTCATTTTCGTCGCTCGCAAATTTCCTGAAGGGCACATACAATACGTCTGGTTTTACGCAGACCTTCGCCAACAGCGTCATCCATCAGACCAACCCCAACGTCGGATTCTACGCACAGGATGAATGGAAGGTGAACACGCACCTCACGCTGAATCTGGGGATGCGCTACGACCTCCAGTTCTTGCAGAGCATTGCAACCGATACCAACAATGTGTCGCCGCGCGGAGGCTTCGCCTGGACGCCGTTTGCGTCTCGCAAGACGGTAATCCGGGGCGGCTACGGGCTTTTCTATGATCGGGTGCCGTTGCGAGCGCTGGCCAACGCGCTCTTATCGGCCAACAACACGACCAATCCCGCGGACCTGAGCCAGATCAGCGTCAGCCTTTCGCCTACCCAGGCCGGCGCCCCCGAGTTCCCCAACATCCTCGGCAGTCTCACGCTTCCGCCGGGCGTACTGTTCAACTTTTCCACCATGTATCCGCACATGCAGAACGCCTATTCCGAGCAGGGCAGCTTCGAAATCGAGCAAGAGTTGGGGGGCCGCAGCACGGTCAGCGCCGGCTATCAGCATGTTCGCGGTCTCCATCTGATCATCTCCGTGAACCAGAACGTGCCGAACTGCACGGCTTCGGGAACGAACAACGGATGCCGGCCAAATCCCAACTACGGCAACGATAGCCAATACTCATCACTCGCCGATTCGCATTACGATGCTTTCTACGTCTCGTTCGTGCAGCGCCCGGTTCGCTGGGGGAACTACCGGATTTCGTACACGTATTCGAAGGCACTCGATGATGTCGGCGAGTTCTTTTTCAGCGCGCCCATCAACAACTTCAACATCTGGCAAGATTACGGCCGCTCGGACGACGATCAGCGGCATCGCTTCGTTTTTGACGGCTCGGTTCACACTCCGATGGGTGCGGCGAATTCCGCCTGGGAACGCATCAGCCACGGCTTCCAATTGACGAGCATGCTGCAGTACTACTCGCCGCTGCCGTTCAACATCACTACCGGCGCCAACACCATCCAAGGAACCGCGGCCCGGCCCACAATCAACGGCGGCTTCATCAATCGCAACGCCGGATCCGGTTTCGACTTTTTCAGCCTGGGAGCCCGCCTCAGCAGATCCTTCCAACTCACGGAACGGTTGCGGCTGGAGGCGCTCGCCGAGGGGTTCAATCTAACCAATCACGTCAATGGCGTGAGCCTGAACGGAACGTTCGGAACCGGAGTCTTTCCCACCAATCCGCTGCCGACCTTCGAACAAATCACGGCGGTGGCCGACCCTCGATCCTTCCAGTTTGCTATGAGGTTCACATTCTGATGCTTACTCTCCATTTTTTGTTGCTGAGTATATTGCCGTTGTCGGCAGGCGTGCCGAACCGCCAGCCGCAACTGGCCGCGGCGAATGGACAGGTGGTGCTCACGTTTGCCGCCGGGCAGTCCATTTATTTCGCTTCTTCGCGCGATGAGGGCCGCACATTCGGCCCTCCAACCAAGGTGGCCGAGGTGCCGTTTCTGGCCGTGGGCCGGCATCGCGGGCCCCGGGCCATCATTCTCAAGGACGCTATCGTCATCAGCGCGATTGCCGGCGCGAAGCCCGGTGAAGGAGACCTGATTACCTGGAGATCGGTGGATCGCGGTAAGACCTGGACTCGTGCCGGCCTCGTCAATGACGAACCGAACGCCACTCATGAAGGCCTTTACGCCATGGCTGCCGTCGCACAAGACAATCTCTTCGCGGCGTGGCTCGACTTGCGCTCCCAAGGCACTAAGCTGTACGGGGCGCGCTCCACCGACGGCGGAAACACGTGGTCCAAAAACGTACTGCTATATGCTTCCCCATCCGGCACCATTTGCCAATGCTGCGATCCGTCGATTGCCATCGGTAGTCACGGTGAAATCGCGGTCATGTGGCGCAACGTGCTGGATGGGTCGCGGGATCTATACCTAGCCTCCTCACGCGACGGCATCCACTTCGGCCCGCCGCAAAAGCTCGGTCAGGGAACGTGGAAGCTAAATGCCTGCCCGATGGATGGCGGTGGCCTGGTATGGGATCATGGGCAACTGCTTTCCGCCTGGCGTCGCGAGAAGGATGTCTTCGAAGCCCGTCCCGGACAGCCGGAGAAGCGGCTCGGGACCGGTAAGGATGTCGCAATCGTAGCCGGTAAGAAGGGCGTGTATGTCGCTTGGTCCGGCAGTGCGGGAGTCGAGATCATTGGGCCCGCAGACGCACAGCCGCGGAAACTTGCACCGGAAGGTGGGTTCGTCAACTTAGTTGCACTTGAGGACGGCTCGGTCCTGGCAGCCTGGGAATCTGACGGCGCCATTCAAACCGCGAAGTTGAATGGACAATAGGCGAGGTCCCCCGGCAGCGGCTTTCAGGTGTGGAATCTTTGCTGAAGACAGCCGGCTTGGCTGGCAAGCATCCGCGCGGGTTAGAATCGTAGCGGCTCACCCATGAATTTCTTGAGAGACAGCCTCATTGAATTGATCACCCAGACGTCAACCGATCTGCCGCCCGACGTGCGCGCCGCCATGGGAGTCGCGATCGGCGAAGAAACGCCGGGGACACAGTCGGCGCAAGCGCTGGGCATCATCGCCAGCAACATCGATATGGCACAGCAGGACGAAGGCCCCATCTGCCAGGACACCGGCATGCCGACGTTTTTGGTACATACGCCGGTGGGCGTGAATCAACTGCAGGTGAAGCGCGCGATTCGGGAAGCGGTGGCGGAAGCTACGCGGCGCGGCAAGCTGCGTCCTAATTCGGTGGATTCGCTGACCGGCAAAAACAGCGGCGACAATCTGGGCGCCGAGACGCCGGTGATTCATTTCGAGCAGTGGGAAGACGACGAGATCGAAGTGAAGCTGATTCTGAAAGGCGGCGGTTGCGAGAACAAGAACATCCAGTATTCGGTGCCCTGCGAACTGGATCACTTGGGCCGCGCGGACCGCAATTTGGAGGGCGTTCGCAAGTGCATCCTGCACGCGGTGTGGCAGGCGCAGGGACAGGGCTGCGCTCCCGGCGCGGTGGGCGTTTGCATCGGAAGCGATCGCGCGCACGGATACGCGCTGGCGAAGAATCAGCTATTCCGCACGCTGGACGATGTGAATCCCGTTCCGGAATTGGCGCAGCTGGAGTCAGAAGTGATGGAGGAGGCCAACCGCATCGGCGTCGGGGCCATGGGTTTTGGCGGGCAGGTTTCCTTGATTGGATGCAAGATCGGCGCGGCGAATCGTCTGCCCGCGAGTTTCTTTGTGTCGGTGGCTTACGATTGCTGGGCTTTCCGGCGGTTAGGCGTGCGCCTGGACGCCTCGAGCGGCGCCATCACGCGCTGGCTTTATCGCGATCCGAATCGCGCCGTCGAACGGATGGCTCAAGCGGAAGGGTTCCCGCTGACTGGCCGCGAAGTGGTCCTCACCGCGCCGCTTTCTGAAGAGGCCGTGCGGGCGTTGCGCGTGGGCGACGTGGTGCTGGTCTCGGGTGAAGTATTTACCGGGCGGGACAATGTTCACGCCTACCTGATGAAGAACCCGCCGCCGGTGGACTTGCGCGGCGCGGTGCTGTATCACTGCGGGCCGGTGATGCTGAAACAAGGCGAGACCTGGACCGTGAAGGCAGCCGGACCAACCACCAGCAGCCGCGAGGAGCCGTATCAAGCCACGGTGATCGAAAAGTATGGTGTACGAGCGGTGATTGGCAAGGGCGGCATGGGAGCGAAGACGCTGGCGGCGCTTCAGAAATCGGGTGCGGTATATCTGAACGCCATCGGCGGCGCGGCGCAATTCTACGCGCGTACGGTCGAGCAGGTGCTGGGCGTGCATTTGATGGAGTTTGGAATTCCGGAGGCGATGTGGCACCTGCGCGTAAACAACTTCGCCGCAATTGTCACCATGGATGCGCACGGCGGCAGCCTGCATGCCGAGGTGGAAAAAAAGACCGGCGAAAAGCTGGCGGAGCTGCAGCACATCGATAGCTGAATAGCGAGAGCGTCTGCTAGAATTTGAGGTAAGCTAGCTTCGCGGTCGCGGCCAGGTAGCTCAGCTGGTAGAGCGCAGCCCTGAAAAGGCTGGCGTCGGCGGTTCGATTCCGTCCCTGGCCACCATGTTTTCAACTTGACATAGGTCAGCTTGATATTCAAGTCGCCGAGGATTCTCGCGAGCTCATAGAAATTGCTCAATTTTCCGTGTCTCACTGCAACGGCGGACCCCGCCGTTTCTCACCCTTTCATCCTTTTCCCTTTTTCCTTTTTTGGTAGACTCGGAGGTCGATGGCAAGGGTTCTCTGCGTGTTGGCATTAGTGATGCCGTCAGGCCTGTTCGCGCAGATGCCCCAAATCAACAACCGCGGGATTGTTAATGCGGCTAGTTTCATGCCGGCCGGGTTGCCTGCGGGCTCGATTGCGCGTGGCTCGCTATTCTCCATCTTTGGTACGCGCATGGGTCCGAACTCGAGTCCCACTCTGGCGTTCCCGCTATCGACTACCCTCGGCGGCACCACGGTCCAGGTAACTCAAGGCAGCACAACGGTAAACGCGATACCCGTGTTCGTCAGCCCCGGGCAAATTAATGCCATTATGCCCTCCACCGCTCCATTGGGGACGGTGTCGGTGTACGTGAGCTTCAACAGTATCAAGAGTCCGCCCGGGCGGGCGACCGTGACCGCGGCCAGCTTCGGCATCTTTTCCATCAACGGCGCCGGTCTCGGCCCCGGAGTCTTGCAAGACTCTGTCTCCGCGACGAATACGCCCGTGAATCTGCCCTCCCTTCCAGCCCAACCGGGGCAGGTGATGATTCTGTACGGCACGGGATTGGGCGCGGTTGCTGCAGACAATGTTGCGCCCACGGCGGGAACTCCGACTACCAAGGTGGAGGTGTTTGTCGGCGGACAGACGGCTTCGGTCGGCTACAGCGGCCGCAGCCCGTGCTGCGCGGGTCTGGACGAGGTTGTTTTCACCGTGCCATCGAGTGCGCCGCTGGGATGCTGGGTTCCGGTGCAGATCCGAACTTCGGGCACGACCGTGAGCAACACGACCACCATGGCAATCTCGGCTGACGGCGCGCCTTGCTCGGACTCGGCGAATGCGCTGACAGCATCATTCCTGGCGGGTAAGAAAATCGGGCTCATTGGTCTGCTGCGCACAGACGTATCGGAGGACGTCGGACTCGCCAAGTCAGGGCAAGTGACGACCGACGCGGCGATGCTCACCTTCCAGCAGGAGAATCCGCTTCCCGCAGCGCCGTTCAACGCTATTCTTTCGCTGCCGCCCCCGGGATCGTGCACGGGTTATAGCGCGGCCGGCGACCTTTTCGACGGCGATCCGCTTCCCGGGGCGGACGATTCCGGCGCAAAATTTCTGAATGCCGGAACTCCGCTTACGATATCCAGCGCTGCGGGGCAACGCAGTCTGGGCCGGCCCGCCAGCAACGCGCGCAATTTTCAGCCGCTGGGCTACACCTACACTGGGTCGTTGGTTCCGTCCAGCCTCTTCCTGAACGCTGGGAGTCTGACGTTGTCGGCACCGGGCGGCCCGGATGTCGGCGCGTTCCAGGCCGGCATCACGGTGCCGAGCGCGTTTGAGTTGACCTGGACCAATCAACCCTCGCCGCCGTCGATATTGACGATCACTCGCAGCCAGGGCTTTACAGTAAATTGGAGCGGCGCTCCGCCCGGCCAACCCGTGATCATCTTCGGCGGTGGCGTAGATCTGCCAAGCAACAGTTCGGCGGTATTCGCCTGTGTCGCGCCAGTTGGCTCTTCCAGCTTCACTGTTCCGGCCATCGCCCTCGGAAACATTCCGGCTACACGGAGAAATCTGCTCAAATCGAAGGGTGTCGTCTATGTGGGCGCGCTGCCGGCTTCGAATCCGACCATCTTCAGCGCGAGCGGGCTGGACCTTGGCGCAATCGTGACAGGCGCGTTTGCGGGTCGAACCGTGATTTTCCAATGAGGATGTCATGAGACTGTTCAAAAAAGCTCTCTATGTCATCGCAATCGTCCTGCTCGTGTCGCGGGGCACGCCGGGGGCCGATCATCCGACGTGGGACCCGCCTCCGTTCCCGGACGATTTGCCGCCCTGGCCGGACGATCCTCCACCCATTTTCGACGATCCTTATGACCCGGCCACCGGCCTGCCCAACCCACTCGATTTACCCCCGCCGCCCGAAGATTTCGACGATCTTCCGCTACCCGATCCGTGGGATATTCCCGACCCACCTGATTTCGACGACCCGTTCCCGAACTTTCCGTCGCTGCTGCCTGATCCATTCGAGGACCTCCCCGATTTTCCTGATATTCCTCTTCCCCCGCCGCCCGAAGCCGTACCCGGACCCCGGGCACTTACCGCCACGAATCTCGTGACCAAGCTGATCCCTTTCCCAATGCGCATTCCATTTCACCCGTCCTATTCGGGCAAAAGCGCCCCGGCAAGGAGTCGAACTTGCAACCCCGCGCTGGGAAGCCAATTAGTCATCCCTGGGCCGAAGGCGAACACAGTTGGCTTCTTCAGCACCTGTCCGCATTCCAGGACGGCGACCGTTAGCGTCGGAATCGGCCCGGTAAAGGCTGCCCCGGCGCCGGATGGCAAGCAGGTTCTGGTTGGCAATATCGGCGACGGAAGCAGCTCCGGAACGATCTCAGTCATCGACCTCGCGTCACACTCGGTGGTCAAGACCATCACCTTTCCAGCGGCGGACGCGAATGGCGCACCAGTGTCGCCCAATAATATAGCGTTCCTGCCGGACAACTCGCGGGCTTACGTCACGTCCCACCAATGCAACCCGACGTCATTCGTGTACATCATCGACATGTCCAGCCTGAGCGTGACGGGATCAATTCCGGTGGGCTGCTATCCTTCCGGCATGGCGGTTTCGCCGGATGGCTCTCAGGTCTGGGTATCCTCGCATGGGGACAGCCGCGTGGACGTCTTCGATACCACCACGAATGAGAAAGTGACTAGCTACGATATCGGGTTCCCCAACGGGATCGCGTTCAATCCAACCGGGACCAGGGCCTACATTGCGGAAAGCGGCGACAATAGCCTATGGGTAGTCGACACGTCCACTTACCACGCGATCACCCGAGTCCCCGTGGGCAACCTTCCGCATGTGGTGCGGGTCAGTCCTAGCGGTCATGACGTGTTCGTGACCAACGCCCTTTCAAACACCATCTCCCGGATCAACGCCGACACCAACGTGGTAATCCAAACCTGGCCGCTGCCAAACAATGATATACACCCGCTCGGCCTCGCGTTCATCCCCTAGAATTGGCCGGGTAGCTTAGCTGCAAAATGCGTTTTACCACCCGGATCATTGTCCTTCCGCATCTGATCACCTCTCTGAGTGCCTCCCAGAAACACCGTTGCCACAACTTTCTCTTTTAACATTCGTTCCTGGTTAGTAGGGACTCCGAGAAAACCATTTTCGATCAGAGGGTCTCAGCGGCCGGCCACATCGTCGCGGCCGAATTCCTGCATGATCGGCCTGGCGCGCTCGAGACTCGCCGACAGTTCGGGCAAAGCAGCAGACGCAGCCGCCAGATCGCCCGCACTGCCGCTCTGCTCAAGCTTATGGGCTATCTCTTGCATTTCCAGCCCGCACACGCTGGCGGCTGCACCTTTGATGGAGTGGGCCACCAATCGAACGGTGTCAGAGTCGAGGTTGTTCACGGCTTGGGCCAAGCGGGCGATCTGCAAGGGCATGTCCTCCACAAATCCACGCACGATCCGCCGCGCTAGATCTTCGTTGCCCATCAGCCGCTCTACCAAATCCTCTCGATCAAACGCGATCGCGGAGCCGACGCGCTCGGATTGCGGCAGCGCCACCACCGGAGCCGAAGCCGGCGCGCCGCCAGTCCATTGCTCGATCGCCTGTTCCAGCGCCGCAGCTCTCAGCGGTTTGGAGATGAAACCGTTCATGCCTGCGTTCAGACACTTCTCTCGGTCGCCTGCCAAGGCGTGAGCCGTTGTGGCGATAATCGGAATATCATGATTGCGGACCAGGGTATCGGGCTGACGAATCCGCCGCGCCGCTTCGTAACCATCCATCTCAGGCATCTGGCAGTCCATGAGGACCAGGTCGTAGTCCTTCTCCGCCAGGGCGCATAACGCCCTTCGGCCATCCGCGACGACATCCGCCCGATAACCCAGCTTCTCGAGAATCCCCAAGGCCACGTCTTGATTGACCTGGTTGTCTTCGGCCACCAGCAGGTGAAGCTGCGCCCGAGTTTCCTTGCGAATTCGCGACGGATTCGGTTGTACGCCGCAGCGGACGGGGGCCGGTCCGTAGCCCAGGATGGAAGCCAGGCAAGAGCCCAACTCGCCCTGCTTCACCGGTTTACCGACGTGTCCGGCGAAACCCTGCTGCTGCCAGCGCTGCGCATCCGCAGCCAGCCTTTGGGGTGTCAAGAGCACCAGAGCAGTTCGGGCCAAACTGGGATTCTCGCGAATCAGAGCTCCTAGCCGTTCGCCATCCGTTCCCGGCATCTCCATATCGACCAGTACGGCATCGAAGGGTCGGCCATCCGGGTCGCACAGCATTCGGAGCGCCGCTTCCGCGTCGGCGGCTTCGGATGCAGCCACCTTCCAGAACGCCAGCAACTCCATCATCAGGTTGCGGCTGGCCGCGTTGTCATCTACCACCAGGATGCGCCACCCGGCGAGCGAGAGCGCTCGCGGCCGCTCTACCGCGGGCTGCCGTTCCAGTGGGACGGTGAACCAGAAGCAGGATCCTTTGCCTTCCTCGCTCTCAACACCGACGTAGCCCCCCATCATGTCAACCAGCATCCGTACAATCGACAGACCCAGACCGGTTCCTCCGTAACGGCGGCTGTCGGATGGATCAACCTGGGAAAAGGGCTGAAACAACAGATTCAGCTTTTCGGCAGGGATGCCGATTCCGGTGTCTCTGACCTCAAAGCGGATGGTCCCCAAATCTCCCGGGGTCTCAAGTCTCACGCGAATCGAGACGTGCCCGGCGGTAGTGAACTTAGCCGCGTTTCCGGCCAGATTCACCAACACTTGGCGCAGCCGGCTGCCATCTCCGAGTAACTGGGTGGGTACGTCTGTCTCTATAAAACAGAGCAGTTCCACTCCCTTTTCCTGCGTCTTGACGGCCATCAGGTCGGCCACGCCTTCCACCAGGCTGCGCAGATCGAAGGCGGTCTGCTCCAGCTTGAGTTTGTGGGCCTCCATCTTGGAGAAGTCCAGGATCTCGTTTAACACGTCCAGCAGCCCTTCGGCGCTGTCGCGAACCGTCTCGGCGCGCTTGCGCTGGCGCGCATCCAGCTCACCGTCCAATAGCAGGCCCACCATCCCCAGAATTCCGTTCATCGGAGTTCGGATCTCGTGGCTCATGTTGGCAAGGAATGTACCCTTGGCGCGATTGGCCTGCTCGGCGATTTCCTTAGCCTCTCTGAGTTGCTGCTCCGCCCGTTTACGATCCGTAATATCGACCAGAGTGGTCTCCAGCACCTCGGCGCCATCCTCCTCGACCAACCTGAAATTGCACAGGACCCAGACGTTTTGGCCATCGCGACGCCGCAATTTCCACTCGGAGTTGGTGAGCATCTTCTGTTGCTTCAGCGTGCTCACTAGCTGGTCTCGGCCTTCGGCAGAATAATGAAATGGGAGAAAGCTTTGGCCTATTAGCTCCGCCGGCGAGTCGCAGCCCAGCATGAGCGCCGTAGCCAGGTTGCAATCCAAAACCTGGCCAGTCACGGTGGTGCGTAGCACGCCCGCCAAGTTTCGGGCGAAGAGCATGCGATAACGTTCTTCAGAAGCCTGCAAGGCTTCTTTGGCGCGCCTGGATTCGGTGATGTCCTCAACGTGAGCAACGAAGTGTGAGGGGGCGCCGTCACGGTCATTTACAATGGAGATCTTTAGCCGGACCCAGACGTCCTTGCCACTCTTGTGGATGTATCGCTTCTCGAGTTCCCCGGAAGAGACAAGGCCGCGCACCAACTGTTCTACATTGCGCCTTGAGACTTCCAAATCCTCTGGATGCGTGACGTTCTGCCACGCTCCTTGTAGCAGCTGGCGCTCGGAGTAGCCGAGCATCCGGCAAAACGCGGCGTTGACCTGCAGATAGTGGCCGTCCAGCGCGGTCAAGCACATGCCGAAAGGAGCCTCCGCAAAGGCGGTCCGGAACTGCTCTTCACTTTGCCGCAACGCCTCCGCGGCCCGCTTGCGCGCGGTGATATCGCGGACGAAGGCCGCCACGGCCACCAGCCGCCCCCCGTCATCCTGGATTGGATACACCGACAACGAGACATCGATTCTCGCGCCGTCTTCGCGTACCCCTACGCACTCCATATTCGCGATCGCGCCGCTTTCCCGAAGCCTTTCCATGAGCTCTGAGAACAGGCCGGGCAATTCCGGAGGGATGAGCGTTGCCACTGGTTTCCCGATGATCTTTTGGGCCGGATAACCAAACATCCTTTCGGCCCCGCAGCTCCAACTGGTAATGATGCCTTCCGGGGTGTGCCTCAGGATGGCGTCCGGAGACGATTCCACAACCGCTGCCAGGAAACGCTGCGCGCTCTCCGCGGCCCTGCGAGCGGTCACATCCTGCTTGACCGCGATGTAATTCGTAATCGCGCCGGTGGAGTTCCGCACTGGAGTGATGCTCATCTCCTCGGTGTATTCACTCCCATCCTTGCGCCGGTTGATCAACTCGCCGTGCCACACTTCCCCACTCTGAATGGTGTTCCACAGCTCTTTGTAGAATTCGCTGCTGTTACGCCCCGCCTTCAGGACGCGCGGGTTCTGTCCGATAACATCCTCCGCGGCGTAACCGGTCATCCTGGTAAAGGACTGGTTGACATATTGAATGCGCCCCTCGGCATCGGTGATCACGACGCCCTCGGCCACCTGGCCGATGGCGGTGGCCAGAGTGACGTCCCTATC
>Ga0335083_10007316_pt1 | contig 13650 bp, 12 predicted proteins | sample Lox_Sample_42_FD_206716 | JGI IMG/M metagenome (GOLD analysis project Ga0335083, IMG submission 206716) | Soil microbial communities from Loxahatchee National Wildlife Refuge, Florida, United States - Lox_Sample_4.2 | ecosystem: Environmental > Terrestrial > Soil > Wetlands | place: USA...
CGTCGGAGGAGACCGCCAAGAATTCGCTGTTCCGGGCCACGCGAAAACTGCGCGAGAGCCTGGATCCGCTGCGGTAGTCGAGGATCGATCGAGTGAACCGAGACTTCAATTCGAATGCGGGCGACGGCGGAATGAAGACGGGTGCAACCGCCGCGGCCTGCGCGGACTGGCAGCCGCTGCTTACGCTCGCAGCCGGGGGCCAAGAATTGGACGCCGCCGATCAGTCCCGCCTCGCGGCACATCTCTCCGCCTGCCCCGCCTGCTCTGAATCCCTCGAACGCGAAAAAGAAATCCTGGCGCTGATCGGAGCGAATCGGCTCGAGCCGGACGCGTCTCTGCTCGCAGAATGCCGCGCGGAGCTCGAGGACGCGCTCGACCGCGAGGAAGATCGCAGCTGGCTTGGCCGCGTCTTCGGATCGGCGCTTCCCTCCAGTTGGCTCGCTCCGCGCCCTGCCTGGAGCGCGGCGATGCTGATCCTGATCGGGTTCACCGTCGGAGTTGTGGCGCCGCGCCTGCTGCGCCATCCCGGCGGCGCCAATCCCGCGGACAACGCCTCCCAAAACGTGACTTCTCCGGTCGCATCGAATGTCAGCGCTCCAGCCGATTCACTTCCCACGGGAATCGATTTTCATTCCGCGGATGTGGCCGGCATCAACGTCGTTCCGTCCGGCGGCGAAGGGCCGGCGCGCGTCGAAGTGCAGCTGAATGCGCGGCAGCCGGTGACAGTGCAGGGCACCGTGAACGACGACGATGTGAAGGACGCGCTGCTCGGCATCCTGGCGCAGGGCGATCGCATCTGCCCGGACATTCGCCTCGACGCCGTCGATTGCCTGCGCTCTCGCGGCAACGATCCTGACGTTCGCTCGGCGCTCTGCCGCGCGGTTCGCAAGGACCGCAACGCGGCCGTGCGTCTGAAGGCTCTGGAAGCGCTCAAAGGAGTCGATCCCGGGGACATGGTTCGCGAGACTCTGCTGGACGCGCTCGTCGAAGACCAGAATCCCGGCGTTCGCGTCGAAGCGATCAACGCCCTGCGCGGCATGGCGGCGAAGGAAGGTGCCGTGAGCGACGATCGCATGGTCTCCGTGCTTCGCGATCGCATGCAGAAGGACCCGAATACGTACATTCGCTTGCAGAGCGCCGCCGCCCTTGGTGAACTGGGCCCTCGCGCGAAGTTCTGATGACACGATTCCAAATGACGCCGCCGAGCTCTCGCCACCGCCCTCACACGAAAGTTCTGGCGGCACTCGGATTTTCGGTCCTGACCCTCGGAATCCTGACGGCCACCGCCTCGGCACACCGCAAGCCCGTCGATCCCGCAGGCGCCAGCTCCGGCCCGCGACTGACGCAGGACTTGACCGGCTCCGTCCCGACGCAAGAGGGCGACCGCGTGCGTCTCTCCACCGAACTGGGCAGCATCGTGATCCGCACGCACGACGCCGACAAAGTGGACTATCGCATTCATCTCGAAACCGACCGCTCGCAGAAGGACGCCCCACAACTCCTGAAGAGTTTTACTGTGTCGGTGCGGCAGAAGCCGGACGGCGTGTCGCTTGTGGCGGAGTCGCCGGGCCGCCATTGGACGGGCCGCCTGTGGGCCACTCTCGAATTGGACATTCCCAAGAACGTGAGCTTTGAGGTCTCCACCGGAGGCGGCAACATCGACGCCGCGGAGATTCAGGGCCACGTGAAGCTTTCGACCGCGGGTGGCAACATCACGGCGGGGAATATCAGCGGACCGGCGCGCCTTGAAACCGGCGGCGGCAACATCGTCGCCAAGAGCGTCGCGGGCGAGCTGATCGCCAGCACGGGCGGCGGACACATCGTCGTCGGCTCCGTTTCCGGCAATGCGACGCTGCACACCAGCGGCGGGCACATTCGCGTCGCGTCCATTCAGGGAACGGCGCGTCTGGAAACCGGCGGCGGGAATATCACGCTGGGCCATTCCGGAGCTGAACTGACGGCCTCCACTGATGGCGGAGAAATCCAGGTGGGCGAAGCGGCAGGCCTCGTCCGCGCGAAGACGGGCGGCGGCGGCATCCGCGTGGTCCGCATGTTCGGGCCGACCGACCTCGAGACGGGCGGCGGCAGCATCTACCTGACCCAGGTTGACAGCCCCGTCAAAGCGTCGACGAACGCCGGCGGCATCACGGCGTGGTTCGTAGCACCTTCGAAATCTTCGGGCACGTGCGACCTTCAATCGAGCGACGGTGACATCGTCGTGCATCTTCCGCGCGAGCTGCCCGTCACCATCGACGCGCAAGTCGAAAAGGGCGACGATCATCAAGTCATCATCGATCCGGCTTTCCCGCTGAAGGTGAGCCACGACGATTCGTCGAAGGGCACTCATGCGGTGCGAGCCGCGGGCGCGCTGAACGGCGGCGGCGAGCTGCTTCGCTTGCGCACAGTCGCCGGCAATATCCGGTTCGTCTTGAGCGACACGGACAAGCAGGTCCAGCTCTACAGGCAGCAGATGTCTCAGCTGCAAAAGCAGACGGAGGAACTTCAGCAGCAGCTGATGCAACAGGATTTGCCGGGCGCTTCCCATTAGGGAACCAAACGCCGGCGCCAAGCGTAGTAGAGGGTAGATGCAGGGCCGTTAGCGACGGCCGCGGAAACTGCACTTCAGGGGGCGTAACGTGCAAACGACGCGAGGCAGTTCTTTTCCGATATTCGCAGCGCGAGCACTGGTGGTGATCGGCGCGGTGATCTGCACGGCGCTGCCCGGCTTCGCCACCACCGAGCAGATCTTCGAGCGCACGTACCCGCTCCAGTCGGGCGGCCATTTCGTGCTCGACAACGTCAACGGCTCCGTGCAGGTGGAAGGCTGGGACCGCGACGAAGTGGAAGTGCGCGCCGTCAAGACCTCCCAGAACGATCCGCGCGACGTGGATCGCGTGCAGATCGAAGTCGAAAGCCATCCCTGCGAAGTGGACGTTCACACGCGCTATCCCGATGGTGAAGGCGTGGGCGTCGCGGTTGAATATCACATCCACGTGCCGAATCGCGTGCTGCTCGGCAGCGTTCATACGGTGAACGGAAGCCTTGTGGTGCGCGGCGTCGACGGGGGCGGGGAACTGCGCTCGGTGAACGGCGACGTTGAAGTGCTGCAAAGTTCCGGGCGGTTCAATGCGAAGACCACCAACGGGAATCTGCGCCTCGAGCTGCGGCAGTTGAGCGACGGCGCGCCGATGAACCTCGAGACGGTGAACGGCTCGGTGGAGCTGGGGCTTCCGTGGGACGCGCGCGCCGATCTGAACGTGCGCAACATGAATGGCGACTTGTATTCCGAAGTTCCCGTCACTTCCGCCGCGGCGCTTCCGGGCGCGCGGGCTTTTCACGGGCGCCTCGGCCACGGCGGCGGCGCAATTTCCGTGCGCACCGTGAACGGCGGGATTCGACTGCTGCTGGAACATCCGGGCGCCTGATCGCGCGACTACTCGCGGACGATTTCGGCGTTGCTGCTGGGGGCGGCCAGGCGGATCAGCCGCCCAGTGCCGTCGAGGAATAGGTCCACTTCGAGGTCTTCGGTCTTCACGGTCAACTCTTCGAGTTTCTTTCCGTCCACATTCTGATCGCCGAGCGAATCGACCGTGATCGTTCCCGGCGTCAGCGACTGCGGCACGAGAACCGAGAAAGTCTGCGGCCCTTTCTTCTGCCGGTCGTAGAGCCGCGCGACGACAGCGTACTGGTGATACAGATTGTTGTCGAGCACCGTGATCGGTGAGGTGTTGAACGTGAACTGCTGCGTGTAGGGTTTCGCTCCCTCCAGGTGCAGTTCGATCGTCGCGGTCAGATTGCTGAAGTCGATCGTGGCGGATGCCTTCTTCTTGCCTTGCGTCGCCCACTCGTATTTCAACGGCAAGCCGTCGGACCGCAACTGGAGCGTCCCTGAGACATGCGTGACGCCGTCGGCCGTCTGGACGTCCGAACTCCCGTGCGCGACCCAGTTGTCGCCGTTGGGATTGATCTCGAACTCTTCCTTGCCCACCTGCTGCCCGCCGACGAGGATGCGGAAATTTCCGCGGTCCGTGATGAACATCGAGCCTGCGGGAGTAGCCGGTGGTTTCGCGGGCGACTTCGCGAGAGCGGCCGCTGCGGCGACGGCGGCGAGACATCCGCCGAAGATCGCCATGGCACGCCGTCGCTTGGTCATCACGCGGTCACCTTCGGAAAAATGCCGAGCGCGAGAATCTGTTCCACCACTCGCCACGGATCGGCGTCGCTTTCGACGCGGTGGTCCGCCATCCCATAGGTCGGCAGACGCTCCTCGTAGAGCCGGCGGAAGCTTGCTTCGTCCCGGAAGAGCGGCCGGTCCGTGATCTGCGCGCAGCGGCGCAAAAGCTCCTCGATCGGGCAGTGCAGCCAGATCAGGATCGCGCCGTGCTCCCGCAGCAGCGCCAGGTTTTGAGCCTGCGCGATCGTGCCGCCGCCGAGTGAAATCACGCGCGGCTTCGCGGTCTGGTCCGTTTCGGCGATGATGCGCGCAAGCTGCTCCGTCTCCATGCGGCGGAATTCGGCTTCGCCCGCGCGCGCAAAGATTTCGGGAATCGTGCAGCCGGAGGCTTCGGTGATGCGCCGGTCCAGATCGACGTGCGCCCAGCCCAGCTGGCCCGCCAGGAGGCGTCCTGTAGTCGATTTGCCGCTGCCCATGAATCCGGTCAAGCAGACGAGCTTGCGTGCGCGAGTTTCTGGGATCATGAAATCTTTGAATACGAAAGCTTCCACTGCTCCGCGGCGCGATCAATCCTTCTTCAGGATGTTGATTGTACCATCGAAGGAGCTGAGCTCGACTTTCGCGCGCCCGGTGTTCATGGTGCCGAACAGCGCGTTGCCGAATCGTGGCAGGAAATGGCGGTGCGAGGAGGGCGTGAGCTTCGCCTCGTTGTTCACTTTGCCCTTCAAGGACGTGGCGCTCAGATCGAACGAGTCAGCCGGCGAAAACCGGACCTCGATGATTCCGCTGTAGTTCTTGAACTGGTAGATCCCTTCGGGAAGGAACTGGCCGCTGTAGAGGATGTTTCCCTCCGAGGTTTGCGCGTGCACGTGATAGCTCCGCAGGTCGATGAAGCGGAAATTGCCGCTGATGGAATACGCCTCGATGCGGCCCGCGCAGCGCAGGCATACGAACGAGCCGTCCACCGTCTTCACGTTCAGGTAGCCGGCCGCGTCCTCCAGATTCACGTCGGCCGCAATCGTTTCCACGTTCATGTCGCCGAGAACGTTCGTCACGTTCACGCCGCCCGAGTCGTTGTGGATCTGCAGTTCGGCGTCTTCGGGGACGCTGATCTCGAAATCGGCGCGCACGTCGGAGGGCGAAGCGTTGTCCGAAATCTGCCGGGTGATGACTTCGACGCGGTTGCCGTTCTGCTCGGTATCGACTTCCACGCGGTCGGTCGCGCGCTTGGCGACCACCATCACCTCGGATTTCGTCCACGCGCGGACCACCACGGTGCCGGTGGGATTGTGAATCGTGACGACGGGCCGGGCTTCGACTTTGAAGTGCCGTTCGAGCCGGTCGGCGAGAGCGGGCGAGGCGCTCAACAGAAGAAGCCCCGGCACGAGCACGCCCGCGGTCTTCCAAGCACGATGGTTCCGAAGAGAGGCTGGGGTGCTCATCGGTCGTCTCCGCCCTCGGTCATCTGCGCAAGGAGGTCCGCTTTCTGGCGGTACGCCTCGTACAGATAATCGCGCGCGATTTCGTTTTCGGGTTCTTCCTGCACGCTTTTTTCACACAAAGCGATATAGTTGTCAACAATCGCAAGATTCTTCTGCAAGGAAGCCGTCACGACTGGATCGGCGCTCATCATCGAGGACACCGTGTCCCGCTCGGCTGTGTTGAGCTGCGCGTTCAAGGACCCTGTAGTCACCTGCGTGGCGCTGAACTTCCGGTAACCCGGCCCGGCGAGCGCGACGCTGAAAGCGATCAGCGCGACCAGGTACGCCCCGGCCAAAGCCGGCCGCGGGACTGCCGACAAGGCGCCGTCGATCCAATTTCTCAGCGCATCAACCCAATTGCGTTCGTGTCCGCGGATCAGGCCTTCCTGCTCCAACTGCACCCGCAGCGAGACCCAGATGCGCTCCGGCGGCGCCGCGTCGGCGCCCTCCATCGAGAGCGCGGTTTCGTGGATGGCATCCAGGTCGCTGACCACCGCGCGGCAATTCGGGCAGCTCCGAACGTGCGCCTCGGCGTCCGCCGGGCGCTCGCCTTCCATCCACTGTTCCAATCGATTCAGAAATTCACTACAGCCGATCGCACCCATATTCTTCAATCCTCGCTGGCGGAGGCGCTTCCCGCGGCCCGGCGTTCCTCACGAGCCTTTTCGCGAACCACCTCGTGGAGCAATTCGCGGAGGCGCATGCGGGCCTTGTGCAGTTGCGACTTCGAATTGCCGATCGAACAGCCCATGATGTCCGCAATCTCGTTGTGTTCGTATCCCTGCACATCGTGCAGCACGAACACCGCCTTATACCCGGGCGGCAGCTGGTCCACGGCGCGCTGGAGGTTCACTCGATCCAACGAGCCGCTCAACTTCAGATCCAACTCGCCAAAATCCCGTCGCGGGCTGCCGGATTCTTCATCGGGTTCGGTCACCTGCTCCAGCGAGGTTTCCTTGCCCGACTTCTTCCGCAGCTTCATCAATACGACGTTAACCGCAAGGCGATGAAGCCATGTGGAAAACGCCGACTCGCCGCGAAATGTGGAGATCTTTCGGAAAAGCTGGAGGAACGCCTCTTGCGTCAGATCCTCTGCTTCGGCCGTATTCCCCACCATTCGAAGGCACAACGAATACACTCTGCGGCTGTGCAGCTGATACAGTCGCTCAAACGCCGCCGCATCGCCCCGCTGGGCGAGCCGGATCGACTCCGATTCCGGCACTTCCCCAGCGTCGGTTCGTCTCGTTCGGGCCACGCTACCCGTCGGGACGCATCCTTCAGTGCGATGCGTCAGCCTCTCTAGAAGTTGTACTTAGGTTCGTGCCGCGCAACCTTGCGGCCTCCGGGCCGGCGGAAGCCGGGGATGGCGGGCGACCCCGGAAACCGGGTGTTGCGCCAAACCTCCGCCTATTCTCTTCAGAATCGCGCCCGGCGTCCAGCCAGTGACCGGACCGCCATATTTCGATGGCGCATGAAACGAAGGGGATTCATCAGGTCACGAAGGGCGGAGTACGGATTCCCATTCACGCGTGAACTACGCGGCTAGAGCGGATGTTCAAGCAGGTGCGCGGGAAAGGCGCGGCTTCATCCGCAGGCGGCTCGGTTCTCTCGGCGCATCCAGCGCGATACTGAGGGCAGGCAATTGCTCCGCGGGCAGCACGCGGAGGAAGGACTTGAGAACGATTTCCGTTTCCCGCAAGCAGGTGTTGAAATCGTAGTGAAGGCAATCGAGCCGCTCCCAGCAAGCACCGGGTTGGACGGCCAACCCCTTGGAAAGGTCTCCCGCAGCCTCGCGGAACTCCCGCGTGAGTTGAGAGACGGCGTCCGAAAGGATGCGCAGCTTGTGGAAGAAGCGGGCGCGATTGCCGAAAAGCACGTGATGCAGAATCCCGTTCCAGGACGCGGCGCTACGGCCCGTATTGCCCCGGTAGAAACTCGTGTTCAGCGGCTCTACGGCCGGCAGCGCACGCAGTCGCCGCCCGTACATGGCCAGCGTCTCGCAGAGCGAGGTCAGAGATTCCCCCAGGGGCTCGAGCAGTTCCGCGGCGATCGACACCTGCTGCCGCGCGCAGACCAGCTCGCCACTGCTGCGAAGTGACAGCGCATCGTCCAGCGCGATGCTCATCATCGCGTACGCGCATTCCCACTGCTGGACCAGTGCCTCGAAGATCTTTGCTTTTTCGCGAGGCAATACCGTCATCCAGTCCTCGCAGACTTTGCGATGCACGGACTGCGCTGGGGTTCGCCTAGAAGACATGCCCGGTGCCAGAGTGCCCGGCAGAGTATACCACTGGTTTGTGTTTCGGGCGCTTTCTTGACGCTTCCCGAACAGCCTCGCTATACTGCCGCCCGGCTCGCCGGCAAGGCCCTCCATTGCTGAAAGGATCGCCCGTTGGAATTTGAACCACTCGACCAGTATCTGCAGCGTCGCAAGAAACTGAGCGAAATCCAGGCCCTCGGCCATCCTGCCTACCCGCACAAATTCGACGCCACCCATTCGGTCCGGCAGGTCGTGGACGAGTTTGGGGATAAGGCTGCCGAGCAGCTGACGGCGACCGCTGTTTCGGTTCGAGTCGCCGGCCGCATCGTGGCTCTGCGGCCCCACGGCAAAGCGGCCTTTGCGCATATCGCCGGTGACGGCGCTCGCCTGCAGATCTACGTCCGCCTCGACGTCGTCGGCGAAAAGATTTTCCAGCTTTTCCAGCTCCTCGATCTCGGGGACATTATTGGCGTTGCGGGCGAGCTCTTTCGCACGAAGACGAACGAGCTCACCGTCAAAGTTTCCCAGCTCGAGCTCCTGACCAAGGCGCTGCTGCCTTTGCCGGAGAAATGGCACGGCTTGGCGGACGTCGAAATGCGCTACCGCCGGCGCTATCTCGATCTCATCGTCAACGAACCGGCTCGCGCGATCTTCGTCCGCCGCGCCCAAATCGTCCAGGACCTGCGGCGCTTTCTCGACGAGCGCGGCTATCTGGAGGTCGAAACTCCGATGATGCACCCGATTCTGGGCGGAGCCACGGCGCAGCCTTTCATCACCCACCACAATCGTTTCGATATGGACCTCTATCTTCGCATCGCGCCGGAGCTCTATTTGAAGCGGCTCGTGGTCGGCGGGATCGATCGCGTCTACGAAATCAATCGCAACTTCCGCAACGAGGGAATCGACGCGACGCACCAACCCGAATTTACGATGCTCGAGTTCTACCAGGCCTACAGCAACGGATACGAATTGATGGATCTGACCGAGGAAATGCTGCGCGATCTGGTGACGAAGATCTGCGGCGCCACTCGCGTGAAGTACGGCGAAACCGAGCTCGATTTCGGCCGGTTCGAGCGGCTTTCGATGCGCGACGCCGTCTGCAAGTACTGGCCCGCCGCCGCAGGCCCGCCGCCGCGCGTTGGGGACCTGGCGGAAAAGGGCGGACCCCAAGCGGTCGTGGAGCGCTACAACGCGTATGCGCGTTCGAGCGGCGCCGAACCGATCGTTAGCGTCGAGAGAATGTCCGGCGGCGAACTCGTCGGAGAGCTGTTCGAGGCCGTGGCCGAAGGCCACCTCAGCCAACCGACGTTTATCTACGATTTTCCAACGGATATTTCTCCGCTCGCAAAGCGCCGCGATGACGATCCTTCGCTCGCCGAACGCTTTGAACTCTTCATCGCCGGCATGGAAATCGCCAACGGCTTTTCCGAGCTCAACGATCCGGACGACCAGGAGCGGCGCTTCCGCGCGCAAGTCGAGAAGGGCGGCCATGAGGCGCCGAAGGAAGTGGATATCGACTACATCCGCGCGTTGAGCCACGGCTTGCCGCCGACGGCCGGCGAAGGGATCGGGATCGACCGGCTGGTGATGCTGCTGACCGATTCGCACGCCATTCGCGAAGTGATTCTCTTCCCGCTCCTGCGCGCCGAGGCTGCTGAAGACGCTCCCGCGCCGGACGCCGCTCCGCCCGCAGGCGAGAAACGAAAATGACGCTCGAGTGGCTGGTGGCATTGCGATATCTGCGCTCGCCCAACCGGCCCGCGGTGCTGCGGCTGGTCACGCTGCTCGCCGTGCTCGGCGTCGCCGCGGGTGTCACGACTCTGGTCATCGCCCTCTCGATGAACACCGGCTTCCGCCAGGCGATTCGGGACCGCCTGTTGACCGTGACGGCTCACGTGAATCTGAAGCCGCTTAGCCCGGAAGGAATCCGCGATTACCGCCAGCAGATGGCACGCCTGAGCGGCACGCCGGGCGTGCGCTCGATCGAACCGGCTGTTTACAACACGGTTCTTTTGTCTTGCGGAGGCCGAGCGCGGGGAATCGTGCTGAAGGGAATCGACCCGCAGCTTGCTCTGCAAGCCGGCGAGGCGGTGCGGCACATGGCTGCGGGAAGCGCCAGTTTCGATTCCACCGCGGACGGCACACCTGTTCTGCTCGTCGGCCGCATTCTTTCGGAGGAACTGAAAGTTTCTGTCGGCGACTACGTGACGCTCACAAGTCCTCAGGGAAATCTCACGCCTTTCGGCCTGCTGCCACGCGCGAAGCGGTTTCGAGTCGGCGGAATCTTCGATTCTGGGTTCTACGATTACGACGCCAACTGGGGATTCGTGACATTGTCCTCGGCGCAAGCGCTGGCGGGAGTCGGTGACGTCGTGAGTTTGCTCGAGGTGCGCGTAACCAAACTCGACGACGCAGCTGCGGTTGCCAGCGAGTTGGTTCGCCGCGCCGGCCCCGGTTTTACGGCGACCACGTGGATGGACGAGAACCGCGCACTATTTCGCGCGCTGAGCCTCGAGAAACTCGTCACCGCGCTCTTCATCGGGCTGATCACGTTCGTTGCCGGACTCAACATTCTGGTGGTGCTTACGATGACCGTCACGGATCGCGCCAAGGACATCGCCGTGCTGATGGCCATCGGCACGCGGCGCGCGCAGATTCGCCGAATCTTCCTGCTGCAAGGCCTCGCGGTAAGCGTCGTGGGAATCGCCGCGGGATTGATCGCGGGATACGGCCTCTCGTGGATCGCGGACCGGTGGCAACTGATCCCGCTCAACCCGGAAGTCTACGCGATTCCGTACGTGCCGTTTCATGCGAATGGCCTCGACGCGATCTGGATCGCCGCCGCCGCGCTGGCCATCAGCATCGCCGCGACGATTTTGCCGGCGCGTTCCGCTGCGCGCGTTCTCCCGGTCGACATTCTGCGCTTCGAATAGAATTGCGCAGCGACCGAGGCGCCGCTCAAATTCGAAATTTGAATCGCGCGGATAATGCGACTGTAGGCCCACATTCATGGCATTTTTCGCGTGGTTTCGTCTCGTTTCTCCGCCTTCTCGCGTGCTAGAATCGAAAATGGAACGCGACGATTCCGGCGTGGCCAAAAAACGGCAATCGGCCCTTCAATGGGCGAGGGAATCCGAAGGGGAAAAGTGGGAAATCCTTGGGATTCAGCCTCGCCGCCGATCGCAGCTGGCGCGTTGCAAGAAAAGGACATAGGGGCGGTTGAGTTCGGCATCTAAAATGAGATAGATGTAAACAGCGATGTCCAGGCGGGCCAATACGGGTGTTGTCCTCGAGGACGTACCCTCGAGCGATGTCTCGAATGCCTCGCCGGTCCTGCGCGTCGAAGACCTTCGCAAGAGTTTCCACTCCGGTCAGCAAGAGATAGTCCCGATCGACCGAGTCAATTTTTCGATCGATCGCGGCGAGATGATTTCGATTGTGGGGCCCTCTGGCACGGGCAAAAGCACGCTTTTGCATTTGCTGGCCGCGCTGGACACTCCAACAAGCGGTGCAGTATACTTCGCCGGAAATTCGCTGCAGGATTTTCGAGAGGCGGAACTGGCGGAATATCGCAACCGGGCCGTGGGTTTTATCTGGCAGCGTCATCATCTGCTGCCGGATTTCACGGCTGCCGAAAACGTCGCGATGCCGATGCTGGTCCTGGGCGAGACTCTCGACAAATCGCTCCAAACAGCGAAGGATTGGCTGGGCGAGGTGGGGCTTGCCGGCCGCGCCGGGCAGCGCGCCGGAGAACTTTCAGGCGGGGAACAGCAGCGCGTGGCGATTGCGCGCGCTCTGGTGAACAAGCCGGTGCTGCTCCTTGCCGATGAACCCACCGGGGATCTGGATGAGCGGAACGCGGAGGCCGTTTTCGAATTGATCGAACGCCTCCATCGGTCCCACCACCTGACCTCGATCCTTGCAACACACAACCTGTCTTTGGCTCGGCGTACCGACCGTGTGTTTGCCCTGGAGCACGGAAAGCTGGCTCCGGGAGCGGAAGTGCTCGCAGCCGCTGCATCGCCGGCCGCGAGTATCGGGGCCAGAACCCCGGGAGGGCGTGCGTAACCCGTGTTCGAACGCTACACAGAGAAGGCGCGTCGAGTGATCTTCTTCGCGCGGTATGAGGCGAGCCAGTACGGCAGCCCGTACATCGAGACGGAACATCTGTTGCTCGGCCTTCTGCGCGAGGACAAGGCGCTCGCCAACCGCTTTCTGCGCACGCACGGGTCCATCGAATCCATTCGCAAGGAAATCGAATCGCGCATTACTGTGCGCGAACGCATCTCCACGTCGGTCGAAGTGCCCCTGAGCCAGGAATGCAAGCGCATCCTCAACTACGCGGCGGAAGAAGCAGAGCGCCTGGGCCACAAGCACGTGGGAACGGAACACCTGCTCCTGGGAGTCTTGCGGGAGGAGAAGTCGTTTGGCGCCGAAATCCTGCTCGAGCGGGGATTGCGGCTTTCCACCGTGCGCGAGGAAATGGCGCGCAGCGCGGGAGAGAAGGTGCCTGTGAACCGGCCAAAAGAAGCGTCGTTGCTCGCTGAATTCAGCCGCGACCTCACGCAGGCGGCGATGGAGGGGCAGCTCGATCCGCTCGTCGGCAGGGAGCGCGAACTCGAGCGCGCGATCCAGATTCTGTGCCGGCGCACGAAGAACAATCCCGTCCTGATCGGCGAGCCGGGCGTGGGCAAGACGGCCATCGTCGAAGGCCTGGCGCAGCGCATCGCCGACGGCGATGTGCCGCCGTTTCTCGCGGACAAGCGAATTCTTTCGCTCGACCTTTCCTTGATCGTTGCCGGCACGAAATACCGCGGCCAGTTCGAAGAGCGCCTGAAGACAATCATGAAGGAGCTGATGGAGAGCCAGAACGCCATCGTGTTCATCGACGAGTTGCACACGCTCGTCGGCGCCGGTTCCGCCGAAGGGTCGCTCGACGCCGCCAACATTCTCAAGCCAGCGCTCAGCCGCGGCGAGATCCAGTGCATCGGCGCGACCACGCCTGCCGAGTACCGCAAGTCGGTCGAGAAGGACCGGTCACTCGAACGCCGCTTCCAGGCCGTCAAGGTCTCCGCGCCCAACGAAGAAGAGACGATTTCGGTCCTGCAGGGCGTGCGCGACCGCTACGAAAAATTCCATGCGGTGAGCTACACGGAAGAGGCGATTCGCTACGCCGTGTACCTCTCGAATCGCTATATCCCGGACCGTTTCCTCCCGGATAAGGCCATCGACCTGTTGGATGAAGCCGGCGCGCGCGTGAAGCTGCGCCAGGCGATGCTCCCCGACGAGGTCTCCGAAGTCCAGAAGCGCGTGAAGTTCATCACGCACCGGATGGAAACGGCGATCGCCAATCACGAATTCGAAAAGGCCCGCTTCTATTCGGAAGAGGAGCGCAAGGAAAAAGAGCACCTGCGCACGCTTCGCGAAAAGCTGAAGATCGACGATTCCTCGACGGGCGTCGTGAGCCGCGAAGACATCGAAGAAGTCGTCGCGCGCTGGACGGGCATCGCCGTCACCGCCATCAAGGAAGACGAACAGCAGAAACTGATGCGGATCGAGGAAGAGCTGCACAAGCGGATCATCAGCCAGGATCGCGCCATCACGTCGCTGGCGCGCGCCATCCGGCGCAGCCGCGCGGGCCTCAAGGCTCCGGGCCGCCCGGTTGGCTGCTTCTTGTTCCTGGGTCCGACCGGCGTTGGCAAGACGGAAGTGGCTCGCCGCCTCGGCGAATTCCT
>Ga0335083_10007317_pt1 | contig 13650 bp, 11 predicted proteins | sample Lox_Sample_42_FD_206716 | JGI IMG/M metagenome (GOLD analysis project Ga0335083, IMG submission 206716) | Soil microbial communities from Loxahatchee National Wildlife Refuge, Florida, United States - Lox_Sample_4.2 | ecosystem: Environmental > Terrestrial > Soil > Wetlands | place: USA...
GGCCGAATCCTGCCTGCGGGGCGGGACCGGCTGCACCGTGCAGCTAACAGGCCGGCTGGCAGGCGACCCGTTCACCGCCTTGTTCAGCGAGTCGGCCGGGCGCTGCCTGGTAGCGGTGCGCCCGGGGGCCGAGGCCTCCTTCGCGGCGCTGCTGGCCGAGCACCAGGTGCCCGGCCAGGACCTCGGGACGACCGGCGGGGACCGCCTGACCGTGACCGGCTGCTTCGAGATCCCGCTGGACGAGCTCGCCGCCGGGCACGCCCGGACGCTGCCCGCGCTGTTCGGCTGAGTCCGCCCATGCCGCCCCGCAAGCCCGACCCGCGCGGTCCGGACAGCGTCGCGGCCGTGCTGCGCGCGCTGGACGCGGGGCTCGCTCCCGAGCCGGGCGACCAGCGCGCCGCGGCCAGGCACCTGCTGTACACGCTGGCCAGCCGCCACCCGGGCCGCGTCCTCGAGGTGCGGGTCCCGCCGGCGGCGGCGGTGCAGTGCCTGCCCGGACCGGTGCACACCCGGGGCACCCCGCCGAACGTGATCGAGACCGACCCGCTGACCTGGATCCGGCTGGCCACCGGGCGGCTCGGCTGGGCCGACGCGGTCGGTTCCGGCGCCGTCCACGCGAGCGGCCCGCGTGCGGATCTCGCGCCCTACCTGCCCATAGCCTGAATACACTGAAGCAGTGACACCCCCCGACGGTCGTCTCACGGATGAAACCCTTCCCGAGGACCGGCCGCCACGAGACGCGTGCGGCGTGTTCGGTGTCTGGGCCCCGCACGAGGACGTCGCCAAGCTCGCCTACTTCGGCCTGTACGCGCTCCAGCACCGCGGCCAGGAATCGGCCGGCATCGCGGTCAGCGACGGCAGCCGCATCGTGGTGCACAAGGAGATGGGCCTGGTCGCCCAGGTCTTCGACGAGCCCGCCCTGACCGCCCTGCGCGGGCACATCGCGGTGGGCCACTGCCGGTACTCGACCACCGGCGCCTCGGTCTGGGCCAACGCCCAGCCGACCTTCCGCTCCACCGGGAAGGTCAGCCTGGCCCTCGGGCACAACGGGAACCTGATCAACACCCGCGAGCTGGCCACCCTGCTCGGCGAGACGAGCCCGGGCAGCACCGGCATCGAGGCCACCTCTGACACCGATATCCTCACCGCGCTGTTCCTCAGCGAGCACGCCGGTGCCGCCGAAGCCCAGGGCAGCCCGGTGGAGAACACGGCGGCCGCGGTGCTGCCGCGGGCCAAGGGCGCCTACTCGCTGGTCTTCATGGACGAGCAGACGCTGTACGCGGCGCGGGACCCGCAGGGTTTCCGGCCGCTGGTGCTCGGCCGCCTCGCCACCGGCTGGGTGGTCGCGAGCGAGACGGCCGCGCTGGACATCGTGGGGGCCAGGTTCGTCCGCGAGATCGAGCCGGGCGAGCTGGTCTGCATCGACGGGCGCGGGGTGCGGTCCCGGCGGTTCGCCCCGGCGCGGCCGAGCGGGTGCCTGTTCGAGTACGTCTACCTGGCCCGGCCGGACACCGCGATCTCCGGCGTCGGCGTGCACGCCACCCGGGTCGAGGTCGGCAGGCGGCTCGCGGCCGAGCACCCCGCCGAGGCCGACCTGGTCATCCCGGTCCCCGAGTCGGGCACGCCCGCGGCGATCGGCTTTGCCGAGGCCAGCGGCATCCCGTTCGGCCAGGGGCTGGTCAAGAACTCCTACGTCGGCCGGACCTTCATCCAGCCCAGCCAGACGATCAGGGAGCGGGGCATCAAGCTCAAGCTGAACCCGCTCAGGGACGTGATCGCCGGGCGCCGGCTGGTGGTGGTCGACGACACCATCGTCCGCGGCACCACCCAGCGCGCCCTGGTCGCGATGCTCCGCGAGGCAGGCGCCCGCGCGGTCCACGTCCGGGTCGCGGCCCCGCCGGTGCGCTGGCCGTGCTTCTACGGCATCGACTTCGCCACCCGCGCCGAACTGATCGCCGGGCAGTTGTCTCCCGAGGAGATCTGCGCCTCGATCGGCGCCGACTCACTCGGCTACGTGTCGCTGGCAGGACTCATCGAGGCGACGACACTGCCGGAAAACCGGCTGTGCCGCGCCTGCTTCGACGGGCAGTACCCCGTCCCGGTCGCAGATGGCGACCGGGGTAAGCACGTGCTGGACGGACTGGGCGTCGGGTCCTGACCGAGGTCAGCGGCCCCAGGCCTCCCCTGGGTCCTTCCAGGCGCCGTGAGGGTCGTCCTCGTCGTCGTCCTCGTCGTCGTCATAGTCTCCGGTGGCGGAATCGTATTCGCTGTCACCAGAGTCCGTGCCGACGGCCAGTTCCGCGCGCAGCCGGTCAAGGTCGGAGCCGTCACTGCTCTTGTACTTGAGCTGACGGGCCACCTTGACCTGCTTGGCCTTGGCTCGGCCGCGCCCCATTGGCTCGACCCCCTCGAACGTCCGGAGCCGGTCAGGCCCCATGATCTCCGCCTCGCCGGCTCAGTCTACATTCTGCATTTTTCGTGCGTCATCAGACATCGTCACCGCCCCGCAGCGGGGAGCGCGACGTTCACCAGCATCCGTACAGGTACAACCGTACCCGCTTTGCGCCCCTGATGCCTACGCTGATCCCATCGTGCCCAGCCAGATTCCGCGCAGCCGGCCCACATCGGCCATCCGGCGCTCGGCGAGGCGGTCCGCCGCGACCGATGGCGGCACGCCGTCGGCGTCCGCGATGGCGAGGACTTTCCCGGTCGTGGCGAAAATCCGCATCGTAGCGGCGCGGGCTCGCTCGAAGTTGAAACCGTGCCGTTCGTCGGCCACCTGGATGACGCCGCCCGCGTTGACCACGTAGTCGGGGGCGTAGAGGACGCCCCGGTCGGCCAGGAGCTTCTCGATGCCGTGGTGGGCCAGCTGGTTGTTCGCGGCACCGCATACGATCCGCGCGGTGAGGGTGGTCGCCACGTGCTCGGTCAGCGTCCCGCCGAGCGCGCAGGGGGCCAGGATGTCCAGTTCCTCCCCGATCAGCGCGCCGACATCGGCGACGGCGCGGACCTGCGGGTGGCGCGCCCTGACGGCCTCGATGGCGGCCGGGCTGACATCGCATATGACCACGTCGGCCCCGTCCTCGACCAGGTGATCGACCAGCCGGTGCCCGACCTTGCCCACGCCTTCCACGCCGACGGTCCGGCCGCGCAGGCTGGTGCCGCCCCAGGCGTGCTCGGCCGCCGCCCGCATCCCGTGCATGACACCCATCGCGGTCAGCACCGAGGAGTCGCCGGCTCCGCCGTTCGCCGTGGTACGGCCGGTCGTCCACGGGCATTCCCTGGCGACGATGTCCATGTCCTCGCTGTAGGTGCCCACGTCGCAGGCGGTGACGTAGCGGCCGCCGAGGGAGGCGACGAACCGGCCGTAGGCGCGCAGCAGCGCCTCGGACTTGACCTGGGCCGGGTCGCCGATGATGACGGCCTTGCCGCCGCCGTGGTCCAGGCCGGCCAGCGCGTTCTTGTAGGCCATGGCGACCGACAGGCGCAGCACGTCGGCTAGCGCCTCGTCCTCGCTGGCGTACGGGTAGAAACGGGTGCCGCCGAGGGCGGGGCCCAGGGCGGTGGAGTAGATGCCGATGATCGCCTTGAGACCGGTGTGCCGGTCCTGGCAGAAGGCGACCTGTTCGTGGGCGCTGTCCTGGTCGGATGACGCGAATACGTTGGTCACGGTGGTGACCCTCCTCGTCGGAGCGCCGGTTCCTCGTTGAACCGGGGTCGGGACCAAGCGTATTGCGTGGGCAGGCTCGGTCGGCGGAGAAGGTCCGATGCGTTCCGTACCGACCGGTAACTCACAGTAGAGATGATGTCGTTACCTTGACTACCCCCTGTGCAGGGTTAAGGTATGTCACGATACGATAGTGATGACTTACGCCGCGTATCTCCGGGTTTATGAACCGGTCTCGGCGTTTCACGAGCCCGACCGCTCCCGGTGGGCCGCGTACGCGGCCTCGGCGACCAGGCCGCGGCGGCGCGACGCGCTGACGGCGGAGCACGTCGAGGCCATGCGGCGAGCCGTCTCGGCGCCCTACGTGGTGCTGCCCGAGCGGGAGAGCGAGCACGCGTACGTCCGCCGGGCGGACGGGACCACGTATATATGCCCGTGGCAGACCAGGCTGCGCTGCCTGCTCGGGTATGGCCAGATGGTGGCGTCGGCCAGCCCGCTGCTGCCGGGGACGATCCCGCCCGGCGACGACGACCAGGCCGTGGCCAACGCCCTGGCCGGGCTCGAGCTTGAGGGGCCGCCCAGGCCCCGTGACCCGTCGACCCGGCTGCACATCGTGGGCAGCCTCTGGTGCGTGCCGCTGGCCTGGTTCGTCCCGTTCGCCGCGGCCGAGCGATGGCTGTCCCTCGGCCCCGGCCCGGCCCTGCCGGCGGCCGCGGCGACCGCGTCGGCCACCCGCGCGCTGGTGTACACGACGCCGCTGGCCCGGGCTCGCCGCCGAGTCGGGCGCGCGCTGGCTACCTTCCGTGATCTCCCGGCCGGTTTCGAGGGCACCGTGCTCGATCCGCCGCAGACCGCGGACGACCTGGCCGAGGTCGGCCGCTGGCTGGCGGAATTTCACCCGTACTCACTGGTCGAGCTCGATTACGGTGGCCTGGTCTACCTGGTCAGCGACGACATGCTCTGCGGAGATCAGTCGGTGGCCGAGATCCGCGCCGCCATCGACGGAGCCGCCCGGGGCGAATGCGAGCTCGCCATGGCCATGTATATGCGCGCGCACAGCCGCTGGCGCGCATTCGCTGAATTCGAGCAGGCGAACTGAGTCCCCGGGGGCCGCCGGCGAATAAGGCCGGACAGCATTTCCGAATCTAGCGCGGTGCGACGATAAGTATCGCTAGACTCACCCTGAGTGACAATGGTCGGCGGAGAAACTGGGCATCTCGGTACAGAAACTTGCACCTGGTGGTCGACGCGTCACCGCTGGTGATGGCAATATGGTCTCTGTCGGCCATATCAGACATCCCCGACACGCTCCGCACGGAGCACCAGGCAATACAAGCAATCGCAGGATCGCAGCACTGGTCCAGGAGGAGAGGCCACGCACATGTCCGCACGTACACCAGAGGCTGAGCCACTGTTGACGCCAGCTGAGGTCGCCACGATGTTCCGTGTCGACCCCAAGACCGTCACCCGCTGGGCGAAGGCCGGCAAACTGACCTCGATCCGCACGCTGGGGGGACACCGGCGCTACCGGGAGACTGAGGTTCGTGCACTGCTCGCGGGTATTCCGCAGCAGCGTTCCGAGTGACCTAGTGCCGTATTCGCCACGCGGGCGTGGGGCCCGAGGTGAACACGGCAGCACTCGATCAAAGGAATGGGGGGTCGGCCCCGGTGGCGCGATGTCGCTCCGAGGGTGCTGTCCGGCCAACGAAAAGCCAGGGCACATCCCGGAAGACACGTCTCCGGGGCCGGTCCACTTTCAGGGGAGGGTCGCACGATGCGTGATCCAGAATTGGTCGCACGTGCTCAGCGCGCCGCGACGCGCCTGGAATCGGCACGGGAACAATGGCGCGCGCTGCCTGGACTCGCGGACGCGCCTGGGCAGCCGGTCGTAAGCTACGTCGCCCGCTCCAGCAGGTCCCGCTGACCGAGCAGTTCGCCTCGTGGCCGCCTGGCGGGCTGTTGGCTGCGGACCAGCCGCCGGCCGGGGCGTAACGTCGCCGTACGGCGACGGCACGGCTGTCGTGCGGTGTTGGCCAGGTTTCGGAGGTAGCCAGGTCGGGGCGGCGGTGGGGAAGCTGTCGCGCTGAGGGCTGGCGGGCCAAGAAATTTTGCTAGATAGGCGGGTTCACAGCTGCGTCCTAGCGTTGCTTAAGAATCGCACGGCATGATCTTCTGCGAAGGGGTCGAGACTTCTCGCCCTTTCTGTCTGGGCTCGGGGTGGCCAGGCCCCGCTCCGAGCCCAGGCCTTTTTCGTATCTGGGCAGGTGCCCGCCCTGCCGCGCGCCCGGTGCTCAGCCGCCGGGCGGTGGAAGATCTCAGCCGCGTTCGGTCGCCTGTACCCGTCACCGCCTTCCGCCGTGTCCAGAACGAGTCCAGCTTTCCTGTGAACGAGGGACCGAGGCTGTGAGTTCCTAGCGGACGAGATCCGGTGACCGCCGGCGAGCTGTCCCGGGAGGCGCCGCTTGCGCTGGCCGCCAGCGGGGCGCATCCGGAATTAGCCGCCCGGGCCATTATCTGCGTCGAGTTTGATCATCGAGTTTGATCATCGACGGGCTTTTCTCATGGTGCCGCGCCCGCCGCGGAATCGCGTTTCAGCGTGCGCGTCCAGGTAAATGCTGCCCCGTTCGGTACAAAAATGCTTGACCCAAGTCACAGCAGGCAACTCCGTCCCCGCCCGGGCCGGGTAGGGCGATCCAACCCGGATTGACCGGCAGTTCAGGATCCTGCACTTTGCAGATGCACTTGCATACGTTCGTGCAGGTTCGTTAAAGTTGCTGTACGGGGCCAGACGGCAGGATCGGTACGGTGTCGAGCGGGCTTCCAGTTAGTCGCCTCCGCCCGGCGGCATCGCCATCGGAGGAGGTCAGCTTAACCGCGCCGGCACCGGTATCGCGCGATATCCGATACCGGTGCCGAAAGTGGCAGCCTGAATGCCGGAAGACCGCACCGGTGCGGAAAGATCGTTAATGCGAGGGAGCGGACTTCCCTTTCCCGTGGGGAAGGAGGCGCAGCGTGAATAGTGCTATCGGCTCCGGCCTGGCCGGCGCGGCGGATTCGGCTGCGGACGCCCAGTGAGCCGGCCGGCCGCCAAGGCGGCCGCTCCTCCCGCTGACGGTCAGCTGTGTACCGTGTTCGCGGTCGACATCGCGGGGTTCACCGAGCCCTACCGGGACGACGACATCCGCCTGTACCTGCACGAGGAGCTGTACGAGTTCCTGGAGCGGGCGTTCGACGCCTCCGGCATCCCGTGGGCCAGGTGCTTCCACGAGGACCGCGGCGACGGCGCCCTGATCGTCGTGCCGCCCGAGATCGCCAGCAAGGGCATCATCGACCCGCTGCCCGAACGGCTCCGCAGCCTCATCCGCCGGCACAACCATGTCTCCTGCCAGGCCGCCGGGATCCAGCTGCGGGCCGCCGCGCACATCGGGCCGGTCGAGCACGACGGGCACGGGTTCATCGGCACCGACATCAACCTGCTGTTCCGCATGCTCGAGGCGCGGCCGCTGCGGCAGGCCCTGGCCGGTTCGGGCGCCGAGCTGGCCCTGATGGTCTCCGAGGACGTGTACCGCAGCCTGGTCTGCCGGTGCCCCAGCCTGGTCAGCCCGCACGCCTTCCAGCGGGTCAGGTTCCAGGTCAAGCAGACCAGGGGCCGGGCGTGGATCTACCTGCCCGGGGCTCCGTCCCCGGCGTGACGGTCACGGCGATGGATCCAGGTCAGAGCCGGGGTCGAAACTCATGCGCCGACCCTAACAGCAGCGACTATGGCCGTGATGCCTGCTCGAGCGCGGCGTCCAGGTCGTGCCAGAGATCGTCGATGTGCTCGCAGCCGACGCTCAGCCGCAGGAGCCCGGGGGGCACGTGTTCCTGTCCGGCGAGCTTGCCGCGGCGCTCGATGGTGCTCTCGACGCCGCCCAGGCTGGTGGCGTGCACGATGACCCGTACGGCGTCGCAGAGGCGGTCGGCCGTGGCGGCGTCGGCGACCTCGAAGGCCAGCACGGCCCCGAAGCCGGTCATCTGCGCGGCGGCGAGGCAGTGCCCGGGGTCGCCAGGCAGGCCGGGGTAGCGCACGCGGCTGACGGCGGGGTGGGCGTCGAGGCGGCGGGCGAGTTCGCCGGCGTTGGCCTGGCCGCGGTCGAGCCGCAGGGCGAGGGTGCGCAGGCCGCGCAGCGCCAGGAAGGCCTCCAGGGCACCGGGGGTGGCGCCGGTCATGCCGCGGCGGTGGCGCAGCCGCCCGGCGAGGTCCGCGCGGGCGATGGCGATGCCGGAGAGCAGGTCGGAGTGGCCGCCGATGAACTTGGTGGCGCTGTGCACGACCACGTCGGCGCCGAGCGCCAGCGGCTGCTGGAGCAGCGGTGTCGCGAACGTGTTGTCGACGCCGACGACGGCTCCGGCCCGGCGTCCGGCGGCGCACAGGGCGGGCAGGTCGGCGACGTCCATCAGCGGGTTGGAGGGAGTCTCCAGCCAGAGCAGGTCCGCGCCGGCCACGGCGGCCTGGACGCTGGCGGTGTCGGTCAGGTCGACGCGGTCGACGGCCCAGCGTCCTTGCTGCCGGGCGTCGGCGAGAAGCTCGCCGACGCCGAAGTAGCAGTCCGCCGGGGCGACGATGCGGCCGCCGGCCGGCACGAGGTCGAGCACCGCGGCGATCGCGGCCATGCCGGAGGAGAAGGCCACGGCGTGACCGCCCTCCACCTGGCCCACGGCTGTCTCCAGCGCCTCCCAGGCCGGGGTGGCATCGGTGCGTGAGTAGGCGCGGCTGTCCTCTTCGCTGCTGCTGGCCGCGGCCGTGGGGCCGGCGTGAAAGTTGGACGCCAGGACGACGGGAACGTTGAGCGGACCGCCGGGCGCGTGGCCAGGGCGGCCGGCGCAGATGAGCGTCGTTTCCGGATGGAGGCTTTCCGGGCGCGGGCTCTTCGGGCGCGGGCTTTCCTGGTGCTGGCTTTCCTGGTGCTGGCTTTCCGGGTGCAGGCCGGCGGGCGTGGCCGGCTGATCGTCAGGTGCCATGATTTCTCCCCATCTCTCGATGGTGCAGTATAGTGCCTTATGTGAGGCAGTCAGACTTGGAGGCGCGGGCCGGGGCGGACAGCGTCGCCCGGGCCATCGGCGACCGGGTCCGGCAGGGACGGAACGGCCGGGGCTGGACCCTGGACCAGCTGGCCGAGCGCAGTGGCGTCAGCCGCCGGATGCTGGTCAGCATCGAGCAGGGCTCGGCCAACCCGAGCATCGCGACGCTGCTGCTCGTCAGCGACGCGCTCGGCATCGGGCTGCCCGCCCTGGTGGAGATGGACCGCTCGCCCGGGCTGCGGGTCACCCGGGCCGGCACGGCCGCGGTGCTGTGGCGGGGCAAGCTCGGCGGACAGGCCGTGCTGGTGGCCGGCACCGAGCCGCCGGATGTCACCGAGCTGTGGGACTGGACGCTCGGGCCGGGCGAGAGTCACGCCAGCGAGCCGCACGCGGCGGGAACCCGCGAGCTGATCCTCGTCCTGGACGGTCGGCTTGAGGTCAGGGCGGGCCAGCAGGCCGAGGTGCTCGACACCGGCGACTCGGCCTCGTTCGCCGGCGACCTGCCGCACGGATACGTGAACGTCAGCTCGGCACAGGCGGCGCGGTTCGCCCTGACCGTGTTCGAGCCGGGTGTCGGAGGAGGAGTTGTCCGGTGATCACTTTGCTGACCGCGGGTGAGGTGAGCGAGAGCGCACGCGCGTTTCTCGCGGCTGTCAGCGTGGCCCCTGAGGTGCTCGAACTGCGCCCGGACTACCGGGTGCTGGTGATGACGGCCGAAGGACTGGAACCGGGACCGCCCGACCGGGCCAGCGAGGACCTGCTGGCGGCCGCCGAGGCCCGGGCCCGGGCCGCGCTCGACGGCCGGGCGCCGGACGACGTGCCCGAGGTCGCGGACTGGCGCGACGCCTACCGGGCGTTCGGCGCCAAGCCGCAGCGCACCCGGCCTAGCGTCGAGGCGCTGCTGCGCCGCCTGGACGGCGGGCTGCCCCGCATCGACCGCATCACCGATGCCTACAACGCGGTCTCGGTCGCGCACCTGGTGCCGGTGGGCGGCGAGGACCTGGACCAGTACCAGGGCGCGGCCCGGCTGGGCCGGGCGGCTGGAGACGAGGACTTCGGCACCGTGGCACACGGCGAGCCGACGGTCGAGCACCCTAAGCCCGGCGAGGTGATCTGGCGGGACGATGCGGGTGTGACCTGCCGCTGCTGGAACTGGCGGCAGTGCTTCCGGACGCGGATAACGTCGGCCACCACCAACGCGATGTTCATCATCGACGGGCTCGCCGCCCTCGGAAGCGACGGCCTGGCTGCGGCGGGAGACGAACTCGCCAGCTCCCTGAGCCGCCTCAACCCGAAGGCCGCCATCGCCAGCCGGCTCATCACCGCCTAGGGGGACCTCACTCCGGCAGCAGGCCTGGATGCTCCGGCTGGTAGCGGGTCGGTGGCCAGCCGGAGCATCGCGTTGTCGGCCGGGTTCCTAGAGCTCTTTGGCGTACTCCTGGTAATGCCGGCTGATCCGCTCGGAGGTGCCGTAGTAGGCGTGCCGGCTCATATCCGCGCTGAACCGGCTGGCCGGCGGCGTGCGGCCGAGGGCTTCGGCCATCGCGCGGATGTGCTGGGGTGCGGCACCACAGCAGATGCCGAAGTAGTTCACGCCGAGCGCAGCTGCCGCCGTCGTGAACGCGGCTACCTCGTAGCGGTTGACCAGGAACCGGTCGAGCGCGGTGGGGAATGGCCGTCCACCCGGGATCAGGTCGCAATCGGGGTCGGTGAGCGACTGGAACGTCGGCTCGTCCTCGGTCGTGCGGTACGGCACCGGCAAGGCGGCGATGTAGCCGTCGCACGCGGCGCGGATCTCACCCATGAGCGGCAGCATGGTGTTGAGACCACGGATGCAGTTCAGCCCGACCACATCGGCGCCGGCGTCTTGCAGGCGGCGGCACGCCTCGCCGATCCGTTCGCCGCCGCGGACGACGGGCTCGCGGTGAATGGTGAGCGTGACCACCGCGTCCAGGCCGTGCGCCTTGATTGCCTCCAGCGCGAGCAGGGCCTCGTCGGGATAGTCGATGGTCTCGGCGATCACGAAGTCGACGCCCGCCTCGGCGGCCCACCCGACCTGCTCGTTGAACATGTCGCGGACCTGCTTGTGCGTGGCAGGATCGTCCGGGACGTAGACGTTGGTGTTGCAAATGTTGCCGGCCACCAGGGAGTCGTGCTCGGCGCCGACCTCCTTGGCGATCCGCAGCGCCTGCTTGTTCATCGGCTCGAGGTCGCCCTCACGGCCGATCACCGCCAGCTTCTCGCGGTGGGCGTAGTAGGTGAACGCCTCGACGACGTCGGAACCGGCATGCACGAATTCCCGGTGCAGCCCGGCCACCATCTCGGGCTCCTCGAGCACCACCTCCGGCACGAACGCCCCGGCCTGCAAGTAACCGCGGCGCTCGAACTCGAACAAATATCCCTCGGCACAGATCACCGGTCCGGCGGCAAGCCGATCGAGAAGCCTACCCATGCACCACACCTCCATGGTCCTATAGTCGGAACGCCTATATTTGGAACGACTGTACCGGGAAAATTTACACGTAGGGATGCCTCGATGAAAACGTCCGCGCAGGTAGTCGTCATCGGCGGTGGCGTGATCGGTGCCTCGGTCCTGTACCACCTCACCGAGCTCGGCTGGACCGATGTCGTGCTCGTCGAGCGCAAGGAGCTCACCGCCGGCTCCACCTGGCACGCCGCGGGCGGCATGCACACGCTCAACGGGGACCCTAACGTCGCGAAGCTGCAGCAGTACACGGTCAACCTGTACCGCGAGATCGAGCAGCGTTCCGGCCAGGACTGCGGCATCCACATGCCGGGCGGGCTGATGCTGGCCGACGACCGGGAGCGGCTTGACTGGCTGCGGATGGCCCAGGCCCGCGGCCGCTACCTCGGCATGGACATGGAGATCATCTCGGCGGCCGAGGCCACGGAGCTGTTCCCGCTGCTGGCCGAGCAGCACTTCATCGGCGCGCTCTTCGACCCGGCCGAGGGTCACGTCGACCCGACCGGGGTCACCCGGGCCTATGCCATCTGCGCGCGGCAGGCGGGCGCCGAGATCTACCAGAACACCTGGGTGAGCGACCTGCGCCAGCGTCCCGACGGTACCTGGGACGTCATCACCGATTCCGGTGAGATCCACGCCGAGCACATCGTCAACGCCGGCGGGCTGTGGGCCCGTGAGGTGGGCCGGATGGTCGGCCTGGAGCTGCCGGTGCTCGCGATGGAGCACATGTACCTGATCACCGAGGACATGGAGGAGGTGGCCGAGTACAACGCGGCCACCGGACGCGAGCTGCCGATGGCGCTGGACTTCTCCGGCGAGAACTACATCCGCCAGGAGCGCGGCGGGATGCTGCTCGGCACCTACGAGCAGGCGTGCGTGCCCTGGTCGCCGCGCGAGACGCCGTGGACCTTCGACAAGCAGCTGCTGACCCCCGATCTCGACCGGATCTCCCCGTCCCTGGAGATCGCGTTCAAGCACTATCCGGCGATGGCCGACGCAGGCATCAAGACGGTGATCAACGGGCCGTTCACGTTCGCGCCGGACGGCAACCCGCTGGTCGGCCCAGTACCCGGCCTGCGCAACTGCTGGGTGGCCTGCGCGGTGATGGCTGGTTTCTCGCAGGGCGGCGGGGTCGGCCTCACCTTGGCGCGCTGGATGACCGGCGGCGATCCGGGTGAGGACATCTGGGCGATGGACGTGGCCCGCTACGGCACCTGGGCCAACCTCGCCTACACCAATGCCAAGGTGCGCGAGAACTACAGCCGCCGGTTCCGTATCACCTTCCCCAACGAGGAACTCCCGGCCGGCCGCCCGCTGCACACCACCCCGGTCTACGACCGGCTCACCGCCCACAACGCGGTCTGGGGCGCGGGCTACGGACTCGAGCATCCGCTGTGGTTCCAGCGGCCAGGCGAGGAGCCGCGCGAGGACGTGACGTTCCGCCGCTCCAACGCCTTCCCGGTCGTCGCCGACGAATGCACCACGGTGCGCGAGCGCGTCGGGCTCACCGAGTGCTCCAACTTCGCCAAGTACCGCGTAACCGGCGCCGGCAGCGCCGAGTGGCTGCAGGGGCTATTCACCAACCGGCTGCCGCGAGTCGGCCGGATCAACCTCACCGCCGCCCTGGATCCCAGTGGTCACATCGTCGGCGAGTTTTCCGTGGCGCGGGTCGGCACCGACGACTTCTTCCTGTTCGGCTCCCAGATCGCCGAAGCGCATCACTCGCGCTGGTTCCGTAGGCACCTCGCTGACGGCGTGCGGTTCGACGTGCTGGCCCTGTCCCTGGTGGGCCTCTCGCTGGCCGGCCCGGCCGCCCGCGACGTGCTGCAGTCGGTCACCAGCACGTCGCTGGCGACCGAGGATTACCCGTTCATGACGTTCCGCCGGATCGACGTCGGGATGATCCCGGCCTACGTCGGCCGGATGACCTACACCGGGGATCTCGGCTACGAGATCTGGGTCGCGCCGGAATACCAGCGAGCACTGTTTGATCTGCTGTGGCAGGCCGGGCAGCCGTACGGCGTCGGCCTGTTCGGGTTCCGGGCGCTGATGTCACTGCGCATGGAGAAGATGTTCGGCACCTGGTTCCGCGAGTACCGTCCGATCTATACGCCGGCCGAGGCGCAGATGCACCGGTCGGTCAAGCTCGATCATGACTTCATCGGCCGCGCCGCGGTGGAGGAGGAACTGGCCCGCGGCCCGGCCCGGACGCTCGTCTACCTGGACGTAGACCCCGATCCGGCGGAACCGGCCGACGTCGTCGGCGACGAGCCGATCTGGCACGACGGGACGGTGGTGGGCTGGGTGACGTCCGGCGCGTATTCGCACTACAGTCGCCGGTCGCTGGCGTTCGGCTACGTGCCGACCGAGCTCGCGGTGCCCGGCGCGATGTTCGAGGTGGAGATCATCGGCCAGCGCCGTCCGGCGAGACTGCTGA
>Ga0335083_10007318_pt1 | contig 13650 bp, 12 predicted proteins | sample Lox_Sample_42_FD_206716 | JGI IMG/M metagenome (GOLD analysis project Ga0335083, IMG submission 206716) | Soil microbial communities from Loxahatchee National Wildlife Refuge, Florida, United States - Lox_Sample_4.2 | ecosystem: Environmental > Terrestrial > Soil > Wetlands | place: USA...
ATCCTCGGCATACTCGCCAGCGGAGTCCTCGCCCACATCGTCTATCAGGCAACGCCACAGGACCCGGTAGTGCTCGGTGGAGTCGTCCTCACCATGCTGTTATTGGGAATCCTCGCAACCTTCGTCCCCGCCCGCCGCGCCCAGTCCGTCGACCCGGCCCGCCTGCTCCGCGAGGAATAGCTCCGCACATGCTTCGTTTATCGACCACCCACCATCCCCCGAGATGTCATCCTGAGCGCAGCACCGCAGGTGCGGAGTCGAAGGACCTGCGGTTACTACCGTTAGCTCTCCCACATCAACCCACCTGAGCTGATCTGCGACCATCCACGAAGTCTTCTACTACACCAACATCGTCGCCAGCCGAACGCATGTACTCTACGTCGGAATGACCAATGATCCGGAACGCCGTATGATCGAGCAGTTGCCAAACGCCGACAACGGATTCAACCACCACTTCTATCGTGGCGTGTCACCACTCATTCATTTGCAGAATTCGTGGAGTGCTGCACGCGACCCTCATCGTCAAGGTGCTTGATAAACACCGCTGCGTGAGCCGGACTCCGCCGGCGCTAGCGCAATCAGGGCAATGCCGATCACCACCAGAACGCCCACACCGATCAGTTCACCCCGCGCAACCATATTGCGCCATGCCTGGAAGCCCATAACAGCAGCGTGAGCAAGGCTCGACCACGCAGTGAACGAAATCAGGCTCCGGTTCGCCGACGGGTTGCGAATGGCCAGCAGCTGAAAGACGCCAAGAGTGACATAAAGGCTGAACATCATGGACAAAGCAGGATCCTGTCGCACGAACACGACCATGGGATAAATCAAAGCCACAAAGAGCACTCCCACCGCGCCCAGCACAATCTTCAAAGCCACTTCTCGATGCATGCCCTACCTCCCGGCAACCTTGCGAGCCGTCTCCACCCCGCAAACCGGCAGCTTCGCATCCTCGAGCAAGCCAATCTGCTTCAGCACCGAAGCCTGGTCCCAGTAAATATGCTCATGCGCCAGCTTGCCATCACGGAAGCGCACAATCGCCACCAGCGGAATCTCCACTCTCCTGTTCGTTGGCGGAACCCCCGGCAGCATCCACGGCATCTCCTGCGTATGGGTGAACGAGAAAATCATCTCGTCAACCAGCTGATCTTCTCCCACCGTCCGCGAGATCGGAACCAGTGAAGTATCCGGAGGCATCGAAGGAATAAAGTCGCGCCCATAAAACTCGCGCAGCGCAGCCTTCCCCTCACCGCCCGTCATCACCGGAATATGGTTCACATACGCATCCTCGACCATCGTTGAAAGCGTAGCTTCCACGTCGCGAGTTACAAATTCATCCCGCGTGTGCTCTTCCCACAAAGCATTCAAGTCAGCCATGCCCGCGATTCTAGCTCAAGACCAAAACAGACCGACGTTCAACGATCCCTCTAAGAGCGTTCACAAGGGGTGTCACGATGATTCAACGAGGGCACTGTGACTGGGTGCCCGATTCAAGCCATCTTTTGGCTTGAATCGGGGAAGTTCCGCTACCGACCTCACAAGTGTGTCAAGCCCCGTGAGCAAAAGAAATCCCGCAACCCAAACAATCCAAAGCGAAAAACCCAAAGCCAATTTGGCCGATTATTTCGCCGAAACTGCTACACTGGAAATAGAGAGAGAAATGGCCCGCCGGACCCGGCGGGCTTTCATATTTTGGGGAGAATCACAACTCAATGGATTCCCGTCCTTGACCACAACTCTAGATTCCCGTCATTCTGACGACCAACCGGAGAGCCGGTCCCGAACGAGGCCAAAGGAAAGAATCTCAACGATGCAAGGTCAAACAACACCGCACGACTCACCGAAGATAAGCGAACCCTAACCCAAATCCTCTGACGAATTTAGCGAAAACAGACGGGGGGATCCCCAAGGCAAGGATAAGGCACAAAACCGGGTGCCCCATTCAATCTCCTCGCGCCGTTCGAGGAGATTGAGTGGGTCGAGCCAGACCGCGCCCAGCGCGCTCATCTTGAAACCCCTAACTACCAACAAAAAGACGAATTTACAAAAAAACATACCGGGGGGCCACTGTACAAACAGGCGCCGACATATCGTCGGCCGGGTGCCCCATTCAATCTCCTCGGGCCGTTCGAGGAGATTGAGCGGGTCGAGCCAGACCGCGCGCAGCGCGCTCACCTTGAAGCCCCTAACCACCAACAAAAAGACGAATTTACAAAAAACATACCGGGGGGACCACTGGACAAACAGGTGCCGACATATCATCGGCCGGGTGCCCCATTCAATCTCCTCGCGTCGTTCGAGGAGATTGAGTGGGTCGAGCCAGACCGCGCGCAGCGCGCTCATCCCTGAAACCCCTAACCACCAACAAAAAGACGAATTTACAAAAACATGTACCGGGGGAACCCACTGTACAACAGGTGCCGACATATCGTCGGCGACCCACCTCACTGCCGGAGGCCGCAGTCCCCAGCGTTGGGCGGCCGCTACCGCGAACGAGCGAACTGAGCCAAACAGAAGGAGGCGCGAAGCACGTCTTGGTGAAAGCAGAGGGCTTTAGCCCTCTGAATAAAACTGCCGTCGAGAGACGGCAACCTTGCTGCCGCAGGCTGTGTCCGGCACGCGCGATCTTCGCGTGTTGGGCGAGGAAGACCCATCCGCGCAGGTCGAAGACCGCAGCGGATCATTCACCACCGCGCAAAGCGCGCTCATATCGGAGCCTCAAAACGTCTACCCGGCAACAATCTCCGAGAAATCGGCAATCGAAGAAAACCCCACCAGCACCTTGGAAATCAGAGCCAGACGGTTCTGCCGCACCGCAGCATCATCGACCATCACCATGACCTTGTCGAAGAACAAATCAACATGGGGACGCAGCGTAGCAATCTGCTCCAGAGCCTCACGATACTTGTGCTCTGAACGCAAACTTTCCACCACCGGAGCCAGCCTGCCCGACTCCTCATGTAACTCGCGCTCGGCCGTATCGGCAAGCAGCGTATCTCTCACGGCTCCGTCCGAGGCCACGCCCTTCTCCGCAGCCTGCCGCACAATATTCTTCATGCGCTTAAAGGCCGCTGAAATCGCAGCAAAATCTTCGGAGCCGCGAACCGCCGTCAGCGCCTCGGCCCGCGCAATCGCATCGCGAACATCATCGAAACCCGCTGCCAGAACCGCATTCACCACGTCGTAGCTGAAGCCGCGCACATCGCGCAGATAAAACTCAACCCGCTCACGGAAAAACGCCGTCAGCGAATCCGACGAAGCACCAGCAGCCCTCAGCAGATCAGAGAACGTAATAGGCAATTCCGACTCAGCCAGAATCTTCACCACGCCATTCGCGGCACGCCGCAACGCAAACGGATCCTTCGAACCCGTCGGCTCCAGCCCGATGGCAAACATAGCCGTGATCGTCTGGAAACGGTCCGCAAGGCCAAGAATCTGTCCCTCAACCGTCGCCGGAATCGCATCCTCGGTCGAAGCAGGCGTGTACTGCGAATAGATCGCCTGTGAAACCACCTCGCCAAGCCCTTGCGCCTGCGCGTACAGGCCGCCAACAACGCCCTGCAGCTCGGTAAACTCCTTCACCAGCTCAGTCGTCAGGTCAGTCTTGGCGAGCTTCACAGCCCGCAACAGCGAAAACTCTTCAACCTCAACGCCGCGCTGCTTCACCACCAAGGCAAGCTGTTCCGCAATGCGCAGATTCGCCTCAGTCTTCACAAAGTAGCTGCCCAAATCCTTCTGGAAAGTTACAGACTTGAGCATCTCCACACGCTCAGACAGCGGAATCTTCTGATCGAAGTCCCAGAAGAACCGTGCATCCTTGAACCGCGAGCGCAGCACCCGCTCATTGCCATGCCGAATAACCGCAATTCCCTGCTCGGTCGCCTCAGTATTCAGCACCGCCAGGAAATGCGGACCCAGCTTGCCCGACGCATCTTCCACCGCAAAGTACTTCTGGTGATCGCGCATCACCGTCACCAGCACTTCCTCAGGCAGGGAAAGATACTCGGCTTCAAAGTTGCCCAGCAGCACCGAAGGCCACTCTGTCAGGTGCGTGACCGTATCGACCAGCGCCTCATCCTCACGCCAGCGCGCTCCCGGAACCGTGCGCGTCGCCGCGTCCAAAGCTTTCCTGATCCGATGCCGACGCGCCTCGACATCCACCAGCACCTTCGCCGACTCAAGCGCCGACACATACTCGGAGGGTTTATTGATCGTCACCGCATGATCGCCATGCAGAATGCGATGCCCATAGCTCAGATTACCCGCATGAACGCCGGCAAACTCAACCGGAACGATCGCATGATCCAGAATCGCCAGCAGCCACTTCACCGGACGCACAAACCGCTCCGGCTTGCCCGCACGCCAGTACATATTCTTCGGCCAGTACAGCCCGGCAAGCTCTTTCGGAAGCTGCTCCGTCAGCACATCCGCAGCCGAGCGCCCCTTGCGCAGCACCGTCGCCGAAACGTACTCACCTTTGGGAGTCGTGACTTTCTCGAGAGCAGCAACTTCAACACCAGCCTTCTTCGCAAACGCCTGCGCCGCCGGAGTCGCCTCGCCATTCTTGAACGCGACTGCCCACGAAGGTCCGGTCAGTTGTTCTTCGGAATCCGCCTGCGCCACCAGCACACCGCTCACAAGCACCGCCAGTCGCCGAGGTGTCGAATAGCTGGCCACAGCAGCGCCATCCATCAGCCGCTCACGGATGAGCAGCTCTTCCACGCGCCGTGCAAGCTCCGCCTGAGCCGCGGCGATCATGCGCGCGGGAATCTCTTCAAGTCCAACTTCAAGGAGAAAATCTGGCATCGTCTAGTTCTACTGTCTTTCTCTAAGGTCCTACAGGACGCTGGGTGCCCCATCCTTTCGGCTTCTGTTGCCGGAAGGATGGGAAACTGTAAATGTATGGCTCACAAATCCATACTTTGTTGTGCCACGTAGGCTTTGGCCACTCCAACGGCAAGGTTGCGGATACGCGCAATCACGCCCACGCGCTCGGTCACCGATATCGCTCCGCGCGCGTCGAGCAGGTTGAACAGATGCGAGCACTTCAGGCACAGATCGTAGGCTCCCAGCACCGGAAAGCGCTTCAACTCCACCGCAACATCCCGCTCCGGCTCCGCCGGACGATCGTCGTGCAGAAGCCGGTCGTGCGCCTTCTTCCCAGCCTCCAGCTTCCGCAGGTCCTGAAAACTCGCCAGCAGCGTCTGGCACTCAGCCTCATACATCCGCAGATGCTCCCACAGTTTCTCGACCTCAGCCGCCTCAAAGTTGTAGACCGAGAACTGCAACTCCTCCTGAAAGCGCACTTCGCCGTATGTTATGGCTCGCCCTGTAACCGGATCGCGCGCCCACACCACGTCGTAGAGCGAGTCCACATCCTGCAGGAACGCCGCAATGCGCTCCAAACCATACGTAATCTCGCCCGAAATCGGATCGAGATCGATCCCGCCGCACTGCTGGAAGTACGTAAACTGCGTAATCTCCAGACCATCCAGCATCACCTGCCATCCAATGCCCCACGCGCCCAGTGTCGGCGACTCCCAGTTGTCTTCCTCGAACTTGATGTCGTGCTCGCGCAGATCAACCCCGATCGCAGCCAGCGACTCCAGGTACACATCCTGAATATCCGCTGGCGGCGGCTTCAAGATCACCTGAAACTGGGTGTGCTTATACAGCCGATTGGGATTCTCCCCATAGCGCCCATCCGCAGGCCGCCGCGAAGGCTGCGCGTAAGCAATATTGATGGGCTTCGGCCCCAGCACTCGCAGAAAGGTATCCGGCGACATCGTCCCGGCGCCAACTTCCACGTCATACGGCTGCTGCAGCACGCACCCGCGCTCCGCCCAGAAGCTCTGCAGGCGAAACAGCAATTGCTGAAAGGTAAGGGGTTCTTTTTTGGTCAGAACGGGGGCAGACGCCACGCAAACTCTCTCTTATCTGAATGAATCGCTGCTGCGATTCTAAACGATCCACATTTACATGAACTGTCATCCTGAGCGCCGCGAAGGAGCTGCTTTTTCTGTCGAGCAGCACTCCCCGTCTCCGAAAGCCCTTAACCGCCAAGCTTCGCCAACGCAACAGCAGTCGTCAGCCGTCTCTCCAGATGCCGCTCAAGGCCCTGAATCGCAAATCGCCGCAGATCAGCCGCACGGCTTCGCGGCCACCCTTCACCGGCAAAGGCCGCAATCGGCTGCCGGAAGATCTGCTGCGCGAGCACCAAGGAATCCGGCGAGAGCGTCGAACTCCCCAACCGCTTGTGCTCGGCGCAGACCAGCCCATCCGCATGCGCGCTCCAGTACGCCGGACGCCCCGCAAACACCTCGCCGCCCACGCTACAGTGCAAAACGTCGGGCATCCACCCCATCAGCCGCGTGATCCAAAGCGCAAAATAGGTCACCGGCATCCAGATAGCACCCGTCCTTGTGTGATCCAGCACAGCCAGCAACAGCCGGAAAGCCGCATCATGGGGATCGTTGTCGGGCAGAATTTCTTCCAGCACCTCGGCATAAAAGGCCAGCGCCGCCGCCCGCGTGTAATCTACCGAACCGGAAAGCGGGGAGGAAACAATCTCGAACGAATCCAGCCGCACGAGTTCCTGCCGGGGCTTCTCCGAGTAGTTGGCCAGCACATGCGTCATCGGCTCCAGGGAGCCGCCGAAGCGGCGCCGGCTCCTGCTGGCCGACTTGGCAATGCCCTTGATCTTGCCTTGATTGCGCGTGAACAGAGAGACGATCAGGTCAGCCTCATGAATAGGCCAGGTGCGCAGCACAACCGCTTCTGCCTGATGGACGGTCACTCAAGGCAGGATAGAACACCCCGCTGTTACATGCGGCGGCAACAGAAACGGCGCTCAAATTCCAGCGCCGCTTTTCATAAAGATAGAAAGTTAAGTTTAAGTATTGCCTTAAGATGCCCGCATCAGCTCGCGCTCAGCGCGTAGCCAGTCGTGTTCAGCGTTGCCATCGGTGTATCCGCGTTCGGCCCAGAATCTCTGCGCGAGAGCGGCAATTTGGTCGTGAGTGGGGTGAATGACAATCGGCTCTGCTGCTTCAACAGTCGTCTTCTTCTTTGCAGGAGCCTTACGGGGTTTCGTCGTCTTTTCAGTCTTTTCGGCTTTGGGGGTCGCCATTCCTAATTAATCCTCCGAGATGTTCTCTTGTTTCCAGAGATATTCTCTATTTTATGATGCCAAAGCTTTGAGCGCATCCGGGAGTGGAAAATGCGTGCCTGCCGTTGACTAAAAAGGTCCCCGCTTGGCTCCCATTCTCCCGCAGAGAATCCTCTTTTATTCTCGTCATGTGTCCTGTTTCCGGCGAAAATCCTCTCATGGCAGAAAAACCCAAAAGTGAGTTGCCGATCCTTGCCTTCGCTGGCCAGAAAGCGTGGGAGAAGTGGTTGAAAGCAAACCATCTTGCATCGCCGGGTATATGGATGCAGCTGGCGAAGAAGGCTTCCGCCACGCCATCCCTCACATACTCCGAGGCCATCGAAGGGGCGCTCTGCTACGGCTGGATCGACGGACAGAAACGGAGCCACAGCGCCTACGCGTGGCTCCAGAAATTCACGCCCCGGGGACGCAAGAGCATCTGGTCGAAAATCAACCGCGAAAAAGCGCTCGCCCTCATCGAAAGTGGCAGGATGAAGCCCGCCGGTCTGGTCGAAGTGGAACGCGCGAAACAGGATGGCCGGTGGGAACGGGCCTATGACTCTCCAGGCAGCGCGACGGTCCCACTGGATCTGCAGGCCGCGCTGAACAGAAATGCCCGCGCCAAAGCCTTCTTCGCCACGCTCGAAAAGCACAACCGCTACGCCATTCTCTGGCGCGTCCAGACGGCCAAGAAAGCCGAAACCCGGGCAAAACGCATTGAGCTGTTTATCGGCATGCTGGAACGAGGCGAGAAAATACACCCCTGAACAAGGTTCAGGAGCCTATTCCACTTCCTGCTTAGCCCGGTAGCCATCGCGGGCGACAATGTCGTACTTGAGAGGCTTGTGCTTCTCATCCTGCATGCGCAAGGGGTGACCTTCATTGTCAACCAACTCGACGCGTAGCTTGCGGTAGGTCCCGTCCTGCTTGGTGTTCGTAGGCTTGTAGGTGATCTGGTACTCGTTGCGGATTGACTCGTTGATCGCCCTGAAATCTTCGGGCAGTTCAGCCGAGAACCGAGGTTCAAAGTACATGCCGCCCGTCATGCGGGCAAAGCTCTGCAGCTGGTTTTGTGCCTGCAGCATTCCGATGCTGTTCATGCGCCCACTGGCAAAGTTGCCCCCGCCCATGTACCCGGCTCCCCCCGTAGCAATGGAGAAGATGGTCACGTTCGGCGTTGCTTTGATCTTCTGCAGGCACTTATCCAGGTTAATTTTTGAGAACGTGTCGACGCCGGACGAAATGAGGATGACGTATTTGCGACCCTCGACGCGGCTGAGCCGATCCAGGGTTTGGTACACGGCATCAAAAAGGTTGGTCTCGTGCCATGTGGGGATCGTCAGCGACTGGATGGCCTGCTGGATTTGCATTTTGTTCTGAGTGAAGTCGGTCAGAATCGTGGTATGCATGTCGTAGGTGACGACGGCAACATAATCGTCCGGATGCAACTGCTGGGTGAACGCGACGGCCGAATTCCACATGTCGTAGATGAAGTTATAGCTATTGGCGGCGAACTCAACGAGAAGCACAGCGGTAATCGGAGCCTGAATACGCTTGAAACTCGTTATCTGCTGTGCTACGCCGTCCTCGTAGACGCGAAAGTTGTCCTGTTGCAGGTTCGGCACGAATTGGTGCGTCTTCTCGAGGATCACACCCACATCCACGTTCACCACGGGAACATCCACACGCAGAGAGAAATTCTGCAGCCCGGGCGGGTTCTTCACCTTCGGTTCAGGCGGAGGAGGTGGTGCCGGCGTCTCCGATTCTTTCTTCTTCGGAATAGCGATTGCGCCGTTATCTGCGCCAGGCCCACCGGCATCCGGCGACGCCTCATCCTGTTGCTGCTGACCTTGCTGATTCGACTGGGTTTGCTGCTGGCTCTGCTGGGGCGCTTGCTGCTGTGCTGGAGCAGGGCTCTGACAAAAGACAAGAGAAAGAAGCGCAAGCGAGGCAAATATCTGACGAATTCGGTGTGCACCCAATGGGATTCTCATACGTCGATTCATTGTGAAACTTCTAGGCGTTCTCCTGCAAGCGCTGCGCGGAACAAAGGTTTCGTCTCCGCAAAGCAAAAAATGCTCTACTCTTGTAGACGTGAGGATCCGCCTAAAAGACATCGGCTGGGTGATTTTGTTGGCCGCCTCTGTGGCCATGGCACAGACCGAGTCTCTGCCCGCGACGCCGCCACCCTCCACTGCCGGCTTCTTCCCCATCGATCAGGTGCATCGCGGACTGCATGGCGTAGCCTATACCGTCTTCGAAGGCGTGAATCCTGAACCCATGGCCGTGCAGATTCTCGGCCTTCTGCACAACGCCCTCGGTCCCGGACAGGACATGATCCTGGCGCGGCTCGAAGGCGCCAAACCGGACTACACAGGCGTAGTCGCAGGCATGAGTGGCAGCCCCGTATACATCGATGGCAAACTGCTCGGCGCCATCAGTTATCGCATTGGCGTTTTCAGCAAGGAACCCATCGCTGGAATCACGCCGATTGGCCAGATGCTTGAAGTCGCGCACCAGAGCGATGCCCTGATCGCTGCCAACAGGAGTCTTCCGTCCTTCGATCAAACTGCCAGCGTGAAGGACACGCCGACACTACCGCTCGCAAGTCAGGATTCCGTCGAGACCACTGCTATTCGACCCATGGACATGCCGCTCGTCTTCAACGGATTCAGCCAGCAGGCACTCGATCTGTGGAAAGAACACTCGCCGGCACTGGGGCTCAACGCTGTTGCCGGAATCGGCGGCTCATCCAGTAATGAAAAACAGCCGGAGCCTATTGTCCCCGGCTCCGCGGTCAGCGCTTTGTTGATGCGTGGCGACCTGGAGATCGCGGCTACCTGCACCGTCACCTACGTTGATCCGAAGCAGCTTCTCGCCTGCGGACACCCCATCACGCAATTCGGCCCGGTCTCAATGCCGATGACGAAGGCGCAGGTCGTCGCTACCTTGCCATCTCCGCTCTACGCATTCAAGATCATCAACACCACGGAAACGGTCGGATCGTTTACTGAAGACCGCGAGTCCGCGATTCGTGGCGCTTTCGGCCAGCAGGCGAAGATGATCCCGGTAACCGTCAACATCACCGGCGAGCAGACCCCGCACGCGCTGCATATTGAGGTCGTCGACCAGCCTCAGATCACACCCGCCGCCGTCATGGTCGCGGTTTTCCAGGCGCTGATGCAGCGCAACACATTCACGGCAGAAACCAGCTATCGCGTTCGCAGCACGGTCGATGTCTCGGGCTTTCCCGCAGTTCACTTTGGCGGGCTTGCTGCCCCCAGCGAATTCGCGCCGGCAAATCTTCTCGCTGCGTTGATGGTAGGCGAGCGCTTCTCGCGCCTCTACGATAATGCCGCGCGGCAAACACCGATCCGCAGCGTACAGATCGAAGTCGAAGCCATCCCCAAGCATCTCACCGCGCAACTTGAGAGTGCGCAGAGCACAGCCCCCATCGTGCATGCCGGCGAAACCATTACCATCGAAGCGACCATCCGGCCATGGCGCGGCGAGGTGCGGAATGTGCGTATTCCGGTCAAGCTACCCGAAGTCCTGAATGATGGCCAGGTGCGTCTCCTTGTGAGCGATGGCGCCACGCTCGACCGCATCACGCAGACGCCGCGCTTTGGGGCAACGCAGGAACTTGACGTAGCCGCGACCATCGAGCAGATGAACAACCTGCACGAGAACGATCGCCTGTATGTCACGCTGCTGCAGCCATCACCGCAAGCCGTGATCGACGGCCGCACGCTGGCAACGGTACCCATGTCGATGGCAAATGTTCTTGAGCCGCTTCGCCAGAATCAGAAACTCACGCTGAACGGTGAGTCGGCCGTGCCGATGGCGTCGGTGGCCATCGATAACGTACTCAGCGGCCAGCAGGTCATCACGCTGCGCGTCCAGTAGAGACGAGTGCGCCGAATCAACTCATCGGCGTTCCTCACTGTTGAGAATCCGAGGTCCAGCCTTGTCGGGCATGCAGTATTCCGCGTCGTCCTGAGCGACAACCAGATACCGGTTTCCGCCCGAATACTTCGCTCTGTACATGGCGATGTCAGCGGCGCGCCAGAGCTGCGAGCCCTCCGTCCCGTGCTCCGGATAGAGAGCGATTCCAACACTCGCTGAAAGCTGCATGTCAAGCCCGTCAACGGTGAACCGGCGCCGGAATTCCGTCAGCAGATCGCACGCTACCTTCTCTGCATCCGCCTTGTGCAGCAGTTCTCCTATGACGACCGTGAATTCTTCCCCGCCTGTCCGCGCTACCGTGTCCGACTCGCGCAGTCGCTTTGTAAGCCGGTCGGCAATTTCCTGCAGACAAGCGTCGCCGGTCGCGTGACCGTAGCTATCGTTGATTTGCTTGAAGCGATCGAGATCGATGCACAGAATTGCAGCCTTGTGGCCGTAGCGCGAGGCATTTTCCAGGGTGTGGCGCATGCGCTGCTCGAACAAAAAGCGATTTGGCAGGTTCGTTAATGAATCGTGGTGCGCCCGATGCACTAACTCCTCATGCAGTCGCTCGCGGTCCGTCACGTCCTGCACCAGAGACAACCGCGCATCGCAGCCCTCAAACATGATCGGGTGTGACGAAATCTCCGCCTGGAATTCGCTGCCGTCCTTCCTGCGCTGCGTCCATGGGCCGGTAACTTTGATGGAACTATGGGTATCGGCGAGCAACCGCTCCACTCCAGCCAGGGCAGCCACCTCATGCAGGTCGCCCATCGTCATCTGCAGGAACTCTTCCCGCGTATAACCGTATTCCTGCAACGCTGCATTGTTCACCCGCAGAAAGCCGAAGGTCGTCGTGTCGTAGATGAACATCGGGTGCGGGTTGCTGTCGAAGAGTACCCGGTACTGCTCGCTCTGCCAGTTTGCCGCATAGATCTGATTCTCAAGCAGAGAGAGAATCATGCCGAACCCAACAAAAAATTTCGGCACATTCCAGAGTTCTCCAGGAACATGCATCTGAGGAAAGAAATGCGCCATCCCCAGAGCGACTGGAAACACCGCGGCCCATGCCAGCAATCCCACGGACGCCGTTACCACTCCGGCCGAGAGGCGGCAAAAGTCATTCCAGTAAAGAACGGCATTGATCAAGAAGAGCTGCGTCAGAATCGCATATATGCCCAGGTCCGCCTGCTGGTGGCTGATCAGCCACAACAGCCATGCCCCGCAACTGACTGCGGCAAGGTGATTCGCCCATAGCACAATCGGCTTGTTCCGGCTGAAGCGCAAGCCGATCCAGACAGCCGCAGCCTCACCGGACGCAGCCAGCAGGACGAGGGGCCACACCGCTGCGTAGCCAAAGACAACCAGGAAAACGTAGACCACCAGCGGAGCGCCGGCCGCGACCCCTACCCAGATCAAGCTTTTGTGACGAAGCGCTAATGCCGACGAGGCAAGCACAAAACAGACACCCGCCAGCGCGAGCCCGCTCATACCGAGGGCAACCTGCGCTTCCTGCCAGAAGAGCGTCGAAACCTGAGGCAGCAGAGCTACAAAGTGAGCTAAAGCAAATAGCCATCCGGCAATCCAATAACGCAATCGCCGCGATGGGAGCTTCCGGTAAATCACTCCGAAGAGCAGCACCAGAAGGCCCAGAATCAGGATGTCGAGCAGCCTGTCTTGCATGGTGATCCCTCAACCTCACCATCGGCGGCTTCTACCCGGGTATGAAGAGAATCGCAACAAAAGCGAAAAGTCACAACGAGCGAGAAACGGCGACTTTAAGTACAGTTCTAGGGGGAGAACTCTTTACACCCAAAACATCAGGACTTCAATAAACTACTCTGCGATCTATCCTCATGGTGGGCAGTGCAGGGCTCGAACCTGCGACCTCCTGCTTGTAAGGCAGGCGCTCTAACCAACTGAGCTAACCGCCCATGAATCAACCCCAGTTCTTCCAAGGCCAGAACCGATATAGTTCAAGTTTACCAGTAATCAATCGGTATCTGAACCTGAAACATTCGCCGATGTGTACGCCGCTGATACACTGAGCGCTGTGCGCCGCCTGATTGTCAACGCAGATGACTTCGGCTTGACCCAGGGAATCAACCAGGCAGTCCTGGAATTGCACCAGGGCCACGCACTTTCTTCCGCAACTCTGATGGCCACTGCGTCGCAATTTAGCCAAGCAGTATCAATGGCAGAGCAGTCTCCCTCTCTCGGCGTAGGTTGCCATATCGTTCTCGTTGACGGCACGCCAGTACTGCCTCCATCTGAGATTCCATCGCTCATCGACCCCTCGTCCCAAAACGGAACAGCCTTCCGTCCCAAGCTGAGCACTTTCGTAACCGACCTGCTCCGGGGCCGCATCAGCGACGCCGAAATCGAAGCGGAGGCCACCGCTCAGATTCGCAAAGTACAGCAAGCCGGAATCCACGTCACACACGTCGACACCCACAAGCACTCACATACGTTCCCGCGCGTTCTTCGGCCCCTGGTACGCGCAGCACTCGCCTGCGGAGTCAAAGCCATCCGCAATCCCTTCGAGCCCAACTGGAGTC
>Ga0335083_10007320_pt1 | contig 13647 bp, 14 predicted proteins | sample Lox_Sample_42_FD_206716 | JGI IMG/M metagenome (GOLD analysis project Ga0335083, IMG submission 206716) | Soil microbial communities from Loxahatchee National Wildlife Refuge, Florida, United States - Lox_Sample_4.2 | ecosystem: Environmental > Terrestrial > Soil > Wetlands | place: USA...
CAACCCTCCGTGCTTGGGATCGCAGCGCTCGGCGAGCTGCTTGCCCGCCGCGATCAGCATCTCGGCGCCGAGCCGCGCGCGATCGCCGCCGGCCGCGCCGCGCCGGTAGTGCTCGTCGACGCGCGACAGGCCGTCGAGCAGCGCCGACGCGTTGTCCTCGGCGTCGCCGCGCCGCGTGCGATACGCATCCGCCATCGCGCGCAGGAGGTCGCGAAAGCTCGGCCGCCCGAACCGCGGCTCCTTCGGAAAATACGTCCCGAGGTAGTACGGCCGGCCATCCGGCAGGCAGAACGCCGACAGCGGCCAGCCGCCGCCCTCGCCCATCACCTGGATCGCGTTCATGTAGATCGAGTCGACGTCGGGTCGCTCCTCGCGATCGACCTTGATGTTGACGAACAGCTCGTTCATCACGCGCGCGGTCGCGTCGTCCTCGAAGCTCTCGTGCGCCATCACGTGGCACCAGTGGCACGCCGCGTAGCCGATCGAGACGAACACCGGCTTGCCCGCCCGCTTGGCCTCGGCGAACGCCTCTTCGCCCCACGGCCACCACTCGACCGGATTATCCGCGTGCTGTCGGAGGTACGGCGAGCTCTCTGCCGAGAGGCGATTGGGCATGCGCGATCCATAGCGCGATTGCGCCCTGGATCGGCGACGTTTCCGACGGCGATCGGCTATACAAAGCGCTCGATGTCCGAGCCGTCGCCGCCCTCCAACATCACGCCGATCTCGATCGAAAACGAGATGAAGAGCTCGTTCATGGATTACGCCATGAGCGTGATCGTCGCGCGCGCACTGCCCGATGCGCGCGACGGGCTCAAGCCAGTCCACCGGCGCATCCTGTTCGCCCAGCGCGGCCTCAACAACACGTTCAACCGGCCGTACCTGAAGTGCGCGCGCATCGTCGGCGACGTCATCGGCAAGTACCACCCGCACGGCGACGCCGCGGTCTACGACGCGCTCGTGCGCATGGCGCAGGACTTCTCGATGCGCTACCCGCTCGTCGACGGCCAGGGCAACTTCGGCTCGGTCGACGGCGATCCGCCGGCGGCCATGCGCTACACCGAGTGCCGCATGAGCAAGCTCGCCGGCGAGCTGCTCGCGGACATCGACAAGGAGACCGTCGACTGGGCCCCGAACTACGACGACAAGGAGATGGAGCCGACCGTCATGCCGACGAAGGTTCCGAACCTGCTCGTGAATGGAGCAGCGGGGATCGCCGTGGGAATGGCCACCAACATCCCGCCGCACAACCTCGGCGAGGTCATCGACGGCGTGCTCGCGGTGATCGCCGATCCGAAGATCACCGACGATGATCTGCTCAAGATCGTGCCCGGTCCGGATTTTCCGACCGGCGGAGTGATCCAGGGCCGCAACGGCATCATCGGCGCGTACAAGAACGGGCGCGGCGCGGTCGCGATCCGCGGCGTCGCGGGCGTCGAGGAGATCCGCAAGGACCGCCAGGCGATCGTCGTCACCGAGCTACCGTTCATGGTCAACAAGGCGCGCTGGATCGAAGCGACCGCCGAGATGGTCCGCGACAAGAAGCTCGAGGGCATCTCCGACATCCGCGACGAGAGCGATCGCACCGGCATCCGCGTCGTGTTCGAGCTCAAGCGCGACGCGAACGACCAGGTCGTGCTCGCGAACCTCTTCAAGTTCACGTCGCTGCAGACGTCGTTCGCGGTCAACATGCTCGCGATCGTCGACGGCCGCCCGGTCGTGCTGTCGCTCAAGCGCGCGCTTCAAGTCTTCGTCGAGCACCGCCGCGAGGTCGTCACGCGGCGCACGCTGTTCGACCTGCGCGAGGCGCGCGCGCGGCGCGAGATCGTCGAGGGCCTCGGTCTCGCGGTCATGAACATCGATCGCGTCATCGCGATCATCCGCGAGTCGAAGGACACCGACATCGCGAAAGAACGACTCATGGCGGAGAAGCTCGGCGGGCTCGCCGGCTTCCTCGAGCGCGCCGGCCGGCCCAAGGCCGAGATCGACGCGGCCGCGGCCAAGCAGTTCATCCACCTGTCCGCGCGCCAGGCCCAGGCGATCCTCGACATGCGCCTCGGCCGGTTGACCGGCCTCGAGCGCGAGAAGCTCGAGGCCGAGTACAAGGAGCTGTGGCAGCTCACCGATTACCTCGAGAGTCTGCTCGCCGACGACAAGAAGCTGATGGGCGCGATCGTCGACGAGCTCAACCAGATCAAGACCGACTTCGCCGATCCGCGCCGCACGCGGATCGTCGACGCCGAGGGCGAGATCCTGACCGAGGAGCTGATCGACGAGGAAGAGACGATCGTCACCCGCAGCCACCTCGGCTACATCAAGCGCACGCGCGTGCGCGAGTACCGCGCGCAGGGGCGCGGCGGGCGCGGGATCACGGGCGCGCAGTCGAACGACGGCGACTTCGTCGCCGACATGTTCGCGGCGTCGACGCACGATCACCTGCTGTTGTTCACCGACAAGGGCCGCGTCTACTACAAGAAGGTGTTCGAGCTGCCCGAGGGCGCACGGACGTCCAAGGGGCGCGCGATCGTCAACGTGCTCGATCTGCAGGAAGGCGAGCAGGTCGTCGCGATGCTCCCGCTCAAGGAGTTCCGCGCGGACACGAGCGTGTTCTTTGCAACGCAGGCAGGTACCGTGAAGAAGACGGAGCTGTCTGCGTTCGAGAACGTACGACAGAGCGGCATCAGGGCCATCACGATCGAGGACGGCGACCGGCTCGTCGGCGCCGCGCTCGTGACCAAGGAAGACGACGTGCTGCTCGCGTCGGCGAAGGGCTACGCGGCGCGGTTCACCGAGGACCGCGTGCGCGCGATGGGCCGCAACGCGGCCGGCGTGCGCGGCATCGCGCTGCGAGCGGGCGATCGCTGCGTCGGCATGTGCACGTTCCCGCGGACGTCGTCGGCGACGATGATCACGGTGTGCGAGCGCGGCTACGGCAAGCGCACCGCGCTCGGCGACTACCCGGTGAAGAACCGCGGCGTCATGGGCGTCATCACGATCAAGACGACCGCGCGCAACGGCCTGGTCGCCGGCGTGCGGATCGTGACCGACGACGACCACCTGATCCTGATCTCGGATCGCGGCAAGCTGATCCGCATGCGCGTGCGCGACGTCCCGGTGCAGGGCCGCGCGACGCAGGGCGTGCGCGTGATGCGCGTCGACGACGGCGAGCACATCGCCGCGATCGAGCGGCTGGCCGAGCCCGAGGACAGCGGGATCGCCGAGGGCGCGCCGATCGAGGCGGTCGACGACGGCGACACGATCCCGAACGACAGCATGGAAGGCGAAGGCGACGAGGGCGAGGGCGAAGGCGAAGGCGACGAAGGCGTGGGCGACGACGGCGACGACGGCGATGACGGCGACGACGGCGAGGATGAAGGTGAGGACTAGTCTCATCCTGTTCGCCGCGCTCGCGGCGTGCACGCACGACGATCCTCCCGCCGACACCACGCATCGCATCGAAGTCCTCGAGCAGCAGCTTGCCGCTCAACAGGCCGAGCTCGCTCAGCTGCGCGGCCGGCTCGCCGCCGGGCCACAGCTCGAGGACCGCGTCGCCGCCCTCGAGGCCCGGCCGGTCAAGCCGGCGGCGAAGGCCGCGCGCGAGAAGCCCGATCCGTCCGCGATCTACGCCGTGCCGATCGCGGGCGATCCGGTCTACGGCTCGCCGAGCGCGAAGGTCACGCTCGTGATGTGCGGCGAGTTTGCGTGCCCGTACTGCCGCCAGGCGTGGACCACGGTCGACCAGCTACGCGCGAAGTACGGCGCGGACCTGCGCGTCGCGTACAAGTCGTTCGTCGTGCACCCGAAGTACGCCACGTACATGGCGCAGGCCGCGTGCGCCGCGAATCATCAAGGCAGGTGGCGGCAGCTCGCCGACCTGCTGTGGGTGCAGGCGTACGACACGCACGAGTTCGAGCACGCGCACATCGACGATCTCGCGAAGCAGGCCGGGCTCGACATGACGCGCTACCGCGCCGACCTCACCGGCGTGTGCCCGGGCGAGGTAGACCACGAGCAGGCCGAGCTGACGACGTTCGGCGTCAACGCGACCCCGACCTTCTTCATCAACGGCCGCTACCTCTCCGGCGCGCTGCCGATCGACAAGTTCACGGCGCTGATCGACGACGAGCTCGCGAAGGCGAGCGCGAGCAGCACGCCGCCCGAGCAGTATTACGACCAGGAAGTGCTCGCCCGCGGGCTCAGAGCAGTCGCGGCCGCGCCGCCACCCTAGCCAGGCTGGCGGCGGCGAGCAGCAGGGCGAGCGCGGCCGCGATTGCGCTCCACGTGTCCTGGTCCTCGCTCAGCGGCTTGTAGACGATGGCGAACGCGGTGATGTTCTCGGGGCAGCGCTGGCGTAGCGGGCGGACCGGCGGCGCCGGCGCGAGCACTTCGCGCGCGAGCGAAGGCGGACCGGCGAGCACGCGAATGTGGTCGCGCTCGGCGCGCGCCCGGACGCGCGCGATGGCGGCATCGTCGAAGCCGGTTGCGATCAGCACGCGCTCGGACTGCGCGCTCTGCGCGAGCTCCGCGTAGCCGAGCGCGAGCAGATCGTCCGGATCTGCCAGCGTGGCCTGGTCGAACGAGCGCGACCTGCCTTCGAGGTTCGGCAGCGCCCGGCGTTCGACATCGGCGAGATGATCGACGAGGATGCCCTCGCTGTCGGCCGGCGCGATGGTGCCGAGCCCGAGCGCGTCGATGTCGCGCGCCATGTCCTGGCGCGGGCCGTTGTAGACGAATGCGATCGCGATCGAGAACGCGACTCCGACCATCCGTCCATGGTGCCACGCCCGATGCTAGGCTGCCAAGCCATGTCGATCTCCCGCAGTCTCGCCATCTTCGAGCGCGCGAAGCAGGTCATTCCCGGCGGCGTCAACTCGCCGGTACGCGCGTGCCGCTCGGTCGGGGCAGATCCGGTGTTCGTCGCGCAGGGCGACGGCGCCACGATCACCGACGCCGACGGCAACACCTACGTCGATCTGATCGGCAGCTGGGGCCCGCTGATCCTCGGCCACACCCACCCCGAGATCATGGCCGCGATCGCCGAGGCGATGGCGCAAGGCACGACGTTCGGCGCGCCGACCGAGATCGAGGTGCGGTTCGCCGAGACGATCCGCGACGCGTACCCGTCGATGCAGATGGTGCGCGCGGTGTCGTCGGGCACCGAGGCCACGATGTCGGCGCTGCGCCTCGCGCGCGGCTTCACCGGCCGCGACAAGCTCGTCAAGACCGACGGCGGCTACCACGGCCACGCCGACTGCCTGCTCGTCGCGGCCGGCTCGGGCGCGGCCACGCTCGGCATCCCGGGCTCGGCCGGCGTGCCGGAAGGTGCCGCGCGCGACACGATCGTCGTGCCGTACAACGATCTGGCGGCCATGGAGCGCGCGCTCGCCGGCGGCGACGTCGCGGCCGTCATCATCGAGCCGGTCGCCGGCAACATGGGCCTGGTCCTGCCCGCGCCCGGCTACCTCGAAGGCCTGCGCGCCGCGACGCAAAAACATGGCGCACTGCTGATCTTCGACGAGGTCATCACCGGGTTTCGCGTCGCGTACGGCGGCGCGCAGCAGAAGTTCGGCATCACGCCCGACCTCACGTGCCTGGGCAAGATCGTCGGCGGCGGCCTGCCCGCCGCCGCGTTCGGCGGCCGCGCCGACATCATGCAGAAGCTCGCGCCGCTCGGGCCGGTCTACCAGGCCGGCACGCTGTCGGGAAATCCCGTCGCGATGGCGGCCGGGCTCGCCGCGATCGCGATCCTCGCGCGGCCCGGCACGTACCAGCGGCTCGAGCAGCTCGGCACCCGGCTCGCGACCGGCCTGCTCGCCGCGGCGCGCGCCGCCGGCGTACCCGCGTGCGTGAACCACCTGGGCTCGACGTGCACGCTGTTCTTCACGCCCGGACCGGTCACCGACTACGCGAGCGCGAAGACCGCCGACACCACGCGCTTCGGCACGTTCTTCCGCCGCATGCGCGAGCGCGGGATCTTCCTGCCGCCTTCGCAGTTCGAGGCGATGTTCGTCAGCCTCGCGCACACGGACGATGACATCGACCAGGTCATCGCGGCGGCGAAAGCCAGCCTGGTTGGCGGATAATGTTACTTGCATCGCGCAGCACGGGCGTGCAGCTTGCGCCGATGCGATACGCCATCGCCACATTGATCGTCGCGGGATGCACGTCTCCGTCCGTGCCCACCGACCAGATCATGGCTCAGCTGCACGGGAGCTTCGACGGACAGGACGTGACCGTCGAGTTCGACCTCCTGAGCTCGAGCACGGACAGCCCGTACATGCTGGAAGACGGCGAGTCGCTGATCGCGACGTTCCAGGATCAGTCGGCGAAGATGCAGTACACGCCGCCTCTGTCGCCCGACGCGACCTTCGCGGCATACACCGCCAGCTTCGTCGGCGTCCCCGCGCCGAACGACGCGTTCGCGGTCGCGTTCCGCCGCGCGAGCGAAGGCTCCGCCCTCGAGTCGAGCGGCACGTTTCCTCCCGGGCTGGTGATGGGTGGCGTGCCGGCGACGGTGTCGCGATCGCAGAGCTTCACCATCACGTGGTCGCCTTCGGGCTACTCGGACGAGCTCGTCGTCCGTGGCGACGAGTCGTGCATCGATCTGTCGATCGACGCCGAGACCGCGATCACCGGCGATACCGGCAGCGCCACGTTTCCCGCTGGTTCGCTGGACGACGTTTCGGACGCGAGCTCGTGCACGGCATCGATCACGCTGAGCCGATTCGAAGACCAAGCCGGCGTGCTCGATCCCGCGTTCGCGGACGCTTCGGACGGCCACGTCGACTCGACCTGGTCGTCGACCGCGACCTTCACGTCGACGCCCTGACCCCGTTACCAGCGATCCCCGCACGCGATTGACGGGGCTAAATGCGCGTGGTACGAGGGCGGCCGCTCATGACTGCCGGTACTACCAGAAGCGGCGAAATGTCGCAGGCTTCGATCATGAGCGACACGCATCCCAAGCACGTGGATCCGGCAACCCGAACCGGCCATCGCGTCTACGACACGCTCTCGGCCACCTCGGTCGGGCTCGAGTTCGGCATCTCGGTCATCATCGGCCTGGTCGCCGGCTGGTGGCTCGACAACCGGTTCGGCACCGCGCCGTGGCTGACGATCGTGATGTTGTGCTGCGGCTTCGCGGCCGGCGTGCGCGGCGTCCTGCGCGCGGTGAAGCGCGCGGATCGCGCCGCCGAGAGGGAGTCGCGCGGTGGCTAGCCCCTCGATCCAGCGCATCGAGCGCCTGAACTACATCCTGGGCGCGCTCGCGATCGTGATCGCGGCGCTCACGCAGAGCGAGCGCGTCGCGCTCGGGCTCGCGATCGGCGTCGCGCTGACGTGCGCGAACTTCTTCGTGCTCCGCAAGCTGGTCGTGCGGTGGACCGCCGACGCGGCCGCCGGCAAGCCGAGCAAGTCCGGCCTGCTCGTCGTGCCGAAGATGCTCGTGCTCGGCGGGCTCGTGATCGCCTGCCTCGCGCTCCTGCCGATCGATCCGTTCGCGTTCGCGATCGGGTACTCGATGTTCTTCTGCTCGATCGTGTTGGAGCTCCTGCTCGCGAGCCTCTTGCCCGCGCGCGACGAGCACGACGAGGACCCCGAGAAGCCAAATGGGTGAACACGGAACCTGGTTCGACTACCTGAATCGCTTCGGCTGGTGGCGCGATCTCAGCGTGCATCTGCACCACGCGCTCGGCGTGAAGAAGACGCCGTTCGGCGAGGACAGCTTCTTCACGCTCACGCCGGTGCTCGGCGCGCTCGTCGTCGTGCTGTTCACGATCTGGGGCGGGATGAAGTTCTACCGCGGCCTGCAGGGCAAGGACGGCGGCATCGTGCCGGCCCGCACGATGAACCTGCGCAACTTCTTCGAGTACATGACCGAGAGCGTGTACGGCATGGTCGAAGGCGCGATGGGCGAGGCGAACGCCGCGCGGTTCTTCCCGCTGATCGGCGCGCTGTGGTTCTTCATCCTGTTCTCGAACCTGTTCGCGCTGATCCCGGGCTTCACGCCGCCGACCGACACGCTCAAGACCAACGTCGGCCTCGCGATCATGGTGTTCTTCCTCACCCACTACTACGGCGTGAAGGAGCACGGCCTCGCGTACTTCAAGCACTTCCTCGGGCCGGTGCCGGCGCTCGCCCCGCTCATGCTGATCATCGAGACGATCAGCCACATCGCGCGGCCGCTGTCGCTGTCGGTGCGGCTGATGGGCAACATGGTCGCCGATCACAAGGTGACGATGGTGTTCTTCGCCCTCGTCCCGCTGGTCGTCCCGCTGCCGTTCTTGCTGCTCGGCCTCTTGGTCTGTCTGATCCAGGCGCTCGTGTTCTGCACGCTGACGATGGTCTACATCGGCATGGCGATCGAGCACGAGGAGCATTGATTTCTAAAGGCTCGCAAGGTAAGGAGACCCATCCAATGAAGCGCACCATCCAGATCCTCTCGTCGGCGATCACCCTCCTGGTCGTGTTCGGCTCGACCGCGTTCGCGCAGGGCGCGGACGCCGCGGCGGTCCGTCAGCAGGGCCTCGCGTCCAACTACGGCCTGATCGCGCTCGGCGCCGGCCTCGGCATCGGCCTGGCGGCGCTCGGCTGCGGCATCGGCCAGGGCCGCGCGGCCGGCTCGGCGCTCGACGGCATCGCGCGCAACCCCGGCGCGGCCGGTCAGATCCGCGGCCCGATGATCCTCGGCCTCGCGCTGATCGAGTCGCTCGCGATCTACGCGCTGCTGATCGCGTTCCTGCTCGTGTTCAAGGTCGGCGCCTGAGCTGCCCGATCTGGACGCTGTGTTCGCGAGAACGGCCCCGAGGCCGTTCTTTGCGTTTTCGGGGGGCGTATGGGACGCTGGCGGCATGTCGGAGGCCGAGGCGAAGCCGCACGAGCTGGACCTCGCGGGCAAGTCGACGCTCGAGATCCTCTCGCAGATAGATTTGTTTTCCGGCCTGCCGCACGGCCACCTGCGCCGCGTCGTCGATATCGGCCTCGAGGAGCAGTACAAAGGCGGCGCGACGATCTTCTCGGAGGGCGAGCCCGGCGACAAGTTCTACCTGATCGTCGAGGGCGCGGTGCGGATCTCGCGCATCGTGCCCGGCATGGGCGAAGAGGCGCTCGCCGTGTTGCGACCCGGCAACTACTTCGGCGAGATGTCGCTGATCGACGACGCACCGCGCTCGGCCACCGCGGTGTGCCACGAGAAGTGCCGGCTGTTCGTCGTCAACCGCCGCGACCTCGAGGACCTGCTGTTCGTCGACCGCGATCTCGCGTACGAGCTGCTCTGGAACTGGGTGCGCACGCTGTCGCGCCGCCTGCGTTCGATGAACGACAAGATGACGTTCCTCGCGACGACGTCGAAGTTTTGATCATGCTGCGCGCGCTCGTCGTGGTCGCGGTCGTCACCGGCTCGGCGCACGCCGAGCCGCTTCCCGCAGGGTCGATCGAGGTGGTCGCCGGGATGACGAGCGGGGCCGGCGCCGACGCGAAGAAGCTCGGCTACGGCTACGTCATCGGCGCCGAAGCGTCGTGGCAGCCGATGAGAACCGAGAAGCGCTGGGGCGTCGCGCTGCGATGGTCGACGCTGTTCGGCGGCCTGTACGACGGCACGGCCGAGAACGTGAACCCGCCGCTGCGCACCGTGCAGATGGATCTCACCGCCGGCGTGCGGTTCCGGCCGTGGACCACGCGCCGCCGCTACCTCACCGCGCGCCTCGGTGCCGGCATCCTGCGCACGAACGATCCCGTCGACGGCACGGATCGCACGTTCGTCGGGCCGGCCGCCGCGGTCGGGCTCGATCAATACTTCGGCACGCTCGTGGTCGGCGTCGACGTCCGCTACGCGCTGGTCGCGTTCGGGCCCGAGCAGCTCGCGCTCGTCGTGCGCATCGGCGTGGCGGGGCCCTGATGCCCGTCTTGATCACCGAACGCCTGCGGCTCGTGCCGATCACGTTGCCGATGGTCGAGGCGGTCGTGCGCGGCGATCGCGCGGCGGCCGAGGCCGTGGCCGGCGCGCGCTGGCCCGATGCGTGGCCGAACGAGGATCTGATCGCGCGCGCGTTTCCGTTCTCGCTCGACGCGATCCGCGCCGATCCCGACGTGCGGCTGTGGGGCGACTCGCTCGTGCTGCCGAAGGACGACCCGCCGCGCATCATCGGCAGCGTCGTGTTTCACGGGCTGCCCAGCGACGGCATCGCCGAGGTCGGCTACGGCATCGAGGAAGGCTCGCGCGGCGTCGGGCTCGCGACCGAGGCCACGCTCGCGTGCGTCGAGTGGGCGCTCGGTCAGCCCGGCATCGCGGCGGTGCGCGCGACGACGTTCCCGTGGCACCACGCGTCGCTCGCGGTCATCCGCAAGTGCGGCATGAGCGCGTGCGGGACGCGCCCGCACGAGCTGTTCGGCGACCTGCTCGTGTTCGAGCGCCGCGCCTAATCGAGCGGGACCGGGACGGGCACGCGCGAGGCGCCGCGGCCCGTGCCGTCGGTCCACTCGTCGGTGCTCGCGAAGCACACGACGTGATGCGATGGCGCGATCGCGCACAGCGGCGGCGCGGCGGTCAGTGCGAGCGCGTCGTCATACGCGCGCGCGATCGCAGGTGGCGCGGAGCGCTCGGCGCTGATGCAGCTCGTGCCGTCGGCGCCGCGCGCGCACGCAGTCTCTCGGCTCACGAGCAGCGAGCGCGCACCGGCCGCGAGCGGCGCCGGAGTCGCGACCGGCTTGCCGTCCGCGACGTCGAGCGCGATCGCGAGCGCGTGGCCGTCGCGCTGGCGCACGACCAGCTTGGCGGCCATCGACGCACCCGCGAACTCCGCGCCGGTGCCGGCGAGCTCGACCACGTCGTCGGCGACGATGATCGGCGCGGTCGTCGCACCCTTGCGGGTTTCGGCCCAGCACCGCACCTGCCCCGGCGAACGATCCAGGACGCACACCCAGTGCCCGGCGATCGCGATCGCGTGCGCGTGCTCCGCGCCACGGATCGGCGCCGGCGCGGTGGGCGCCGCCGACGCATCGAGCTGCGGATCACCGACGTGAAGCAGCGTGCCGTCGCCCGTGCGGACGAGCAGGCCGAAGTCGGTCGCGTACAGCTCGCGCACGTCGTGCAAGCCGGGCAGGTCTGCAAACGACGTCGCGATCTCGAGGCCGAAGACCGGAGTGATGCCCCAGCATGCGACCGCGCCGGTGCGGCGCAGCACGCACGCGTGAAAATGGCCGGCGACGAGCTTCGTCGCGTCGCGGATCGTCGACACCGTGAGCGGCACGTCGGAGCGAACCACGTCGTGGCGCTCGCCCACCTCGCCGCGCCCCCAGTACGCGAGCTGACCGTTCGCGCGCAATGCGACCACGCCGTCGCTCCAGCTCGCGAGGTCGATCGCGTCGTCGAGGCCCCACACCTGCGTCGGGGTCACCGGCGCGGGCACGGCGCGGCCGAGCGCGCCGTGGTCGTACGCCCCCCAGCACGCGACCTGACCCGCGCCGTAGCGCGCGCACGCGTGCTCGCCGCTGCTGCGGACCTCGACCGGGTGATCGAGCGCGACCGGCTGCCTGGCATCGACGATGTCGAACGTGCACGTCGCCGACGACGCGGTCGTCGTGCACGATTGCTCGGCGAGCTCGGCCGGCGAGGCGGTGAGCGACAGATCGAGCTGCACGCACGTCACGGCGCCGGCGACGCGCGCGCACACCGTGCCCTCGTTCGCCGCGTCGGGGACGAACGGCTGCTCGGCTTTCGCGAGCACGACCTTCGGCGCGCCGAGGTACAGCTTCGGCTTGGTGCCGGGCGGCGCGAGGTAGCGATCGATCGGCGTGCGCGGATCGGTGCGGCTCTGCTCGGCCTGGCGGTAGACGTCGACGCACGCGAGATCGCCGGCGACGACCGCGCACGCGAACCCGACGCCCGGGAACTGCCAGTCGGGGCCGAGCAACGTGCCCGTCGTCATCGCCGTGACGTGATGCAGGCGCGTTCGCGTCGCGGTGTGGTCGCCGACCCAGCACGCGACGTCGCCCGACTTCTCGAGCACGCACCAGCCTTCGCCGGCAACGGCGAGGTCGGTCGCGAACGCGATGCCGTCGATGTGCTGGAACCGGAGATGGGACTCGTCGAGCTTGCCGTCCTCGAATTCGATGCAATCGACGCGGCCGTCGCGGTGCCGCATGCACGCTTCGCCGTAATCGAGCACGAGCTGGACCACGTCGCCGCCGAGCGCGACCGCGTGCGGCGCGCCGAACACGCCGCCCCAGCACGTGACCGCGCCGCTCGCGCGCACCGCGCACGTCGCGTCGCCCGACCCCGCGAGCCCGATCGCGGGATCCTTCGGCGCGGGCACCGCCGGCGGCGCCGGCCGCGGGCGCAGCGGCTCGCCCGGCGTCGCAAACACCGGCGGCGGTGGTGGCGCTGGGACCGGCGGTGCGCTGGCGGGCTCGTCGCCGTGACCGCATGCGCTCGCGATCGCCGCGCCAAGCAAGGCCCTCCGCGCACGCACGAGCCCGAGCATACGCTGGACGCGCGGCTGCGGCTTCGCTACGGTGCGCCCGTGTTTCGCCTCTGACTGTGAGATCGGCTCGGCGTGACCGGGCCGCGAGGAGCCTGCCGTCATGTCCGACAAGTCCGCTCTCGTGCTCGGCGCCGTCGCGTACGACGCCAAGGTCGTGCCGATCTGGGAAGGCTTTCGCGCGTACTTCGAGGCGCACGAGCTGCCGTTCGACTACGTGCTGTTCTCGAACTACGAGCGCCAGGTCGAGGCGCAGCTCGCCGGCGCGATCGACGTCGCGTGGAACTCGCCGCTCGCGTGGATCGAGACCGCGCGCGCCGCGCCCGGCCGCGCCCGCGCGATCGCGATGCGCGACACCGACTGCGATCTGACGAGCGTCGTGCTCGCGAAGCCGGGCGTGCGCGCGCTCGCCGACCTGCGCGGCAAGCGCGTCGCGGTCGGCGCCGCCGACTCGCCGCAGGCGACGCTGATCCCGCTCGTCGCGTTCGCCGAGGCCGGGCTTCGGCCCGGCCTCGATATCGAGGTCGTGCGCCACGACGTGCACGTCGGCAAGCACGGTGACCATATCGGCGGCGAGCGCGACGCGGTGCGCGCGCTGCTCGAAGGCCGCGCCGATGCCGCGTGCGTGATCGACGGCAACCGGCTCGCGTTCGCACGCGAAGGCCTGTTCGGCCCGAACGAGCTCGCGGTCGTCCACCAGACGCCGCCGTACGACCACTGCAACTTCACGGTGCTGACCTCGTCGCCGAGCATCGATCGCTTCCGCGCGCTCCTGCTCGCGATGTCGTACCACGACCCGACGGTGCGCCCGCTGCTCGACATGGAGGGCCTGAAGCAGTGGCGCGAAGGCCGCACGACCGGCTACGCGCAGCTCGCGCGCGCGGTCGATCGCTTCCAGACGATCGAGGCGTGGCTTGCCCGCCAACATTGACCTCGGCGATCTCGGGCTCGACGAGGGCGCGCACTTGCTGGTCAAGCGCGCGCTCGCGGCGGCCTCGCACGTCGTCGTGCGCGGCCGCTCGCCCGCGCTCGCGATCGATCTGCCCGCGTGGTGCCGCGCGCGCGGGCACGCGATCGCGTCGCTCGTCGCGCAGAGCGGGATCGTGACCGCGACGATCGAGCGCGCGCCGACGTCGCGCTGGACCGGCGCCGAGCGCGCGGGCGAGCTGCG
>Ga0335083_10007324_pt1 | contig 13645 bp, 15 predicted proteins | sample Lox_Sample_42_FD_206716 | JGI IMG/M metagenome (GOLD analysis project Ga0335083, IMG submission 206716) | Soil microbial communities from Loxahatchee National Wildlife Refuge, Florida, United States - Lox_Sample_4.2 | ecosystem: Environmental > Terrestrial > Soil > Wetlands | place: USA...
CGCTCCGCGATCGGCGCCGACGCGGTCGTACGGCGCGTCCTGGACGAGGACGGCCGCCTCGAGGCGAAGGCCGTCGCGCCCAGCGGCTCGGCGCTGGGAGCGGAGATCGCGGCGACGCACGTCTCCGCCGACGCCGGCGCCGCGGAGACGTGCGTCGCCGCGAGCTCCGCTCCGAGCGCCGAGCCGCTGGGCGCGACGGCCTTCGCCTCGAGGCGGCCGTCCTCGTCCAGGACGCGCAGAACGACCGCGTCGGCGTCGATCGCGGAGCGGGCCGCGCGGGCCAGCAGAGCGAGCGCCGACGCCAGGTCGGCGGCGGCGGCGACGCCCGCCCCGGCCTCCGCCAGCTCCTCGACCGGCAAACGTCCCCCTTCGACCGCCATCCTCCCGGTGATACTGCCTGGATCGAAGCGACTAGACTTCTCGCGTGACCGAGCCCGCGCGCGGACCGGCCCCTGCCATCACGGAGGAGTCGCCTTCCCTCGACCCCCTGGCGATCGATCGCGCCTACCGGCGCGAGCGGGCCAGGCGGCGCGCGCGGATCGAGCGGCGCCATGCGGCCCGCCGCTCGGGGCTCCGGTTCTGGGTGACGATCCTCGCCCTCGCGTTCCTCGCCGCGGTCGTCATCCTCGCGGCCTGGCAGCAGGTGGAGACCCTCTTCGGGATCTAGCGGGCCGTGGCGACGCCGGACTTCTTCGACATCGACGCACCGGGCGCCGGTTCGCCCGGCACCGGCGACCGGCCCGAGCTCGGCCCGAGCGGCCTCTTCGCGCTGGGCGAGCGGGTGATCTGGGTCGCCGGGCTCGTGCTCGCGCTGTCCTCGTTCATGGGGTGGTACGCGGGGTCGGGCGTCGGGATCAAGCTGGCGGTGATCGGCTGGAACACGGGCACGCTCGGCAAGCTCGTCTTCTTCATCGGAGTCGGGGTGCTGCTGATCGTGACGCTGGCCGAGTTCGGCTTCGAGCTGCCCGCATCGATCCCGGAGAGCCTCGTCGTCCTCGCGCTCGGGATCCTCGCAACCGTCTTCGTCCTGATCCGCGTGATCTCGATCCCCGACTCGGTCCTGCCGGCGGACGGGCGCGGGATCGGCATCTGGATCGCCCTGATCGCCGCCATCGGCGTGATCGCGGGCGGGCTGCTGCGGGCGCTCGACGAGCTCTGAGCCGGCCCGGCAAGTAACAGACTGTTACTTGCGGGGGTCGCGCCTACGCTGGGAGCAGCTGGCGCGCCCGGTCGACCAGCTGCTGCGGGTCGAAGGGCTTACCGACGAACGCCTTCGCGCCGCGCTGCCGGACCTCGGCGCTCGTCGCGTCGACCTGGCCGCTGAACATGATGACCGGAACGGCTCCGTGGAGCTCCTGCAGCCGCTGCAGCAGCTGCCACCCGTCGATCCCCGGCAGGACCACGTCGAGCAGAACGAGCGCGGGCGTCCGCTCGGCCGCGACCTCCAGCGCCTCGTCCGCGCTGCCGGCCTCGGCGACGTCGTAGCCCTCGCGCTCGAGGTTCGCGCGGACGAGCGCCCGCAGCTCCGCGTTGTCGTCGACGACGAGCACCCGCGGACCGTCCTCGAGCCCGCCGGGGCCGGACCGGTCGACGAACGCCTCGAGGTCGCTGCGCAGGAAGCGCCGGTGGCGGCCCGGCGTGTAGAACGCCGGCACGCGGCCCTGGTCCGACCATTTGCGAATCGTCGACTGAGCGACACCGAGGAACTTCGCCGCCTGCCCGAGCGTCAGCCAGTCCGGGTCGCCCCGCTTCGGCTGTGGAGGAGTCACCACGAAAAAGTAACCAAAGCTGCTCGTATCTAAACCCCCCGGACAGCTAGGGGTTTGTCACGGTCACGGTGACCGTCGACCGGGCAGCCGGCTCGAGCGGGAGCGGCTGCAGCGTGCGCACGAGCGTCTGCGTCCCGCCCGTCGACGAGTTGTCGTGCAGCGACTCGCCGAAGGCGATGCCGACCGCGAAGGCCACCAGCAGGCCCGCCAGGACGAGCGCCCACGACGGGATGCGGCGCCTCCGGCGTTCACGCCGGCGCGGACGTGCGGGCGAGACGGTCACGGTCGGTAGTCCGAGGCGCCGCGCGCATAGTGGTGGAACGCCGCGTCGGCGACCGTGCCGGCCTCGACGACCGCGCGACCATCCGGGTCGGCATCGTCGAGGAGGTCATGCACCCAGCCGTCGGCCCCGTCGTAGACCTCCGCGAGCTCCTCGAGCGTGAACGTCTGCCCCACGCGGCCCCGGAGCGCGTCGAGGACGACGTCGATCTCGCCGACGAGCGTCTCGTAGCGGCGACGGTCGGCCCGTCGCGTCTCCTCGATGCGGCGCCGGCCGTCCTCCCACTGGTGCCGCGCGAGCTCGACCTCCACGGGTCAATCAGTACAGCAGGTCGACGGCCACGGTGACGGCAGCTCGGCGAGGATGCGCTCGCCGAGCTCGTAGCCGGGCCGCGCGAGTGCGAAGGCCGCGTGCGCGTGCAGGCACTTCAGGCTGCCGGCGCGGGTCGATCCGCCGATCCCCGCATCGAGCTCGGGCCGGGTCGCCCGCTGCTCGGCGTCGGCCCGCGCGAGGCTGTCGGCGAGTGCCGGCTCGTCGCGGGCGGCCTGCGTGAACCGCTCGACGCCGCCGGCGGCCTCCAGCCGCGAGATCGCGGCGACGAGGCTGCGGCACGTCACCCAGAACTGGGTCGGGAACGGCCGTCCGTCCTCGTCGCGCGCGAACTGCTCGGTCACCGCCGGCCGCCCGAACGGGCAGCGGACGACGACCTGCCTGAACGCGCGCGGCTCGCGGCCGAGCTGCTTCGCCACCAGCTCCCGGTCGGTCACGACGCTGAGGCTAGTGCTGCTTGCGCCAGGCGGCGATGCCCTTGACGATGAACAGCCGCTCTCCGGGCTTGACGAGACCGAGCCGTCTCGCCTCGGCGACGAACCGGTCGCCGGTGCCCGCCTGGGCGATGCGCTGCTGCAGGCGCGTGCGCTCCGCCTTCAGCGACTGCACGTCGGCGCGGTTGCTCTCGAGCTCCCGCTTCGCGCGCAGGTACGCGTGCGCCGGCTTCCAGTAGAGGAACGCGACGAGCGCGAGCCCGCCGATCGCGAGCAGCCGGATCCCGCTGAGGCGCGGCACTGCGGAGTGGTTCGGCGGCGGCAGCCGGATCCCTACGAGGATCCTCGAGCGGCCGTGAGGTCAGGCGACGTCGACCTTGATCACGTTCGTCGACCCGGGCAGGTTGACGGCCGTTCCGGCGGTCAGCACGATCCGGTCGCCGGCGTCCACCGTGCCCGACGCGAGCGCAGCCTGGATCGACCGCGCCCACAGGTCTTCGACGTCGTGCGTCTGCGGCATCAGCACGGGCGTCACCCCCCACTCGAGCGCCATCTGCTGCACGGAGGTCTGGTGGTGGGAGAGCGCGACGATCGGGCGGCGTGGCCGGAGCCGTGCGACCGCCGACGCGGTCCGGCCCGTGAACGTCGGGACGAGGATCGCGCGGGCGCCGAGCGCTTCGGCGAGGTCGCAGGCGGCGTTCGACATCGCGGTGCCGACGGTGGTCTCGTCGCCCGGCTCGGGCATCTGATGGCGGTAGCCCATCGAGGGCTCGACCGCGCGCGCGATGCGGTCCATCGTCTGCACCGCCTCGACCGGGTAGTTGCCCGTGGCCGTCTCGGCGGACAGCATCACCGCCGACGTGCCGTCGAGGACGGCGTTCGCGACGTCGCTCGCCTCGGCGCGCGTCGGCTCGGCGTGCTCGATCATCGACTCGAGCATCTGCGTGGCGGTGATCACGGGCTTCCCCGCCTCGAGGCAGCGCAGGATGATCCGCTTCTGCAGCAGCGGCACCGTCGCGGCGCCGATCTCGACACCGAGATCGCCGCGGGCGACCATGACCGCGTCGGCCTCACGCATGACCTCGTCGAGCACCTCGATCGCCTCCGCCTTCTCGATCTTCGCGATCACCCGCGCCGCCGAGCCGTGCTGCCTGATGATCTCGTGCAGGTCGCGGACGTCGGCGGCGGCGCGTACGAATGACAGCGCCACGTAGTCGACGCTGAGGGAGAGGGCGAACTCGAGGTCGTCGAGGTCCTTCGCCGTCAGCGACGGGATCGGGATCGGCACGCCCGGCAGGTTGACGCCCTTGTGGGACTTCACCTCCCCGCCGACGAGCACCCGGCAGCGGGCCCGCCCGTCCGCCACCTCCTCGACGCTCAGCCGGACGAGGCCGTCGTCGATGAGCACGTCGTGGCCCGGGCTCAGCACCTCGCCGATCACCGCCGGCGCCACGGGAAGCTCGCCGTTGACGGCGCGCTGGTCGCCGACGACCACGACCTCTTCGTCCTTCAGGAGGATCCGCGGTGCCGGAAGGTCGCCGATCCGGAGCTTCGGGCCCTGCAGGTCGGCGATCACGGCGAGCGGCTTGCCCGTCTCCGCCTGGACGGCGCGGACGACCTCGGCACTCGCAGCGTGGTCGTCGTGCGTCCCGTGCGAGAGGTTGAGCCGCACGGCATCGACGCCGGCGTCGACGAGCGTCGTCAGCATGTCGTGGCTCGACGACGCCGGGCCGATCGTGGCCACGATCTTCGTCCTCCGGCGCTCAACCGACATCCGTCAAGCAGAGTAGATGAACGGGCGAGTGCGCTCGTTCTCCGGAACGACACGAAGATCGTCCCGGCCGACGACGACGCGGCCCCGGCGCCGGTCTACCGTTCCGGCCGTGTTCATCTCGATCGGCAGCCCCGCCCCGAAGCTCGAGGCCGATGCGTTCGCCCGTGGCGAGCAGCGCCGGCGGATCGCCCTCGGCGAGTTTCGCGGCAGCTGGACGGTCGTCGCGTTCGGCGTCCGCCGGTTCGACGCGATCGAGCTTGCCGAGCTGGAGGAGGCGTTCGCAGCGGACGGGGCGGTCGTGCTCGCGACCACGCCGAGCGACTGGCACGAGGCCGAGAGCCTCTACCGCAGCACGTCCGTGCGTTTTCCGCTGCTCACCGAGGTCGGGGAGGCGCGGCGGATCACGATGATCGTCGACCCGTACGGCGTCGTCCGGCACGTCGGCCTGCGCCGGACCGCGCGCGAGACGCTCCGGTCGCTGGAGCGCCTCCTCGGGGCGTCGACGATCCGCTCAGCCGCGTAGCCCGGGGCTGCGCGGGAACGCGTCCCAGCCCGGGTAGCGGGCGCCCGAGCCGAGCTGCTCTTCGATCCGGAGGAGCTGGTTGTACTTCGCCACGCGGTCGGTGCGCGCCGGCGCCCCGGTCTTGATCTGGCCGGTGCCGAGCGCGACCGCGAGGTCGGCGATCGTCGCGTCCTCGGTCTCGCCCGACCGGTGCGACATGACGGCCGTGTACCCGGCCTCGTGCGCGAGCCGCACGGCGTCCATCGTCTCGGTCAGCGTCCCGATCTGGTTCACCTTGACGAGGATCGAGTTCGCGACGCCGCGCGCGATCCCGTCGCGCAGGCGGTCGGGATTGGTCACGAAGACGTCGTCGCCGACGAGCTGCAGCCGCCCGCCGAGCTCGGCGGTCAGCGTCGCCCAGGCGTCCCAGTCGTCCTCGGCGCAGCCGTCCTCGAGCGAGACCACCGGGTAGCGGTCGACGATGCCGGCCCAGAAGCCGGCGAGCGTCTCGCCGGTCTCGACGCGCCCCTCGAAGCGATAGGCGCCGTCGCGGTACACCTCACTCGTCGCGGGGTCGAGCGCGATCGCGACGCGATCGCGGTGCCCGGCCCGCTCGGCCGCCTCGAGGATCACCTCGATCGCCGCCTCGCTCGACTCCAGGTCGGGCGCAAAGCCGCCCTCGTCGCCGACGGCGGTCTGCAGGCCGCGCTCGTGCAGCAGGCTCTTCAACGCGTGGTACACCTCGGCGCCGAGCCGGAGCCCTTCGCCGAACGTCGCCGCGCCGACCGGCACGACCATGAACTCCTGGAGGTCGATCGAGTTGTCGGCGTGCACCCCGCCGTTGATCACGTTCATCATCGGGACCGGCAGGGTCACGGCGGCCTCGCCGCCGAGGTAGCGCCAGAGCGGCTGGCCCGCGTCGGCGGCGGCGGCCTTCGCCGTCGCGAGCGACACGCCGAGGATCGCGTTCGCGCCGAGCCTGCCCTTGTTCGGGGTGCCGTCGAGCTCGATCAGCTGACGGTCGAGCTCGCCCTGCTCGCGCGCGTCGAGGCCGCGCACCGCGGCGGCGATCTCGGTGTTGACGTTGACGACGGCGCCGGTGACCCCCTTGCCGCCCCACGCCGTGCCGCCGTCGCGGAGCTCGACCGCCTCGTGCGCGCCGGTCGAGGCGCCCGAGGGGACCGTGGCCCGGCCGTGCGCCCCCGTCTCGAGGAAGACATCCACCTCGACCGTCGGATTGCCGCGCGAGTCGAGGACCTGCCGACCCGCGACCGTCGTGATCTTCGTCACGCGTCCGCCTCCTTCAGCTTTGCCTTGTCGTAGTAGCCGTCCTGCTCGTCGAGCGGCAGCGACTTCCAGTCCGAGCCTTCTGCTGCCGCGATCCGCTCGGCGAGCTCGACCCGCGACCTGAATCGCTTCGAAGCAGCACGCAGCTCGAGCTCGGGATCGACGTTCACGCGGCGCGCGACGTTCACGAGCGCGAACAGGACGTCGCCGAGCTCCGCCGCGACGCGCGGCGACGGCTCGCGCTCGGCGGGCGGGTCGGCGTCCGGCAGCTCGGCGCGCAGCTCGCGCAGCTCGTCGTCGAGATCGGCGAGCGCGCCGTCGAGGTCCGGGTACTCGAACCCGACGCTCATCGCGCGGCGCTGCACCTTGCGCGCGTACAGCAGCGCGGGCAGGTTCTCGGGCACGTCGTGGAAGATCCCGGCCCGGCCCTCCTGCTCGATCTTCAGCTCCTCCCAGCGCGACCGCACGCCGCCGGCCGTCAGCAGGGCTTCGTCCCCGAAGACGTGCGGATGGCGCTGGACGAGCTTCGCGTGGACCTCGCGGATCACCTGCTCGAGATCGCCGTGGCCGCGCTCCTGGAGGAGCAGCGAGAGGAAGACGCACTGGAAGAGCAGGTCGCCCAGCTCGCCGAGGAGCTTCGCGTCGTCGTCTGCCATCGCGGCGTCGGCGACCTCGTAGGCCTCCTCGACCGTGTGCGGGACGATCGTCCGCGCGGTCTGCTCGCGGTCCCAGGGGCATTCGCGGCGCAGCCGCTCGGTCAGCTCTTGCAGCTCGACGAGCGCGCCTGCGAGGGACACGCCGGGGACGTTAGCCCGTCGTCGTCGCGTTCGTCGTCGTGACCGTGCAGGGATCCGGGCTCGGCGCGTAGCCGCTCTGGTACTTGATCTTCCCGGAGCAGTAGCTCTTCTGCAGGCTCGAGGCGAAGTTCTGGACGGCCGTCTGCTTCTGCGTCTGCAGCAGCGACTGGCGGATCGTCGCGGCGACCTTGGCCTCCGGCGTGATGCTGCTCGGCTTGATCGCCGACGTCGGCTCGATCACGAACCAGCCGTACTGGCCGTTGTGAATCGGCGCCTGGACCTTGTTGGTCGGGGCCGAGAAGAGGACCTTGTCGAACTGGGGGACGGTCTGGCCCTTGGTGAAGCTGCCCTGCCCGCACGTGTTCTTCGAGCCCGGGTCGAGCGAGTACTTCTTCGCCAGCGTGCACCAGGTCTGCTTGCTGCCGCTCTGCAGCTGCTTGTAGAGCTGCTCGGCCGACGCCTGCGACTTGACGAGGATGTAGCGCACGTCGCGCGACTGGGCCTTCGAGTAGTCGGACTGATGCTGCTGGTAGTAGTTGTGGACGTCGGAGTCCGAGATCGTGATGGTCTTCGTCGCCTTGTCCTCGAGAGCGGTCTGGATCAGCTGGAGCTTGATCTCCTGGTGGACCTGGGCGTCGGTCAGGTTCTGCTTCTTGATCGCAGCGAGGTACTTCTTCTGACTGCCGCCGAAGTACTGCTTCTTGATCGCGTCGAGCCTGTTCGAGATCTGCTGGTTGGTGATCGTGATCCCCTCGGCCGCCGCCTTCTCCTCTTCCTCGGCCTGCTGGACGAGGAGGTTCACCACCTGGCTCTTGACCGTCTCGTAGTCGGTCGTCCCCTGCTTCGGAAACGCGCGCGAGTTCGCCTTGAACGCCTGCTTCGCCTGCAGCATCATCGCGGCGAACTGCGCCTGCGTGATCTGCTGGTTGCCGACGACGGCAACGTCGTTGCCCGAGAGGGACGAGCTCGAGCCCCCGCCGCCGCAGGCCGCGAGCATCGCCGCACCGGCGAGCAGGAACGAGAGTCGAAGGATGTGCTTCTGCATAGAAAAGCGCCGCACTAGGCCGCTCGGCGCGCCGCCAGCATAGCATCGACCAAATTGAGCGCTGCCTTGAATTCACTGTGCCTTAATGACACTTCACGGCTTCCTGACGAATACACCGCAGTGTCGATCAAGGTGCGCAATTCGCGCAGTTCGGCCGACCCGAGAACGATCGGGCCGACCGAAGCGCGCCCGCCGCGGAACACGAGATAGTCGGCGCCGAGCTGCGCGAGCTTCAGCTTCGCCTCCTGGATCGAGAACAGGTTGGCGACGGGCTCCGGAACGGGCCCGTACCGGTCCTCCGTGCCGACGCGAAGCTCGTGCAGCTCGTCCTCGGACTCGCTGAGTGCGATCCGGCGGTGCAGGTCGATCTTGAGCGCCTCGGCGGCGATGTACCCCGCCGGCACGTAGGCGTCGACGCGAACGTCGACCCGGACCGGCCGTGCGGCGACGCGCCGCTGCCCGCTCAACTCGGCGACCGCCTCGTGCAGCATCTCGACGTACAGCTCGAACCCGAGCGCGGCGACGTGGCCCGACTGCTCGGCGCCGAGGAGGTCGCCGGCCCCGCGGATCTCGAGGTCGCGCATCGCGATCGCGAAGCCCGCGCCGAGCTCGGTGTGGTCGGCGAGCGTCGCGAGCCGTGCGCGCGACTCCGGCGTCAGCTCCGACTGGTCGGGATAGAACAGGTAGGCGTGGGCGAGCAGGTCGCTGCGTCCGACGCGGCCGCGGATCTGGTAGAGCTGGGCGAGCCCGAGCAGGTCGGCCCGCTCCACGACGAGGGTGTTCGCCTGCGGGATGTCGAGGCCCGACTCGATGATCGTGGTCGAGACGAGCACGTCGGCATCCCCTGCGAGGAACGTCAGCATCTTGTCCTCGAGCTCACGCTCGCGCATCTGGCCGTGGGCGACGAGGAAGCGGAGGCCCGGGCACAGCTGTCTGAGCTTCTCGGCGGCCTCGTCGATCGTCTCGATGCGGTTGTGGAGGTAGAACGCCTGCCCGTTCCGGCCGACCTCGCGCTCGAGCGCCTGCTTGATCAGCTCGTCGTCGAGCTCGCCGACGAACGTCCGGATCGGGCGGCGGCCCTCCGGCGGAGTCTCGATCACCGAGATGTCGCGCAGGCCCGACAGCGACATGTGGAGCGTGCGCGGGATCGGCGTCGCCGACAGGGCGAGCACGTCGACCTCGAGCCGCAGCGACCTCAGGAGCTCCTTCTGAGCGACGCCGAAACGCTGCTCCTCGTCGACGATCACGAGCCCGAGCTCCTTCGGGATCACGTCCCGTGAGAGCACGCGGTGCGTGCCGATCAGGACGTCGACCTTGCCGTCGGCGAACTCGGCGAGCACCCGCTTCACGTCGGCCGGCTTGCGGAAGCGCGACACCATCTCGACCTGGACCGGGTAGTCGCGGTACCGCGATCGGAACGTGTTCCAGTGCTGCTGCGCGAGCACGGTCGTCGGCACGAGCATCAGCACCTGCTTGCCGGAGACGGCGACGGTGAAAGCGGCCCGGAGCGCGACCTCGGTCTTCCCGAAGCCGACGTCGCCGCAGACGAGGCGGTCCATCGGGCGCGGCGCCTCGAGGTCCTCCTTCACGGCCTCGATCGCGGTGCGCTGGTCCTCGGTCTCGCGGTAGGGGAACTCCGCCTCGAGCTGCTCCACCCACTCATGGTCGACGTCGTAGGCGACGCCGGGCTGCGTCTGCCGCTGCGCGTAGAGCTGGAGGAGGTCGCCGGCGAGCTCGCGGAGATGCTCGCGGGCGCGCGACTTGAGGTTGTCCCAGGCCTTGCCGCCGAGCTTCGACAGCGCGGGCGCGCGCGCGTCGGCGCCGATGTAGCGGCTGACCTTGCCGATCTGCTCGTGGGGGACGTAGACGCGGTCGTCGCCGCGGAACGCGAGCAGCAGGTAGTCGCGCGTGACTCCCGCGACCTCCTTCGTCTCGAAGCCGAGCAGCTGCGCCACGCCGTGGTCCTCGTGCACGACGTAGTCGCGGGTCCGGAGGTCCGAGAAGCTCTGGAGCGCACGGCCCGGCGCCGCGGTCGCGCGCGGCGGCCGCTTCCGGAAGACCTGCGTGTCCGGGAGGAGCGCGACGCCGAGGTCGCGCCAGACGAAGCCGCGCCGCGCGGGCGACACGGCGAAGGTCAGGCCGGCAGGGCCGTCGCCCGGCTCGAGCATCGAGGCCGAGACGCGCCGCAGGAGCTGCTGCTGGCGGAGCGCCTCGCCGCGGTGTGGGAACGTCACGACGACGTCGAGCTCCTGCCGGAGCAGCCCGCCCAGCTCGTTCTCGGCCTCGGACAGTCCGCGCGCGGCGAGTGCCGGCCGCTGGGCGTCGAAGCTCGAGCGCTGACCCTGCGGCAGCGGGCTCAGCTCCGCCGCGCCGGCGAGATCGATCGGCGTCAGCCCTTCCTCGGCCCAGACCGCCTGCACGTCGTCGAGCTGCCAGACGATGTCGGGCGGCGCGGCGAGCGGCGGGACGAGGTCGTCGGGGACGGACGCAATGCCCTCGTCGTCCTCCGGCCCGAGATCGAGCTCGATGTCCTCGCGGCGGCGCTCCGCTGCGGGATACACCACGGCCTCGTCGACCTGGCGCAGCGCCCGCTGCGTGAACGGCGAGAAGACGCGAACCTGCTCGACCTCGTCGCCGAAGAGCTCGATGCGCAGCGGCTCGCGGCCGGTCGTGCCGAACACGTCGACGAGGCCGCCGCGGACCGCGAACTGCCCGCGCTCCTCGACGCGCTCGACGCGCTCGTAGCCGGCCGACGACAGATGCTCGGCGATCGCGTCGAGGCCGGGCTCGTCGCCGCGCGCGATCCGCAGCGCGGACGGCCGGCCGGCCGGCGGCGGCAGCCCCTCGGAGACCGCGGCGGCGGAGGCGCAGACGAGCCCGCCCCGCTCGAGCACCTCGAGCGCGCGGGCGCGCTCGCCGACCAGGTGCGGCGGCGGCTCGAGGCCCGAGCCGAAGTGGACGCCGCGTGAAGGGAACAGCGCGACGGCGTCCTCGCCGAGGAACCAGCCCGCAGCCTCGGCCGCGTCGCGCGCGTCGGCGTCCTCAGGGAGCAGCACGACGAGGCCCCGGCCGAGCTCGGCGTGGAGCCCGGCGAGAACGAGCGGCAGAATCGACTCCGACACGCGCGCCCGCTCGGGGAACGCCGCGGCGTAGTCCTGGAAGCGGGGTTCCCCGCGCAGCCGCTCGACGAGACCCGAGAGGAGCGTGGGAGCGACGGTGGTCAATTCACCTGCCGCTGTGCGGCCTCGAGCCCGTCGGCGTCGAGTGCCTCGACCGCGTCGGCCGCGCGGTTGACGATCGTCTCCGCGTCGTCGTGCGGCGCGAAGTCCGACAGCACCCAGTCCGCGAGCGGCCTCGGGTCGCCGCGCTCCGGCCTCCCGATGCCGACGCGCAGGCGCAGGAAGCCCGGGCCGCCGAGGCCCGAGGCGACCGAGCGGAGGCCGTTGTGCCCGGCGAGGCCGCCGCCGCGGCGAAGCTGCAGCCGCCCGGTTTCGAGGTCGCTCTCGTCGTGCACGACGAGCACCGAGTCCGCGTCGACCTTGAAGAACCGCGCGGCTGCCTGGACGGAGCGCCCCGAGTCGTTCATGTACGTCTCCGGCTTGAGCAGCGCGACCTTGTGCCCGTCGATGCGTACCTCTGCGAGGCGGCCGTTGAACTTCGACCGCCACTGGCCGCCGTGGCGGCGTGCAAGCTCGTCGACCACCAGCCAACCCACGTTGTGGCGGTTGCGCGCGTACTCGGGACCGGGATTGCCGAGGCCGGCGACGAGCAGGTCGAGCGAGGTGCCGTGCCGGCGCGGCCAGAGCCGCATCCCCGATCAGCCTTCGGCGTCGCCGTCGTCGCCCGCAGCGGCGGGCTCCGCTTCGGCGGCAGGCTCTGCGGCACCGGGCGCAGCCTCGCCCTCGGCGGCCTCCTCGGCCTCGGGCTCCTCGACGCGGGTCGCGAACGTCACGCTTGCGATCACGGTGTCGGGATCGTCGAGCAGCTTGACGCCCTCCGGCACGTGGAGCGAGTCGAGCCGGGCCGAGTCGCCGATCCCGAGCGACGAGACGTCGAGGTCGAGATGCTGGGGCACGTCCATCGGCAGCGCCTCGACGTTGACCTCGATCGTCACCTGCGAGAGCACGCCACCCTCCTTCACGCCGGCCGCGTCGCCGACGAGCGCGACGGGCACGGTCGCGTGGATCGGCTGGTCGAGGCGGACTTCCTGCAGGTCCACGTGCGTGATCACGCCGCGAACCAGGTCGCGCTGGAACTCCTTGAGGACCGACGGGTGCACCTTGCCACCGGCGTCGTCGACGACGACGTCGAGCACGGCGTTCAGCCCGCCTTCCGTGGTCAGCGCGGCACGGAGGTCGCGCTCCGGGATGCTGATCGGGACCGGCCGCTCCCGCCCATAGAGGATCCCGGGGACGAGCCCGCGGCGGCGCAGGCGGCGGGACTCGGCGGAGCCGAGGATGTCCCGTTGGGCGACCAGCAGCTGATGGCGCTCGGAAGGCACGGCCGAGGAGTGTACCGAGCGCCTCAGGCCGTCCGGAGCACCGCCCGGTCGCGGAAGCCACGGATGGCCGGCGTGAGGACGACCCCGATCGTCACGGCGGCGTTCACGGACGCGGCCAGGTAGAGCGTCTCCGGGATCCCGATCCGGCCCGACAGCGGCCCGACCAGTGCGTAGCCGATCGGGTTGAGGGCCACCGACCCGAACCAGTCGAAGGAGCTGAGCCTCGAGATCAAGTCACTGGGAATGTTCCGCTGGAAGGTCGTCTGCCAGACGATGTCGCAGCTGGTGAGCCCGACCGCCGCGACGAACGCGGCCGCGCACAGCAGGACGACGGAGGGAGCCGCCCCGAGCAGTGCCAGGAAGGCCGCGACCGGAAGCGCCAACAGGCACGCGGCGACGAGCGGCTTCCGTGGACGGAGGTGCAGCGCCAGGATCCCGCCCGCGACGGAGCCCGCCGCCTGCGCGGCGAGGATCGCGCCCCACGCCCCCGCTCCACCCAGCTCGGTCTGCGCGACGACGGGGCCGAGGACGAGCATTGCGGGGAACAGGGTGAGCTGGAACAGGCCGAAGGCCGACACCATGAGCCAGACCCACGGCCGGGCCACGAACTCGACCCACCCGTGACGGAGCTCCGCCAGCATGTGGGAGCGCCCGGGCAGCTCGCCGCGCACGATGCGCATCTGCATGCGGAGCAGCGCCGAGACGGCGAAGCTCGCCGCGTCCGCCGCGAGCGCCCACCCCGGATTCGCGGTGACGACGATGACCGCACCGATCGCAGGGCCGGCGATCCGCATCGTGCTGCGGCCGAGATCGACGAGCGCGTTCGCCTCCTGGAGGTGACCCGGCATCACCGCCTGCGGGATGAGGCCGATCGTCGCGGGCCGCGTGAATGCCGTGACGGTCCCGAAGACGATCTGCAGAACGGC
>Ga0335083_10007325_pt1 | contig 13644 bp, 11 predicted proteins | sample Lox_Sample_42_FD_206716 | JGI IMG/M metagenome (GOLD analysis project Ga0335083, IMG submission 206716) | Soil microbial communities from Loxahatchee National Wildlife Refuge, Florida, United States - Lox_Sample_4.2 | ecosystem: Environmental > Terrestrial > Soil > Wetlands | place: USA...
CGGCCGCCGCGAGCAGGCCGGGGACAGTGGTGATCAGCGCGATCAGCGGGATGGCCGGCGTGGGCAAGACCGCGCTGGCCCTGCACTGGGCGCACCAGGTGGCGGCCCGGTTCCCCGACGGTCAGCTGTACGTGAACCTGCGCGGCTTCGACCCTTCCGGCACTCCGGTCACCGCACCCGAGGCGATCCGCGGGTTCCTTGACGCCCTGGGGGTAGCCGCGGAGCGCGTCCCGGCCAGCCCGGAGGCCCAGGCGGGCCTGTACCGCAGCCTGCTGGCGGGCCGGCGGACGCTGATCGTGCTGGACAACGCCCGCGACGAGCAGCAGGTCCGGCTGCTGCTGCCGGCCTCCGCCGGGTCCCTGGTCCTGGTCACCAGCCGCAGCCAGCTGGCCGGCCTGGCCGCCGCCGACGGCGCCCGGCTGCTGTCCCTGGATGTGCTGGCCCATGGTGAGGCAACCGAGCTGCTTGCCACCCGGATCGGTCGCGCCCGCGCCGCCGCCGAGCCGGGCGCGGTCGGCGAGATCGCCCACGTGAGCGCGTACCTGCCGCTGGCCACGGCTATCGCGGCGGCCCGGGCCGCGACCCGGCCCGGCCTTCCGCTGGCCGCGCTGGCTGACGAGTTGCGTGACGCCTCCGGCCGGCTTGACGCCCTGGACGCCGGCGATCCAGCGGCCAGCGTCCGCGCGGTGTTCTCCTGGTCGGTGCGCCAGCTCAGCCGCGAAGCGGCGCGGATGTTCCGGCTGCTTGGCATCCACCCGGGCCCCGATATCAGCGGCCCGGCCGCGGCGAGCCTGGCCGGCTGCGATCCGGCCCAGGGCCGCCGGGTCCTCGGCGAGCTAGCCCGCGCGCACCTGGTCACCGAGCGTCTCCCCGGCCGGTATGCCCTACACGACCTGCTGCGCGCCTACGCCGCCGAGCAGGCCCGCGACGCCGGCCGCGAACCGGAGCGCAACGCTGCCATCGGCCGGGTGCTCGACCACTACCTGCACACGGCCGCCTATGCCGCCGGCCTGCTGAACCCGTCACATGAGCCGGTCGCCCTCGCCGCGCCCGGCCCTGACACCGCACCCGAGCGGCCCGCCGATCACCGGCGGGCGCTGGCCTGGTTCGAGGAGGAGCATCAGGTCCTGCTGGCCGCCGTCGCCCTGGCCGCCCAGTCCGGGTTCGACGTCCACGCCTGGCAGCTCCCCTGGGCCCTGACACCTTTCCTGCAGACGCGCGGGCACTGGCAGGAATGGGCCGCGACCCAGCGCACCGCGCTGACCGCGGCGACGCGGCTCAGCGATAAGGCCGCACAGGCCGTGTGCACCCGCCTTCTCGCGGCCGCTCACTCTGACCTGGGCGATTACGGCGAGAGCGCCCGCCTGTTCACGGCCAGCCGCACGCTGTACCAGCGGCTCGGCAACCGCCTCGGCGAAGCCAAGGTCCAGTTCAACCTGGCCGCCCTGGCCGAAGGCCAGGGCCGCTACGCCGACATGCTCGGGCACTCCGAGCAGGCGCTGCGCCTGTACCGGGCCATCGGCGACAAAGCGTCCGAGGCCGGAGCGCTCAACAACATCGGCTGGACCCACTGCCTCCTCGGCGACTACGAGCAGGCCCAGGCGTTCTGCCGCCAGGCCCTGGCCCTGTGTACGGAAGTCGGCCACCACTGGCTCGAGGGATACGTGTGGGACAGCCTGGGGTACGCCGAGCACCATCTGGGTAACCTCGGCGAAGCCGCCGCCTGCTACCAGCACGCGCTCAGCCTGCACCGGGAGGCCGGCGACCGCTTCACGGAAGCGGAAGCGCTCGCCCACCTCGGCGAGACCTACCAGGCGGCCGGCAATCTGGCGCAGGCCAGGGAAGCCTGGCAGCAGGCGGTCGTCATCTTCGACGACATGGGGAATCACGACGCGGCCGCCAGGGTCCGCGCCCTGCTCGCGGGCAAGGGCGCACGCGCTCCCTCGGGCTCGGCGCAGCCCAAGGAATCGGCGCAGCCCAGGGAATCCGAGCCGGAGCTTCGTGGATAGCTGAACTCCGGCCTGTCCGCATCGCTCACCGCTAGCCGGGGGCACGACGCCGGTTCCCCTCCAACCGGCCTCGGCCTGAGGCTGATTGCATCAAAGCGGTTTCGTCCAGGTATGACCAGACCATCAATGTCTCATCAATGTCGCATCACCCCTGCTGAGCTGCGCGGATGGCCGTGATTCCCCGGCCCGGGCGGGTCAGGAGAGGGCTTCGGGCCCGGGGGTGCCCCGCCAGGTGGTCAGCGGCCCGGCCACCGAGCCACCAGCGGCGCGCAGCTGCCCAGCGAGGCTCGCCGGCGGGTGCGGGGCGGGAACTCAGCCCCGTTCGTTATAAAAGATTTTGAGACGAACGGGGCGGTGCGCGAGCCCCGGTAGCGGGGTTAAGTTCGGCGCATGCGCTTCGGGATCATCGACCACAACGACGACACGGGACGGCCGCACGTCCAGCAGATCGCTGAGCGGCTTGAGCTGATCGAGGCCTATGACCGGCTTGGCTTCTACGCCTACCACCTGACCGAGCACCACGGGACGCCGCTGGCCATCACGCCGTCGCCGCACCTGATGCTGGCGGCGGCCGCGCAGCGGACCTCGCGGCTGCGGCTCGGGACGCTCATCACGATCTTGTCGCTGTACCACCCGATGCGCGTCATCGAGGAGGCGGTGACCCTCGACCAGCTGTCCGGCGGGCGGCTCGACCTGGGCGTGGGCCGGGGCGTCTCGCCCGCCGAGCTGGCGTTCCACGGCGTGTCGGGCGAGCAGGAGGCGCAGGGCCGGTTCGACGAGGCCTTCGCGATCCTGCGGCAGGGACTCACCGCGGACAGCGTGACCTTCGACGGGACGTACTACAAGCTGGCGGACGCGCCGGTCGTCTCGCGGCCGGTGCAGCGGCCGCACCCGCCGTTGTGGTACGGCACCAGGACGCTGGCCAAGGCGCAGTGGTGCGCGCGGCTCGGCATGCCGATGATGGCGCTGGTCCCGTCGCGGGCCGTCCGGGAGCTGACCGACGCCTACAGAGCCGAGTGGGCCTCGCTCGGCCGCTCCGACGGCGACCTGCCGCCGCTGGGCATCTCCAGGAACATGGTGCTCGCGCCGACCAGCGAGGAGGCGATGACGATCGCCAACCGGGCCTTCGCCCGGTTCCGGGACAGCCTGTACTACCTGTGGAAGAAATACGGCATCCCGGCGCCGCCGATCTTCCCGGCCGAGACGTTCGAGGGCATCCACGCGACCGGCCACTTCTACGCCGGCGACCCGGCCGGGGCCCGCGAGTGGGTCGCCCGCCACCGGGACGCCGGCGGGATCAGCTACATGGCGCTGGAGACCTGCTTCGGCGACATGACCTCCGGCGAGGCGCTCCAGACGGCGGAGCTCCTGGCCACTGAGGTGATGCCTTACTTCGCCTGACCCAGGCGCTGGAGCAGCAGGGCCTCGGCGAGGACGCAGCGCTCGAACTCGGGCAGGTGGAGCCCCTCGTTCGGGCCGTGCGCGCGGGTGTCGGGGTCCTCCACGCCGGTGACGAGGATGCTCGCGCCCGGGAACATCTGGAGGAACTCCGCGATGAACGGGATCGACCCGCCGACGCCCATGTCGACCGGCGCGGTGCCGTCCCACGCTTCGGCCAGGGCCGACCGCGCGGCGTCGTAGACCGGCCCGGTGGTCGGCAGCACCGTCGGCTCGCCCGCGTCGGCGAGGGTGGCGGTGAGCTCGGCGCCCCACGGGACGTTCTTCTCCAGGTGCTCGGTAAGCCGGGTGACCGCGTTCGCGCTGCTGTCACCGGGGGCGAGGCGGATGGTGACCCGCGCCCTGGCGACCGGCACCAGGGTGTTGGAGGCGCCGGCCACCTTCGGCGCGTCGAACCCGGTGACGGTGATGGCGGGCTGGGACCACAGCCGCTCGACGACCGAGCCGGTGCCGATCCAGCGGGTTCCCGGGGCGGCGCCTGACTCGGCCCGCAGCCGCTCCTCGGGGTAGTCCACGTCGGCGGCGGGCGCCGAGACCAGGCCCGCGACGGCCGGGCTGCCGTCTTCGGTCCACAGGGTTGCCAGCAGCTTGGTCAGCGCCATGATGGCGTCGGGGACGAGGCCGCCCCACATGCCGGAGTGGACGGCGTGGGTGAGCGTGCGCACCTCGACGTCCACCCGGATCAGGCCGCGCAGGCTGGTGGTGAGGGCCGGGACGCCGATGTCCCAGTTGCCCGAGTCGGCGATGACGATGACGTCCGCGGCCAGCCGGTCGCGGTACTGGCGCAGCAGCTCGGGCAGGGTCGCGGAGGCGACCTCCTCCTCGCCCTCGATGAAGAACCGCACGGTGACCGGCAGATCGTCGCCCAGGGCGCGGAGCGCGCCCAGGTGGGCCGCGATCCCGGCCTTGTCGTCGGCCGCGCCCCGGCCGTAGAGGCGATCGCCGCGGACGGTGGGCTCGAACGGCGGGCTGTCCCAGTCGGCCGGGTCGTTCTCGGGCTGGACGTCGTGGTGCGCGTAGAGCAGGACGACCGGGGCGCCCGCGGGGCCCTTCCGCTCGCCGATCACGGCCGGCGGGGCGCCGTCGTGAGCCCGGACGATCTCGGCCTGGACGCCTTCGGCCGCTAGGAGCTGAGCCGTCTTCCGCGCGGACTCCTCCACCTGGTCCAGGCGCTGCGGGTCGGCGCTGACCGACTGGATCCGGACGAGGGCCTCGAGGTCGCCGAGCAGCGCGGGCAGGAGATCATGGACACGGTTCTTCAGATCGCTCACGGGCTCAACCCTACGACCGCGATCATGGGGCTAGCTGAGACGGGGGAGGTTACATGCCTGAACTTCCTGAGGTGGAATCGGCGCGGGCGGTCATCGAACGAAACGGGCTGAGGCGGCGCATCGCCGACGTCGACGACTCCGACACGTTCGTCTGCCGCCCGCACGCGCCGGGAGAAATCCGCCACGCGCTGCTCGGCGGTGAGTTCGTCACCGCCAGGCGGCGGGGAAAGAGCATGTGGTTGCAGACCGGCCCGTTCTCGGATGAGGTCACGCTCGGCATCCACCTCGGCATGTCGGGCAAGATCGTGATCGCCGACCCGGACGGGACCGAGATCGACGGCGGCGACTACTGGGAACGCGGCCGCCAGCCGGGCGATTACCGCTGGGCGCGCTTCACCGTGACCTTCGAGGACGGCGGCCGCCTCATCCTGGTCGACCCGCGCCGCCTGGGCCGCGTCCGCCTCAACCCGCCGATCGAGGAGCTCGGTCCTGACGCCCAGCTGATCACGCCGGCGCAGTTCCGGGCGGCGCTGGCGGGCAGCGCCGCGCCGGTCAAGGCGCGGATCATGGACCAGCACCGGATCGCGGGCATCGGCAACCTGCTGGCCGACGAGATCTTGTGGCGGGCCCGGATACATCCGGCTCGGACGGCCGGCAGCCTGACCGCGGCCGAGCAGAGCCGGCTGCTGCGGGCCAGCCGCGACTCGATCAGGGCGGCCCTGCGCACCGGCGGGGTCCACAACCTGACGATCATCCCGTACCGGCACCGGGACGCTACCTGCCCGCGCGATCACGCGCCCATGCGCACCGCCCCGGTCGACGGGCGGACGAGCTGGTGGTGTGCGGCCGAGCAGGTGCTCGGGCCGGCCAGCGCCGGTTAGCCACCTCAGCCAGCTTTCAGCACCGTTCCAGCGGCTTCGCCGACAGTGGCGGTGTGATCAGGAAATTCGGCATCACCGCGGGCATCGCGGCTACCTTGCTCGGCATCGCGACCATGACGGCCGGGACGGCAGCGGCGGCGCCGGCCGGGACGTTCGTCGCGCTCGGCGACTCCTACGCCGCGGGGAACCTCATCCCGGCCAGCCCGGTGGGCTCTCCAGCCGGGTGCCTGCGCTCCACCCACAACTACTCCGGTGACGTGCAGGCCGTCATCAGGGCCGACCGCTACGTCGACGTGGCCTGTACCGACGCGACCACGGCCGACATGACCCGGCCCCAGGACACCATCGCGGGCACGAACCGGCCGCAGTTCGATGCCCTGTCGCCCCGCGATTCGCTCGTGACGATCACGATCGGCGGGAACGACATCGGGTTCAAGTCGATCCTGGCGACGTGCGTGGCGCTCAGCGTCACCAGCCCGTCCGGGCACCCGTGCGAACGGCACTTCACGGCGGGCGGGACCGACCAGCTGGCCGCGCGGGTGGCGGCGGCCGGGCCGAAGGTCGCGGCCGTCCTGGCGGGTATCCACCGCCGCGCGCCGCACGCCCGCGTCCTGCTCGTCGGGTATCCCGACATCCTGCCTGCTAGTGGGACTGGCTGCTTCCCTGACGTCCCGCTCGCGCACGGCGACGTGCCGTACCTGCGCGCGACCGAAGTGGCGCTGAACCGCACGCTGGCGCGAGCGGCCGCGGCCAGCCACGCCACCTTCGTGGACACCTACCGGGCGACCATCGGGCATGACGTGTGCCAGCGTCCAGGCACCAGGTGGATCGAGGGCCTGATCCCCGCGTCGCCCGCCTTCCCGTTCCATCCGAACGGCCGGGGCCAGCAGGCCATGGCCAGGCAGGTGCTAGCCGCCCTCGGACGGTAGGCGCTTGCGCGCTCGCCGGGGACGGAGCCGAAGTAGCCAGGTCCACCACAGCGGCAGGAACAGGCCAAGCGCGATGCCGAGACCGGCCCAGCGCGGTTCGGTCACCATAATGTGAGACAGCTGGCCGACGGCGAACACGAAGATCAGGTCGAAGTACAGCTCAACCCAGGAGCCGCGCTTCGCCGCCGCTTCCTCGGACATTGGCCCATTCGGTCACACCGACGAAAGGCGAGGACGGTGCCGCATCCGCTCGACAACCCGGTTCTCTCGTCGCTGACCGGACCGCACGCCCGGTTCGCGGAGCGACAGGGCAACGTCCTGCGCTACCCGGTCGACGTCTGCCCGTTGGCCGCCATGCCCGACGAGCCGGACGGGGCCGACTGGACCGACGCCGCGAGGCTGGCCGGTCCTGGTGGCTGGCTGGCGCTGGCCGCCGTCGGCATCTCGCCGCCGGCCGGCTGGGAGCTCCGGATGATCGGCGCCGGCACACAGATGACGGGCGACGACCTGGACACCACCGACGATCAGGAGGCGGTAGCGCTCGGGTCCGCCGACGTGCCCGAGATGCTCGCGCTCACTGCGCGCACCAAGCCGGGCCCGTTCCTGCCGCGAACGGGCGAGCTCGGTACCTACCTGGGCATCAGGCGTGACGGCAAGCTGGTCGCGATGGCCGGGGAACGGCTGCACCCGGCCGGCTGGACGGAGATAAGCGCGGTCTGCACCGACGAGGAGTGGCGCGGCCAGGGGCTCGGCACGCGGCTGACCCGGGCGGTCGGCGCCGGGATCAGGGCCCGGGGCGAGATCCCGTTCCTGCACGCGCTGACCACCAACGCCGCGATCGGGCTGTACGAGGAACTGGGCTTCCGGCACCGCATGGCCCTGGACTTCGCGGTGGTCCGGGTCCCGGGCGGGTGGCCACCCCGTTCGTTATCGTCCTCTTCGTCCCCGGCCTCGACGGCGGCGCGCATCTTCCGCTGGCCAGGTTCGGCGACGACGGGAACATCGCCCAGCATTACGCGAGGAGCTGATGCTAGCCCGCAATAAGAAAGGTCGCGCTTCGCCACCTATCGTCACTGATGGGTGACCTCTCATAACTGACGGGTGATTCCGGCCTGATTTACCGATAGTCTGGCGAGATTGTGCCTGTGAACGCTGTCGGGCCGGACGGTGAGTCGCCAGTTCCCGGCCGCGGAAGAGTGCCCGTTGACGCCATCGTGCTGCGCATGATGCTCGGGAGGCAGTTGCGCCGCCTGCGCGAGGCCGCCGGGATCACGCCCGAGGAAGCAGGCGACAAGATCCGGGGGTCCCGGTCCAAGATCAGCCGTCTGGAGACCGGGAAGACCGCGTACAAGATCGGCGATGTCGCGGACCTGCTCAGTTTGTACGGCGTGACCGACAAGCAGCGGCGAGCGGAAGTCCTCGCCATGGCCAGGCACGCCAACACCCCGGACTGGTGGCGGAAGTACAGCGACATCCTGCCTGGCTGGTTCGAGACCTACCTCGGTCTCGAAGCCGCGGCCTCGACCATCCGCAGCTTCGAGGTCCAGTTCGTGCCTGCCCTGTTCCAGACCGAGGACTACGCGCGCGCCGTTACCCGGCTCGGCCACAAGGCCGCCCCCGGCAGTGAGATCGACGACCGGGTTTCCGTCCGCCTCAAGCGACAGGCCCTGCTCAGCAGGCCGGAGCCACCGGTGATCTGGTCAGTGATCGACGAGGGGGTGCTCCGCCGGCGGGTCGGCGGCCCCGCGGTCATGCGCGCCCAGCTTCACCGCCTCATCGAGGCGGCGGCGATGCCGCACGTGATCTTCCAGGTGGTCCCGTTCGGCCTCGGCGCCCACGCCGGCGCGGCCGGGTCGTTCACGGTGCTGCGCTTCGCGGAGCAGGACCTGCCGGACGTGATCTACATCGAGCAGCTCACCAGCGCCATATACCTGGAGCAGCGCGTCGATGTGGAGCACTACCTGGAGGTCATCAACCAGCTCAGCGGCGAGGCGCTGACCCCGGCCGCCACGGTCCGCTTCATGGAGAAGGCCGCCGAGGAAACCTTATGACCAGCCACGAGGCATCCGCACCGCGCGACGCCAGGACCGGGCCGCTGTCGTTCGATACGAGCGTGGCGCACCAGGCCCGGATCTACGACTACCTGCTCGGCGGCAAGGACAACTACACCGCCGACCGGGCCGCGGCCGAGGAACTGATGCAGATCTGGCCGGAGATGATCTTCACCGCGCGGGCCAACCGGGCGTTCCTCGGGCGGGCCGTCCGCTACCTGGCCGGGGAAGCGGGGATCCGCCAGTTCCTCGACATCGGCACCGGCATCCCGACCGCGGGCAACACGCACCAGGTCGCCCAGGCGATCGCGCCCGAGTCACGGGTCGTGTACGTGGATTACGACCCGATCGTCCTGGCGCACGCCCGTGCCCTGCTGATCAGCGGCCAGGCGGGCGCCACCGACTACATCGACGCGGACCTGCGGGACACCGGCACGATCCTCTCCCAGGCCGCGAAGCTGCTGGACTTCACCCAGCCGCTGGCGGTCACGCTGCTCGCGATCCTGAACGCGATCTCGGACTCCGACGGCCCGTACGCGATCGTGGCCCGGCTGCTGGATTCCGTGCCGCCGGGCAGCCATCTCGTCATCTCTCACGGAGGCTCGGACCTCCTCGGCCGCCAGGCGCTCGACGGCCTCGCGGACGTCGCCGACCGGCGGATCCAGCAGAAGGTCGTCTACCGCACCCATGAGCAGGTGGCACGCTTCTTCGACGGCACCGACCTGGTGGAGCCGGGCCTGGTGCGGATCGAGGAATGGCGCCCGGAGCGCGGCGCCGACGAGAAGGGCCAGTCCTCCGGGTGGTGCGCGGTGGGCCGCAAGCGCTGACCAGCGCCGCTACCCCCGGGTCCGATTGGCGGAGCCAGGGGGCCACGGCGCTGGGTTAGCATCGAGGCAGTGTCTCAGGGGCAGGAGGAACGGGCGTGACTTCCGTCCTGCCGCCTGCGCGCAGGACCCGCCCGCCGAATCGGCGGGAGCTGATCCTGGCCGCCGCTACCGAGCTGTTCGCGGCGCGCGGCTACGAGTACGCCGGCATGAGCGAGATCGCCGAGCAGGTCGCGGTGCAGCCGTCGGCCCTCTACCGGCACTTCGCCGGCAAGGAGCAACTGCTCGCCGAGATCCTCAGCCAGGGCGCGGCCAGCCTGCTGGCGGCGGTTTCCGCGGCCGACCTGGCCGGCACCGGCGGGCTGGCCGGCACCGGCGGGCTGGCCGGCACCGGCGGGCTGGCCGGCACCGGCGGGCTGGCTGGGCTGGCTGGGTTCGTCGTCGACAACCGGCACGTCACCGCGCTGATGGGGCGCGAGGTACCGCATCTGGGCGAGGACGCCCGGGCTGCCCTGCGGTCGGAACTGGCGCAGGTCGGGCGGCTGCTGGCCGCCAAGATCGGCGCCCGGCGCCCGGAGCTGCGGGAGCCGGAGCGCGAGTTCGTCGCCTGGTCCGCGCTCGCGGTGCTGCAGAGCCCGTCGTTCTACCGCACGGAGCTGCCGCGGACGGAGTTCTGCGCCGAGATCGCGCGACTGGCCGGGCGGGTGATCGCCGCGCGGCTGCCCGCGGAGTTCACCGGCGAGCGGACCGGGCGCGGCCGGCCCGGGCTGCTGCCGCACTCGCGGCGCGAGGCGCTGCTCGCGCAGGCGATCGCGCTGTTCGCCGAGCGCACGTACGCGGGCGTGGGCATCGAGGACGTGGCGGCGTCGCTCGGCATCGCGGGGCCGAGCGTCTACAACCACTTCCGGAGCAAGTCCGAGATCCTCGTTACCGCGCTCGGCCGGGGCTCGGCCTGCCTGTCGATGCAGGTGGCCGACACCCTCGCTACGGCCGACGGCCCCGAGGCCGCGCTGCGGGCCCTGATCGGGGCCTACGCCGGCTTCGCGGTGGGCCATCCCGCGCTCATCGACCTCATGATCTCGGAGATCCGGAGCCTGCCGGAAGGCGACCGGGAGGCGGCGCTGACGGCGCAGCGCGACTACGTGGCCGAACTGGCGCGGCTGCTGTGCCAGGTCGATCCCGAGCGCCCGGCGGCGGTCGCCCGCGTCCAGGTCCACGCGGCGCTGATGATGGCGAACGACGTGGCGCGGACGCCGCACCTGCGCGACCAGGCCGGCAGCGCGCAGGCGGTGGCGTCGCTGTGCGCCCAGATGCTCGCCCTGGGCAGCCCCGGCACCTGAACCCGGCCTCCGGCGAACGTCACCGCCTGCGCATGATTGCCACAACATGCACGTCCTAAGGTTGACATTGCCGCAACCATGACGTGGTGTGCCATGGGCTCCGGGGACGGGCGGGGTCAGGAGACGGTGCGGTCCGTGCTGGTCCAGTGCTTGGCGCGGAGTTGGCGCTTGAGGACCTTGCCGGCGCCGGATACCGGGAGTGCGTCGGTGATTTCGAGGCTCCGGGGTGCCTTGTAGCCGGCGATCAGCCCCTTGACGTGCTCGCGCAGGTCCTCGGCGGTCAGGGCCGCGCCGGGGCGCAGCACGACGACGGCGTGCACGCGCTCGCCCCACTCGGGGTCGGGGACGCCGATGACGGCGCACTGGGCCACGGCCGGGTGGCTGGACACGGCGTTCTCCACCTCGGCCGAGTAGACGTTCTCGCCGCCGCTGATGATCATGTCCTTGATGCGGTCGACGACGAACAGGTAGCCGCCGGAGTCCAGGTAGCCGCCGTCGCCGGTGTGCATCCAGCCGCCCCGGAGGGCATCCGCCGTCTCCTGCGGCTTGTTCCAGTAGCCCTGCATGACGTGCCCGCCGCGGCAGACGATCTCGCCGACGACCCCGGGCGGGACCTCGGCGTCGTCCGCGTCGACCACCCGCACCTCGGCGTGCGGCGCCGCCCGGCCCGCCGACCGCAGCATGCCCTTGGCGTGGTCGGCCGGGCTGAGCAGGGTCGCCACCGGCGCGAGCTCGGTCATGCCGTAGGCCTGGGTGAACGACGCGCCGGGGAATGCCTTCATGGCGCGTTCCAGCACCGCCTGGGTGATGGGCGAGGCGCCGTAGACCACCGACGTCAGGCTGGTCAGGTCGTGCTCGGTCACCTGCGGGTGGTCGGTCAGCAGCTGGATCATCGTCGGCACCAGCAGCGCCTCGGTGACCTGGTGCGCCTCGATCGCGGCCAGCACGGCCGGCGGGTCGAACGCCGGGAGGATCACGTGGCTGCCGCCCATCAGCACGGTGAGGCCCCAGAAGGTCAGGTCGGCCAGATGGAACATGGGCGCCACGTGCAGGGTGCGCGCGCCGGCCCGGCCCATGGTGCCGGAGGCGGCCGAGCCGAGCCAGGAGACGCCCAGGTTGGCGTGCGAGAGCATGACGCCCTTGGGGAAGCCGGTGGTGCCGCCGGTGTAGAAGAGCCCGGCCAGGTCGTCGCCGCCGCGGCGGCGGTCCCGGATCGGCTCCGTCGCCGCGATCAGCTCCTCATAGCTCAGCGCGCCGTCCGGGGCGGGCCCGTCGCCGGCGTGGATGACCGTGGTCAGCTCGGGGACGGCTTCGCGCAGCGCGGGCAGCGTCGCGGCGAACATGTCGTCCACCAGCAGCACCCGGGTGCCTGAGTCGCGCAGCGAGTAGGCGATCTCGGCCGGGCTCCAGCGGAAGTTGACCGGGTTGAGCACCGCGTCGGCCCACGGCACGGCGAGCAGGTACTCGCTGTACCGGTCGGAGTTCAGGCCGAGCATGGCCACCCGGTCGCCGTCCCCGACGCCGAGCGCGCGCAGCGCCCCGGCCAGCCGGGCGACCCGGTCGGCCGCCTCGCGGAACGTGCGCCGCCGCTCGCCGAAGATCGTCATCACCTCGTCGGGCTGCTGCTGGACAGCCCGGTGCAGGCCCTGGGTCAGGTACATGGCGGACTCCACTTGTGAATATCGGCAAGCGTGGTATAGAACACATTCACTATCGCATCTTCACATGTCAAGCTCCAGCAATGTATTAAGTGAATAGCGACTAGTTAGGAGTTCAGACATGGCGGAACGGGTGCTCGTCGCCGGGGTCGGTATGGTCCCGTTCGCGACGCCGAGCCGGAGCGAGCCCTACGACGTGCTGGCCGAGAGCGCGACCAAGGCCGCGCTGGCCGACGCCGGCGTCGACCTGGCCGCGATCCGCCAGGCGTACGCGGGCTATGTGTACGGCGACTCGACCAGCGCCGAGAAGTTCATCGCCGACGGCGACAACACCTACGGCGGCCGGGTGGTGACCAACCCGTCCGGCGGCCTGCTGTCCAAGGGGCACCCGCTCGGGGCGACCGGGCTGGCCCAGTGCGCCGAGCTGGTCTGGCAGCTGCGCGGCCAGGCGGGCCAGCGCCAGGTCGAGGGCGCCGCGGTGGCGCTCCAGCACAACATCGGGCTGGGCGGCGCCGCCGTGGTCACCCTGTACGAGAAGGTGAGCTGAGGTGGTCTTCGACGAGGCCAAGGCCCGGGCGTACGTGTTCGAGCCGATCACGACCCGTTCGGGTACCTCGCCACTGAACTGAGGGCATCGACCTGAACTGAGGGCATCGACCTGAACTGAAGGGGAGGCAGCATGGGCAAGCTGGACGGCAAGGTCGCCGTCGTCACCGGATCCGGGCGCGGCATCGGCGCCGAGATCGCGGCCAAGCTCGCGTCGGACGGGGCCGCCGTCGTGGTCAACGACCTGGACGAGGGGCCGGCCAAGGACACGGCGGCCGCGATCGAAGCGGCCGGCGGGCGGGCGGTGGCGGTCCCCGGCGACATCACCGCGGCCGGCTTCGCCGAGCGGTTCACCCAGGCCGCGGTGGACAGCTTCGGCGGCCTCGACATCATCGTCAACAACGCCGGCTACACCTGGGACTCGGTCATCCAGAAGATGACCGACGAGCAGTGGGACGCCATCCTCGACGTGCACCTGAAGGCGCCGTTCCGGGTCCTGCGGGCGGCCCAGCCGATCATCTCCGGGCTCGTCAAGCAGGCCCGGGCCAGCGGCGAGCCCGTGCCCTGCCGCAAGGTCGTCAACATCTCCTCGATCGCCGGGCTCGGCGGCAACGCGGGGCAGGCCAACTACGCGGCCGCCAAGGCCGGCGTCACCGGCCTGACCAGGGCGCTGGCCA
>Ga0335083_10007326_pt1 | contig 13644 bp, 12 predicted proteins | sample Lox_Sample_42_FD_206716 | JGI IMG/M metagenome (GOLD analysis project Ga0335083, IMG submission 206716) | Soil microbial communities from Loxahatchee National Wildlife Refuge, Florida, United States - Lox_Sample_4.2 | ecosystem: Environmental > Terrestrial > Soil > Wetlands | place: USA...
CGGCATGCCGTTCGAGCTGATGACGGAGGCCGAGTACTCGATCGAGATCGTGGCCCAGAAAGCCGGCTGAGTCAGTAGTCCGGCTGGCGGTCGTATTCGAAGAGCAGCCGGTTGATGTAGCGATTGCGCGGCGTATCCGGCAGGCTCGTCAGGATCTGCCGCCGCGACAAGGGCCCCTGTTCCAGGTCGGCGGAATTGGTATTGGCGCCGAGGCCGAACCTCGCCCAGACCATCAGGCGGCCGTTGTTCCTCGGCACGAGGCCGCGATGCAGGGCGATGGTGTTCACGAGGAACATCGAGCCCGCCGGACCGACCGCGCTTCTGAGGGACGAATTGAAGAGACGCTCGCAGTCGGAGGAGAATGTCTCGCCGAAGCAGTCGACGAAGCTCTTTGCGGCGTCGAAGTGCGAGACATCGTGCCCCTGGCTCGCCGCCTTTCGCAGCAGCGCCTCCATGCCGGCGAGCGTATGGGAGCCCGCGACGATCTGATGGGGACCCTCGGCCTGGGTGACGTCGGTGAGATAGATGAACAAGGCGCAGAAACGCCAATCGTCGTCGTCGCGATGGAAGTGCTGCACATTCACCATCTCCGGCCGGTTGGCGGGAAAGGAATGCCAGGCATTAACCGAATAGAGCGTCGGCACGCAGCCGAGATAGGCTTCGACGAGATTGATGAGGCGCGGGTCGTTCAAGGCGTCGACCAGGCCCGGCGCCCGCAGGAGCTGGTCGGGCCGGTATCCGGCCATGGGAAAGGCGAGCCGCGCTTCAGCGAGCGACGTCGGCGGGGCATTGAAGCTGAAAATGTGCGGCCCGCGATGAACGGGATGGAGATCGAGATGGGCGCGGATCGCGCCAAGCGTGTCGGCGGGCAGCACGAAGGGCAGCTGGACCATGCCGGTCGACCGCAGAATCTCTAGGAGATCCGCCGATTGCGGATCGGCGCCGCCATTCGTTCCCTTGAGATGGGCTTCGTGCTTGCGGCGGTCGCTGACGATCGCATCGGCGATAGCGTCCCACATGTGGGACGGCAAGCTGCGGCGAACAGCCGTTAGCGCCCTTGTGTCGAATGTCTTCTCGAACATGTTCAGCCGTTGCCGGGGACGAAAGCCGACGGCGCCAACTCGCTGTCCGCCGTTGACGCGGTTGTATCGATGGCCCTGGCGGCGACTTGCAGCGTCCGTCCGTCCAGGGTCAGCAGGGCGCCCTGACAGCGGCCTTGCGGTTGCTGCTGCGAGAGGCGCAAGGCGCGTATCTCGATGCCGTGCCAGGGACAGGTCAGGCATCCCTTCGCCGGCGATGTCAGCGATTGGGCGAGCGGTCCACCTTCGTGCGGGCAGGCTTCCGGCCAGATCTGCGCGACGCCCGCATTGTCAAACGTGTACAGGAAGGAAAGCGGACCGGCCTGGAACGTCTGCAGGGTTTCCGTGCCGTCGGAAGGCTTCAGCTCGATCTCATATTGGCGATCCAGCTGAGGCGGCAGGGTGTGCCAGGTCAGCATGCTGGAGATTACGTAGTCGGGCTCATCCGACTTGAAGCGGAAACCCTGTTTGCGCAGATCGGCACGACGCTGGCGCACCGGCGCATCCTCGGCGTTTTGCACACGGTTGAGCTTCGCCATCTTGGCGTTGAGCCAGGGATGCAGGCACTTCCAGATCCGCTTCGACACGATGAACCAGTCGATGCGCTGGTCCGCGCCGCCGTCGTGCGCCGTGGTGCGCAGCACGGCGATGATCGAAACTACGCTGAACACGGAAAAGCACTGATAGAACAGCCCGGGGCGAATGCGGATATCGGCCACGGGCAGGAGGAAGGGCAGTCTGCCGTACTTCGTCAGCGATAGCTGGAAGTCGGAGCCGGTGCACAGCCGGACCGCATTGCCGTACGTCCGATGGATGTACGGCCGATGGTGCGGATCCATGTGGTTCCAGTCGAGATCGCGCACATCGATCGGCGACGACGTCTCATAATGGCCGCGCGTGACGACAATCCCCCGATCCAGCCGGGCGAGTTGATCCTCGAGCTTGTCGACGTCTATGTAGATGCGCTTATCCATGCCGGACATGGTGGTGGGGCGGGCGGTTGCCAAGAAGATTTCGCATAAATGGCGACCGATTGGTATAGTGCCGTGTGTGACGCCGGTGCGTGAGCGAGCGGCTTCGGATGATATTCCCCTGGGGGCTGCAACTGCGCATCGTGCTCTGCGACCTGGCCAAGAATCGATGGTTCAATCTTGCCGCCAAGGGCGCCCTTTCGACACTGACCCTGTACCTGGCCGTTCGGCACATGGGTGTGCAGCCCATCTTCGAAAGGCTGCGTGTCCTCGACGCTTGGGGGCTTGTTGCGGCGCTGGCCATCTGCGTGGCGCAGACGGCGCTCGTCTCGGTTCGGTGGCATTGGCTCATTCGGTATCTGGGAGGCAGACTCGCTTTGTGGCGCACTTTCTGTCTCGTCGAGATCTGCTCTTTTTTCAGCCAGGCGCTCCCGGCCACGGTGGGCGTCGATGCGGTCCGCGTCATGCAGGCATGGCAGAACGGCGTGCCGATGAGCAGTTCGGTCAGTAGCGTCCTGTTCGACCGCGCCTTCGGCGTGGCTGGCATCGTCGCAGCGGGGTTGATCGGCCTGCCTTTTGCGTCGCGCCGTCTCGGATACTTCGAAAGCGAGATGCTTGTCGCGGGCGCGGTGGCCATCGTCGTGGGCCTGCTGATCCTGCGGTCGCGGCGGCGCTGGCTGGCATGGCTGCCGCCCAAGCTCGGCAATCCGATGGGCGCCCTCCTGGAGGATGGCGTGCGTCTCCTAGTTCTGCCGGCCGCATGGATCTGGGCGCTGGGGCCTGCGATTGCGGTGCAGTTCCTATCGACGCTGCTCATCTACGTCGCGCTGCGGCAATTCGGCACGCCCGTGGGGTTCGTGGAATGTGTCCTGTCGGTCACTCTCGCCTTGCTGATCGCGGCGCTGCCAATCTCGATTGCGGGATGGGGCGTGCGGGAAGGCGCTTTGGTCTTCGCGCTCGGCGCCCTGGGCGTGCCGCCGGCCGAAGCCGTTGCAAGCTCGCTCCTCGCGGGGATAGCCCAGTTCGTCGCGGCCCTTCCCGGCGGATTGCTGCTCCTGGTCTACACGCCGCCCGCCGCCCCTCATGAGGGCAAGGCCTGATCGCGATGAACACGTTCCAGATCAACACATCGCCGCTCATGACCTCCTACCTGGTGAAGGAGGTGAAGGCTTTCCGCGATCGTCCTGTGGTCATCCTCGACATCGGCGCGCGGGGCGGCATCGGCAAGGAATGGGCCGCGTTCGAGGACCAGTTGCGCGTTTACGCCTTCGAGGCCGACGCTCGGGAATGCGAGCGGTTGAGCGCGACCGCGCCGCCCGGGCTCTCGTACATCCCGCGGGCGATCGGCAAGAGTCGAGGCAATGCCATCTTGTACGAAACCGATCCTGCCCTAAGCAGCGGTCTCTACAGGACCCGCATGGACTATTTCGGTCGGATGCTCAATCGGGACAACGGAACCGTCGTGGGCGAGCGGATCATCGAAGTCGTGCCCTTGGACGAAGTGCTGCCCGAGTATGGCGTGTCGGCCGTCGATTTCATCAAGCTCGACGCCGAGGGAGCGGAACTCGACATCCTGCAGGGCGCTCGGCGATTCCTGAGGGATGGCAAGCCGCTGGGCATCTTGAGCGAACTGCGCTTCCACGAGGAAATCAACGGGTCGCCGCCCTTCGCGGCCCTTGACGATTTCGCAAGGGGCCAGGGCTTCCGGCTGTTCGATCTGCAATTCTATCATCAAAGTCGGGCGGCGTTGCCCTATCCGCCCGCCGGCGACTATCGCAAGCCAACAGGCGAAAGATATCACGCCTACACGACGCGCGGCCAATTGCAGGATGGCGATGCGCTCTATTTCCGGGACCTGCTTCTGCCGTCGGCCGATCCGACTTGCAGGCGCGCCGAGACGATCGACATCCTGAAGCTGTGCGCATTTCTCGAGATTTTCTCCCTGAACGACTGTGCCGCCGAATTGCTGCTGGCCTGCCGCGCGCAGGTCGATGCGATTGCGGGCTCGGAACGTTTGCTGGATTTGCTTGCGTCGGGAACTGCAGGACAGGCCGTCGGTTACGCGGCCTACATGAAGCAGTACTTCGAAGAGCCGCTTCAACGCGACCGGCCCGGCTTCTTTCGTCGCCTGCTGAAGGGCCAGTAGACGAGGCGCTTCATGGGATAACCCTCATCCGCGTTGCGTTGTGCCTGACAGGGGCGGCGACTAGAGTGCGGTGCCGCGACGCGGCCAGTGAAGCGGGGCTTGGAGCGAGTCGTTTGATTGCCAGCATGACGGGATATGCGCGGGCGCAGGGGATGGATGGGCGCCGGCGCTGGGTTTGGGAAGCGCGCAGTGTCAATGGGCGCAATCTCGAGATCCGTTGTCGCGTGCCCGCGGGCTTCGACCGCCTGGAGAATCCCGCCCGCACGGCCGTCGGCGCCCGGATGAAGCGCGGCAACGTCTCGCTCACCCTCACGATTGCCAGTGAACGGACAACCAAGCCGCTGCGCATCAACCGTGTGTTGCTCGCTGAATTGGGCTCCCTCGTCGATGAAGTCCGCCGCAGCACGGGCGCTGCGCCGCCGGCGGCGGACGGGCTGCTGCGCGTGCGCGGCGTGATCGAGGAGGAGGAAGGCGAGGGCGAGGAAGGCGAGGAGGCCCTGGCCATCCTCGACAAGGGCCTCGGCGCGACGCTCGAGGAGGCGCTGAAGGCCCTGATTGCGGCCCGCGCCGCCGAAGGCAAGGCCTTGGCCGGCGTGATCGACGGCCATGTCGGCGAGATCGAAGCTCTGTGCCGGCGCGCGGCCGAGCGGGCCCAGGCGCAGATCGGCACCATCCGTAGCCGTTTCGAGACCCAGCTCGGCGACCTGCTCGAGCGCGCGCCGCAGCTTTCCGAGGAACGGTTCGCCCAGGAAGTGGCTTTGCTGGTCGGCAAGGCCGATGTGCGCGAGGAACTCGACCGCCTCACGGCCCACATCGCCCAGGCGCGCGCGCTGCTGGCCGAGGCGCGGCCGGACAACCCGGTCGGCCGCAAGTTCGATTTCCTCTGCCAGGAGTTCAATCGCGAGGCCAACACGCTCTGCTCGAAGTCGGCCGACATCGAGCTGACGCGCATCGGGATCGACCTGAAGGGCGCCATCGAGCGCATGCGGGAGCAGGTGCAGAATGTCGAATGATGCGGACGCGCCCACCATCCAGCGGCGCGGCCTGATGCTGGTGCTGTCCTCGCCCTCGGGCGCGGGCAAGACGACCCTGTCGCGCCAGCTGCTCGACAACGACAAGCAGATCCAGCTCAGCGTCTCCTGCACCACGCGCGCGCGGCGGCCGAGCGAGAAGGACGGCGTCGACTACCGTTTCGTCGACACGGGCACCTTCCGCGACATGATCGACCGCGGCGAGTTCCTCGAGCATGCGCGCGTGTTCGATCACTATTACGGCACGCCCCGCGCGCCGGTCGATGCGGCGCTGAAGAGCGGCCGCGACGTGCTGTTCGACATCGACTGGCAGGGTACGCAGCAGCTCCAGGAGAAGGGCCGCGACGACCTGGTGACGGTGTTCATCCTGCCGCCCTCGACCCGCGACCTCGAGAAGCGCCTGAAGACGCGCGCGCAGGACACGCCCGAGGTCGTGGCCAAGCGCATGGACAAGGCCTCCGACGAGATGAGCCACTACGCCGAGTACGACTACACGATCATCAATCGCGACATCGCCACCAGCTTGATGGAACTGAAGTCGATCCTCACGGCCGAGCGCCTCAAGCGCGAGCGGCAGGTCGGCCTGTCGAACTTCGTGAAGGCCCTACGCGAGGGACGTTGAAGACGGCCGGGCGATTCCTGTCTGGCCCTGGGAGCGCAGCACGAGCTGCGAGGGCGTGACGGGACGGCCCGAGTATTCGGCAATCAGACGGTCGCTGGCGGTCTCGATCGTATCCTCGAGGCGTTGCATGAAGTCGTGCTTGTCGCGCGCGGCCGGGAGCGGCGGCAGGAACTCGATCGCGGCGCGGCCGGGCAGCTTGCGCCAGTCGCGGCGGTTCCAGCGCAGGCCGACGCAGGTGGCGACCGGCGTCACCGGCAGGTCGAGGTCGCGCGACAAATAGAAGATGCCGGAGCGATAGCGCTCGCGCTCTCCCGGCGCCATCAGGTGGCCTTCGGGGTAGATAGAGATGTAGCGACGGCTCTCGTAGGCGCGACGGGCAAAGCGGGCGAGGTTCTCGCGCTCCCGGCCGCCGCCACAGGCATCGACGCGGATCATCTGCAGGCGATAGAGGATGGCGCCGATCACCGGCAGGCGGAACAACTCCTGCATCGCCACGAAGGCGATGCCCGGGATCTCCGCCGCCAGCAGGATGCCGTCGCATTCGCTCTGGTGCTTGCTGGCCAGCAGGGCCGGGCCGGCCTTGGGCAGGTGCTCGCGGCCTCGTACCTCGATCTTCATGCCGCCGATCCAGCGCATGCCCCAGACGACGGCGCGGGCCCAACGGTGCAGCAGGCCACGCAGGACGACGGGCGTCGGGATTGGCACCAGCAGGATGCCGATCAGCGCCGCCAGCAGGGTGAGGGCGTAGAAATAGAGGTTGAAGGCCCAGGACCGGATCATGGGCAGGAATTAAGTGAGCGATCACTCATTTGTCAAGACCCTTCGGTCACCTGCGTATAGCCGACAGGCGGGTAATCCGGGCCGGGCAGGAGACCGTTCAGGACGGCGACATCCCGCCAGACCCGGAGCGCCTCCGCCGGGCGCCCCAATGCGGCGTATCTTTCGGCCAGGAGCGCATACATGCGGCCCTTGAGCTGTTTGTCCGGCGCCGCGGGAATGCGCAGCAGCGGTTCTGGCGCTGCGGGCCGGCCTCGCATCTGGGCGAGCCAGCTTTGCTTTGCCGGGGCCGCCCGGCCGAAGTTCTCATCGTAGCGGACACCGTCGAGCTCAACGGGCGGCAAGCTTGCCAGCCGATCCCTGATCAGCGCGTGGAGGTCCGTCGCCAGGTCAGCACGCCCGATCTGCAGAGCGTGCTCGCAGAAGCGGCGGGCGTGCCCCCACAGGAAGAGCGTGTGCAACAGCGGCGCGTCTCCCAGCAGGCCGTCGCTCGAGCACATGCCCGCGATCAGTTTCAGGCGGCCGCGCATGTGCTTGACGACATCGGCCGGCCGGTTGCTGCTCTGGTCGGGATGGGAGGCGTATTTGGCGATGATGCCGGGTGCGTAGGTGATGGCGCCATGCGCGGCGAGGCGGCACCAGGTCTCGAACTCGACGCACTCCATCGTCCAGTCGTCGCGCTGCAGGCCCGCGGCGAGCAACGTCTCGCGCCGGAAGAGGCTCGCGCAGTAGTAGGGCGTATAGTCGGCGGTGAGATAGTCGACGAGATTGAACGGCCCGCTGGTCCACAGGCCGGTCTGCTTGCCCCCAAGGTCGGTGATGATCGCATCGCCGGTGACGGCGCCGGAGCCGGGCTCGCGGGCGAAGATATCGACCGCGCGCTCGACGGCATCGGGCAGAAGCTCCTCGTCGGCGAGGCAGGAGGCGATGAACTCGCCCGAGCAGCGGCGCATGGCGCGCAGCAGGCCGTCGCTCGGCCCGCTGTCGGGCTCCGACACGATCTTCAACCGCTCGCCGTAGCCGCGCAGGATGTCGAGCGTGCCGTCGGTGGAGACGGCATCCTGGATGACGAATTCCATATTGGGGTAGGTCTGCGCCATCATGCTGTCGAGCGCGCGCCGGACCGACGGCGCGCCGTTGCGCACGAACATGAAGACGGAGACCAAGGGCTTCATCGCGATGAACCGGCCAGGCGGCCGACCATGTCGGTGTAGGCTGCTTCGAGACGCCGCTCGAGCCCTTCGGCGTCGTTCAACCGTCCCTCGGTGTACCGGCGGCGCAGATCGTATCGCAGCGTGCGCAGCCGTTCGGGATCGTTCGCCAGCCGGGCGGCGATCTCGACATAGTCATCAGCGCTGCCGGCGGCGAGGTCGGGGCAGCCGACGGCGGTCATCAGGGACGAGCCGTAGGCGCTGATGAACCGGTCGCCGCGCAGCGTGATCGCCGGCACGCCCTGCCAGCAGGACTCCGCGATGGTGTTGCCGCCGCAATAGGGCGTGGGATCGAGGCTGATGTCGACATCGTCATAGGATTTCACGATCTGCGGTCGTGTCCCGCCGTCGGCGATGATCAGCCGGTCGGCCGGAATGCCGTAGCGGCCGAAGCGGTCGATCATGAAGCGCTTATTGTCCGCCGGGATCAGCTGCATGTTGCGCATGTACAGCTTTGCGTTGGGCACGCGGTGCAGCAGCTTCGCCCACAGGGCGACCACCTCGATGTTTATCTTCGCACCGGTGCCGAAGTAGCCGAAGGTGACGTAGCCGCGATTGGTGAAGGGCGGCTCGGCAACAGGCACCTCGTTGAGGTTCCGGTAGTCGAAGCAGAAGAAGCAGCCGGGCAGGCGGTAGATCTGCTCGGAGTAGTAGTGGCGCTGGCTGTCGGCGCTCGAGGGGGCGGCGACCTCGTCAGCGATCACGTAGTCGATGTTGGGCAGCCCGCAGGTGCCGAGATGGTTGACGTAATTGACCTGGATCGGCGCGCAACGCTGGGCCATGGCGGCGAAGCGATTGCCCGGCGAGAAGCCGGTCAGCTCCACCAGGATGTCGAGCCGGTCGCTGCGGACCACGTCCACGTAGGCATCGTCGTCGAGCCGCCGGTCGCTGCCTTCGGGCGCATCGCCGACCAGCTCGTCGAGCGGCGGCACGTGGCGGAACCTGTCGAAGTCCGGTGTCCGGCTCTCCAGCCATTTCTGCGGCGAGTAGCCATAGATCTCGAAGCGGTCGCGGTCACGGGCGGCGATCGAATTGCGCAGCTGGAAGCGGATCGTGTCGAGGTTCATGAAGGCACAATGATAGCCGACGCGGATTTTCCCCTGCGTGCGGGCCTTGCCGGCAAAGGGTCGGGACGATTGGCGGACATGCGGCGCCATCCGCTCGCGCTGGGCCGCGCCGAGCGCCTTCTCGCTGAGTCCGGGCAGTTTGAGCAGGGCCTGGGACACCAGGCTGTCGATGCGCATGTTGCGAGGCCACACGCGATCCCACACGGCGAGCGTCATGCCGATCTGGCCCCGCGTTTCGTACATCTCGCCGGCAAGGGCATAGACGTCAGCGAACTTGGCGAGGCGGAATTGCGCATCGCGCGGCCGGGAAGCGGGGATCGCCTCGACGAACATCCGCCGCCGCAGCCAGGCGCCGAGGCGGGGGAAATTCCAGGTCGTATAACCGGCATGGATGGGCAGCCGCACGCGCAGCCAGCGCACCAGGGCGCGCAGGCGCGGCGATTTCCAGTTGTTCGGCCGGCTCGCTCGATCGCGGCCTATGAGATCCAACCAGGCGGCGACCGGCCATCCGAACAAGCCCAAAGCGTGCGTGCGATTGAGCGTCAGGCGATGCAAGGTGCTCAGCACCCGATGGTCGGTGGGCAGCAGGGCCATCAGGTCGTCGACGATCCTCTGCAGATGGGCTGCGAGCGGACCTTCCGCCGTCGTCTGGCTCCTGAGGCTCGCGAGGTGGTTGAGACGGGCCTCGAGCAGCAGGGCCGAATTGGCGCTCTGGAAGAAGCCGTCCCTGGACAGAAGGCGGTCGAGAACCGCGAGCCTGGCCGCGATGGTCTTCTCGATGTCGTGCGACGGCACGGAGCGATTGGTCTCGCCCGCGGTCGCCGAGCGTTCGACCGAGAGGATGCCGAAGTCCGTCGCGATGCGGGACCACAGATCGAGATCGAGCGCATCGACGTGCCAGATATCGCGCTCCAATCCGCAATCGAGCAGTGCCTGGCGAACGAAGAATCCCGACGGCAGGTGCAGGCGATGGCCGAAGACCAGCAGCGACACGATGTCGACCGGATCGGCGATCGGCTCGCCCTCGGCATCGATGAAGAAGCCGCGGCAGCACAGGCCGCCTATGTCGCGCTGCTTGCCGAGCTCGTCGGCGGCGAAGGCCAGCGCATCGGGCAGGAAATTCCCATCGGGAGGGCAGACCGCGACGTACCTGCCGCGACAACGCCGAAGCGCCGCCAGTAGCTGCTCACCGCCGCCCTCGGCGGTGATGATCTCGAAGTCCTGGCAGGTCTGCGAACGAAGGCCGGCGAGCTGCTGGTCGGCCGACTTCGCTCCGCCCTGAGCGCACCGGACGACGGAGAAGAGCGGCGAGGACTTTTCCATCGGAATGCGAGGCTTCTAGCTTGAATTCCGAGGTTCGAGCAACTTGGCAAGCCGCACCAGGTCGGGGACCGTAAGTTCCTCGGCGCGCGCGGTCGCCGGGACGCCCTGCCCGGACAGAACATCAGCCGGCGTGGCGAACAGCGACGCCAGACTGCCCCGCAGCATCTTGCGCCGTTGGCCGAAGGCGGCCGCGGTCAGCCGTTCCAGGTTCGAAAGGTCGGCCAGCCGCTCGGCCTTTGGGCGAGGCGTGAGGCGCGCGACGGAGGACGTCACCTTGGGCGGCGGAACGAAGGCCGACGGCGGCACATCGAACAGGCGGCGCACCTCGCAGACATGCTGCGCGAGCACCGACAGGCGGCCATAGTCCTTGGTGCGGGGCACGGCAATCAGACGGTCGACGACCTCCTTCTGGAACATCAGCACCATGTCGGCGATCTCGTCGGCCGCATGCAGCCAGCGGATCAGCAGGGCCGTCGAGACGTTGTAGGGAAGGTTCGCGACGATGCGGCGCGGCGGCGGGCCGAGAGTGCGCAGGTCGATTGCGAGCGCGTCGGCCTCGATCACCTCCAGGCGGCCGTCGGACACTGCCTGCAGCTCCTGCAGGGCGGTGATGGCGCGAGGATCGACCTCGACTGCGACCACGCGGCTCGCGCCCTCGAGCAGCAGCGCCCGCGTGAGGCCGCCCGGGCCGGGACCGACCTCGATCACCGTGCCCTCGCCGAGCGGTGCGGCGGCGCGCGCGATGCGGCGCGTCAGGTTGAGGTCGAGGAGGAAGTGCTGGCCCAGCCGCTTGCGGGCATCGAGTCCGTGCTTGGCGATCGTCTCGCGCAGCGGCGGCAGGGCCGCTACGTCCATCGTCAGGTTCCGCGCCGGCGCGCCATGTCATCGGCCATGGCGAGGGCCGCGATCAGGCTCGCCGGATCGGCGCGGCCCGTGCCGGCAATGTCGAGCGCCGTGCCGTGATCGGGCGAAGTGCGAACGAAGGGCAGGCCGAGCGTGACGTTGACCCCGCCCGAGAAGTCGATGGTCTTGATCGGGATGAGCGCCTGGTCGTGATACATGCAGAGCGCTGCATCGTAAGTGGCGCGCGCGGCCGGATGGAACAGCGTGTCGGCGGGCGCCGGTCCCCGTACATGGATGCCCTCGCGCTTCAGGGTCTCGATGGCGGGTGCGATCGTCCGCGCTTCCTCGTCGCCCATCGTACCCTGCTCGCCGGCATGCGGATTGAGCGCGGCGACGGCGAGGCGCGGCTCGGCGATGCCGAAGAGCTTGCGCAGGCCCTCGGCGGTGATGCGGCCGGCGCGCACGATGGCCTCCGGATCGAGGGCACGCACAGCTTGGGCGAGGGACAGATGGATCGTCACCGGCACGACGCGCAGCTCGGGGCAGGCCAGCATCATCGCGACGTCGGCGCCGCCCGCCAGCTCGGCCAGGAACTCGGTGTGCCCGGGATGGCGAAAACCCGCCTCTTGCAGCGTCTTCTTCTGGATGGGGTTGGTCGCCAGGCCCGCGATCTCGCCGGCCCGGGCGAGCTTCACGGCGCGCTCTATGGCCTCGATCGTGGCGGGCGCGTTGGCAGGATCGGGATGACCGGCACGGACGGGCACGCGCAGCTGGACCGGCAGCACAGGCAGCGCCGACGGGAAGGCGGCCGCCGCCTCGCCGGGATGCGCAATCTGCCGGATCGCCACATCGAGCTGCAGCGTGCGGGCCAGCGCGACCAGACGGACGGGATCGTCGAGGACGAAGAAGGGACGCGTCGACGACTGTCGCGCTTGCCAGGCCTTGAGGCTGAGCTCGCCGCCGACGCCGGCCGGCTCGCCCATGGTTACGGCGAGCGGCAGGGTGGCAGTCATGGCTGCTTGATGATGTCGATGGTCGCAGCCCGGCGCATGTCTCGCATGTAGCGGCGTGCCGCGGCCTCGAGCTTCTGCAACAGGATGAGCTGCTGGACGGTCTCGCGCGACGGCAGGCCGCCGGCGCCTTCCTTGCTACAGAGGGAGACGACCTGGAGGCCCTCGGCGACGCGGAACGGTCCCGCGACGCCGCCGATCGAGAGCTTGGGGATCTCGCCGAACATCTGCTGGTTGGCGGCCAGATCGCCGACGCGGACGCCCGACAGATCGCCCGACGTCGCGCCCTTGAGCTTGCGGGCCTGGACGTGCAGGTCGGCGCACTGACGCACGCCGGCCATGGCTTTCTGGGCTTCGGCGGTGGCGCGATTGACCTCGTCGGGTGACGCATTCACCGGGAGGGCGAGCGTCATCTGCACCAGATTGAGCCGAACATCGTCGGGCCGCGCCGTGGCGAAGGGCCGGCGGTCGACCACGTAGAGAATGTGCCAGCCGGCCGGCGTGCGGATGAGGTCGGACGGCTGGCGTAGCGGCAGCTTCTCGATCGCGGCATCGAGCGTCGGATCGAGCGCGCCGGGCAAGATCCAGCCGAGGTCACCGCCATTCTGCGCCGCCGCCCCTTGCGAGAATTGCTGGGCGAGGCCGGCGAAGGGCGCGCCGCGCCTCAACTGATCGAGGACGCGCTCGGCTGCCCGGCGCGCTTCCTCGGCCTGATCGGGCCGGTCGATGGGAATGAAGATCTCGGCCACGCGGGATTCGGTCTTGCCGATGTTGGCCTTCATGCGGTTCAGCGCCTCGTCGATCTCGGTGTCGGAGACGTCGACCTTCGGCCGCACGCGGCGTCGGACGATCTTGCCCCAGGCGAGAGAGGCTTCGATCTGCTGGGTGGCGATGTCGAACGGCACGCCGATGCTCTTGAGGTAGGCACGGAAGGTTCCCGGCGCCATGCCGCCTGCGCGCTCGATCTCGCCGACGCGGCCGTTGATCTCGGCATCGGAGGTCCTCAGGCCCATGCCGTCGGCATTCTGGATCTGCAGCTTCTCGTCGATCATCTGCCGCAGGATCTGCGGGGCGAGCCGGTGGTGCATCTCCGGCGTGTCCGCAAGGCCGGTGCTCTTGATGGCGAAGACGATGCGCTCGTTGAGATCGAAGTCCGTGATCGCGCCGCCGTTCACGCGCGCGACCACGCGCACGGCCTGGGCCGAGGCGAGAGCGGGACAGAGTATGAGGAGGATCGCGGCGAGGGCGCGGATAAGCGGCGCGGTCATTGAGCCGTGAGAGGAGAGGGCAGGGGCGCGCATTATATTCCGCACGGCCGTCTCGGCAATGAGGGGCGGCCGCTTGCCTTTATTTGCCTTGATCGCGCTCTGACACGATCGGGCTCTGGATCGGCCACCAGATTTTCAGGCTGGGGTCGTTCCAGTGCAGGGTGAACTGGCCGGCTCGGTCGTATTCCGTGGTCTGTTTGTAATGGAAGATGGCGCGCTCGCTCATGACGAGGTGCCCGTTGCCGAACTTGGGCGGCACCAGCACCTGGAGCCGGTTGGTGTCCGACAGCGTGAAG
>Ga0335083_10007328_pt1 | contig 13644 bp, 12 predicted proteins | sample Lox_Sample_42_FD_206716 | JGI IMG/M metagenome (GOLD analysis project Ga0335083, IMG submission 206716) | Soil microbial communities from Loxahatchee National Wildlife Refuge, Florida, United States - Lox_Sample_4.2 | ecosystem: Environmental > Terrestrial > Soil > Wetlands | place: USA...
GGTCTGCCTCGCCATCGTCGCGGCGATGACCACGTCCTCGACCATCGGCAAGATCGCGTGCGCCTACATGCCGATCTTCATCTTCTTCGCTCAGGGCTTCGAGCACTCGGTCGTCAACATGTTTTTGATTCCGACCGGAATGATGATGGGCGCCAAGATCACCATCGCGCAATGGTGGCTGTGGAATCAGATCCCGGTCACGCTTGGCAATTTCGTCGGCGGCTTCGTCTTCACCGGGCTTGCGCTCTACATCACCCACAAACCGCGCACCGCGGCGCCGGCGCCACTCGCCGCGGCGACGCGGGTGCCGGCCGAATGAGCGAGACCGACCTCAAGCAGGCGGCCGCGGAGCAGACCGGCGACTTCAACCCCGAACAGAAACGCTACCTCGAAGGGTTCGTCGCCGGTGTGCAAATTGCCAAGGCGGCAAAGAGCGTCGCCGGCGTAGCCGGCGGCGGCGCGACGCCTGCGGCGGCCGAGTCAATTGGGCCGGATGCGGCCGGTCTGAAAGCGCAGAACCGGCTGCTCGCGTCCGGCGGCAAGCTTTCCGATCAGGAAAAGTTCAAGCGCGAACAGCATCCGTTCGACACTTATGAGCGGCTCAAGGAGCACGCTGCCAAGGGTGAATATCCCAAGCCTCCGGACAATTTCCGCTGGCGCTTTTTCGGCCTGTTTTACGTCGCGCCGAACCAGAACTCCTATATGTGCCGGCTGCGGATCCCGAACGGGATCCTCAATGCGGTGCAATTCGCCGGCCTTGCCGACCTGGCCGAACGTTATGGCGGCGGCTACGCGCACGTGACAACGCGCGCCAACATTCAGATCCGCGAAGTCAAAGCCCACGAAGCGGTCGCCATGATCGAGGCGGTGCAGGATTTGGGCCTGTGCTCGCGCGGCTCCGGCGCCGACAACATCCGCAATGTCACCGGCACGCCGACCGCCGGCATCGATCCGCAGGAGCTGATTGACACCCGGCCGTTCGCGCGCGAATGGCATTTTCACATCCTCAACGACCGCTCGCTCTATGGCTTGCCGCGCAAGTTCAATGTCGCCTTCGACGGCGCCGGCGCCATCGCGGTGCTGGAGGACACCAACGACATCGCTTTTCAGGCGGTGCAGGTGAATGACGGCTTTGGGCTCGCACCCGGGGTCTGGTTCAAGCTCGGCCTCGGCGGCATCACCGGGCATCACGATTTCGCCCGCGATACCGGCGTGCTGGTGCAGCCGAACGAGGCCTGCAGGGTGGCGGACGCGGTGGTGCGTCTGTTCATCGAGCACGGCAACCGTGCCGACCGTACCAAGGCGCGGCTGAAATATGTGCTCGACGCCATTGGCATCGAGAAATTCGTCGCTTTGCTGGAAGAGAAGCTTGGCCGCAAGTTCGACCGCGCGGTGCCTGGCGCCGTTGCGCCGCGTCCGGTGTTTGATCGCACCGCGCATCTCGGCGTTCACGCGCAGAAGCAGGCCGGACTGAACTGGATCGGCATCGTCGTCCCGGTCGGCTACATTTCGGCCGCGCAGATGCGTGGCATGGCCGACGTCGCGCACCAACTCGGCGACGGCGATCTGCGGCTCACGGTCTGGCAGAACCTGCTCATTTCAGGCCTGCCGACAGAAAAGGTGGCCGCGGCGCAGGCGCGGATCGAAGCGCTCGGCCTAGCGATTGAAACCAATCCGATCCGCGCCGGCCTCGTCGCCTGCACCGGCAATACCGGCTGCAAATTCGCGGCGTCCGATACCAAGCGTCATGCCGAGGAGATTGCGCGCTGGTGCGAGGCGCGTGTTGCGCTCGACACACCGGTGAACATTCATTTGACGGGTTGCCATCACTCCTGCGCGCAGCATTTCGTCTCCGAGATCGGGCTCCTCGCCTGCAAGGTCCAGGCGGACGAGGAGGCGGATCCGGTCGAGGGCTATCACATTCTGGTCGGCGGCGGTTTTGGGCCGAACGCCGCGCTCGGGCGCGAAATTTATCGCGATGTCGTTGCCGAAGACGCGCCGTGCACCATTGAGCGAATTCTCAAAGCTTATCTCGCGCACCGCGCCTCGCCCGAGGAGACCTTCCTCGCCTTCGCACGCCGGCATGAGATTGACGCGCTGAAAGCCATGACCGAGCTCGAGGCCGCCGAATGAGCATGACGCCCCGGCCGCCGATCCCATCATTGATTCCTGAATCGGCGCCGTTCACGCCGGAGCAGCGCACCTGGCTCAACGGGCTGTTCGCCGGATTGTTCGATTTGCACGAGAGCGTCACGCCGCTCTCGACCGTCGACGCCGCGAAGTTGCTCGGCGGGCTGATCGACGGCGCCGCGCAACTGCTTTCAGAACCCGAGGATGACGGCGCTCCCTGGCACGATCCCGTCATCGCTTTGCCGGATCGTATGAAGCTTGCGGAGGGCAGAGCGCTGCCGCGCCGGCTGATGGCGGCCATGGCGCAGCAGGATTGCGGTCAGTGCGGCTACAATTGCAAAGACTACGCCGATGCGCTGTTCGGCAAAGCCGAGAAGCGGCTGAATCTCTGCGTGCCGGGAGGCAAAGAAACCTCCCGCATGCTCAAGCAACTTTATCAGGAGCTTGATGCTGCGCCGGCGCCTGCCGCTGAACCAGCGCGCGCCCAGCCGGCGCCTGCCCTCGCCACAGCGCCAGGACGTTCCCGCGACCATCCGGTCTACGCCACCTTCCTCTCCCGCCGCCGGCTCAACAAACCAGGCTCCGAGAAAGAGACCTGGCACATCGACATTGATCTCGCCGGCACCGATCTCGATTATGTCGTCGGCGATTCATGCGGCGTCTTTCCCGCCAACGATCATCATCTGGTAACATCAGTGCTCGCCGCGCTCGACGCACCGGCGGCTTTTCCCATCGGCGGCCGCAGCTTGCGCGAAGTGCTCAGCGATGGTGTCGCGCTGTCGCCGGCGCCCGACATGCTGTTCGAGCTGATTTCGTATCTCACCGGCGGCGAGCGCAAGCAAAAGGCCAGGCGGCTCGCCGCCGGCGAAGACCCCGACGGCGATGCAGCGACGCTCGACGTGCTCGCCGCTTTGCAAAAATTCCCCGGCGTCAGGCCCGACCCCGAAGCCTTCATCGAGGCGCTCGATCCGCTGCAGCCGCGCGTCTATTCGATCTCCTCGTCGCTTAAGTCCGACCCCGGCCGGGTTTCGCTCACCGTCGATGCGGTGCGCTACGAAATCGACAGGCGCACAAGGCTTGGCGTCTGCTCGACCTTCCTCGGCGGACGGATTGCTCCCGGCGACAAGATCAGGGTCTACGTGCAAAAGGCGCAGCATTTTGCGCTGCCTGACGATCCGGCAAAGCCGATCATCATGATCGGGCCAGGCACCGGTATCGCGCCGTTCCGCGCCTTCCTGCACGAGCGGAAGGCGATCAAAGCGCCGGGGCGCAACTGGCTGTTCTTCGGCCATCAGCGCAGCGACTGTGACTTCTTCTACGAGGAGGAACTGGTGGCGATGCGCACCGCCGGCCTTTTGACGCGGCTGACGCTCGCCTGGTCCCGCGACGGCGACGAGAAGATCTATGTGCAGCATCGCATGCGCGAAGTCGGGCGCGATCTGTGGTCATGGCTCAACGACGGCGCGCACGTCTATGTCTGTGGCGATGCGCTCCGTATGGCCAAAGATGTTGAGTCCGCGCTCACCGAGATCGTCGCCGAACACGGCCGGCGCACGCCGGCAGACGCTGCGCGGTTTGTTGCCGAACTCAAGGCCAGCGACCACTATCAGGCGGACGTTTATTAGGTCGAGTGTTCACGAGCTCGGAATGTCGATTTAGCTAGCGCCGCTCCAGCGTCATCTGCAGGCCGTGACGGGGCCGCAGCGTGATCAGGCCTTGCGGCTCGACCGGATGACCGGGTTTGAGATGCAGCCGATAGCGTTGCGCGATGGTGGCGAGGATGAGGATCGCTTCGGTCATGGCGAAGGCCGCGCCGATGCAGATGCGCGATCCGGCGCCGAACGGGATGTAGGCAAAGCGCGGACGCTCGGCGACGCGCTCGGGCAGGAACCGCTCAGGATCGAAGCGATCCGGATTTTCCCACAGCTGCGGCTTGCGATGCAGCAGCCACGGCATGATCAGGACCTCGGAGCCGGCCGGAATGCGATGGCCAAGGATTTCGTCGGGCGCGATCGGCTGACGTCCGGTGGTGTGCGCCGGCGGATAGAGGCGCATCGATTCCTCGATCACCATCCGCGTGTAACGAAGATTGGCGACATCGGTGTAATCCGGCGTGCGGCCGCTGAGCATCTCGCGCAGTTCGTTGTAAAGCTTTGCTTCCACCGCGGGGTGCTGCGAGAGCAGATACCAGGTCCAGGTCAGCGCCAGCGAGGTGGTCTCGTGCCCGGCCATGAAGATCGTCACCACCTGGTCGCGAACCTCTTTCCCGGTCATGCCGCCGCCGGTCTCGCTGTCGCGGGCGCCAAGCAAGCGGGCCAGCAGATCTTTCGGTTCAACGTCGGGCTTGCGGCCCCGCTCGGTCAGGAGGCGATCGACCTTGCGGTCGAACTCGTCGAAAATACCATCCGTGGGGATCGGTGAAAGCAGGCGCGCAAACCATTGTGGAAAGTGCAAAAGGTCGAAGACACTTGGCCGGACCAGAGACTGATACTGGTTGACGCCGCCCTCGACGACATCGACGATCTCGTCGGAATCGGAGGAAAACATCGAGCGCGAGATGATGTGCAAGGTCACATGCATCATCGCAGCCGCGACGTCCAATTCGCGCGGCTCCGGCATCGCGTCCCATTTCGCCAGCAATTCCTCGGTGACGCTGGTCATGATCGGCGCGTAGCCGACCACGCTGCGAGGATCGAACGAGGGCGCCATGATGCGGCGATGGCGCCGCCAGGTCTCACCTTCGCTGGTCAAAAGGCCGCGGCCAAGACCCGGTTCCAGCAGGCGGCGGGCCACTTCCGATTTGGTGTAGTTCGCGGCGTTATCGAGCAGGACGTACTTTATCGCACCCGGTTCGTTGATGACGAACATGCGCCGCCACAAAATACGTTGCGTGATGATGTCGGCGGCAAAGTTCTCCGGCGGATGAGCGGCCAGCGCATTATCGCGCATTTCGCGGAGCGATTGCCGCATGCTGGTCCGGCCTTCCGACCGCCGCGGCGCGGCAAGAGTTGGAAATTCGGTACTATCAATGACGCTCATCGCCGCCTCGCGGTCTCTGCCAATCGTTGGAGCACTCTCAAGCTCCTATTATAGCAGACGGTGGTGGCCGGGAATCGCAGAATAAAGCCGGGCGCGTTTTCGTCGCGCGCCAAGGGACTTACAGCCCATGAAGCCATCCGCCGGAGCGCACGCGCGGCCTTGTGATAGACACGATACGATTGCTATAAGTATCGGATGGGGACGCAGCGGTTGCGCGGTCGCGTATCGGGTAGCCGGGCTTACGCTCGCGGGAGCCGGACGCGACACGCTCTCACCACCAGCTTCTTTGTCATGACATCCTTTGCGCTCCTGCCGGCACTGGCGGGATGTTCGTCGTCTTCCACCTCGTCTTCCTCCGCCGCCCAGACAGCCGCCGTGCCCCCGCCGCCCAACGCCGCCGTTGCGGCGCCGTCGGCGCCGCCGGCCGACGAAGCGGGCACCTCCGCGTAACCCTATCCCAAACAAACGCTGGTGGATGTGTTCAGGGACGGAACGGACACCTCGCCGCCGACGCAGGATGTGCCACGGGCGCCCAGCACGTACACGCCCTCAGGTCAGCCATACCCCGCCAGCCAGCCGGCCTACAGCGCGCCTGTCGCCACCAGCGGCAGTCCGCCGCCCGCGCCGCCGCCTCCGGGCGATAACGCGGCCTCCGGTTATCCCTATCCGAAACAATCGCTCATGAACTTGTTCAAGGATTCAACGGACTCTTCGCCGCGCGTGCAGAACGCGCCGCGTCCGCCAAGCACCTATACGCCGTCAGCTCAGCCCCAATAATTTGGCGATTGGCGCAGGCACGGTGCTCTCGTCGTTTTCCTCAAATCACGGATTTCCGCCCAACCAGGCGGCGGCAGATTGTTGTCGATCGACTGCTTCATTTCGACAAGCATAATCCGGCAGCCATCTGATGCCGGCTGGCGGCCATGAGATCTCAAAAATCCGTCGCCGCAAGCTCGTAGGATCCTTTGCGATCGCGCTTGTACACCTTCGTTGCCACCGCGTAGATCGAGGCTCGATGGGCGTCGAATGCGCTGAGCAGGCCCGCTTCGTCGCGCTGCATATTCGGCTGCAGCCGCTTGAGCGCTTCCTCGGTTACGAAGAACGACCACTCCATCGCGCTGTCATGCCCCCAGAACCGAACGGCGCGGCGTGTTGGATCGAAAAACCGGCTTTCATTTGGAAAATTGATCATAAGTGCACCACGGCGTTCAGTCAGTCGATATCCAGCATTTTCTCAGACCTTCCGGATCCCGCACCCACCAATAATTTCCTTCCCGGTTGTGGCCGGACACGTTGAAAGTCTTCAGGTACTTTTTCACCGCAGCCAATGCTTCTTCGCGGGTGGCGTAGCCGGCGCCGACCTCCGTTGCCAGCGCCGAAACCGCGTTTTTGAGTTCAAGAATTTTGAACATGGCCAACCTTGTCTCGCGGCTCTCAATCCAGATCGAATGTCAGTTTCGCCGAAAGCACGAGGTCGCTTTCTGAAACGACACGCTCATGAGCTTCGCTCTTGCTCTTGATCCGGTAATGGGTATTGCCGCCTTCTGCGGGCCGCAGGCTTACGATTTGGTAAGTCCCCCTGGCCGCGGAGCGGAATGTCGAAGGGATCAGATCGACAGTTTGACCCACTTTGAACTTATGGATGCCGTCTGTCATTGCCGATACTCCCTCTACTGGGCGGGCCGTGATACAGGGCGCGCCGGGCCATTTTTTGGTCGGCCCCGACTTCCTCACTCGCCGACCGCGGTCTTTTTGCTCATGCGCTACAGCTGATAGCCAGAATCCTTGATGGCCGTTTCGATCAAATCGCGAGACAGATTGTACGGCGGCTCGCGGTCCGGAGCGATGGCGCCGACCGCGCGCCGCGGCCTGAACTGGCTCGGTCGTTGGGAGCCGGCCAGATCGCCGCCCAACACGCGCAATCGAGGACTTTTCTCGGATTTGAAAATGAAGATTCGTCGGGTTCCCGCCTGTCTTTGCTCCTGCATCGTCGCCGGTTCCGGTGTGTGCAGGGGCATGGCAGGTCACCGTCGGCGGAATTGACTGCGTTGCGGTGGACGACTGGCCGCGGACGCTCGTTCATCCTTGTGACGGAAAATCAGCCGCCCTTTTTCCAGGTCGTAAGGCGAGACTTCGACCGTAACGCGGTCGCCGGCCAGCGTCTTGATCCGGTTCTTTTTCATTCGTCCAGCGGTGTAGGCAACGAGCGCGTGGCCATTGTCGAGCTCAACGCGGTAGCGCGCGTCGGGCAAGATCTCGGTGACAAGACCTTCGAATTGCAGAAGTTCTTCCTTGGCCACGTTATGACCCCTTTACAGGTGCGGTCTGCCGCGGCTCGTGGCGAGCAAAATCGCGGCGCGACGGCGCATGATGATGCAAAAAGCGAACGGATGCGATCCCGTTTGCAGTCTCCGGTGCATGGTCGCGTGTATGGTCGTGATGGCGCGGCTCGCGCGCCGCGCCGCCGTTGCGACGCTGTTGCCGCCGTTTCCCTGGCGCACTGGACGGTGAGCCGGCGCTGCCGTTCCTGGCGTGCGGCGGCTCCGATTGCCGTCCCGGCACGCGCCGGTCGCTCGACGGAATCGACATCCGGATCAGCTTCTCGATATCCCGAACAAAGGCCACTTCTTCGCCGTCACACAGCGAAATGGCGACGCCCTCGGCACCGGCACGCGCGGTTCGGCCGATGCGATGCACGTAGGTTTCCGGCACGTTCGGCAGATCGAAATTGATGACGTGACTGATGCCGTCCACATCAATGCCGCGGGCCGCGATATCGGTGGCGACGAGAATCCGGGTCGCGCCTTTGCGAAACGCGGCAAGGACGCGCTCGCGCTGGTTCTGCGATTTATTGCCGTGGATGGCGTCGGCGGCGATGCCGGCCTGGATCAGGCCGCGCACCACCTTGTCGGCGCCATGCTTGGTTCGGGTGAATATCAGGGCCCGGTCTATCGGTTCGCGCCGCAACACGTCAACGAGCACAGCGGACTTCGCACCGCGATCGACACGGATGAGACGCTGCTCGATTCGTTCCGCGGTAGACGCCACCGGCGCAACCGCAACCCGGACCGGATCGCGGAGCATATGGGCGGCGAGTTCGGCGATGGCCTTGGGCATGGTCGCCGACAGCATCAGTGTCTGGCGGTCCACCGGCAGCTTGGCGACGATTTTACGGATGTCGTGGATGAATCCCATGTCGAGCATGCGGTCGGCCTCGTCGAGCACGAGACATTCGACGGCGTCGAGGCGTAGCGCGTTGCTCTTGACCAAATCCATGAGCCGGCCGGGTGTGGCGACCAGAACGTCCACACCGTTGAGCAGGGCGCGGACTTGGCCGCCCATTGCCACACCACCAATCGCCAGTGCGGACTTGATCCGCAGATGCCGACCGTAAACGCGAAAACTGTCGAGGATTTGCCCCGACAATTCGCGCGTTGGAGCAAGCACGAGCACGCGACAGCTCTTGCGCACCAGCGGGCGCGTATGTGCAGCGAGATGATGCAGGATTGGCAGCGCGAACGCGGCGGTCTTTCCGGTTCCGGTCTGGGCGATCCCGATCACGTCGCGGCCCGCCATCACGGGCGGTATCATCTGCACTTGGATCGGGGTTGGAGTGAGGTATTTTTCTTCCGCGAGGCTACGCGTGAGTGCGTCGTTTAGTCGGAATTCGGGAAATGAGGTCAAAGATTAAGACTTTCTTTTTGTCTGCGCCGTGGCGGCCGCTGCATGATGCGCAGGGCCCGCGTTGCGGGTGAAACGAGACACCCCGCGCGATCTGGGCTGTCAATAAACCAGGAAAAAGGGCAAGCCAGAGGCCGTTTTACGGTGTCGGTATCAACGGTATCGGTACACGCGGCTCGCAGCAGCCACTAAGGCCACAGAGTCAATATAGCCCATTGGGGTGTTCGTTTCAAGACTGCGGGGGAGGGCGCTATTGTTTTGTCTTTCCACCAATCACCCGCGAGGACATGCTGTCGCCGTTTGTTACTCACGTCCCCGATGGTTGTTGGCTTCCGCCAAATGCGCGCGCGCAGCATCCCGAAGCCGGCCCTGATCGCGCTCACCAAGCTTCGCCATTTCAACGATGCATCTGGCGAGAATTTTCGCGGGCCTCGTTCGCACCGCCATCGGTAAGAAAGGCGGCGCCGCCGCTCCGCAGCGAATGCCATGCCTCATCGAAGGCGTCGCTGAGAATGCGAACGGTCGAAGGATCGAAAGCCGACGCATGGCACATTCTGCACTCGCGGCCTCGATCACGACGCAGCCTCCCTCGCGAAGGCGATCCGCTAGGCTGCATCGAATCAGAAATTCGTCCTCGACGAGCAGTACGATCATCTGATCGATGCCTTTGGCAGCATCGCCATGTGCCGCGCCGGCATGCCGATCCACGTCCTGATTACGGACATTCAGCTGGATGGTCGCGCCGACGGCTGGGAACTGGCCGAAGCTTTTCGAGCTTTTTGGCAGGATATGCCAGTCATCTATACGTCAGGCAACGTCAGTGACTGAACGCGCGCCGTTCCAAACAGCCTGTTCTTCAATAAGCCTTGTCAGCCCGACGAGCTGCTCCGGGCGTGTCAGCGACTCACTGCCACTCACTGACATCTGATGATCTGCATCCGTCCTGCGCTCGTCGATCAACCGCCGACGCCGTCGCTGCGGCGGATTGGGCAGGGCGCAATCGGAACGGCGTGCGTGCTCGAGGAGTTTAGGACGCTGCGGGAGGCGCGAGCACCGTGCTTGCACACTCAACGCTGTCATACACCGATACGTGAAGGATCGGATAGTCCTTCTTGATCGCGAGCCCTGCCGATGCGGCGGTCTCGGCTGTCTGATACGAGCCCTTGGTTTGGCGGTCCACCTGGAGGAGGTACCGGCCCAATTCTGGTCGCTTACGCTGTGAGAAATGCTCTTCAGGTTCGGACTCTGTCTTCGCAGGCATTTTCATTTGGCGAGGCGCCATTCGAATCTCCTTGTGTGGCGATACTTTCAACTAATCACTCGGGGCCGACAGCGCGAGGCCGGCATGGTTTCGCGAGTTCACCAAACGACGAGCATCGGCCACCACTAGATGCTGGTGGCAGCTGTTGCAGGATTAAAATCGGGGCGCGCGTGGCGGTGCGCCTCTTCCAGGAGCCCCGGGAGCCGGCCGAGGCTTCATCGGCAGCAATCCCTCGCGTTGCAGTTTTTTGCGGGCGAGTTTGCGAGCGCGGCGGATGGCTTCCGCCTTCTCCCGGACTTTTCTCTCTGAGGGCTTTTCGTAATGGCCGCGGAGCTTCATTTCGCGGAAGACGCCCTCGCGCTGCATCTTCTTCTTCAGCACCTTGAGAGCCTGGTCGACATTGTTGTCACGGACGAGAACTTGCACGTGGTATTTTCCTCTTCGATCGAGCGGTTGAACGGTCGGACGGTCAGGTGCCGAAACAACTGCCGCATGGACAAGAAAGAATTCGCGTGCCGACGGCAGCCGCGAATAGAACCCAGCGTCGATATATGAGATCGCGCGCCGATGGGCACCCAAGCTGCCAATTGTAAAAGCGGAGACTTCGGAAGGTCGCCGTTTGGCAGGCAGCTTGCCGGAAAAAGCCAGAGCTTGGCTATATAGAAATGGACAGATTTGTCAAAGACTTCCTGTGCACTGAAGCCGCCGGTCGTCGTACCCTCCGGCTGCGACCAGCGCGAAAATCAGTTTGGTACTTTCAGATCGGTTAGTACTCTTTGCCTCGCGCCGCCGCTGGAAATTCCGCAGTTTTGTATCAACTTGGGCGGAGTTGACAGCGGCTGCTCCCGGTTTTGCGGCAACAACTTGCCCCCGATGGGCCGTAACCGTTCAACCTGCCGCGATGTCGGGTCGCTCTAATGCCTAAAAAACACGCGACATCTGCATAAAAAATCGGTGTCGGCGTGGCAACGAATAGTGCGCCCACAGGCAAGCATCCCAGCCCCGACCAATCCTAGAGTTCCAGTCATGGAATGAAAGCATGGCGCGCCAAGCCGTCGCTTTCATTCGCCAAACAGGAGGTTGGGCGATGTCAAACAATGTTCTGAGGATAATTCGCGATTTTGGCTGGGGGAAATTGGTGATTGCGGTGGCTTGTGCCGCGACCGTCGTCACTCTTTCGGGTCACGCCCAGGCGGCAACCCCCGCCGGCTGCGCCGCGCTGCAGGCCAAGTATCCGGACCTGAAGGGTAAGACCCTGGTCAACGCCATCAACCCGCATACGCCGGGTTACGAGGCGATCGACCCAAAGGATCCAAGCAAATATGTGGGTTTCGACATCGATCTTGGCGAAGCGATCGGAGATTGCCTCGGGTTCAAGCTGACCTACAAGCCGGTCGTCTTCGCCGCCTTGCTGACGACGCTGGCGAGCGGCCAGGCCGACATCGTCATCTCCGATATCTACGCGACCAAGGAACGCGCTAAGGCTGCCGATTTCATCACCTATTCGAAGGTGTTCGACGGCGTTCTGGTTGCCAAGGGCAATCCGAAGAAGATCACCGGCATCAACATGTCGATGTGTGGCGATGCGGCGGCCGAAAACACCGGCTTTGTCGAAGTGCCGCTGGTTCAGGACCTGGCCCCGAAATGCAAAGCCGAGGGCAAGCCGGAACCGACACTGCAACTCTACGACAACAACGCAAACTGTATTCAGGCGATCCTCGCCGGCCGCGCCGACACTTATGTCAATGACGTCAACACCGTCGATCAAGCGGTGAAGGCCTACCCGGACAAGCTGGAAAAGGCGATCGCGGTGACGATCCCGTACTCGGTCGGCATCGCCGTTCCGAAAAACAAGCCGGCCTTCCGCGACGCGGTCATGGCCGCGCTGATCGAGGTGCAAAAGTCCGGAACGCACATGGCTCTGCTCAAGAAGTGGGAGCTCGACGTCAATAACTTCAAAGAACCCGACATCCTGACCGTCGATTAATGTCACTTTTCTTTCACTATCTCAGCCTGCCGTATCTGCTCGAAGGCATCGAACTTACGCTTGAAGTGACATGCCTCGGGCTGATCGGCGGGCTGCTGATGGGCCTTGCGTTGACGAGCATGCAGCTCAGCCGGTTCTGGCTGTTGGCCGCCGTCGCTCGCAGCTACGCGGTAATCTTCCGCGGCACTCCGCTGATCCTGCAGATGGTCTTCGCCTATGACGCCTTGCCGCATATCGGCATTACGCTGAGTGCGGTGGCTGCCGCGGGACTGGCCCTTGCCGCCAATGAGGCTCCGTTCATTGCCGAGATGTTGCGCGCCGGCGTCATCGGAGTGGATCGGGGACAGATCCTTGCCGGGCAGGCGCTCGGCATGACCCCGGGAGTTCTGATGCGCCGGATCATCGCCCCGCAGGCGATCCGCACCATGATCCCGGCATTCGGCAACGAATCCGTCAGCGCACTGAAGAACTCGTCGCTCGCGTCGGTGATCGCCGTTCAAGAACTGACCTTGCGCAGCACGCAGCTCGCGTCGTCGACGTTCGACTTCTTCTCGATCTTCTTCGCGGCTGGATTGATTTATTTGGTGCTGACCGGCGCGATAGCCGTCATCCAGCTCATGGCTGAGGTGCTGCTCGATCTCGACCGGCCGTCGCCGCAGGAGCGGCTGGCGCGCCTGTTGCCGTGGCGGCGTGTCGATCTCGCCGCCAAAATTGCGTTGGCGCAAAAGGCTGCGGCCGGCCAAGAATCAAAGGACAAGGCGCCAAGCGAAATGTCGAACGTGCTGAAACCCGTCATCGCGCTCGATCATGTCAAGCGCGCCGTTCAGATCGCGCGCAACGATATTGCGGTCGATGTCTCCGATCTTCACAAGCGGTATGGCAATCAGCAAGTGCTTAATGGACTCGATCTGACGGTCCGCGTCGGCGAAGTCGTCGCCCTGATGGGGCCGAGTGGAGCAGGAAAGAGCACGCTGCTTCGTTGCATCAATCATCTGGAAAGCTGGGATTCCGGCGAAGTCCGAATCGGTGGTCGCCGCCTCGGTTTCGGCCAGAACGGCGTGGTGCTGACCCCGACGGGTATCGCCCGGCAGCGCGCCGAATTCGGCGTCGGCATGGTATTTCAGCAGTTCAATTTGTTCGGCCATCTGACGGCGCGCGAAAACGTGGCAGGTCCGCTGCGGTGGGTGCACGGCGTCTCGAAGACCGATGCCGACAAGCGTGCGCGTGATTTGCTCGATCGCGTTGGTCTCAGCCATCGCGTCGATGCGCTACCGCGGCATATGTCCGGCGGGCAGCAGCAGCGCGTCGCCATCGCCCGTGCGCTGGCGCCCAACCCGAGCGTTCTGCTGCTCGATGAGCCGACCTCGGCGCTCGACCCGGAACTGGTCGGTGAGGTGCTCGAGGTGATCCGGAAGCTCGCCATCGAGGACGGTCTCACCATGATCATTTCGACACATCAACTGCGGTTCGCCGATGAAGTCGCTGACCGTGTCGCATTCCTCACCGGCGGGTCGATCATTGAACAAGGTCCGGCGCATGAGGTGCT
>Ga0335083_10007332_pt1 | contig 13641 bp, 9 predicted proteins | sample Lox_Sample_42_FD_206716 | JGI IMG/M metagenome (GOLD analysis project Ga0335083, IMG submission 206716) | Soil microbial communities from Loxahatchee National Wildlife Refuge, Florida, United States - Lox_Sample_4.2 | ecosystem: Environmental > Terrestrial > Soil > Wetlands | place: USA: Florida...
GACATCGATTTGTACGCGCTTGAACATTTTGGTCCGGGCTTTGCAACCCACGAATTAATAAAGGCTTTAATTTGTTGCCCTGTATTTGCCAGCGAATTCGATCATTAGGCTTTAATAGAATCGATTCCAGAATTTGCAAAGATGGTTCTAAACGCTCAGGCATTGATTCGCTCCAAGCTGGCAACTGCTCCAATATGTGAAAAACCTCGGGCATTTCCTTTAAATGGCTCACCACCTTCATCCAACGGTCAATACGCCAATCGAATGGAAAACACTCACAGACAATCCAGTTCAAAAATCCTGCCAGTTCTGGCTTAAACTCATTAAATCCAATGGCCTCTCGGCTCATCTTGACTATCTCGTCATAACGCCAATCCCATATGTGCATAACACGGTTGAAAATGGCTTTACTCTCTTCTTTATCTGCATCTTTTTCAGCCTTTTCGAAAATCCATGCAATTTGACGGATTAATGATCCGCGCGTCTCTCGATCTGCCATGGTAAAATATTCGGCTAATGCCTTCTCGGCATCTCTTATCGCTAAAGTGCCGTTCCATGTGTAAAAGCCTATATGTACTCCGAGTTGCAGCATGAAATCACGGTGTTTTCGCTTTTCGACCGGAATTCCACGTGTGTTTACGATCTCTTTAAATGCAGAAATAGCTCGGTTCAAGAAGCTTGGCAAAACCTCAAGGATTTCCGTCATAGGATGGTCGAATAAAAAATGAGCTACGAGGGCTGCATTTTTGTGAGTGGGCCGATTTTCAGGGAACAATAACTCAGGTAATTGCTTCAATGATGCTCCAAAAAGATAAATGAATAGGCGTAAATTTGCGCCTATCAGGGCGAAAATAGCTGGTGATTCCGTTGAAAGATTAAGTCTTGAACAAATAAACGGAAAAATCCAAGGTGGAATTTGGCGGCTGCCATTTTTCTCATGCAAAGCCAGTTTAAGAATTCCCTCCAAAGCTCTCCCCCTAACAGAATTAATTGCCGTTGTTAACCCCTCTTCCAAAGGTTCATTGCTATCGCCTTTGAGCCTGTAATCGTCATTCTCAACGAGAATTTTCAAAAAACTACTCATCTCTCCAATATAGCTTTCCAATGTCTCGACTTGGGTTTCTGCTGCGGCAATTAAAAAATTCGCAGTAACAACTTTTGGCCAATACCAATCAATTTGTATTCTGGGAGATCGATCTTGCGTCTCTTCTGGCCCTGACATAATTCGATCCTTTGCGACATTCGATTGTTCTATTATCCATCCAGACAGACCAAGCCAATTTAGCCACTTTTGTTCTGAAATCTTGCCCTTGGATTCTTTTTCGCGAGACAATGCTTTGAGTTGCTCCGTGCCAAGATTCAAGGTTTCGCTTAATGGTTCAGGCCGTTCGATGTTTTCCCACCATTTCGTCGCGGCGGGAAATCGTTCCACGTTCTTTTGGACAAATAGTGCAAATTGTTTCGCAAGTGCGCCGTAATCTTCTTGAACCCACCATTGATCGGGATGCAGCCGCCGCCCCCCCGATTCCCAGGTATTTAGGAGCTTCCAAAGATCGTCATTTGAAAGAGCTTCAAGATTTTCACTTTTAACTGGGGCGATTTGCTCAATAAAGCGGGCGTCTGCATGATCGACCCGCTGAGGGGAATACGATTTAAAACTGATTTTTCGTTTTCCAAGAATAGCATTGAACTCTTGTGAATTCTTGCCGTGGAAAAGAATAGCGATTGGCCATAGTTGTTTCGAATAAAACAATTCTTTATAGGAATCTGGAACTGGATGGCTAAATCTGTCAAGCGGACCACGTAAAACCGATTGCACAAAATGTTGCACGTCTATCTCTGGCAAAAACTCATATTTAAATTTTTCGCTGTAGATATGGAGCAATTCGGCGAACTCACGCGTATGCTCACAAGTAATGAGAGATAAATACGGAATTCGCTCAAGAACATCCTTCCTTGCCTGTATGAGGCCCATATCCGGATATTCTGAATATAATCGCCATCTGATCCGCCTAAATAAAATCCATGAATGTGACCGCAAAAGCGCGTCAAGCATTTCTATTTTGTGTTTATCACCTTCCTTGTAAATTGACGATGATGCCAAATATAGACGATGAGCAAGTATGGCTTCGAACGACTTATAAACACCTTTCACCGTGAAATCATCGACTGTGAAACTTGTGACGTAGCCTTCGCCGGTAAACGAGTTCTCCACAAGCTCCCCGATTCCGGCATCCTCTTTTTTATTGGTTTTCCAATGTTCCGCATAAAGCATCAACGCATTAAAAACAATCGCGGCCACTTGATTAGGGTAGACTGATGTCAGTGCTTGCAAAGCCCCATCGTCAACCTGCTGAAGCATCCATTCATCGCTCCCACGTGAGTAGCCCGTCCCTGCTTTCACGGACGCTGAAAAATAAGCATTCAGAATCACGAAAACATCCTCATGAGCTTTGATCTCCATCCAATATTTGAGTAATTCTTGAATCCAAATCCAAGAAGACATGGTGGGTTTTTGGATAACACGAATTAAGATCGAATGGAGAACGGGAATACAGGTGGGTTCTCGAATAGCGGCTATGCATCTTAACACTTGATCGCCAATCGTTGGATTTTCAGGCAGTTCCAATTTTTGAAGTATAGACGCCACTGCGTGTGGGGCCTGTGGAGCAAGTTTCGCCAAACCAAAAAGCGGAAGATGAAAAGGCTGAATTTGCGTTCCATCGGACATTGTTTTAGTAGTCGGCAGATTGGAAAAATAACCACAATTGTTCAAAATCGGCAGCCACGAAGGATCGTTTAGCGAATCAAAAAATAGATTTGCATAGGGCTCGCCCTTTGCAATAACCGCTAGGATGTTGGCAATATTTTCGGTTGGCGGCATCTGTTGTGCCGCCGACTTTACCGTGGAAAGTTCTTCATTCAACGTGCTCATGGTCAAAATTTGAAATTATCGGATACCGTAATCGGTATACGTTTTGGGTTTATTGCAACCGGTCGGCTTGTCGGAATGTTAGAAAATGCTGATAAAACTTCTAACAATCCGTTAAATTGGTCGTCCAAATTGTCGTAAAGAACCTGTTCAAATTCGCCAAATGTTTGCCCTGACGGTTCATAAAATGGTTCGGCACTAAATCGGCTGGTATGCTTCAGATGGATGTGCCGCTGGTTCTTTAAGGCCAAGTTTCCGTCTTTTAATAATGCATCAATTACCCTAGAAAGTCCCGGTTCTTGAAGAGTCGTTCCGATAAATACGCAGGGCTGACTTGTAAGCAAATTTTTCCACCAATCAAAAAGCGCGGGAAATTCATAGGTTCCATCGTTGCGGAGACCATCCCCGTAATAGGCATTATAATCAGATACTTTCAAAATCAGACGTTTGTACCATTCCGGGTCATCATCATTTCGGCATCCATGTATTGCGATCAATCGCTGCTTGTGCCCTACGAGATCAGATGGTTGGAAAAACGTTGCCGAACCCTGAACGGGAAATGTGGAAAAACAGTCGCTAAAATCAGATTTGTGTTTCTGCCAGAATGCGGTTGGCAATTGATCATCATAGTTGAATGTAACAAAACTTTTGAATGGGATTTCGGCTAGATGATCATATGCACGGGCGTCCCAAAGGGGCGTCTTCCCAAACGCTTCTTTGATGCAATTATAGTAATTTTCCTGGCTGGCAAGATATGCCTTTTCAAAAAATACCCAATAATATTCGGTTTCTTCCTTTGTAATGCTGCATAGTTCTTCCATACGCTTTGCCAACTTTTGTATCGAACTTATAAATGGGGAAGATGGCCCCGAACCAATTACGGCTATACGGTTGGCAAAATCCAACCGTTTTAATTTTTTTATGCACTCTATGTTAAATTCTTCGCTGGTCACGCGTCGTTTTGGTTTCGAGAAATGGCCCCGAACCTGTGGGGTGATACAACCCTTGTGCGTCAAACATTGTCACGGCGCAAGAAAAAAAGCCGTTGTTTGCGAAGTCGTGCAGCAGCACGAATCTGATTTGCGGATAGTGTGGTTCACGATTCCATGTAGCGTCCCGCATTCGCGGGACGGAGCTTCAACCTTTTTCTTTGCGGCGCGCTCGGAGATCACGCCCTACCTTAATTAGCGCCTGCGGCGGAATTTCAATTTTTTTAGCGGCGGTCAAGGGACTGACCGCCCTACCCTGGCCCAAATAACCATTTGAAGGAACACAGAAAAAAGCGCAAAATACGGGGCATCAGCCATGACTCTTGTGCCTGGTTCAACCATAACGAAAACAGTGCAAATAATCAGAATATTCATCGGAGTTTTTCTGGCCTGGCATATCTGCTTTATGGTTGCCGCAGCCCCGGCGGCGGAAACCAAATTCCCGGTTCATCTGGCCATTATCGGCTTGGAGCACGATGCGGCGGGTGATTTTATTTCCCGGGTGCGCGTGCGTAACGACGTCCAAATCGTGGGCATTGTCGAGCAAAACCAGGCGCTGGTGAAATCGTACATGCAGTTGCTCAACCTGGGCACCAACGTTTTTTATCCCGACCTCGAAAGTTTGCTGGCCAAAACCAATGTCCAGGCGGCAGCCGTTTTTACGACGACGCTGAATCATCGCGCCACGGTCGAGGCATGCGCGTCCCATAAAATCGATGTCATGCTGGAAAAACCTTTGGCGGTGAACATGGACGACGCATTGGCCATGGCGTCCGCGGCGAGGAGCAACGGCATCCAAATCGTGGTGAATTATGAGACCTCGTGGTACCCGAGCATTGGGACGGCTTATACGATCGCGCAAAAACAACATGCCATTGGAGAGTTGCGGAAGATCATTGTGATGGCAGGCAACCAGGGGCCTAAAGACGCCGGCTGTTCCGACGTTTTTTTAGATTGGCTGACGGACCCGGCTTTAAACGGCGGCGGCGCGCTGACCGATTTCGGCTGTTACGGCGTGGACCTGATCACCTGGTTCATGGGCGACCAGCGGCCGGATGCCGTCTTCGCGACGGCGAATCATTTTAAACCGGACCTCTATCCGAAAGTGGAGGATGAAGGGACGATTGTGCTCACGTATCCCCGGCTGCAGGGGATTGCCCAGGCTTCCTGGAACCTGCCGTTCTCCGAACGCGGCTTGCAGATTTACGGCAAGACCGGCTACGTCTTCGCGCCGCAGATGGATTTAGTGCGCTTGCGCCTGGCCGGCACGGAGGAAAGCGAACTGGAATTGCAGCCGCAACCCGGGCCGGGAAACGATGACATTTCCTATTTCATCGCGGTGGTGCGCGGAGAAATCAAGTCAACGGGGCCCTCTTCCTTGCAGGCAAATTTGGTAACCACGGAAATCCTGGATGCGGCGCGAAAATCGATCGAGCTGGGAAAACAGATTGATTTGCCGAAGGCCCCACCGTGGCCGGACCCGTAAACCGTTAATCGTTTTGGATCCGGAAAAAGGACGGCGCGGAGCCGGGCGCTGCGGAAGTGCTGAAGATAACCTGGTTGGTGGTCACCGACAGATTGCTGATACTTTTCCAGTTTACCAGGTTGGACGATACCTGCACCTGAATGCCGCTTTGCGATAAATAACCGCCCACGAAAAATTGAAGCTGATTGTTGGTAAGCGAGAGGTTGTAAATGACCGGAGCGCCGGCCTGCACGCCATTCAGTTGAAGCCGGGCGGTGGACAAATTACCGGAAACGATATTGCTGAATACCCGATTGAGTTCGGCGGTGGCGATGGGATTGGAATTGCCGAATAATTCGCGCAGGCTGAATAACTGCAACGGCAACGCGAGGTCATTCGTGTGATAAGGGAAGCTGGAGTTCAGGTATTGGCGGCGCGAATCCTGGATAATGCCAAGGTCGGTGTAACCGTACACGGTCGTCGGCGCGTTGGTATCAACCAAGGCACAACCAGCCACACCGCTGACCGTGGGTTCGATAACCGTGCCTTCACCGAAATCATTCCACGTGGCGATTTGAACGACCGCCGAAGCATTCGTCATGGCGCGGGCCAGCGTTTCGCGCAAGGTTTTGCCGTTTTGATCATCGAGATAGCCGTAGGAAGAACCGACGCCGGCCTGCGCGTAGATATCGTGAAAACGCGGAAAGGCGGTGCTGACATAGGCTGGCCAAACGGAGCCTTTCTGGTCGAAGGTCGCCAGGTAATTTTGCAACGTAGCATCGCTCAAGATGCCCTGACTGCTCAGACCCATGGGGGGCCAATCAAAAGCGCCCTGGCCGACCGGATACAAACGATTGTCCTCGGTAAAAAAGGCGGGCTGATTGGTGGAATTGAGGACGGAAAAAATGGAAGTCCACTGCGAGCTGGAGGTAAAATATTGCGGGCCGAAATTTAACAGGACCGGCAAGTTGTTCAGCCGAAGGTAACCCGGCAGCGCAAAATAATTCGTTTGCACGTAGAGCATGGTCTGCTGCCCATGCGCAACGGCGTTGGGCGCAGTAATGAAGCCCCCGTTTATTTCCTGCTGGATGGTAGCGTCCTCGTAGCAAAGACAGAATTGCATCCCGGCCTTTTGCAGTTCGCTGAAGAGGTCAATGGTCCGCTGGTTAATGAGGCCATAGTCATTGTAATTGTCCATGCCATACCAATCGGCAATGACGCCATCGATCCCAGCCAGTTTCATGAGCAGCACATGGCACTCGAGCACATTGGGATCGGATGAATCATAAGGCCCGACCTGGGGATAGTACCAGGAAGCAATTTCCCGATACCCGGCATTGTAGGCATTCGGGTTGAAATGATTCATCGACCAATGCCAACCCCAGGAACCGTAAATGGCCTGGGATTCAAACCACGGCATGTAGTGAGTCATGACGGGTTTGGTGCCAGCATGAGTGACGGCGGGCGCACCCAGGAATAATGCCGCGACAAGGATCGCCGACCAAAACGCCTGAACCTTCAGCGGCGATTTGAATTTCAAAAAGCCCAGCGCCAGGCCATTGGCCCTGTCTATAGCTGCCGCCATCACCGTCACACCGGTCCTTTTACTGTACCTTGATTTGAAGGTAACCCATCTGGCCCGCCGGCAAGGTAACTGTCGTGGTCGTGGTAGCGCCACCGGACGGGATGTTGGTCACCAACGGGGTGAAGGCCGATTGCACGCTAGCCGCATAAAGGACGGTGTAGTTGGCACCGCTTTGAGAGGTCCACGTGAGCGTGAACTTGTGCGTGACGGAATTGTATTGCCAGGACGTAATGACCGGCGCGGCAGCCGCAGCGGGAGTCGTGTCAATCAACTCGAAATTATCGAAATAGTAAATGTACGGGCCGCCTAAATCTTCAGCGTCAAAGAAAAAGATCATGGCGGGATTGGCAGCGGCAGGCGCCCCGCCCCAGGCGGCGATTTGGTCCAGAGTCACCGAGTAGGTATCGCGCTGCAAACCGGACTGCCCGAAATTGGATCGCCGGCCCTGGCACATGGGAAGCGCAGCCAAGCCTGTCGAGTAGGTCATGTTCGCATAAACACCGTCTTCGAAGCTCCAGACTTCCGGCATGGTGGTATCCCAACGAAGGGTATAGTGGGCCAACTCCGGCAGCGGCAGGTTTTGGCTGAGGATTTGGGCGAGTTTAGTGCCGGCAAACGAAACAGCGAAGTCAGCTTCATAGCCATCGGTGGCAGAGCCCGTAAAGGAATTGCTGACGGCCAATGACACGCCATCGTTCTCAGTCACGGTAAAGTCTGTGACATTGGGGGAAGAGGTATAATGAGGAAAGGCCATGAGATAATTGGTGGTACAAACATTCGCGATGCCGTCCGTAGCCGAATTGTACAGACCATTGGTAACATAAAGGGAAAGATGAGCACGGGAGGTAACGGGATTTCCATAGAAGGTATTCACCGTCGGATACAGATTAGTGGCCACGCTGATGCCGTTTTTAAAGCTCACTAAAGGATAAATCACCGGCACGGTCGAGCTGGAGGCATAGGTATCGACGAGGCGGATATTACCAATGTAAATGGTGCAATTGGTGAACGTGCTTTGGGTGGTGCCAAAATCGTCGGCGATAACCAATTGAACATTGGTGCCCGTATTGGGCAACGGCAATCCCAGGGCCGGCAATTCCAAAGCGCACGAATATACGCCAAGGGAAGCATTCGCGGTAACGGGAGTAGCGCCACCGATGGAGAGATACTCCTGGGAAGCCCCGATATAAACATGCTGGTTGAAATAGGTAAATTGGGAAGGGTTGGCAAAAATCACATCGTAACGGAGGATATAACGGGCAATCTGGCCGGACGCGGCGGCTTTCTCCACCAAGTATGAATTGGTGTCCGACAAAACGATCTGCAAATCGTTTCCGAAACCGCTGGCGAGAAAGGTGATGGCCATGGCATTGGTGCCCTGGGTGACAAAGGGATCATTGGGGGCAGTAGCGGTGTATTGGGAAATGAGGACTTGTCCCGAAGCGGAGCGCCCGCCGTAGGCCGTAAAGAGAGCGATGTTGGTATTGCAATATCCTCTCGCACCATCGAAGGTGCAGTTGGCCGGGGAGAAACCGTTGGTAGTTGTGCCTGGCGGCATGTTAACGGTTGATTCAGAAAAATTATCAAGGACGGTGGTGGTTTGCGCCTGAACACTGGAAATGGACAAGATTCCCAAGAGGCCAACGCTAAAACTAAAAAGGATACGGTTTAATATTTTCATAATCTGCTTTCTTTGTGTGTTCCGAGGAGCAATGTAAACGATCCCGCCGATTAATGGCAGCCGCATGAAGTGATAATCCGGTCAAAAAAAGGCCGCCCACAAGGGGCGGCCCAAATGACAGTAAACGGCATATTTTACTTACGACGACGAAATGCCAGGAGGCTGGCAAGTCCTGCACCGACCAAAGCAATCGTAGACGGCTCGGGAGTGGGCGTGGGTTCCAACGCGAGGCTATTGAAGGTAACATCGTAAACGCCTCCGGGATAAACGGCCGGATCCAATTGGAGATTAATGCCGTTGATGATATCACCCCCACCCTGAATCGTGGCTAACAGAGCAGACGGCAGAGCGACCGTTTCGGTCACGGTATTGCCATTCCAGATGGTCTGATCCCCGAACTCACCCTGATAACCACCCAAGGTGTATGAGCTAACATTATCGTTTAAGATGAAGGGAATTCCGATCCAGACGTTCGCCGCCGGATTTGCGACGTTATTGACAGTGAGGGTCAGCACAGCCTGGGAATCGTTGGGATTAAGAGTCACCTGATTGGCCACAGGGATCGAGTAGTAGCAACTGCCGTAGCCGATGGAGACAACTTCCACGCCGGTGGGGGTAGAAGTAATCGCGGTGGGTGGAGAGCTCGCCCAAGCAGCGTAAAGCGCATTCGGAGCGGTGTTGTTTAGGAGTACGTTTGACAGATAAGGTGTCCCGGTGACGTAGTCCTGGGCGGATGCCGATTGGCTCACGGCTAATCCAAGGCCCATGGCTAACAATGCGAGTATGGATTTTTGCTGCATAGACGTTCCTGTCATTTCTAAGATTTTGGTTTTCATAGGTTTAGCTGCTCTAACGCCAAAAACCGTCTGTGATTTCAGGTGTTATTTCGGACAAATGTAACATTTTGGAGAATTTTGGATAGTCACATGAAGTGATATCAGGGCTGGTCCCAAATGTGATAAAAACGCGGGTTTATTGGCTTTTAGTGTCTTTTCCAGGGGATAATTCGTAAAAAAACAAAGAAACTCAGTTTTCCCTGTGCCGCATGTATTTGGCGACCGCTTCGGTGGCTGATTGAACGTGCAGTTTCTCATAAATACGTCGCACGTAAGTTCTTATGGTATCAATGCTGATATTCAAATGTTCGGCTGTTTGCTTGTAAGTAAGGCCTTTGGCAAAACAGTCGAGGACGCTCTGTTCGCGGGAGGTAAAGTGGGGCTGTTCGCCCTCTTTGGGTTTGGTCCGCTGAAACGAGGCCACTACTTTGCGGGCGATCGAACTGGACATGGGTGAACCGCCTTCATGGACATCGGTAATGGCTTCCAATAATTTGCGGGGGGTTAATCGCTTCAACATGTATCCGCTGGCCCCGGCTGATAACGCCTGGAAAATCTGGTCGGTATCTTCATAGACCGTCAACATCATGATCTGCATCTGGGGCATGGTTGCCTTGAGGCGTTTGACGCATTCAATCCCGTTCATGCCGGTCATGTGGATGTCCATCAACACTACATCAGGGCGGTCAGCCGGAAGGTGTTCTAAAGCGGTCTCTCCGCTGTGATACATGCTCAGGCAACGAAAACCTTCGGCACCGTTCACAAAGGTGGCGATGGATTGGCACAACTCCTTTTCGTCGTCGACTATGGAAACGGTAATCTGGGGCATGGCAACAAGGAAATCGTTGATTTACTTTATCTGGCTAAACCTGCTAAACAAGCCAAATTCCGGAGCAGTATCCCCGCGCAAGTTTCGCGTGGCGGTCATGGTAAAAGAGCCAGAGTGGGAGGGTAAGCCAAAGAAAATATAAATCATATATTCGCATATAAGTGGCTACACTGGCTACATCGTTGGTAATCAACCACTAAAGTGGCTACACAACTGGCTACAAATTTTTAAAAGCGGCTACATCGTTGATAGCCAAAGATTTAAGTGGCTACATTAACGATAACGAAGTCGCTCGTAACTTTGGCTCCCAAGGAACTGTTAAATTATCAGCGAAAGATTAGTACCAATCCGGCGTGTGCTGGGCCATCCAGAGCAAGTCCTGATTGGGAGTGGGAAGCATATTTAGCCCTGACCATCCGGAAGTTGATTGGTATCTAACGGGAGGACATGTGCGGCCATCGAGCCATTTATGGATTTCGGCATGGCCATCGGCAAAGGATAGGCCATCAGCCCGATCATGAAGGCTGGACGGGAGTTCCGTAAACACCCCGGCACCGCCGGTAGTTGCGAAAAGAGGACTGACGTAAAGAATGCCATCGTCAATGCTGTCCGGATGTTCATCGGTAAAAACCCAACTGTCACTGGGACCGGGATTACGCAATTGGCTTGCCTTAGTGGCATAAAACATTCCTTTGGGATAAAAGCCAACGAGGCTGCTGGCCGGCTTTCCGCCGGGCGCGCTGGGCGTGGGATTGCCCCCACCAATGGCGGCATCCATGGCCACGCTGCGAACACGAAAGCCCCAACCAAGGCCGGTTTGGGTGCCCGGTTTCAAGTAAATATCGGCCGGACAATGGTAAAGCAAGGGTTGCGTGCTGGTGTATCCGGCCAAGCCGGAAAAGGCTGAATTCACTAGCAAGGCAATATTGGTATTATCGGAACCGGAAGTCCAATCCATCTTACCGGAAACCCAAGGCAAGGCACCGGCATTGGTGACGGATTGGTCAGGATTAAATGGCAAGAGGTCGTTATTATCCGTGGTGTACATTATCGCAGCGATTTGCAATTGCTTTTTATTGCTCATGCAGTTGGCTGACAAGGCGCGTTCTTTGGCCGCTCGTAAAACCGGCATAAGAATGGCAGCAAGGATGGCGATGATGGCGATAACCACCAGGAGTTCAATAAGAGTGAAGCCTTTATTTTTTTGTCTATTTTGCATCTGTATTCAATCGCGACAAGCCGGCACATCCATCCTGGCGCGGCAATGACCCTTCATCAACAATTTTCCAATGGACGATAACAATGTAATTGCTATCCCGCCGAATGACAGTCACATAAAGTGACCACGCTGCTAAAAAGCCTTAGTTTTCCTGATGTTGCATGTATTTAGCCACTGCTTCGGTACGGGATTGGACATGTAATTTCTCGTAAATACGGCGCAGATAACTACGTATAGTAGGAATGCTGATGCTGAGCTGATCGGCAGTTTGCTTGTAAGTAAGGCCATTGGCCAGACAATCCAGGACGCTTTGTTCGCGAGAGGTAAAGTGAGGTTGTTCTCCTTCTTTGGGTTTATTCCGCTGGAAAGAGGCCACCACCTTGCGGGCAATCGGACCAGACATGGGTGAACCGCCCTCATGGACATCGGCGATGGCGTCCAGCAGCTTGCCAGGGGTGGAACGCTTTAACATGTAGCCGCTGGCTCCCGACGACAACGCCTGAAAAATCTGCTCGGTGTCTTCATAGACGGTTAACATCATGATCTGCATTTGCGGCATCATGGTCTTAAGCTGCTTGACGCATTCAATCCCACTCATGCCAGCCATATGAATGTCCATCAGTACTACGTTGGGACGGTCGACCGGCAGATGTTTCAAAGCCATCTCGCCGCTGTGATACATGCTCACACAGCGAAAGCCTTCCGCACCGTTCACAAAGGTGGCGATGGATTGGCACAATTCCTTTTCGTCGTCGACTATGGAAATGGTAATCATATGGTTTTTTGCTCCTGTAATTTTCCGAGGGGAAGAAGAAATTGGATGGTGACGCCCTGCCCCGGTTCAGAATTAATTGAACAGCGCCCGCCGATATCAGCCAGGCGTTGCTTCATATTGCGCAGTCCATCGCCCGCGACGCCATCGGCGCCCGGTGAGGGCACGGAGGAATCAAATCCATGGCCATTATCGGCAACAGCGATTTCGAAAGCGGAGGCATTACGCGTAATAAATACGTCAACCTGAGTGGCCTTGGAATGTTTTAATATATTGGTAAAAGCCTCGTGCACGGCGAGCAACAGGTTATGACGCATTTGGGAAGAAAGCGGATAAGCGGGGACTTCGCCGGCGATGTTCACTTTGCATTCGACGCCGGTTTCCTGGAAAAATTCCTGGGCATAGTGGCCGATATAAGACACGACGTGTTCCAACGTATCGTTCTGAGGATTAACGGCCCAAACGATTTCATCGAGCGAATGAAGCATTTCGCGGGAGGCATCAGAGATAGACACGATTTGATTATGCAATTCAGAACCTGAGCCGTTGGAATTTCGGCGGACGTGTTCGCTTAAAAATGAAATGCGGCACAGTTTGGCGCCCATTTCGTCATGAAGATCCTGGGCAATACGGGTACGTTCCTTTTCCAAGGCACGTTCCTGTTCCACAAGCCGGAGGCGGCGCTGCAGATTTCTTTTGACGAAAGAGCGCACACCGCCGCTGACGAGAATCAGAAGCGCCAGCGCCGACACGCCGACAAACCACCAGGTTTGCCAGAAAAACTTCGCGATGCTTAAATCCATGGTCGCGCCATTTTCGTTCCAAAGGCCATCGGCGTTGCAGGCAATCACCTGAAACTGATAATTGCCCGGCGGGACGTAACTATAAAAAGCAACCCGGCGGTTTCCGGCGTCCACCCAATCTGAATCCAACCCTTGAAGGCGATAGCGAAAACGCATCCTTTCCGGCGCATCAAAACCAAGCGCGGTATATTGGAATTCGATGCGATGCCGGCCGGGGCCCAGGCTTAAAACGCCTGACTTCAAGCGGGTGGAATCCTGAATTTCATTTTCATTCGTGCCCGGGGATACCCGGTTGGGCACTCCATCCACTGAGATTTGCTCGAGGAGCACGGCGGGCGGCGGCAACTTGGACAGATTGACGCGCGGATCAATCATCACCGCCCCTTTCAAAGTGGGAAACCAAAGCTGGCCTGAAGCGGTTTTTAATCCGGCCGGGGAAAATCCCCCGGCGCATTCTTCCGACAACATTCCTTCGGCCCGGCCGAAGACTTGCGGATAAATGGCAGATATTTTCCCGGCGGCAAGTTCTT
>Ga0335083_10007333_pt1 | contig 13640 bp, 17 predicted proteins | sample Lox_Sample_42_FD_206716 | JGI IMG/M metagenome (GOLD analysis project Ga0335083, IMG submission 206716) | Soil microbial communities from Loxahatchee National Wildlife Refuge, Florida, United States - Lox_Sample_4.2 | ecosystem: Environmental > Terrestrial > Soil > Wetlands | place: USA...
CATCGGCGCCATGGCGGCCGGCTTCGCCGGCATCATCAACACGCCGATCGTGTCGCTCACGCCGGAGGTCGGCGAGCAGATCCTCGTGCAGACCTTCGTGGTCGTCGTCATCGGCGGCGTGGGCTCGTTTCCCGGCGCGGTGCTCGGCGGCCTGATCTCCGGCGAGATCATCAGCCTCACCTCGATGGTGAACCCCGGCTACGCCTATGTGATGCTCTTCGCCGCGATGGCGCTGGTGCTGATGGTACGGCCGCGCGGCCTGCTCGGCGCCAAGGGGCGCGAATGACCGGCGTGCGCGCACCCGCATGAACGCCGACCGCCTCTACAGCGCGCGCCGCCCGCTGCTGGTCGAGTCGATCCTCGCGCTCGCGCTGATCGCCGCGCCGTTCGTCCTGCCGCTGTTCGACGCCGCGCCGAACACCGTGAACCGGATCCTGGTCTGGGGCCTGTTCGGCGTCGGCTTCGACATCCTGTTCGGCTACACCGGCCTGCTCTCGTTCGGCCAGTCCGCGCTCTACGGGACGGGCGGCATGGTCGCGGCCTACCTGCTGACGCGCACCGGGTTCCCGCACGTGACCACCGCGATCGTGATCGGCATGGTCGCCGCCGCCGTCGTCGGCTACCTGGTCGGCCTGGTCGCCCTGCGCCGCACCGGCATCTACTTCGCCATGATCACGGTGGCGATCGCCGAAGTGTTCTTCTTCGCCGAATTCAACCCGCTCGCCGAATGGACCGGCGGCGAGAACGGCTTGCCGGGGGTGCCGACGCCCAAGTTCGACTTCGGTCCGCTGCACGTGCATTTCTCGACCGGGTGGTCGCTGTACCCCTTCCTAGCGTTCTGGTACTTCGTCGGCATCGTCATCGCGCTGCGCATCGTGCGCTCGCCCGTGGGCGCCGTGTTCCGCGCCATCCGCGAGAACCCTCTGCGCGCCGCGGCCGTCGGCCACAACATCCACGGCTACAAGCTCGCCGCCTTCGTCATCGCCGCCGCCTACGCCGGATTCGCCGGCGGGCTGCTTGGCGTGCTGCAGGCCTTCATGCCGCCCGACGCATTCACCTTCGAGACTTCCGGCCAGCTCGTCATGCAGACGGCGATCGGCGGCCGCGGCACGCTCTTCGGGCCGCTGGTGGGCGCCTCGGTCTGGCTCTTCCTCCAGGACTTCCTGCAGGCGACGCTCAAGCTCGGCGCGACCTGGAAGCTGGTGCTCGGCCTGGTCTTCGTGATCCTCGTCTGCTTCCTGCGCCAGGGCATCATCGGCGGGATACGCGACCTGCTCGGCCTGCTCGTGCGTCGAAGAAGCGGCGGCGCCGTCGCAGCCACCGCCGTGCCGGCCACGCCGCTCGGCGCGCCGCCGCCGCCCAAGCGCGAGACGCGCGACTACAGCGGCCCGATCCTCGAGGCACGCGGCTTGACCAAGCACTACGGCGGCATCATGGCGAACGCCGACATCGAATTCAGCGTCGCGCGCGGCGAGGTGCGCGGCATCATCGGCCCGAACGGCGCCGGCAAGTCGACCTTCTTCAAGATGCTGACCTGCGAGGTGCCGCCGACCTCGGGCAAGATCCTGTTCGAAGGACGCGACATCACCGGCATGGACGTCACGGACGTCTGCCAGCTCGGCCTGACCAAGAGCTACCAGGTCAACCAGCTCTTCAACAAACTGACCGTGCGCGAGAACGTGACGATCGCGGCGCTCGCGGAGCTGCGCGGCAAGTTCCGGCTGGACCTTTTCCGCCGGCTCGAGCGCATCCCGGGCCTGCGCGAGCAGGTCGGGCACACGCTGGAGCTGGTCCGCCTGACCGCACGCATGGACACGCCGGTTTCGGAGCTCGCCTACGGGGAAAAACGCCGGCTGGAAGTGGCGCTGGCGCTCGCCGCCTCGCCCAGTCTGCTGCTGCTCGACGAACCGCTCGCGGGCATGAGCCCGAGCGAGCGGGTGGAAACGGTGAAGCTGATCAAGTCGATCAGCCGTGGCCGCACCATGATCATCATCGACCACGACATGGACGCGCTGTTCGAGCTCGCCGAGCGGATCACCGTACTGCAGGAGGGCCGGGTGCTGGTCGAAGGCACGCCGGACGAGATCAAGGGCAACGCGCAGGTGCAGGAGGCTTATCTTGGCGGCGTGCACGAGGCGGCAACATGAGCCTGCTCGACGTCAAGGGTCTTAACAGCTACTACGACGATTCCCACATCCTGTTCGACGTGTCGCTGCGCGTCGAAAAGAACGAGGTCGTGGCGCTGCTGGGCCGCAACGGCGCAGGCAAGAGCACGACCCTGAAAAGCTTGATGGGCGTGGTAACGCCGCGCGCCGGCTCGGTGAAGCTCGACGGCGTCGAGATCGCCGGCAAGAAGAGCCACGCCATCGCCCGCGCCGGCATGCAGCTGGTGCACGAAGAACGGCGCGTCTTCGGCAGCCTGAACGTCGAAGAAAACCTGGTTCTCGCTGCGCTCACGGCGCCGAAGAAATGGCCGCTCGAACGCGTCTACGAGATGTTCCCGCGGCTGAGGGACCGCCGCAGCAGCCGCGGCACCGACCTGTCCGGCGGCGAACAGCAGATGCTGGCGATCGCCCGCGCCCTCGTCCGCGACCCGAAGATCATCCTGCTAGACGAACCGTTCGAGGGGCTGGCGCCCGTAATCGTGCACCACCTGATGGATGTCTGCCGCGAGCTTGCCGCCGCCGGCCAGACCATCGTCCTGGTGGAACAGAATCTCGCGGCCACGCTTGCGCTGGCGCAGCGTGTCTACATCATCAACAACGGGCACATCGCGCACGAGGGCCCGGCGCAGGAAATCAAGGCACAACCGGAGTTGTTGCAGCGCTTCCTGGGCGTGTAACTACCCGCTATTCGACGAGGCTGAGAATTCGGAAACGGCCGTCGTCGCGAAACAGGAATGTTTCCAGGAAATTCACCGAGCCGTCGCGTGCCGACGAAAAAGGGGGCAGTTCAACTTTTCCGCCGGTTGCGCATTGATCGGCTACTCAGGGCGAACTGTTGCTCTGACCCCCTAAATTCACCCCCAAACGGACGGGGATGCGTTTCGAGCCGAAGGGCTTGCCGAATTTACCGAAGCGACCAGCGAGCTTCGCGCCGCAGTGCATGCAGGCACCTTCGTCGCTGAGGCGGTAGCTGCGGATTTCGTACCAGTCGCGCACGACCACCGCGTTCTCGCAGGATGGGCAATAGGTCGATCCACCCTCCTCGTCATGTACGTTGCCGGTATAGACGTAGCGCAGCCCGGCCAGGCGCGCAATCCCGCGGGCGCGCGCCAATGTCTCCTTCGGCGTACGTTCGATCTCCGTCATCTTCCAATCGGGATGGAAAGCCGTGAAATGCAGCGGCACGTCGGGCCCGAGGTTCTGCATGATCCATTTGCATTCGGCTCTCAGTTCGTCATCCGAATCGTTTTTGCCCGGGATCAGCAACGTCGTGATCTCCGTCCAGACTTCAGTCTCCTTCACCAGGTATCCGAGTGTGTCGAGCACGGGTTGGAGCCTGCCACCACAAATGCGGTAGTAGAAATCGTCGGTGAACGCCTTCAGGTCGACGTTGGCCGCGTCCATCTTCGCGTAGAACTCGCGCCGCGCCGCCGGATGGATGTAGCCGGCGGTCACCGCCACCGCCTTTACGCTGCGCGCGCGGCAGGCATCGGCGATGTCCATCGCATACTCCGCGAAGATCACCGGGTCGTTGTAGGTAAAGGCCACCGACTTGCATCCGAGCCGTACTGCTGCATCGGCGATGGCCTCCGGCGAGGCTTCATCCATCAGGCGGTCCATTTCCTTCGACTTGGAGATGTCCCAGTTCTGGCAGAACTTGCAGGCGAGGTTGCATCCGGCGGTGCCGAAGGAAAGGATGCTGCTGCCGGGATAGAACTGGTTTAGCGGCTTTTTCTCCACCGGGTCGACGCAGAAGCCCGACGAACGCCCATAGGTGGTGAGCACCATGCGCCCCTGCTCCATCTTGCGCACGAAGCACATTCCGCGCTGGCCTTCGTGCAAGCGGCAGTCGCGAGGGCAAAGATCGCACTGGATGCGGCCGTCCGGCAGGGTGTGCCACCAACGAGTTTCCGGTGCGTTCCTGTGCGGGCGCGCGTCCGTCGATGCCATGTCAGGCGAATTTCGCGACCCGGTAACGCGAGATCTTGCAGTGCGCGAGGCGCGTGTCCTCCGGCAGGCCGGCCTTCTTCAGCAGTTCCAGCATGAAGCTGCGCTTGTCGGGGAGTACCTCCCAGACCTGCGGCAGGTAGGTCGCCCGCTTGCCCTCGCACTCAAGGATCAGGCCGTCTTCGCCGGCGACGATCTGCTGATACAGGTCGGCCTCGTCCGCGAAGCGGATCGGCTTGGCGGCCGACAGCAGCGACACCTCCAGCTTGCAGCGCGGCCATTCGTCGCGCGTCATCTTGGGGAAGCGCGGATCCTCGAACGCCGCCGCGCGCGCGTTCGAGGCGACATCCTGGCCCAGCGGCCGCGAGGCGGAAAGGCTGCCGATGCAGCCGCGCAGCTGGCCGTCCTTGGTGAGCGTAACGAAGGTCGCGCCCGGCTGCAGCAGCCACGACAGGTGGTTGCGCTTTACCGGCACCGAACTCAGGCCAAGGCCGTTGGCGATGGCGCCCCTGGCGATCTCGATGAGCGTGCGTCCGGCAGCCGCGCCGCCCGGCGTTTCACTCTCGTAAACGGACAGCGCCGAGTAGCCGACCACGCGCGCCTTGCCGCCCGCGGTGTCGCCCGAGTTGCAGGCCGCGAGCAGGCGTACGGAGAGATTCTTCGCGCGGCAAAGGCCGAGAAAACCGTTCAGCGCGGTCGCGCCGCAGGCTTCATCGTGATTTAGGTCGGTCGCACAACCCTGAATGCGCCGCAGCGTCGCGCCATCGATGCGGCGCGCGTCATCATAGGCGTGGTAGTGCGATAGGTCGGTGCTGATCACGACCAGTGTTTCCGGCCCGCCCCAGAGGCGCTCAAGTACCTGCGCCACTTCTTCATTGGTGGCGGCGCCCACCGACAGCGGCACCAGCGAGAAATCGCCGAGAACCTTCTGCAGGAACGGCAGCTGCACTTCCAGCGAATGCTCCTGCGCGTGCGCAGGCGCGCTTTGCACGACCTGCGGCAGGTCGGAGAGCGAGCGTACTGCTTCGGCGTCCACCGGGATGCGGCCGAGCGGCGTCTCGAATACCTCGGCCACGGGCAGCGCGAGCCCGCATCCGGCGACATAGTGCGAAGGACCGAGCAGCACCACACGCTTGACGACTCCGCGCGCCGCCGCGAGCTCATCGTAGGCGCGCGCGGCGATCGGGCCCGAGTAGACATAGCCGGCGTGCGGAACGATCAGGGCCTTCGGATAGCCGAGCTTCGGCTCGAAATTCTCGATGCCGTCGAGCAACTCACCGACTTCCGCGGCAAGCTGCGGCGCATTGCCCGGATAGAACATGCCAGCGACGGCCGCCGGACGGATGGCATTCACGCTCAAAGCCATTTCATTACCCCGCGCAAGGCGTGGACTACGGACTGACGGCGCACGCTCGTCCGCCCGCCCCGGAAATGTTTCGTTTCACTGCGAATTTTGCGCCCCTGCGCCCAGGCAAAGCAAACTGTGCCGACCGGCTTGCCCGGCGCGCCGCCGCCCGGGCCGGCGATGCCGGTAATCGCTAGCGCCATCGTGCCGCGACCGCGCTTAAGCGCGCCACGCGCCATTTCGCGCGCTGTGGGTTCGCTGACCGCGCCGTGGCGCAGCAGCGTCTTCTTCGCGACGCCGAGCGCCTCGCGCTTGGCGGCATTCGAGTAGGTCACGTACCCGCGCTCGAACCACGCCGAGGATCCCGCGATCGAAGTGACCGCCTGCGAAACCCATCCGCCGGTGCACGATTCCGCCGTGACCAGCATCGAACGGTTTGCCTTGAGCTTCTTCCCCAGTTGCCTTGCCAGCTTCTGGATCAAAAGAAAATCCTTTTCGCGATCGCCAATACCAGAAGCGTATACCCCGCCGACAGCAGGTCGTCGAACATCACGCCAAATCCGCCCTTGAAGCGCATCTCCATCTGCCGGATCGGCGGCGGCTTCACGATGTCGAAAGCGCGGAACAGGGCGAACGCCGCCACCTGCCACCACGGATCCGCAGGCGCCAGCGCAAGCACCAGAAGGAACGCGACCACCTCGTCCCAGCACATCGCGCCATGGTCGGCGACGCCAAGATCGCGCCCGGTGCGTTCACAGGCCCAGATGCCCAATCCAAACAGTACGGCGAGCACGGGCATCAGGATCAGAGGATCATCCGTCCAGTCGGCGCCGCCGAGCAGCCACCAGAGCGGCAACGCGAGCAAGGTGCCCGCGGTGCCCGGCGCCCAGGGAGACAACCCGGCGCCGAAGCCGAGCGCGATGAAGTGCGCCGGATGGCTGAAGGCGAAAGAGGCGCGGGGCCGAACGAGGGTCATGGCGGGAAGTGGTCGAAGCCGCGCTCGATCGCGATCGGCCTGCGCTCGCCGTCCAGCACCTGGAGCCCGGCTTCGCCCTTCTGGATCGATCCCACGCGCGCAAGGCCGAGGCCCAGCTCCTTCGAAAGCAATTCGATTTCCGCGCGACGTTCCTGCCGCGCGGTAAACACCAGTTCATAGTCGTCTCCCCCGGCAAGCACCTGCCTCGCGTCCGCTCCCGCGAAACGCGGCAGGCGCTCGTATTCCACCACGGCGCCCACACCCGAGCGCTCGAGGATGTGGCCGAGGTCCTGCGCGAACCCGTCGGAGACGTCGATCGCCGCGCTGGCGATGCCGCGCAGCCGCTCGCCCAGTTCGACGCGCGGCTCGGGCTCGTCCAAACGCTGCGCCGCCGCGGCATTTCCGCATCGTGCGAGGCCGAGCGCGGCGCCGCCCAGCTCGCCCGAGACCCAGATATCGTCGCCCGGCGCCGCGCCGGCGCGGTAGAGCGCGAGCCCGCGCGGCACTTCTCCCATGATGGTGACGCACACGCCGATGGGAGACCCCGCCGGCCCGCGCACGGTGTCGCCGCCGATGAGATCGACCTCGAAACGCGCGGCCAGCGCGAAGAAGCCGCGCGCGAATCCTTCCAGCCAGGCTTCGTCCGCGGAAGGCAACGACAGCGCGAGCGTCGCCCAGCGTGGCGCCGCGCCCATCGCCGCCATGTCGGAAAGGTTCACAGCGAGCGACTTGTGGCCGAGCCTGCGCGCATCCGCGCCGACGCGGAAATGCCGGCCTTCGAGCAGCAGGTCGGTGGACACGGCGAGCTCCATGCCGGCGTTCGGCCGCAGCAGGGCCGCGTCGTCGCCGACCCCCAGCGCCGCGCTGGGCGCGGGGCGATCGAAATACTTGCGGATCAGTTCAAATTCGGACGGCACGCCGTCAGACGGCCTGGCGGACCCGGGCGATTTCTTGGGCGCGCAGCTCCACGGCGAGCTTTTCCAGCACGCCATTGACGAACTTGTGCCCGTCGGTACCGCCGAAGCTCTTGCCGAGTTCGATCGCCTCGTTCAACACCACCCGGAACGGCGTTTCCAGCCGCTCCGACAGTTCGTAGACGCCGATCAGCAGGATCACGCGCTCGACCGGCGACAGCGAGGCAAGGCTGCGGTCGAGGTGGGGCACGATCCTGCCTTCGAGGCTTTCATGCTGCCGGACCACCTCCGCGACCAGCTGCGCAGCGAATGCCTGGTCGCAGCGCTCCCAGCCTTCCAGGGTCTGCGCGTGCGCCAGCGCCGCACTTGCGTCGACGGCGCCCTGCAGCTTCCAGGCATAGAGCGCCTGCAGCGCAATCTCGCGCGCGCGCCGGCGCGCCGCTGCCTTGGCATTCTTTACCGCCATTTTTGCGCCAACTCCCGGCGCAGGCGCACCATCTCGAGCGCGACGCGCACCGCTTCCGCGCCCTTTTCCTTGCGCGCGAGTGCCTGCGCCTCGGTATCCGTGGTGAGGATGCCGTTAGCGACCGGCAGGCCGCTCTCCAGGGCCACTTCCGACACGCCGCGCGCGGATTCATTGGCGACCACCTCGAAGTGGTAAGTATCGCCCCGGATCACCGCGCCGATCGCCACCAGCGCGTGGAAGCGGCCGGATTGCGCCAGCCACTGCAGCGCTAGCGGAATCTCGAGAGCGCCGGCGACTGCGACGAACTCGGCCTCGGCGCCGGCCTGCCTCAGCTCGGCGCGCGCCGTTTCGAGCAGCGCATTGCAGATCTCTTCGTTGAAGCGGGAATGTACGATGCCGAGGCGCGGCGCGTCGACAGGGACCGCACCGGCGAGCGGCGCGGTCACTTCCGCTCTCGTTCGGCGTAGCCCGTGACCTCGAGGCCGAAGCCGGTCATGCTCGGCATCTTGCGCGGAGCGGCCATCAGCCGCATCTTGCCGACGCCCAGGTCGCGCAGGATCTGCGCGCCGATACCGTAGGTCCGCAGGTCCATGCTGCGGCCCTGCCGCGCCGGGCGGTCGCCCGCGAGCTGCGCCTGCAGCGCTTCGTCGCTCTGCGAGCAGTTCAGCAGCACCAGCACGCCTCTGCCGGCGCGCTCGATCTCCGTCAGCGCCTCGCCCACGCCCCAGGAATGGCCGCCCTTGCCCGCGTCGAGCAGGTCGAGGACCGAGAGCGGCTCGTGCACGCGTACCAGGGTTTCCTTCTTGCGGTCGATCTTGCCCAGCGTCAGCGCGAGGTGTGTGGCGCCGGTCGGCAGGTCGCGGAAGGCGACCAGCCGGAAGCGGCCCCACGCGGTCTCGATGTCGCGCTGCTGGCCGCGCTGCACCAGCGACTCGTTGCGGCCGCGATATTCGATCAGGTCGGCGATGGTGCCGATTTTGAGCTTGTGCTCGGCGGCGAACTGCATCAGGTCGGGCAATCGCGCCATGGTGCCGTCCTCGCGCATGATTTCGCACAGTACCGCCACCGGCGTGAGCCCCGCGAGGCGCGCAAGATCGCAGCAGGCTTCGGTATGCCCGGCGCGCACCAGCACGCCGCCATCCTGCGCGATAAGCGGGAACACGTGGCCGGGCTGGACGATGTCGGATGCCGCCGCGCCTGCGGCCGAAGCGACACGGATGGTGAGGGCGCGGTCGTGCGCCGAGATGCCCGTGGCGATGCCCTCGGCGGCTTCGATCGAAACGGTGAAGTTGGTGCCATGGCGCGAGCGATTCTCGCTCACCATCGGCTTCAGACCCAGGCGCGCCGCATGCGCCTCCGTGATCGGCATGCAGATCAGGCCGCGGCCGTGCGTGGCGAGGAAGTTGACCTTTTCGGGCGTGACGAAATCCGCCGCGAAGACGAGGTCGCCTTCGTTCTCGCGGTCCTCGTCGTCCACCAACACGACGATGTTGCCGGCGCGGATCTCGCCAATGATTTCCTCGACCGGGCTCAAGGCGGCGCTTTCGCGTTTCATAGAGGGATTATAGAAAGAAAAAGGGGCCCCAAGGCCCCTTTCGCAATGCAGGATGCTGCCGGCGAATCGCCGGGACTACTCCTTGGCTTCGGCCTCGGCGGCGCCGGCGCGCTCGCCGAACTTCTCGCCGAGTTTCTCCCTAATGCGGGCGCTCTTGCCCGAGCGGTCGCGCAGGTAGTAGAGCTTGGAGCGGCGCACTTCGCCCTTGCGCTTGACCTCGACGCCCGCGATCAGCGGCGAGTAGGTCTGGAAGGTGCGCTCGACGCCCTCGCCCGAGGAGATCTTGCGCACGATGAACGCGGAGCGCACGCCGCGGTTACGCTTGGCGATCACCACGCCTTCGAAGGCCTGCTCTCGCTTCTTGTCGCCTTCGACCACGTTGACGCGCACGATGACCGTGTCGCCCGGCGCGAATTCCGGGATCGACTTCTTCATGCGCTTCATCTCTTCGTCTTCGAGCTTCTGGATCAGGTTCATTTTCCTTGTTCTCCGCTTTCGCGCTGGAATTCCTCCAGCAACTTTCTTTCGTCTTCGTTCAATTGCCTCGCTGCAAGCAGGTCGGGCCTGCGCAGCCAGGTCCTGCCCAGCGCCTGCTTCAACCGCCAGCGCCGTATGTTCTCGTGGTGCCCGCCCAATAAAATCTCCGGCACCCGCTCGCCCAGGTACGACTCCGGGCGCGTGTACTGCGGGCAATCCAGCAATCCGTCGACGAAGGATTCCTGCTCCGCCGACCGCCCGTCGCCGAGCGCACCCGGTATTTGGCGCACCACTGCGTCGATCACCGCCATCGCGGCGAGCTCGCCGCCGGAGAGCACGTAATCCCCGATCGACAGCTCTTCGTCCACCCGGCGCCGGAGCAAGCGCTCATCCACGCCCTCGTAACGGCCGCATAGCAGCGTTGTCGCGCTGCCTCCTGCAAGCTCCATCACCTTTTCATGATCGAGCTTCCTGCCCTGCGGCGAGAGGTAGATCACTTTCCCCCCGCCCGCCGCTTTCACGGCATCCAGCGCTTTTTCCAGCGGCTCGGCCAGCATCACCATGCCGGGCCCGCCGCCGTACGGACGATCATCGATCGTCCGGTAGTTGTCCTTGGTGAAATCACGCGGGTTCCACAACCCGAGCGACCAGAGCCCCGTTTCCAGCGCCCGCCCGCTGATGCCGCACTGCGTCACTGCCGCGAACATTTCCGGAAACAGCGTCACCACGTGGAAGCGGATCACGGGTTTCCCCTCACCAGTCCGCTCCCCAGTCCACTTCAATCCGCTTCTCAGGCAGATCGACCTTCTTCACCACCACACCCTGCACCCAGGGAAGCAGCCGCTGCTTCTCGCCCGAGAGCTCCATCACATCGTGCGCGCCGTTGGAGAACATCCCCTTTACGACACCGAGCACGATGCCCTGTGCATTCACCACTTCCAGGCCGACCAGGTCCGACCAGTAATACCTGCCTTCGCCCGGATGCGGCCGCGGTATCAAAACCGCCTTGCCCTTGTACTTCTTCACCTGCTCGGGATTTTCGATTCCCGCGAGTTTCGCAAGCAGCGTTCCCGAATGAACCTTGGTCTCGAGCACCGTATATTCCGCGCCTTCCAGCCACCAGGCCGGCTGCGCGGCGAGTACCTCGGGTTCATCCACCACCACCTTCAGCCAGCCGCGCACGCCGTAAGCACCGGCGACGCGCCCGAACTCGATCAATGCTTCAGGCGGCTTTCTTGGCCTTGCCAAACTGCTTGACCAGCCGCGCCACGGTCGGCGAGAGCTGTGCGCCCTTGCCTTCCCAGTGCTTCACGCGCTCAACGTCGACGCGCAGCGACTCGCGCCCGGCAGGCGCCTTCGGGTCGTAAAAACCCAGGCGCTCGATGAAGCGGCCGCTGACCGCACGGCGCGATTCGGCCACCACCACGTGGTAGAAGGGCCGCTTGTTGGCGCCGCCTCGCGCCAGTCGAATAACCACCATTTGAAATCCTCGGTTCCTGCGAAAGGGGACGGATTATACGCAGGATTTCTCTGCTCGTGGGCAATTATAGTAAAGTATACAAAGTTACTTTGTTACTTTTACTTAGAGGATTGCCGCGATGCCCACCATTCGCCTGGACGAGGACGTGTTCGAAGGCCTGCAGAAGCTGGCGCAACCCTTCGTGGATTCCCCCAGCATGGTGATCCGCCGGCTGCTGGAAGAGCGCGGCGTGCTTCGGGCGGCGCTGAAGCCGCGCAAGCCTGCGCCGGACGCACTGACGCCGCAGACCACCTATGAGAAATACCTGCTGCTCGTGCTCCTCAGGGAATTCAATAGCAGCGGGCACAAGCGCGACGTCACGCATGCCATCGTCAAGCGCATGATGAAGGACGGTTACATCAATGCCTCCGACCAGGAACTGGTCAGCACCGGCGAGACCAAGGCTGAGAACACCATCACCTGGGCGCGCAATGCGCTTAAGAGCCGTGGTCACATCAGCCGCGTGTCGCCGCGCGGCATCTGGGAACTCACGGCCGAGGGAAGAGAAGCGGCGGCGAAGCTTGTCATGCCGAAGCCCGCGCCCTAAGACAGCGATCGGCTCAAGCCCTCCAGAATCCCTTGCCAGCCCTCTTCGGTCCGGGCGGCAAATTCGGGAAAAACGCCTTCGTGCATCAGCGTCAGTTCGCAGCCGAAGGTGGCGGGCGCAATGTCGATGCGGATGAGGGTCGCCTCGTTGGAGAACTTGGGCACGCGAAAGCTGAAGACCAGTCGCCGGGGACGTTCGATTTCCAGGTATTCACCGATGTGCTCGACGTCTTCGCCGTCGCGCCGGTCGGTAAAGGCGAATGCGCCGCCGACGCGCGCATCGATCACGACGCGAACCATTTGTCCTTCGGGCGTGGCGAACAGCCACTTGCCGGCGCTCTGCGGGTCGAGCCAGGCATCGAACACGCGCGCGGGTGCGGCCTCGAAGCGGCGCGACACGCGCACGGCGACTCGGCCTTCCACCGGCGCCGCGGTTTTCTTCTTCGGCCAGAAGTAGTCGACGACCCAGTAGCCGATCAGGAAGAAAACGACGACCGCGATCAGTTCGTAGCCGCCCATCAGCCGGCACCCGGGACGAGCTGACGCCTGAGTTGGTCGAGGCGCAGGTGGCGCTCATCGCTTTCTTCCAGTTCCTGCATGGCCTCGTCTACCTGCGCGGCAAGCTCGCCGCGTGCGCGTTCCTGATCGCGCTCCGGAAGCAGGCGGAGAGCCTCGCGCGCATCCATCGCGACGTCGAAGGCAAGGCCGGCTTTGCGTTGCGCGTTCACCGACAGCGGCAGGCAGGCGAGCCAGGCAAAACCAAGCGCGGCCAGCGGGCGCGTCGCCAGGCCCGCCTTGCGAAAGCGCCGCCAGATGAGGCCCAGCATGACGAACGCATTCAGGTAGGCAAACGAGAGCGACAGGAAAAAGGGCCAGCCGGGCGCGCGGTAGAGGCAGAACGGCAGTGCGATGAAAACGAGGATCAGCTGGAGCAATGCAAAGCCCGCGAGCGGCGCGAGCGACCTCAACGCGTCCGCGGAATTCGGGACGGATGCGTTCATGAACAAGGGCAATGTCCGCAATACAGGAATGAACGGCGTGAGGGGATTGATCAGGGCCACGACCTTGCCGCGTATCTGATAGTGGTTCGATCCGAAGGACAGCGAACTGCGAGACCACAGCGCCTGCCCGCGCTCGAGAAGCACGATGCAATCCAACAGGTAAACCACCGCGGCAACCGCGATCGCCGCCGCTTCGACGCTCACTGCTGGCCCGGCGACGGCGGCGGCGTCTCCTTGCGCCTGAAGAGGCGCTTGATGAAGCCCCAACCCGCAGCGAGCGCGCCGGCGATGATGATCCAGAACTTGCCGAGGAATTTCAGCCAGCCCGCCTTGGCCGCGGCCGCGGCGGCGCCGCCCAGCACCAGCGCGCCCAGGCCGTATTCGGCGATGTGGTCGCCCGGCTTGAACTCCGCGTACTTTTCGCCGGGGACATAGTCATAGCCGGCCAGCGCGGTATTGAAGGCCTTCATGTCCTCGGCGAGCGACTGCGGCGAGGACACCAGCACCGCGCTCATCACGCCGCTGCGCCCGAGCAGCCGGCTGGTGTAGTTGACGTGGATGCCGCCCTTTTCGTCGCGCAGGCGCATGCCCCATTCCAGACGCTTGGTGGCCGGATCGTAGTGCGGCGGCACGTGCCAGCCGTCGGTGTAGATTGCCTCCATGCCGAGGCGCTTGCGCTCCTCGTTGCCCGGGCCGTCGTTCTTCTTCAGCGTCTCGAGCAGCGCGTCG
>Ga0335083_10007334_pt1 | contig 13640 bp, 14 predicted proteins | sample Lox_Sample_42_FD_206716 | JGI IMG/M metagenome (GOLD analysis project Ga0335083, IMG submission 206716) | Soil microbial communities from Loxahatchee National Wildlife Refuge, Florida, United States - Lox_Sample_4.2 | ecosystem: Environmental > Terrestrial > Soil > Wetlands | place: USA...
GAGCAGTTCGTGAAGATCTGCCACGAGGAGCTCGTCGGCATGATGAACTTCGAGGGCGAGCCGATCGCTCTCGAGCCGAGCGGGCGCTCGGGCGTCATGATGGTGGGCCTGCAGGGCTCGGGCAAGACGACGACCGCCGCGAAGATCGCGCGCTGGCTCGAGAAGCAGGGGAAGAAGCCGCTGCTCGTCGCCGCCGACATGCAGCGCCCCGCCGCCGTCGAGCAGCTCCAGGTGCTCGGCGAACAAATCGGCATTCCGGTCTTCAACCTGCCGGGCCAGACGCCGCTCGACATCTGCCGCGCGGCGCCGGACGAAGCGGCGCGCACGGGCCGCGACGTCATCGTCTACGACACCGCCGGCCGCCTCGCGATCGACGAGCCGCTCATGCAGGAGCTCGCCGCGATCAAGAGCGCGGTCGCCCCGCAAAACATCCTGCTCGTCGTGGACGCGATGATCGGCCAGGACGCCGTGAAAACGGCCAAGAGCTTCAACGAGCGGCTCGGCATCACGGGCGTCGTGCTCACGAAGCTCGACGGCGACGCGCGCGGCGGCGCGGCGCTCAGCGTGAAGGAGGTCACGGGCGCGCCGATCGTGTTCGCCGGCATGGGCGAAACGACGGACAAGCTCGAGCCGTTCCGCGCCGAAGGCATGGCGAGCCGCGTGCTCGGCATGGGCGACGTGGTCGGGCTGATTCAGGACTTCGAGGCCGTCGTCGACGAGAAGCAGGCGGAGAAGGACGCGCAGCGCATGATGCGCGGCGAGTTCACGCTCGACGACTTCTTGAGCCAGATCCGCATGCTGCAGAAGATGGGCTCGCTCTCCGATCTGGTCGACAAGATCCCCGGGCTCTCCGGCATGGTGCCGCCGGGCGCCGCGCAACAGCTCGACGATCGCGAGCTCGTGCGCATCGAGGCGATGATTCAGTCGATGACGCTCGAGGAGCGCGAGGACCCGAACGCGCTCGTACGCGAGCCGTCGCGCGTGAAGCGCATCTCGCGCGGCGCGGGCCAACCGGCCGAAGCCGTCGGCGAGCTCGTGCAGAAATTCCTGTTCATGCGCCAGATGATGGGCGGGTTCGGCCAAAATCTGGGGATGATGGGGAACATTCCGGGGCTTCGGAACATCGCCATGGCGCGGAACGCGAGAAAGGCGATGCAAGGCGGCGGGTTTCCGGGCATACCCGGGATGGGTTTTCCGGGTATGGGAGGCCTCGGCTTCCCCGGCATGGGGGCGCCGGGCGGCGGCGACAACACACCGAAGATGCGAGTTCTGAGCAAGGCGGAGAAGAACGCGCGCAAGAACCAGCGCAAGCGTGAACGGGACGCCCGCAAGAAAGGCAAGAAGCGATGAAGTCCGTGGTCGGTAGGATGTCACTTTTGTGCGCACTCGCGCTCGGCGCGTGCGCGAGCCAGGGCGAAGCGCCGAAGCTCGACGACGCCGTGAGCGCGCTCGTCCTGCCGGACGTGCCGACCGACGTGCAAACGCGGACGCTCGTGGACTTCGGCGGTGACGTGCACCTGGTCGGTTGGGATCTTTCGCCGAGCGACAAAGCGGCGCCGGGTTCGACGCTGCACTTGAAGCTTTATTGGCGTTCGGTGAAGAAGCTCTCGCCTGGCTGGACGCTCTTCACGCACGTCATCGTCGCGGACGCGCCGAAGCCGTATTCGTTCGACGACGTGGGCGTCTTGCGGCAAAAGCTCGAGCCGAGCGACTGGGTACCGGGCAACGTCTACGTCGACGAGCAGGACATCACCGTGCCGAACACCCAATCACCCTCGTTCACGCTCGCGGTCGGCCTCGGCCACGAGGCCGTGCAAGATCCGAGCAACGAGGTTCAGGGCTTCTTCGGCTCGCGCCTCGAGATCCTGAGTGGCCTCTCGGACGGCCACGACCGCGCGATCATCGCGCAGCTTGCCACGGGCGTTACGCCGAGCGACAAAGCGGCGCCCGCGCGCACCGACAAGCGGCGCGGCATGACGCCCACGTTGAAGGGCCGAATGCCAGCGCGACCTGCCGGGAACGATCCGAAGGAGAAGCCATGACCGCCCGTTTGCCGATTGCCTTGCTTGCTCTCACCCTCGCGTTCGGCTGCTCGAAGAAGAAGCCGCACCACACGGTCGACCCGGAAGAGCAGCGGGCGAAGCTCGCGCAGTACATTCTCGACCAAGCGCCCGAGATCAAGAACAAGATGTCGACCAAGTTCGGGGATAGCGCGACGCTCCTCGGCTATAACCTCGACGCCGAGCAGCCGCTCCGGCCGGGGCAGAAGGTGAAGCTCACGTTCTACTGGCAGGTGAGCGCGCCCGTCGGCGGCGGCTACAAGCTCTTCACGCAGATCCTCGACGCGTCCGGGGAAAAGCTCGTCAACATCGATCGCAACGCGCCGCTCCGGCCGGGGAAGAAGAACAAGTACGGCGGCTTGCCCGTCTCCGCCTGGGAGCCCGGCAAGGTCTACGTCGACGAGCAGACCTTCCACGTGCCGAAGGCGAAGACCGAGACGATCATGGCCATCACCGGCTTCTTCAACAAAGAAGGCCGGCTGCCCGTGAGCGGCGGCCCGAAGGACAGCGTCGATCGCGCCATCGTCGCGACCTTCACGCTGCAGCCGACCGAAGAGCAGCTGAAGGAGCGCCTCGCGCAGGTGCCCGAGGTTTCCGTCGAGCGCCTCGAAAAGACCGACCTCATCAAAATCGACGGCAAACTCGACGAGGCGGCGTGGAAGACGGCGCCCGTGCTCGGGCCGTTCGTCGACGTGAAGACCGGCGGCGCGCCGAAGGACTCGCCCGTGAACGGAACCGCGCGCGTTCTCTGGAACGACACGAACCTCTACTTCGGCTTCGAGGTCCAGGAGGCGAACATCGTCGGCGGCTTCCCGAAGACGGCGAAGGATCCGCACCTCTGGACCAAGGACACCGTCGAAATCATGCTCGACCCCGACGGCGACGGGGACAACGAGGACTATTACGAGATCCAGATCGGACCGCAGAACCTCGTGTTCGATTCGCAGTACGACAAGTACAACGAGCCGAAGACGGAGCCGGACGGTCCGTTCGGCCACGAAGAGTGGTCGTCCAAGTTGAAGAGCGCCGTGGTCCTCGACGGCACCATCGACAAGCCGGAAGACACGGACAAGGGCTACACGGTCGAAGCCGCGATTCCGTGGAAGAGCTTCACCAAGGCGAAGAAAGTGCCGCCGGCGCTCGGCGACACCTGGCGCATGAATCTCTACGCGATGAAGGACAATTCGGGCGTCGCCTGGTCGCCGATTTACGATCAGGGGAACTTCCACAAGGCGTCGCGCTTCGGCCGCGTGCGCTTCACGGCCAAGGGCTGGACGCCGCCCGTCGAGACGCCGGACGCCGGTGCCCCCGCGGAGAGCGCGAGCGCCGCGCCGGCCGGGTCCGCGCCCGCCGCCGCGAGCGCGATGGTGCCCGCGGCTCCGAAGACGATGGCGAGCAGCCTGAAGACGCCGACGGCGCGACCGCTCCCGTCCGCGCACTGACGCGCCCGCGACGGAGTCCGGCCGGGAGCGTCAGCTTCCGGCCGGCGTCCACACGCCGTCCGACCAGAGCATCGAGTTCGTGCAGTAATCGACGGGATCCGTCCGCGGAGTGCCTTGATAGAAGCACTCGTGGAACTTCTCGCCGAACGTGTAGTCGCAGCAGCCGATGAGATCGGGCGTCGTCGGACAGCGGTTCGACGACCAGGTTCCAGGAGCCTGCTCGCAGGCGCTCTTCTCGCTGACGAGCTGGTTCGGCGTGCCCGTCACTTCGATGCACGTCTCCTGCAGCGTGCGGAGATCGCAGACGCCGAATGTCGCCGAGGGAGAGCTCGAATCGTCGTCTCCACCGCCGCACGCGGCGAGGGTGAGAGCGACGGAGACGCACGCGAGCGCACGTAGGGCGAACATCCACTCACTATATCGGGCTACGCGCCCGGTTGCTCGAGCGCCGGCTCGTCAGCGCGCGACCTTGTATTTTCGCGCGAGCTCGCCCTGCTTCGACGCGCAGGCGTCGGTTTGAGCCTTGGCGCGCGCGAGGCCGGCTTCGGCCGCGGCGAGCGCATCCTTCAGCGCGTCGGGCGGCGCCGACGCGGCGGAGGCGCGGGCGGCGTCGATCAGCGCGAGCACCCGGACGTGCTCTTCGTACGCCGCGACGCAGAGGCTCTGAACGCCGCAGATTTCCGGCACCGTGCAGGAAAGGGCGCGCAGGGCGGCGAGCGGCGCGCTCTTCTGCGCGTTGTCGGCGTTGCGCAGCACTTCGACGGCGCGACTCACCGCGGCCGCTTCGGAGCGCGCCGGACCGTCGTCGTGCGCGCAAGCGGCGAGCGCGAGGGCACCCGCGAGGACGAGAAGCGAACCCGGGCGCACGCGGCGCGCTATTCGGACGCTTTCGGCGGCGGCCCCATCTGGATCCGCTCGCCGACGTACGCGCCGATCAACGTGAAGAGCACGCCGAGCGCGGACAAGAGCACGTACATGAAGGCGGGCATCGTCTTCACCGTCTGCCCCGAATAGAGGAAGAAGGCCGTCGGCATCGCGACCAAGAAGACGGCGATCATCGGCTCGATGAAGGTGCGTCCGGGCGAGACGAGACCGATCAGCATGCCGCCGAAGAACCACACCGGGATCGACACCATCATCCCGGCGGAACCCTCGAAGTCGAGCGCCGGCACGACCATGGGCAACCCCATCACGAACGCGGCCGTGGTCACGAGCATGATGGCGATGGACACCAAGAACCAAGTCGGGCTGAACGACTCCTGCTGGTAGCGGCGTTCGAGCTCTTCTTGGCGGGTGAGGCTCCGCTTGAGATCCTCCACCTTCGCGCCGCAGGACGCGCAACGTTGGTTTGCCAGGGGCGGCGTGTTCGCGAAGCCGCACGACGGGCAGATGATCTTCTTCATCGGCTTGGCCATCGACGATTCAAGTTAGCCTGTCCGTGCGCGGCCGGCGAGATCTCGAAAAACATCAACATTTTTGCTAAGTTATGCTAATCGTCCTCGGCGCGGAAACCCGCCGCCCTCACGCGCTGTCCGTCCTTAACATGACGAGCTCCGAAGAACCGACGACGAGCCCGCCCGTGAGCGGACCGCGACCGCACGACCTCGCGGAGCTTCCCCCGCCGCGCCGGCCGTGGCGGCGCGCGACGCTCGTGACCCTCGCGGCCGGGACGCTCGCCTCGATCTCGCTCGCGTTCGCGGTGGTGCCGGACGTCCTTTACTCGTTTCGCGGGGGCCCGCCGCGCGACCTCGGCGACCTGGTGTCGCTCAAGCTCGAGCCGTCGCTCGCCGGCAGCTGGGTGCGCGGCGAGGGGCAGCTCTCCGCGACGCGCGCGATTCGTTACGCGCGGCCGCTCGAGCACGACACGTACCGGCTCGCGAGCGTCGACGGTAACCCGAAGCTCTGGGTGCAGATCCGCGTGCCGGCGAACGAAGAAGGGCCGCGCTTCGTGCCGCCCGACTCGTTCGTCGGGCGCCTGCTGCCGATGTCCGAGCTCGGGATCCGGCAACGCGGCTTGCCCGACGCCGTCGGCAAGAGCGGCGTCGACGCACCCGCGAACGACGCGTGGCTGCTCGTCGACGGCGAGTCGCCGGCGGCGCTGCGCTGGGCGCTCGGGTTGCTCGCGCTGCTGCTCGCGTTCGCGACGTTCAACGTCGTCGGGCTCGTGCGCCTCACGCGCGCGATCCCGGCGAACGAGCCCGTGACGTGACGGCGAAGCGCCGCGAAAAAGCGAGCGACGTCGTCGTGGTCGGCGGCGGGGTGATCGGCTGTGCGAGCGCGTGGGAGCTCGCGAAACGCGGGCGCTCGGTGCTCGTGCTCGAGCGCAGCGTGCCGGGCGCGGAAGCGTCGAGCGCGGCGGCGGGCATGCTGGGCGCGCAGTTCGAAGCGCACGCGCCGGGTCCGCTCGCGGACCTCGCCCGCGCGAGCTTCCGGCTCTACCCGGCGTGGGTGCGCGCCCTCGAACGCGCGACGGCGATCGACACCGGCTACCGCGAGTGCGGCGTGCTCAAGGTGGCGTTCGAGCGCGCCGAGCTCCGGCGCATCGAGCGCGAAGTCGCCTGGCAAAAGCCGCGGCCCCGCGCGCTCGGGGCGCGCGCGCTCCTCGAGCGCGAACCGGCGCTGAACCCGAAGCTCGCCGGCGGGGTCGCGTTCGACGGCGACGCGCGCGTCGATCCGCGCGCGCTCTTTCGCGCCCTGCGCATCGCGGCGGCGCACGCGGGCGTCGTCTTTCGAAGCGGCGCGTACGTGAAGCGCGTCGTGACCGAAGCGGGCGCCGCCGCGGGCGTCGCGCTCGACGACGGCAACGTCGTGCGCGCGAAGCACGTGCTCGTGGCGGCGGGGAGCTGGACGAGCCTCGTCGAGGGGCTCGGCATCGCGCCGGGCACGGTCGTGCCGGCGCGCGGACAAATCGTCGAGCTCGAGTTGCCGGAGCCGCCGCTGCGGAGCGTCGTCATCGGGCCACGCGGCTACGTCGTGCCGCGCGACGACGGGCGCGTCCTCGTCGGCTCGACGATGGAGTTCGTCGGGTACCGGCGCGAGGTCACGGCCGCCGCGGTGCGCGATTTGCTGGACGCGGCGATCGGGGTCGTGCCGGCGCTCGCGCAGGCGAGCTTGCGCGAGAGCTGGTCGAGCTTCCGCCCGTACACCGCGGACGAGCTGCCGCTCATCGGGAAAACCCAAATCCCAGGGTTATTTCTCGCGAGCGGGCACCACCGCAACGGCATTTTGCTCGCGCCGGTGACGGCCGCGATCGTCCTCGCGCTCGTGACGGGCGGCCGCGCGCCGGTGCCGCTCGCGCCGTTCGCGCCGGCTCGGGCCGGCGGTTCGTGAGCGGCGATGATGCTATGACCGGCGGCGGATGAGCTCGCGCTTCTACGATGCGGTCGTGCTCGGGCGTTCGCTCGGGAGCCTCGCCGTCGCCGCGCTGCTCTCGCGCCGCGACTTCCGCGTGCTGCTCGTCGGGCAGGGGCAACGGCCGGCGACGTACCGCTTCGACCGGCGCGTGCTCGGGCGGCGCGCGTTCACGCTGCTCTTCGGCGCGTCGCCGGTGTGGCGCCGCATCATGCACGAGCTCGCGCAGAGCCCGCAATTTCGCCGGCGCGCCGTGCCGCAAGATCCGATGTTCGGCGTGCTCGCCGATCGCGCGCGCATCGAGCTGCCGCCCGACGTGGAGCTCTTCGCGCGCGAGGTCGAGCGCGAGTTCCCGGAAGTGCGGCAGTTGGTCGACGAGCTCTACACCACGATCGCGGGCGTGAACTCGGCGGCGGACACGGCGTTCGAGCGCGACAGCGTGTGGCCGCCCGGCAAGCTGTGGGAGCGCTTCGAGACGGGCCAGGCGGCGTCGCTCTTGCCGTTCGGCGGCGGTGAGCGCGCGTCCGAGCTTCTCGCGAAGTTTCCGAGCGGCCACCTATATCGCGACATCGCGGGCGTGCCGGCGCTCTTCGCGGGTCACCTCGCGACGAGCGCCGAGCAGCTGCCGGCGCTCGCGTTCGCGCGACTCCACGGCGCCTGGGCGCGCGGCATCACGGCGCTCGCGGGCGGCGAGCCGGAATTCGAAGCGTTCTTGAGCGAGCGCATCACGGCGCACGGCGGCGTCTGCGCGTTCGATCGCCGCGCCGAGTCGCTCGTGATTCGGCACGGCTCGATCGCCGGCGTGATGCTCGACGGCGACGACGAGATGACCGGCACCACCGCCGTGATCAGTGATCAGTGGGGCGAAGCGCTGGCGGAGCTCTCGCACGGGGAGGGCGTCACGCGCGCCGCGGAGCGCGATTGGCCGCGGCTCGCGCCCGAAACGGGGCGCTTCGTGACGAGCGCGATCGTGAAGAAGGCGCTCTTGCCCGAGAGTCTGATGCCGGAGTCGTTCGTCTTGCCGCCGGGCGCGCCGCGCGACCCGCGCAAACCCGTCTTGCATTTGCAATGGTTCGACGCGAAGGCGCTCGCCGAAGGCGCGCCGGTGCCCGACGGTGAGGCGCTGCTCGTCGCCGAGACGCTGCTCCCGGCGCGCGGCCCGCTCACCCTGCTCGAAGCGCGCGCGGCCGTGGTCGACACGTTGCGCTCGGCGCTGCCGTTCTTCGACGAGCACGTCGTCTTGCTCGACTCCGTGCACGACGGCTTGCCGCTCATCGACGCGAGCGACGGCGGGCGGCGCGAGATCGATCGCATTCATCTCGAAGGCGCGGCCGCGGGCGCCGAGCCCATGCAGCGCCAATGGACGGTCGATCCGCCGGGTTATCGGCACCTCGCGGGCGAGCCGCTGCGCGGGCCGATTCCGGGCTCATTTCTCGTCGGTTCGAGCGTCCTGCCGGCTCTCGGCCAGGAGGGCGAGCTGCTCGCGGCCTGGAGCGTCGCGCGCCTCGTCACGCGGCGCGATCGCACGCGGCAGCGCATGCGCCAAAAACTCTGGTCGAAGATCGAGACCACGTGAGCTCGCGCGTGATCGCAGGCGAGCTCGGCGGCCGCGTGCTCAAGCTGCCGCGCGGCCTCTCGACCCGGCCGACCGGGGCCAAAGTGCGCGAGGCGCTCTTCAACGTGCTCGCGGACGTGTCCGGGGCGAAAGTGCTCGACCTCTACGCGGGCAGCGGCGCCCTCGCGATCGAAGCGCTCTCGCGCGGCGCGGGGAGCGCCGTGCTCGTCGAGCACGATCGCGCGGCGCTCGCCTGCATTCGGGAAAACCTCGCCGCCCTCGAGCTCGCAACGCGCGCCGTGGTCGTCCCGGCGCGGCTGCCGCGCGGCCTCGCGCGCGCGCTCGCGCACGGGCCGTTCGACCTCGTGTTCTGCGATCCGCCTTGGGCGGATCTCGCGGACGCGGGTGAGACACTCGCCGCGCTCGTGCGCGGGTCCGGACTCGCGCCCGGTGCTCGGCTGGCGCTCGAGCATTCCGTGAAAGATGTCGCACCTGCCGTCGCCGGCCTCGCCGTGACGGATCGGCGTTCTTGGGGCGACACGGCGGTAAGTTTGTTCGGCGGCCCGGGCGCCACTATATAGTTCACTCGGTCGGGCCGTTAACCCATGCCGTCGAACATGCCCCCGTCATCCGTTCCGCCTCCCCCTCCCAAACACGGCAGCGGTCCGCTCATCGGCGCCGTGATCGTCATGCTGCTGCTCATGGGCGGCCTGGTGGTCTGGAAGATGAGCGGCAGCGAGGAAAAGCAAGCGCCCGCGCCCGCGCCGCCGACCTCCGTCGCGCAAGAGCCCGGGGTCGATCAGGTCGTTCCGGCACCGCCGCCGCCTCCTCCGCCGCCGGCCGCGAGCGCCGAAGACGCGGGCGCGCCGACGAGCGCGAAGAAGAGCGCCGTCTCGAGCACGACGGGCACCGGTTGTCCGAGCTGCGGGAGCTGTACCGGAGAACCGGCGCCGAGCTTCACCGCCGTGCTCCGCACGCGCGCGAATCAAGCGCAGCACTGCTACGAGAAGGCGCTCGCCCAGCAAGAATCCTTGCAGGGTCGAATGACCGTCAACCTGTGCGTCGGTGTCGGTGGATCGGTGTGCTCGGCGAGTGTCTCGAACGACAGCCTCGGGAGCCCGATGGTCGCGCAGTGCGTGACGAACATCTACCGAGCGACGACGTTCCCTTCGCCGAAAAACGGTTGCGTCGACGCCCGGGTTCCGCTGAACTTCATGCCCGAGAAGAAATGACGGGCCGCCGCTCGCTCATCGCCGTCTCGCTCCTCGCCGGAGCGCTCGCCGCGCTGGCGGCGCCGGGCTGCGGTGAAAACGGGCAAACGCCGACGTGCCCCGAGCTCAGCCTGTACGACATCAATTCGCCCGACGCCGCGAACGACCCGAAGATCGTGGCGGAGCGCGCCGCCGCCGTCGACGCGGGCTGCATGACCGATCTGCTCGACGCCTCGATCAACGAGGTGCCGGCGGACGCGGCGCCCGGTCCGAGCGACGCGGCACCCGTGCCGAGCGACGCGGCTCCGAATCCGAACGACGCGGCGCCCAACTGAGGCGCCGGCGCCGTTGACCGATCACAGCGCGCAACCGGGCGCGGCCGAGCCGAGCGGCGAGCGCGGAAGCTTCGGCGTGCTGCTCACGGTGGCGTACGACGGCACCGGCTTCGCCGGCTTCGCGCGGCAGCCGAACGCGCGCACGATCGCGGGCGAGCTCGACGGCGCCGTGCGAGCCGTCGCGCCGCGCGCGAGTCTCGTGCGCGGCGCGAGTCGAACCGACGCCGGCGTGCACGCGCGCGGCCAGCGCGTCGCGTTCGACGTCGACCGCGAGCTCCCCGCGCGCGCGTGGGTGCACACGCTGAACCGCGAGCTCCCGGACGCGATCTGCGTGCGGCGCGCGGCGGCGATTGCGCCCGGTTTCGAGCCGCGTTTCGCCGCGAGTATGAAGACGTACCGCTACGTCATCCTGGAGAGTCGGGTGCCGAGCCCGTTCGAGCAGGGTCGCGCGTGGCGCGTGACTTACAGGTTGAACCACGAGCTCATGCGCGAGGCCGCGGCGCCGCTCGTCGGCGAGCACGATTTTCGGGCGTTTCGAGCCGCCGAGGATCAGCGGGAAAACACGGTGCGGCGGATCGTTCGCATCGAGGTGCGAACGCGAAGTAGCGACGACGGGGAGCTCGCCGAAGTCCTCGTCGAAGGGAACCGCTTTCTGCATCGAATGGTGCGCATCGTCGTCGGATCGTTGGTCGACGTCGGCTGCGGCCGCCTCGCACCCACCGCGCTCGCGAACGCCCTGGTCACAAAAAACCGCGGAGAGCTGGGACGTACGGCACCACCCGTGGGGCTGTATCTCGACTCGATCGTGCTCGGCGACGACGGTCGGGACGCTTGGCCCGAGACGGGGCCGTAATTGACGACATCGACCTCGTCGCGTAACTTCCCGGCCGAATCGTGGGCTTCCGACAAGAAATTCTCTCGCGCGGCAAGAAAGCACTGTTGAGCCCCGCCCTCATGCGCTTCGTCTCGGACGATCGCGTGATGCGCGCGGCGGAGGGACTGATGGACGCGCGCAGCCGTGTGCGCGACGCCTGGAAAGTCCTGACCAACGGCTACGAGCTGCCGAACATCGACCCCGCACTCGACGAAAACGTCGGCGAGCGCGTGGCCGCCCGCTCGAGTCAAGCCGAAGCGAAGCCGGCGAACGGCCACGCGGTGAACGGGTCGAACGGCGCGAACGGCGCCGCCGCCCCCGCCCCCGTGGGCTCGACCGACATGGACGAGTCCATGAAGGAGCGGAACACGCTTGCCGCGATCGGCGGCAAGGACGTGTTCGAGAAGTGCCGCAAGTTCATGGCGGCCGACAACGCGCGGAAAATCGGGATCTACCCGTTCTTCCGCCCGCTCGATTTGAACGACGGTCCCGAGGCGGTGATGGACGGCCGGCGCGTCATCATGCTCGGCTCGAACAACTACCTCGGTCTCACCACGCACCCGAAGGTGCGCGAAGCGGCCAAGCTCGCGATCGATCGCTTCGGCACGAGCATGACGGGCTCGCGTCTCGTGAACGGCTCGATGAAGCTGCACGAGGAGTTCGAGTCCAAGCTCGCGGCCTGGATGAACAAGGAGAGCGCGCTCGTGTTCACCACGGGCTACCAGGTGAACATCGCCACCTGCTCCGCGCTCCTCAGCAATAAATCGAGCGTCGCGCTCATCGATCGCAACGTGCACGCCTCGCTCTACGACGGCGTGCGCCTCGGCCAGGCCGCCGGCGCGCGCCTCGTGCGCTACCGCCACAACGACGCCGAATCGCTCGACGCGGCGCTCGAGAAGCTCGGCCCGGACGAAGGCGCGTTCGTCATCACCGACGGCGTGTTCAGCGCCGAAGGCGAGATCGCGCACCTCGATCAAATCGTGCCCGTCGTGAAGAAGCACGGCGCGCGCCTGTTCGTGGACGACGCGCACGCGCTCGGCGTGATCGGCCCCGGCGGCCGCGGCACGCCCTCGCTCTTCGGCCTACAGGATCAGGTGGATCTCGTCGGCGGCACGTTCTCGAAATCGCTCGCGAGCATCGGCGGCTGGCTCGTCGGCGATCGCAAGGTGCTCGACTACATCCGGCACTTCGCGCCGTCGTTCATGTTCGCCGCCGCCGCCGCGCCACCGAGCGTCGCCGCCGCCATGGCCGCCTTCGAGATGATGCAAGAAGAAGCCTGGCGCATCGACAAGCTGCGCGAGAACTTCACGTACATGCGCGACCAGCTCAAAGGCATGGGCTTCGAGCTCGGTCACACGCAAACCGCCGTGATCCCGATCTACATCCGGCAAGATCTGCGCACCGTCCGCATGTGGAAAGAGCTGCTCGACGAGCACGGCATCTACACGAACCCGTTCATCTCGCCCGGCGTGCCGCCGAAGAGCGCCATGCTGCGCACGAGCTACATGGCGACGCACGAGCGCCACCACCTCGACCGCGCGCTCGAAGCCTTCCGTACCGTCGGCAAGAAGTACGGCGTGATTCAGGGCTGAAGCGCCGAGCTTTGGGTTTACCGCACGTCGCGGTGCGGCGCGTGCTGCCAGCGCCTGCTCAGCGCCCCGCGTAGTTCGTCTCGAGCCAGGCGCGGTACGCGCCGGTGCGCACGCTTTCGACCCACTCGGGGTTCGACCGGTACCAGCGCACGGTGTCCGCAAGTCCGCTCGCGAGATCGTGCTTCGGCTTCCAGCCGAGCTCGCGCCGGAGCTTGTCGCTCTCGACGGCGTAGCGCCGGTCGTGACCGGGCCGATCCGTCACGAACCTGACGAGCTCGGCGAGCTCGGCCTCGGATCCTCCCGTTTCCGCCGCGACGCTCGCGACGAGCAGGCGAATCACCTCGAGATTCGTGCGCTCGCCCTCGCCGCCGACGTTGTACGTCTCGCCCGCGCGGCCGCGGCGCACGATCGTCCAGACGGCCTCGACGTGATCGTCCACGTGAAGCCAGTCGCGCACGTTGAGCCCGTCGCCGTAGACGGGCACGGGCTTGCCCTCGAAGAGGTTCAGGATGGCGAAGGGGACGAGCTTTTCCGGAAACTGGCGCGGCCCGTAGTTGTTGCCGGAGTTCGAAAGCGTGACGCTGGTGCCGTAGGTGTGGGCGTACGCGCGCACCAGGTGATCGGACGCCGCCTTCGTTGCCGCGTACGGCGAGCTCGGCCGGTACGGCGCGTCTTCGCCGAAGGAACCCTCCGCTCCGAGCGAGCCGAACACTTCGTCGGTGGAGACGTGATGAAAGTGAACGCCGGGGCGGCGGCGCGCCGCTTCGAGCAAGCGAAACGTCCCGACGACGTTCGTCTCGACGAACGCTTCGGGACCGAGAATGCTGCGATCGACGTGCGATTCGGCCGCAAAATGCACGATGGCGTCGACCGCGTGCTCTTCGACGGTGCGCCGCACGAGCTCGGCGTCGCGGATGTCGCCGTGCACGAAGCGATGGCGCGCGTCGTGCGCGAGCTCCGCGAGGTTCGCCATGTTCCCCGCGTACGTCAGCGCGTCGAGGGTCGTCACGCTGCCGTCGAACGCCGCGCCGAGCACGTGCCGGACGAACGCCGAACCGATGAAGCCGGCGCCGCCCGTGACGAGCAGCGAGCGCGGCGTGCGCCCGTCGCCCGCGCTCATGCGGGCGGCTCCTCACCCAGAATCGAGCGGAGGTACGCGCCGTATTTGCTGTTGCCGTAGCGCGCCGCGAGCCGCTCGAGCCCCGCGCGATCGATGTATT